>Ga0209526_10000039_pt1 | contig 73277 bp, 67 predicted proteins | sample JacPinW_OM2H0_M1_FD_188566 | JGI IMG/M metagenome (GOLD analysis project Ga0209526, IMG submission 188566) | Forest soil microbial communities from Algoma, Ontario, Canada - Jack Pine, Ontario site 1_JW_OM2H0_M1 (SPAdes) (version 2) | ecosystem: Environmental > Terrestrial > Soil > Boreal... | reverse complement strand
GCGCTCGATCTCGCCAACGGAGCGCTCAGACGAGAGCAGCAGGCTCAAGATGGCCCGTCTGTTGGGCTCCGCGACGATGGCAAACGATGATTCCACGATAGACATATAGCCGAGCACTCATATTCTCGTCAAGTCATATTCTGAGAACCAGGTCTCGACGAGCAGTGCCTCGCGGGGCTGGGGCACCTGCTTGGCGGAGTCGAGGTGGTGGCCGAGCTCAGCGCTCTCGAACATTGGGGGCACTTCCGCGGTAGCGCCGCTGGCCCGCTACTTGGCGCGCGCCTGGTACTTCCAGTCGCTTGATCGGGTCAGGTGCGACCAAAGTCGGCGAGGGTCACGTCCTCGGTAAAAGCGCTCAAGAAGCTCTCGCGGTCTCTGCGGTTGCTTACGGTCGCTGGCCAGATTCTCTGCCTGTTCGCACACGGACCGGGGGTACCGGAGGCCCCCCCCAGTGTCCTCCGCTGGCACCGGGAGGACACCGATTTCGAACTCTCGTGGGGAGAGAAGACAGAGAGCGAGTTAACACAGCGGCAAGGCGATGATCGGAGTGCGCTCTTGGCTGAGTGAGGGCGCGCATGCGTTATCGTGACGCGATGGAGGACGACTTTCTTGATCTGGTTTCGCACCGTCCGTTTCCGCTGCCCCGGAGCCGATGGCTCTGGCGCCAGCGTTGGGACAGCGTGCTCCTCCTGCATTTTCGCGTTGCAACCGCCGCGATAGGTCCGCTCGTGCCGCCGCAACTGACCCTCGACGAGGCGGACGGCAGCGCGTGGGTCAGCGTGGTGCCCTTTCGCATGTGCAACGTGCGACCGCGGTGCCTTCCCGCCATCGGACCGCTCTCCAACTTCGCCGAATTGAACGTACGCACCTACGTGCGCGCCGAAGGAAAGCCCGGTGTCTTCTTTCTCAAGATCCAGGCCCGCGGCGCGCTTATCGCCTGGTTCGCCCGCATGTTATCGCCGCTCGACTACCGAGCTGCAGCGGTCGACTGGCAAGCGGCACCGAGTCCGCAGACAGCCGCTCTCGGTCCCGGCGCAGTTTCGTTTCGCAGCCCGCTCGTCGACGTGGACTTCGCCTCGGGCCACATGCTCGCTCCCGAACGCCGCACGCCGCTCGATACCTTCCTGACGGAGCGTTACTGCCTTTACGCTGCGACCTCTGCCGGGGTGGTGCGCGTGGACGTGCACCATCTCCCCTGGCCCCTGGTCGAACCCCGCGTGCGGTTGCTACGCAATGAGGCGCTGCGCAGCCTTGCAGCAACGAACCCAATGCAGCCCGATCTTGTGCACCTCTCGCCCGGAGTCGAGGTAGCAGGCTGGCGAAGCGTGCCGGTCCCTTGAGTTGGTCAACTTAGGCCACGAGCCACGCCCCATTGCCTCCGCTGGCCCAAAGGACGCCGATTTCGAACTCTCGCGGGGAGAGAAGGGCAGTGAGCGGGTTAACAAAGCGCGCCCACACGTCCTAATCCGGTACCCATTCGGTACCGGACTGGGCCTTTCCGGTCCGTTTATGCCGGGGGCGAGGGGAATCCACGTTGCAACGAAGTCGCTATCGGGCGCGGCGTACTTCCGCGTTACATCGGTGAATACCTGCAGATGGGGAAGACGGCGACCCCGCTGAAAACCCCGGGATCCGCGTCGCACAAGTGACGGCGGGCACCCGCTGTTACAGACCTGTCCAGCTATGCCGGCGGATAGAAGCGGATTGGTTAGACGGGCAAACCCGGCGCCCGTCAAGTCCATGCCCGGGTGCCACACTTCTCGTCAGGGGCCACGGTTTTCCGGCGCTCGTCGACACAGGACGGTCTCCGGTCGGATCGCGCGCTCGCGTGGCGCCCTGGGTCTTAAGATCGCTGCATCAGGCAACGGCGAGTCCCATGCTTCAACCGCGAGGGGTGCCCGTTGTTCGGCTGCCCAGGAACGGGCAGGGAGACGAAGGGAAAAAGGAAAGATCATGTCGGACAGGAAGCGATACGAGGAGACGCCGAGGACGCTGCGCGAGTTGGGCGTGCCCGATGAGTTGGCGAAGGATCTCGAGGCGGCGTTCAAAGCGACGGGAAAGACGACGGGCGACCGGATCGTCGGTTTCACTTTCCTCACGCCCGAGGGCGCGCGGCACCGGCTTCGCCTCGAGCGGGAGCCATCCGATCCCGCGGGCGATCGCGCGGCATGACGATGCTCCACGTAACGTGCGCTTCTGGTCGTCCGTCGGATCGGACGAGAGAGCCAATTCATCCACGTGTTCCCTTCGGCGGATCTAGAGGCCGACTCGCTTCATGACCTGCTTGTAGGCGCCTTGCAAAAACCTAATGACGATTTACGTCACGCATGGCCGCGGCGACCATTCTTTCGGCATCAGCATCCTCCGGGAGCGCTTTCCGGATGCGCGAGCCGTCGCCACCCTTCGGGTCCTGCAGCACATGCGCAAGCAAGCCGCACCGGACTTCCTCCAGTCGTTCTGGAAGTCGCGATTTCCCCGACAGCTCCCGGACGAGATCGTGTTTCCGGACGCGCTCGAGGGCGACCAGTTCGAGCTCGAAGGGCACGACCTGGTCGCGGTGGATCTCGGGCATAACGACACGGACAACACGACTTGCCTCTACGTCCCCTCGATCAAGCTTGGCGACTCGCGACGGGCCGAGCCGGTGGTGGTTGCTTCGATCGCGTGTCCCAGTTTCGCGACCAAGGGCGCATTTACCTGTTGGAGCGACTTGCTGGCCGCCCACCGATGGCACGCCCGTAGCGGTCACCAACAGCTTCGTCTCGCCGTGATCGGCTGGAGCCGGCTTCCCTTCACAGACGTTCGACCCGGGCCAAGGGGCCGCCACCCGATCGAGCAAGGCGCAATACTTGCCAGACCCCGCGGTCGGGCCGAAGAATCGCGAGCAGGCACATCCGCCGAAGGAGGACCTAAATGAAGTTCGCTATGATCGCCGCGCTCGCCCTCGCAGCTTCGCCCGCAGCATTCGCAACAGCCAAGCGCCACTGCGTCGGCGCCGATGGGTCGGAGATCTCCGACGCCGGCACGAAGAAGCAATGCAAGAAGGCTGGCGGCAAGTGGAGGAAGATGAAGGCCTCCACCATGCCCAAGTAGTCGGGAGCCACGCGAACCCGCCAGGTAAGGGATCCCTCGCCGTGCTCGCCCTGGTTGCTCTCCTCCTCTGTGCCCCGCCCGCCCGACAGATCCTCGATCTGCGCCAGGGAACCCTCACCTACGCGGTGGTCCACAAGCTCCACGAGGTGCGCGGGACCAGCAAGGACGTCGAAGGGCGCGCACTGACCCTCCCGGACGGGACCGTCAAGGTCCAGGTGCGCGCGAAGGTGGCGTCGTTCGACAGCGGCAACTCGAACCGGGACGTGAACATGCGCGAGGTCACCCACGAGGCGGCGCATCCATACACCGAGGTCCGCGGCACCCTGTCGGGCGTGACCTTTCCGCTCGAGGGGCCTCGTGAAACCGTCCTCCACGGCACGGTGGAGTTGAACGGCGAGAAGCGGACCCGGGACGTTCCCGTCAAGCTGAAGCCCGAGGGCGGCGGCGTCCGGGCTACCTTCTCGTTCCCCATCAGCCTGGAAGGCTTCAAGCTGGAGCGGCCGCAGTTGCTCCTGGTCAAGGTCGACGACCGCGCCGTCATCTCCGGAGATCTGCTCTTCGCAGCGGCGAAATAATCGCGCTCTCGGCTGTACCTCATGTCCAGCGTCCGCGTGGTTTCGGGCGCGGCGCGCCCGAGCGCTACGGCGTCACGGCCGCCTGGACCCAAGCCTGCAAACACGCCATTTCACCCGGCGACAGCGGTGGCGCCCCCAGCGGCATCTGGAACTGGAAGGGCGGATTCGCGGACAACTTGAGAAGCAAAACGCTCTGCGAGGGGTTCTGCCGGTCGATCAGAAGACCGGGCCCGCCGTGGGCTGGCTTGCCCACCAGCCGATTCGGCAGACCAGGTGATTCCAGGTCGAGGTTCCCCTGCTGGCTCTGCGCTGAATGGCACGACGAGGTGCTGCAGCTCACAGGAAAGATGCTGACCACGGGATCGCACCCTCCATCCGGCGGAGGATTGACGGGTCCCGCGTCTGGCGCCTGCCCGAGATTCGCGAAGCGCTCGGGATGATCGAGCGACCCGGCGCACCCCAGGAGCGCGAGGCAGACCGCGCTAGAGGCGAAAACCGCACGCGAGATCGATGGTAAACAGCTCATCGAGAGCGCCTCCAGCGACGTAGGGATCGTAGGGCTGCGGATGCAGCGAATAGAAGAATCGCTGGTAGCGCCCCGACAGCGTCAATCCGACCTGTCCCACGTCCATCGAGGCGCGCACCGAAGCTTCGATGCCGCCCTTGCTGGCGCGTGGGAAGAACGTAGAGAGGAAGTCCTGGCGCACGATCAAGAGGTACGCGGCACCGGCGCCGAGGGCGACGGGGCCCAGCGAGATCCGCCCCTCCAGCCCCGGCCGCCAGTACTGGATGGTGCCCGCCGGAAGGAGATAGCCGGGAAGGCGGGCGCGGCCAAAAACCTGGCGCAGGCTCCCGTAGCCGATGCTGACGGCGCCGCGTTCCTGGCCGGCGAACATGGCGCGCCAGCGCAAGCCCGCTTCCCAGGCGATCTCCTGCGTGCTGAACGCCAGCACGCCGTCCGCGGTCAGCGTGCTCGACTCGAGCGAGCGCTTGTACCAGCCGTACGCGCCGACGTCGTCGAGAATGGGCAGACTGCCTGTAGAGGGATAGGCCTGCAGAGAGAGACCCCAGACCGCGAGCGCGCCACTCCGCCAGGTGGCGAGCGTCGGCGTGAGTCGATCGCGATAAGAGAGCCGCCGTACGGACGTCCCGACCGACACGGACGCGTCCAGCGAGGGGAGCGCGGCGGCGAGCAGGCACAGGAGTGCCGTCACGCGGGCACCTTCACCACGACCTGAGTGCCGTCGAACGTCACTTGAAGCGCGGTCAGCGGGGCCGTCGCGGGGCCCAGCTTCAAGCTCCCGTCGAGGTTGAACAGCGAGCCGTGGCACGGGCAGATGAAGAGCTGCTGCGCCCCGCGTACCGCGCAGCCCAGATGCGGGCAGCGGGCATCGAAGGCGAGCATCTGCGATGCGCTCGCGCGCAGCACCACCAGCGGATACGGCACGCCCGCCGCGTGCCCCGTCACGCTGCCTCCCACTTGCGCGAGGGCGGGAAGCTGCTGCACCGTGAAGGTGACGGCGCCGCCGGCGGCCGCTGGAAAGACGCCGTCGCTCCCGCTCAGGTCCACGATCAGCGTCTGCCCGTCGGGGCTCAGTTTGGCGGGGTAGGCGTCGAGGCCCTCAACGGCGGGCGGGTGCGTGACCGAACCGTCCACCGCGAACCGCGAGAGATGGCAGGGGCAGACAACCGAGTTCTCGCCGTCGACCCACGCCACCTCGCATCCCGAATGGGGGCAATAGGCGCCGTACGCCCGCAACCCCTGTGACGAAGTGTTCGCCACCAGCACCGACACCGTTCGCCCGATAAAATCCCTGGCGTCCGAGTGGAGGAGGATGCTGCCGCCGGTCCTGCTCAACTCGGGCATCCGCGCCGTCGGCACCGAGAGCAGCCCCTTCGAGGGTGCCCCGACCTGGATCGCCACCGGCTCGTCGACGAATTTGCCGCAGGCGGCGAGCGCGCAGGCTGCGCCGCAGCGAAGCAATGCGCGGCGCCCGAGATCGTTGCCCATGCGCCAAGCCTACGGGGCGAGAGCGCCCGAGACGACTTTCCCGCCGCGGATGCTGAGGTCGAGGTCTGCGCCGCTGATTCCGCAGGCGGCGCCGAGGGTCTTGCCCATCGCCGAGAGCGTCTCGGAGAAGGGCACGTTCCCGCTCCCTCCCGCGACCGCGCTGCCGCTGGTCGCGTCGATCGACGTCGCGCGGTAGTCGCCGTCGGCCGGCTCCACACCGCCGACCACCCCGCCCTTGAACGGCTTGCCGATCAGCACCGCCACGTGGTGGTCGCCGTGGTGCGTGCGGCCGCGCCCGTTGCCTTTCGCGGCGCTCAGCGTGCGGCCGAAGACGTTGATGGTGGCGAAGGTGACGCGGTCCTGCAATCCCGCGGCGTTGAGCTCGGTCCAGAGTTTGCCGATGGACGCCACGCCCGCGACCGTCTCCCTGCTTTCCCTGGCCAGCGCCGTATCAGTGTGGTTGTCGCCACCGAAGGGAATGTGGATGCTCACCACCGGGCTGACGTTCATGCGGAAGAGGATCAGCGCCGCGGCCACCTGCGAGTCGGAGCTGTTGTCCTTGAGGGCGGCGAGCGAGCTGAGCAGGCTCTCGGAGACGCTGCGCGCCTGTTGCTGCGAGAGCGCGTAGCGGTCGATGAACGCGCGCTGCGCCGAGTTGCCGTTCTGCCGGTACCAGTCGTTGAGCCGGTTGAGGTCGGCGTCGCGGAGCTGCTGGATCTGCCCGAGCGGCCCGGCCGGCGACGAGAGCAGCGAAGCCAGCGCCGATGGCGAGAGGATCGGCTGTGGCCGCCCGCCCACGGTCAATCCTTCCGAGGCGCTGCGCGGCCCCAGCGCCAGCGGCTGCGCCTGCACCGTGCCCAGGCACCCGGCAAGCTGCGCCGAGAGCAGCGAGACCAGCATCTCGTGGTGCGAGACGAAGCCCTGCAGCGTCATCACATTGGCCATGTCGGGGTGCACGACCGTGTACGTGCCGTGGTGGAAGAAGCAGGCCCGGTCGAGCATCGCCTGCGGGAGCTGTGCCCAGGGCGTGGCCGCCGTCCAGGCCTGGCCGGAGAGCGTGAGCTGCGCCGGGGCCATGGCCACGTCCGGCGGGTGGGCGATGTCCGGGATCTGGTACATGCCCGGGACGTTGGCGTTGAGCGGATCGCCGTCCGCAGACGAGCTGAGCAGGATGTATTGCGCCTTGGGGTTGGACGCGCAGCCTGTGGCTTGCGCCGCCGCCCGGCGAGGGTTGGCCAGTACCGCGAGCGGGATGCCGGTGGCGAGCGAGCGCAAGCCGAGCAAGCCGGCCCCGAAGAGGGTTTCAAGCAGCAGCTTGCGGCGCGAGAGGTGCATGGTCACTGGCCCATCCCCACCACCGACGGCGAGAGGCAAGCGATCACAAAGGTGGACTTGAGCGCGTCGGAGGCCGAGAGCCCCTTGGCTTGCGCCGACTGGAAGTGCTCACCCAGGATCGAGAGCGGTGTCGCATCGCGGCCGGAGCCGACGCCCATCAGCGTGTGCACGAAGTCGGCGATGGCCGCGTCAGGCGAAGCGCTCGACCAGCGCGTTCCCGGGCCCGCGTCGATCAGCCTTGCGGCGAAAGTGGCGCAAACGTTCTCCATGCCCGTCCGGAAGAAGAGATTCGGGTCATTGGCGAGCACTGGCTCCTCCGCGCCGCGGCTGTAGGCGTCGGAGGGCAGCACACGCGCGATGAACTGCACCGCTCTCAGATCTTGCGGCACCACGGTGTTCACGTCGAGCCCGCATGCGTCGGTGATGCCGAGCCGGTTCGAGAGCGCGCCGCAGAGGTGGTCGCGGCGGGAGACCGGGAACACCTCGCCGCTCTGCGAGACAGTCCTGGTCGGCGCGAGATAGGTGACGAGCGGCGAGGAGAAGAGCGTCACCTCCAAGGTCTTCCAGTTGTAGTAGCTGTCGGAGAAGATCGCGGCGATGCGCGCGAACTCCCCATCGGTCTCGTCGCAGCGCGCGGAGTTCGCCCAGGTGCACAGCTTCTGCACCCAGGCCCCGGCGAAGTCCGGGTGGGCGGCGAGCTGGCTGGCGAGGTCGGAGATGTTGCTGCCCGACACCGCGACGCCGCGGAACCCGAACGATCCGGGGAGCGAAATCTCCTCCGGATTGGTCTGCGGATGGAAGTAGTAGCTGTACTGCTGCCGGAAGAACTGCCGCATCGGATCGAGCGACTGATGACAGGCGTAGCATGCCGTTCCCTGCGGCGCGTGCGTCAGATCGACCGAGGCGGTCGAGGGAGGCAGCGTGGCGTTCTGCGGGTTGATCGCGTGCCCGAGCGCGACGATCAGCGTCTGGTTGGCGGTGACGCGCGCCTGGTTGCTGTCGTTGGTGTTCCACTCCGCGAGGAAGGACGGGGTGGTGAAGAAACCGACCCGCGGCGTACGCAACAGGAGGTTACCGCCGGTGCGGAAGTTCACCAGGTCGAGGGCGCTGCTGACGCCCTGGTCCGGTCCGGCCTGGACGATCTCGACCATGTGCCACTGCTTGCCGTCCGCCACCGTGAGCGGCTGGTAGGCGGCTGGGAACGCCGGCGGCTGGCAAGTGTGCTGCTTGCCGTTGCCGTCCAGTACGGAGAACGACTTGGGCCTGCCCTGCTGCAGCGTCACGTAGAGCGACACGCTCACCGAGGACTGGCCGGTGCGGCCGTCGTAGACGATGGGGTCCTGCGGGCACAGGCCGTCGTACGCGGCGCCCATCAACTGTGGAGCGTAGAAGATCATGTAGTTCCGGCTGTTGCGATCGAGGGTTTCGCTGAGGGGAATCACGCCGCTCTTCGCGGTCAGCGTGAACTTGAAGCCTGGATTCGCCCGAGCGAACAGGTCGACGCTACCTCCCGAGTCGTTCACCTGGATGGCGTCGAGAAAGGCGTAGAGCAACATCAGCCGCGGCGTCAGCATGAACCGCCGCGTGGTCATCGTGGAGGTGAACGGCTGCCCTTCCTGCACGAGCTGCAGGGCGGTGCGGGCGAAGCTCTCGCGCAGGTTCGCGAGCAGGCGCGCATCGAGGACGCCCTGCGCGTCGTCGAGCTGATGGTCGAAGTCGGCCGACACGGCCTGGCTCTGCTGGAAGGCGTTGGAGAAGAAGCCGAGCATCTTGGCGGTGTGCTGTGGAGTCGCCATCCACTGTTCGACCAGCCCGCGCAGCGCCTTCGGGTCGGCCTGGACGGCCTGGACCTCGGCGTCGGTGGGAGGAAGCCCCGTAAGCAGGCCTTTCACCTTGGCGAGCGAGGCGGCCACGGTGACGGGCTCGATCTGGCCCTCGGTCACGGGTCCCGGCAAAGACACGTCCAGCTTGCCCGTGCAGGACAGGAGGCAGACCGCGGCAACGAAGGATCGCATCGGCCTGGCGGACAAGCCGCTCACCCTCCCTCCAGAGCTCTCGAGCAATACCGTAGGCTAACCAATCAACGGTTGTGCAGCCGCCGCAGTGATGGGGCTCACGGCCACACCGCGTGCGGAGGTGACCTCACCGCCGCCGGAGTGGTCGCAGGTGGGAGCTTGCGACGCCCGGTGGGCGGCACTCGCCGTTTCGAAAGCGGTGCGGGGATGCGAGAAGGATCGAGGAGGTCTGCATGTACCTGCTCGCCTTGCTCCTGCTCGCCGCGCCATCGGACTACGCCACCAATCGCGGCACCGCCGGCATATCGGCCTCCGTGTCGGGCCAAGGCAATCTCACGGTCGGCGCCACTTACTTCGTGTTCAACGACGTGGCGGCACGCATCGACATCGGACTCGACGCGCCATTGACTCCGGGCGGAGCCGGTCAGAACACGCTCTACAGCCTGGGTGGCGGGCTGCGCTTCTACCCACTCAAGCGCAATCACGCCGCCGTCTTCCTCCAGCCCGCCATCACCGTCGGCAAGGAGAATTCGCCTGCGGTGAGCGCCGAGTCCGCGTTCTTCTTCCTCTTTGGCGCCGGGGTTGGCGTCGAGTACTTCTTCGCCAGCAACTTTTCCGCCGGCGCCGTGCTGCAGTTGGCCCTGAAGTTCGCGAACCTCAACGGCCCCGCCAGTACGCCGATCTACACGACCGTGAGCACCGCCACTTCGGGGTTGTCGGCGAACATCTATTTTTGACGGCGGCCCCTAGAAGGTGAGGACGGTAAACCCCGTCAACGACGCGGCGAGCGTGGTGTAACCGACGATCTGGTGCGCGAGGGCAAAGTCGCGCTGAGCGTACTGCCCCTCTTTCGAGGCGGTGACGATGCCGAGCACGATCTGCGTCGCCATCCCGGCGGCCGCGACCGTCATGGCGATCTTGTGCACCGTTGCCGTGTCGAACCCCGCCGGCTTTTCGACGGGCACCGGCGCGAACACCGCTAGAGAAGCCGTGCCGGCAAAGATGACGGTGGTGGCGACGGCCACCCACCGGTGCCAGGCGCGGTAGGTCCCGGCGTCGCCTCCCCCGCCGTACTTGTCGTGGTAGTCGAGCTGACCGAGCACGACCGTGGCGGTGAGGCTGCCCAGCGTGAGGAAGCCGCCGATCTGGTGGTAGAAAAGCATCGTACGGCGTTTCGCGAGCTGCCGCTCCAGTTCCCGCTGGCGCGCGAGCGCGGCGGCGCTTGGGGTCGCTGGCTTCGGAAGCAGATCGACATCGTCGGGTGGAGGTTTGCCCTCGGACTTGGGCTCCGTCTGCCGCTGCGCGAGCACAAGCTTCGGCCGCGGGACCTCTCCGGCCGTGGGCGCGATGAATGCAGCGAGCAGGAGGACGACGGACATTCAGTTCCACTCCGGACGAAGGGCGCTCATCGACGTCTCGTACAACAGGAGGGGAGGAGGAGCACATTTTCAGCATCGTCTCTAAACCAGGCGATCGCGCGCGTATCGACCAAGGTGAAAGTGATCGTGGAGCGGGAGATTATCAACGATGAAGATGAGCTCAGGCTGCTTCAGTCGTGGGGCGAAATGATCAATACCGATCCGAAGAAACATTCGGAGACGGCTGTCATTAGCAAGCTCATGGAGCGCTTTCTTATGGACCGGGAGTAGGACCGCGCCCGATACAAACGCACGCCGCTCTGAGAAGCCCCGACGACGTGCTCGGCCACGCCGCCATCGCGACGTCCATCGTGCCGATTCCGAGGCCAGCAAGGTGATCGTGATGGCTGCCGCACGTCGCGAGAACGCCAAGGCAGGCTGAGCGCAGACGACCCGCCCTGGTTACGTGCCTCCCGAGGCCCGCGCCGTCTTGGTGCGCCGTCTCCTCTTTTCCTTCTCACGCTCCTGCTCCCCGCCGGCGGCCACCACACGATCGCGCCCCCTGTCCTTCGCCTCGTACATGGCGGTGTCGGCGCTCTCGATCAGCGACTCCGGCGTGTCGCCATGGCTTGGACATTCCGCCACGCCGATGCTGATCGTGATCCTCCCACCGGCGAACTCCTCGATCGCCACCCGGGCCCGGATACGCTCCGCCACGATTGCCGCCGTTCCTACCGTGGTCTCGAGCAGCATCACGAAGAACTCCTCCCCGCCGTATCGCGCCACGCAGTCCACGCCGCGCGTCGTCTTCCGCAGGATCTCCGCGATCCTCGCGAGCGCTGCGTCGCCCGCCGGGTGGCCGTGTGTGTCGTTGTATTGCTTGAAATGATCGACGTCTGCCAACAGCACCGAGAACGGGCGCCGGAGCCTCCGCGACCGCTGCACCTCGGTCGCGAGCGTGCCCATCAGGTGCCGGCGGTTGTAGAGCCCGGTGAGGGCGTCCGTGACGGAGAGCCGCTCGAGCTCCGCCTGGCTCTCCCGCTCGCGCAGGCGAGCAACCAGCGTGTTGAACACCCGCGTCAGATACCCCACCTCACCAACCCCGCCCCCCGGGAGTTCGACCAACAGATCGCCGGCGGAGACCTTCGCCGCGGCTGTGGTGAGGCGCCCAAGGGGGCGGGCGATGACCAATCCCAGGACGTAGGCCAGGAGCCCGACTACCGCGAGGAGCGCGGCAATCAGCAATCCGGTGGCGCTCCGCAGCCGGCCCACCCGGCCCAATGCCTGCGACAGCGGGATCTCGGCCACCGTTGCCCAGCGCAGCCGCGGAACCCTTCGCACGGCGCCGATCACCTCCTGCCCATCCGCGCGCTTGTACTCCACGGTCTGGCCTTCCTTGTCGAACAGGGCGCTCGTCGTCGTTTCCGGGAGCCTCGTTCGCATCAGCTCGGCGGAGCTGACCCGGGGTCTGATCACCAGCTTGCCCTGGTCCGTCATGAGAGCGACGTCGCCCGAGTCGAGCGCGGAGAGGCGCGGCAACATGTCGGCGACTGCATGCAGGTTGAGCTTCGCGGCGAACGCCGCGCGGAACCGCCCATCCGCCTCGCGGATCGGAACGGCAAGCACGAGCACAGCCTTGCCGAGCGCCCCGTCCCAGTAGGCGTCGCCAACGAGCGCTTCACCCGTTCGGAGACCGGTCAGCCCCTCCGGGGAAAGGCGCACGCTCCCCGTTCGGCCGCTGCTGCTCGTCACGACCCGTCCGCTCGCATCGATGACCAGGAGCGCTTCCTGGTCCGGGAATCGCTCGCGGAGCGAATTGAGATAAGCGCGCAGACGGCCGAGCGCTTTCTCGCCATCCCTTCCCTCGATTCTGGTCAGGTTCTCAGTAACGACGTACGAGCTGGCCCCTGCCCGCAGTGCGTCGAGCCGCTCGTCGAGCCATGAGCCCATCTCCCGGGCCGCCTCAGAGGTCGCGCCGCGTAGCTCTGCGGCGATCGTCTCGGTCAGCGATTCCCGGTCATGGTGGTAAGACACCACGGTCGTCACGAGCGTCGGAATCAGCGTGGCAAGTATGCCAAACGCCAAGATCTGGTTCCTGACGCTGCCAAGATGGAGCGCACGCAATCGGCGCGCGATGGTGTCTTCCCAGACGCTCACGGGCGGGTCCCCGGAGGGATGCGGCAAGACTCACTTCGCGGGCGCTGGCGGCGGCTCTCGCTTCTTTTGCAACTGGTCATGACGAGGAGGCAGTAGATGCGGTTCATGATGGTGGTATCTTTCCGCCGCGGCTATCGGTCGAGCGTGCAGCGGGGCTCCTTGTCTCATCACCTATCAGAGCGGGCCTATCCGAATGGAGGCGCGGCTGGGGGAGTTCCGACGCTAACGTAAGGGGGAGGCGGAGGCGGACGCTCAGCAGAAAAGTTTCACCTGCGCCCACACCTCAGGGGTCAATCCCACAAGGAGCGCGGCCCTGCCAGCGCCAGGCCGTCCGATACGACTTCGCCGCGCGCCGGTGGGGCGTGGTCTGCAGTTACCGGAGCGGTCGACCAATTTGTTCACCGGATCGTTGACGACGATCAGGCCTGATGCGCCAGCGCGCAGCTTGGACTAGCTCTCAGCGATAGCGACGGGGGAAGGTCTTAGCCAGGCCTGGCAAAGTTCCGTGCGAGCGAACTACACTCCATCGCGCAGAGAGGAATCGGACCATGAGCCAGACATTGATGCACCAGCCGCTCTCCGCCATCCATGCCGACGAGCGGGAGTGGGAGACGCTGCGCTGGCCCGGGCAGTGGAGCAAGATGCTGTTCCACCCGCGCGCGGAGTCACCCACGGAACCCAATGCCGGGCTTGTGCGCTACGACCCCGGCTCTCATCATCCGTTCCACAAACACGACTTCGCGCAGGTCTGGTACATCCTCGAGGGCACCTTCACCATCGGCGAGGCGACGTACGGGCCCGGCACGATGCTCTATTACCCCGACCCGCATTTCGAGCCGCCGCTCATCACCGAGACCGGCGGGCTCATGCTCTTCGTCCAATACCAGGGGCCGACGACCGGGGGGCGCCCCGTTTACGACGGCCGGTTCAACATGACCGCGCGACAGCCGATCGGCGAGGAGAATATCGAGCGCTGATCATCGCCGCTCCGACCCGGTCACGCGAAAGTTCGTACACGTCTACATCTGAGGGTGCAAGGAGGCACTGGTCCTGGCTGGTGCCCCGGTGAAGCGGATCCCGCGAGCGTCGAGATAGCGCTCGAGACGCGAGGGGCTGTGCAGCGGATCGGCGAGCGCGACATGGCCGTCGGGCCGCACCAGGTAGCTCGCGTCGTGGGCGAACCCCGCGAGCGCCGCGCTCCGGCTCCAGGGAAAGACGTGCACCCGCAATCCGCGCGACGCGCAGCTCGCAGCCAGCTCGCCCGTCGCCGCGCCATGGACGTGCATTTGCCAATCGAGCGACTGGAGCGGCGTGAAGTTGTCCGGTTCGGACCGCACCCACGGCAGTCGATCTCCGCCCTGGATGCGTCCGGCGCGCCCCTCGCTCAGTTCGCTCTTGCGATACTCGATCGCGGTCTGCGAGACGGTGCGGAACATGAACCGCCGCACCGACGGCAGCCGGAAGAGGGCCGATATCACGCGCGGCGCCACATGGACGCGCACGCGAGCCGCAAGGCGCCCGCTGCGAGTGACGAACTGGAAGACGCGATCGGTGGTCGCGGTGAGGCGGCGCGCGAAGCCGATCCGCTCCGGCTCGTAGCTGTGGAGGATTCGCTCCGGCGCCCGCCTGCGCAGCGCCGCCGCAAGCTTCCAGGCCAGGTTCACCGCATCGCCGATACCGGTGTTCATCCCTTGACCGCCGACGGGGCTGTGGATGTGCGCGGCGTCGCCGAGGAGAAAGACGCGCCCCTGCCGGAAGCGCGCCGCGACGCGGTGGTGCACGTGGTAGGTCGAGAACCAGTTCACGCGGCGGACATCGATGCGCAGCCGCTGCAAGAGGTTCGTGCTGACGTCCTTCCAGCCCAGTTGCTCGCCTTTCTTCTCTGCCTCGGGGCGGATGGTGCCGATCAGCCGGACCCGGCCTTCCTCCTTCAAAGGAAAGACTGCGGCGAAGTCGCTCTCGTCGATCGAGACGTGCAGCTCGTGGTCCAGCATCGGGCCGCTGGCCTCGACGTCCGCGACGTAGAAGAGGTGCTCGTACGTGCCGCCTGGATAGCTGATGCCGAGCCTCTCGCGCACGGTGGAACGAGCGCCGTCGCATCCGGCGAGATAAGCGGCCTTGCACGTCGAGTCTTGCAGGCGCGCCACGATCTGGCCGTCCACTTCCTCGAAGTCGAGCAGCTCGGTCGTCCTCTCGACGCGCACGTCCAGTTTTTCGAGCTGCTCGACGAGGAAGCGCTCGTGCTCGTCCTGCGGGTAGATGAGCCCGTAGGGAAAGGGGCTCGCGACCACGCCGAACCTGCCGAACTCGACGTGCGCCGCCCTGGCGCCTCTGGCCCAGAGATTCGCGGCGGTGAATTTCAGTCCCGCGTGGATCACTTCGTTCGCGAAACCGAGCTGGTGGTAGAGCTCCAGCGTCCGCGCCTGCACCGCGAGCGCGCGCGAAGTGCCGCCCGGTCCAGCGGCCTTGTCGATGATGCGAACCCGGATCCCCAGCCGAGCCAGCCAGAGAGCGAGCACGAGGCCGGTGGGTCCGGCGCCGACGACGAGAACCTCGGTGTCCATCCGGCCAACGTAACCGCGGCATCGACCAGAAGCAGCGCGATCGGGTGCGCGCTTTTTGCTCGCAGTTGACTTTGTTCCACAAAAGGCGGCGTTGTTCGCGCGTGGGGGAAAGATGGCAGCACCCGGGAATCAGCGGAACGATCCGGTTGGCGCAGGACCACCTGGCGCCACCCTGGACAGGACGGCGGACCGCGGTGGAGGTGCCCGGCGCGAATCCGAGGGTTCCGAACCACGGGGCATCAGCGCCGTGTCGCCCGGAGATTGCCTCGAGGATCGATTCGTCATCGAGAAGGAGCTGGGGCACGGGAGCGGCGGCGTCGTGTTCCTCGCGCGCGATCGCCTGCTCGATCGCTCCGTTGCGATCAAGATCCTGAGGCAGGCCGGCGACGCGCAGGCGCTCGCGCGGTTTGCGCAGGAAGCGCGGGCGGCCGGCGCTCTCGAGCATCCCAACGTCCTGGTCGTTCACGACGTCGGCGTCGATCCCCCTTTCATTGTCTCCGAGCTTCTGTCCGGACGCACGCTGCGCGCGCGCCTCCAGGAAGGGCCGCTGTCGCCGGACGAAGCGCTGACGCTGGCGCTGCAGCTCGCCCGCGGCCTCGCGGCCACACATGAGCAACGCATCGTTCACCGCGACCTCAAACCGGCGAACCTCTTCCTCCTCGAGGACGGCCGCCTGAAGATCCTCGATTTCGGGGTGGCGAAGCTGCTGCCCTCGGTCCGGCCCGCCCCCGGAACCGGATCTGCCAGCGGGCCGCGAACCGACACGGGCGCCAACCTGGGGACGGTTCCATACATGTCGCCGGAGCAAGTCCGCGGCCACCCGGCGGATTCGCGCTCCGACGTGTTTGCGTTCGGAGCCATCCTTCACGAGATGCTGTCAGGGTCGCACCCATTCTCCGGCCCCTCCGACGTGGAGATCGGCCACGCCATCCTCTGCGAGGATCCAGCACCGCTGCCGGACGTCATCCCTCAGCCGCTGCGAGCGGTGGTGCGCCGCTGCCTCGCCAAGCGGCCAGAGGATCGGTTCCAGTCCGCCCGCGAGCTGCTCGACGTTCTCGAGAAGCTCGCGGCGCGACCCCCGTCCCGGCCCTTGTTCACCAGACGGCGCGCCGTCGCGCTCGCCGCGCCGCTCGCGCTGATCGCTGCAGGATTTGCCGTCCAGCATCTTTGGCCGCGTCCGGCGCCGGCGCCAGTGGCGAGACGGCTGGCCGTGCTTCCGTTCCACGCGGTGGGGGCGAACGCGGATGGCGAGGCCTTGTCCGCGGGCCTCGGGGAGATCCTCACCAACAAGCTGCACCAGATCGAGCATCTCCAGCCGTCGCTCAGCGTCATCTCGGCAGCGGACGTCGCCAAGGAGCGAGTGGGAAGCGCGCGCGACGCGCGCAGCGCATTCGGCGCGACGCTGGCCCTGACCGGGACCATCCAGTTTGTCGGTGACAGGATCGCCGTGACCGCCAACCTGGTCGACACCGGCACGCAGACCGTCCGCGAGGCGCGCGATTTCGAGGTCCCCCGCGACGACATTCCGGGCGTCGGCCGCCTCCTCGTGCAGAAGATCGCCGAGATGCTGGACCTGGAGGCAGCGTCCGAGCTTCAGGTGGGTCCCGGGGACGCGTTCGCCGGGTCGCCGCGCGCAACCCGGCTGTACGTGCAAGGCAGGGGGTACCTGCAGCGCTACGATCGGGTCGAGGACCTCGACCACGCCCTCGAGGCCTTCGCTGGGGCGCTGAAGGCGGACCCGGACTTTGCCCTGGCTCACGCCGGGATGGCCGAAGCGTGGCTCCGGCGCGATCGCATCATCCGGGACCCTTCGGCCCTCGACCAGGCGCGCACGAGCGTCCGCCGCGCTGTCGATTCCGGCGGCAGTCTCACGCCGGTGGTCCTCACGGCCGGGCTCGTGCAGCTCGCCGGCGGCGAGTATGCGGACGCGATCCAGAGCTTCCGGCGGGCGCTCCAGATCGAGCCGGCGAACGCGGACGCCATCCGCGAGCTCGCGAATGCCTATGACGCCGCAGGGCAGACCGCGGACGCCGAGTCGACGTTCCTACGAGCGGTCCATCTCCGCCCGGACTCGTGGGCGGCGACCCGCGCCCTGGGCGTCTTCTACAACCGGCATGGGCGGCTCCAGGACGCCCTCGCTCAGTTCCAGCGCGTCCTCGCCATGACGCCGGACAGCTACGCGGCGTATGCGAATCTCGGGGGCATCTATCTGCGCCTCGGGCGTCACCAGGAGGCAGCGGGCGCTCTGCAGAAGTCGCTCGCGCTCCGCCCGACGAGCAAGGCGTACGTGAACCTCGGTGGCGTTTACTACTACGAAGCCCGCTACCGCGAGGCCGGCGAAGCATACCGGAAGGCGGCGCAGCTGACGCCGTCGGACGAGCGCGCCTGGGGAGCCGTCGCCGATGCGCTGCGCTGGGTGCCGGGAAACGAAGACGAGGTCGCGGGCGCGTACCGTCAGGCGATTGCGCTTGCGCAGCAGCAAGCGGCGCTGAACCCGCGCAACGCGGAGTTGCACTCCCGATTGGCCATGTACCACGCCTACGCGGGAGATGACGACGCGGCCGACGCAGAGCTGCAGGAGGCACTCCGGCTCAGCGCCGGAGACGGCGCCGTTCTGTTCCACGCCGCGCTGGTGCACGAGCAACTCGGGCGCCGCCAGCGCGCGCTCGACGCCGTCGAGCAAGCGTTGCGGGCCGGCTACTCGCGCGAGGAGATCGGGAAGGCGCCCGCGCTGGAAGCGCTCCGGCACGACTCGAGGTATCGCGCGATGGCGCTCCGCAGTCCGTGAACCGGCGCGCAGCCTGGCGCGCCGGCAGCAGGAGGGGAGATCATGCTGTCGAACAGGACGAAGCAGGTGTTGGGTTGCGGGATCGTGATGGTTGCCGCGGTGCTGGCGTGGACATGCGCGGCCGGGCGTTATGAAAGGGGGCCGCAGGCGAGTGCGAATCACGCTTCCTTTCAGCACGAGCAGGGGGAAATGCGGAAGAGGTTGAAAACGCAAACCGGCGATTCGGGCGTGAACGTCGAGGAAGACGACGTGATCGTCATTGGCGTGCTGCCCAGTAAGTATGGCAAAGACAACTTGACGAGAATTCCATCGCAGATGCACGTCAATCGAGGCAACTCGCAGAAATTGACCTGGATATGCTGGGACGGTCCGTTCAAGTTGACGTTCCGCCCCGGCCGCTTCCCGGATGGCGGCCTCCAGAGCCTACGGGACACGCCTCTCGAAGGATTGCAGACCGTGGTCGCGGGCGGAAACACTCTGCCGAGCGTCGCAAGCGCAGTGGTGCGAAGCGATGCACCCGAAGGACGCTACGACTTCACCATTCACATCGACATCGTAGCCGACGGCGGATCAGCCGACGACATGGAGTGCCCGCCGATCATCATCGACTGATTCATTCCAACTGACGGGTCCAAAAGAGATCCTGTGATTTGGGTCTGCGGCCAACTTCTGGATTTCCCATCCGAGAAGAGCCCAGGCGCATCGCAGCCGATCCCCGGCGGGCCTCAGTGCTGACGCAGGCGGGCCTGGACCCGGTCGAAGGAGACCACGCGGAGCAGGAGGAAGAACCCGATCGACACCAGCACGTGCCACCAGGCGTGGAGCTGCGGATTGGGGATGCCGTGGGCCGGGAGGGTCACGCCCACCAGGGTGCAGGCCTTGAGGTCCACGAACCAAGCCGCGATCCCCGTCGCATAGGCGGCGAGCCCCAGCACGAAGCTCCGCCGGACCGGTGCATTCTCCGGCTGGAGCGCGAGCCAGGTCACCCGGCCGAGACAGAGGATCTCCAGCGTCCCGAAGCTCAAGTGGAAGGCGAGGAACTGCGCCCCGCCGCGCTGGAGCGTCGCTCCCGTGGCCAGCAGCACGTAGACCAGCAGCACCGCCGGGAACCAGCGGCCGAGTCGGGGCTCGGGGCCGTTCTCCACCAGGAGCCACACGAGCCAGGTGACGAGGTAGAGCATCGGCAGCTCGTCGAGCATCTGCAGCTCGAAGCGGAGCGTCGCGTGGAAGGCGATGCTCCCGAGCCCCACCAGCACCAGCAGGGCGAAGGCCACCCGCACTTCCCGGGCAAAGGTCTGCCGCAAGAGCCCCAGCGCGCCGGCGAGGACCATCGCCAGGCTGGAGACCGTGTTGAACGCCTCGCAGATCCACGGGAGGAGCGCGTAGTTCTGCTCGCACCAGTCGATGCTGGCGGTAGGAGCTCCCCAGAAGCCCACCGGATCCACCGGCATGGGCCGGAGTGTACCGGAGCCCGCCCTGCGCGGCGCGAGGGTAGTGCCCCTCCCGCTGCGCTCTGCTAGGCACTGATCACGGCGAACAATGAGGAGCGCGAGGCGACAGAACTTCGCGTATCCGTCCTTTCGCCATCGCGCCGTTACTGCTCCGACTTGACCGCTTTCGGATCCTTCCCGTAATCGACGCTGGCCGGATTTCCCGTCTCGGCAGCGTTGATCTCGGCGTTCGTCGGGTTGTGGGGGCTACCCGTGCGTTTCGCGTAATCCACGCTGGCCGGATTTCCCGTCTCCGCGGCGTCGATCTGGGCATTCGACGGATTCGGGGCATGCTTCTTCCGGGACTTGTAATAGACGCTGTTCGGGTTGCCCCTCTCGAGCTTGTCGAGCTCGGTCTTGTTCGGATGCTTCTTCGCGGTCTTCTTCTTCTTCGACTGTGTCGTTTGCGAGTCCGTCGTTTGCGAGCCCGCTTTGTCGGAGGGGTTCGATTCGGCACGCGCGACCGACGATCCGGCGACGGAAAGCGCGAAAGCGGCGATCAGCGAAAGGATCAATTTCGAGGGCACCAGGCGGCTCCTTGAGGGGCGGGTTCGTGAGATCGTTCAATCCCCAGTGACCGGATGCACGGGGTGCCGGCAGGGATTCCCCTATCTTCCGGTAGCCGCGCCGACTCTCTGCCGCGTCAAGCAACCGACGGGTCAAGCGCCGGCGTCCCCCGACCTCAAGCAGCGTCCAGCCGAAGCTTGCGCGCAGCCTCGAAGCGGCGGGCTACGTCGGGCCAGTTGAACACGTTCCAGCACGCGCCAAAGAACTCCGCTTTCCGGTTCTGGTACTGAAGGTAGTAGGCGTGCTCCCAGGCATCGAGCACCAGCAGCGGCACTCCGCTCTGGTTCAGGTTCGACTGGTGGTCGTAGATCTGCGTGATCAGGAGCCTCGCCCCGAGCGGCTCCCAGACCAGCGCGGCCCATCCCGATCCCATGATCGAGGCCGCCACCTCGTTGAACTGCCGCCTGAAGGCCGGAAACCCGCCGAAGTCCCGTTCAAGGGCGCCCTTCAGCTCTCCCGCGGGTTCGCCGCCGCCCTGCGGCGAGAGGTTGCGCCAGAAGATCGAGTGCAGGATGTGGCCGGACAGATTGAACGCCAGCGAGCGCTCCAGCGCCGGAATGCGGTCGAACTGCTCCCTGGCCCGCGCCTCGTCGAGGCGCTCGAGGGTCGCGTTGGCGCCGTTCACGTAGCCCGCGTGATGCTTGTCATGGTGCAGCTCCATGATCTTGGCGGAGACGTGCGGCTCGAGGGCGCCGTAATCGTAGGGGAGATCAGGTAGCTTGTACTGGTTCATCGCCTTCTCCTTGGAAGCTGCGTCGCGCAGGAAACTATCGCTTGGTCTTGCGCCTGCAACCCGAGACTCTGGTACGGCGTGCTATCAAGATCCCTGCCAATTCGCCGCACCCGCTCGCTTCCTGCAGCGCCGCCTCTGGATGCCCACCGGGCAGTGTCCGTTTCTCCGACACCGTTGTCGACCGGCTGTGCATCTTCGATGCACCGCGCAGCGATGTTCAGACCCACCTCGGCGCGACGTCGCAGGCCCTGCTAAGCGAGTCGTCGGGCTGTCGCGAGCGCGGTGCCGATCGGCTACCAGACGATTAGTGTCTCGGGATCACCAGACATGCCAGAGTGGAGTCGGTCGGTACACCAACGGGGCTGGCGACGACTTCCCTTGCACGGAGGAGCACACTCGATGCGGAAACTTCTCTTCTTCGCCATTGCTGCAGTCGGACTCTACCTCGCCTGGGTCCGCTTCGGTTCGTCCAGGGCGCCGCCCCGCGCCAGCTCGGGAGATACCGTCCCGGCAGCGAATGCCCAGCAGCGCATCGACAACCTCTCGGGTGCTGCTCCGCCTGAATGATGTTCCGGTTCGAGGGGACAGCCAAGAGCACGAAAACACAGGGAGGCGGCTGAGTCCGAAGGCAACGCCCTTTCGCGCGTGGAGAGCGTGACGCTATATGCGCTCTGAAATGCGGCAGGAACCCACCAGGACGGGAAGTCTCCGCGGAGACGCAGCTCGTGGCTGTGAAGATCGCGCACCTCGTCGCCTCTTGGACCGATCCAGAAACTTCTCCCCGTCTTTGCCAATCGCTTCCTCCGAGAGCTTCTGGATCCACGCGACGAAACCTCTCACCGCGAGCGACATCAAGCCATGAGCGGTGCTCAGGAAAAGGACCGACGGAGACACTGACATGGCGCAGAACGCTGAAAACAAGGTTGCGCTGGTTACGGGAGCCAACAAGGGGATCGGCTACGAAGTCGCCCGTCAGCTCGCCGCCGCTGGCGCGACAGTCCTCCTCGGCGCGCGCGATGCCGAGATCGGCAAGGCGGCCGCCCATGCCTTGAAGAAAGAGGGCGCGCGCGTGCGCTTCGTTTCGATTGACCTGACGCGCCTGCCGACAATCAAAGCTGCCGCCGAGAGCATCGGCGGCGAATACGGCAAGCTTGACATCCTCGTGAACAACGCGGGAATCCTCGATCCGAAGGATGGGCCGCCCAGCACCGCCGATCTCGACGCCATCCGGCGCGTGTTCGAAGTGAACTTCTTCGGCACCCTCGCGGTCACGCAAGCGATGCTTCCGCTCGTGCGCAAAGCTCCCTCTGGACACATCGTGATGGTCTCGAGCGGACTCGGGTCGCTGACCTTGAACGCCGACCCGTCGCCACTATTCGCGAATTTCAGAATGCTTGGCTACAACGGTTCAAAGGCGCTCGTAAACATGATGACGGCGCAGCTCGCGTCGGAGCTCAAGGACACGCGCATCACGGTGAATACCGTCAATCCGGGCTACACGGCGACGGACATGAACGATCACCGCGGGACGCAAACCGTCGCCGAGGGGGCGGCCGAGATCGTAAGGCAGGCTCTGGCGGGCGATGATGCCCCCACGGGCGGCTTTTTCCAGACGGGGGGCCGAGTGCCTTGGTAGGCACGGAGCTGGGACGAGGACGCGCGGCCCCACGTCCTTGACGGCCCCCGTCCGCTGTCACCCGGTGGGTCGCTTGAACTGTGGTGTGCTCGCCCAACCACCTCGCGCACTCGCCAAAGCAGCGATTTCGTCCCGCACTCGCCGTCGCTTTGGGATTTGGATCCGCGCCAGAAGCTCCCGCTCGGAGAACGGCTTCGGGTCGCGCCTTCGTGAAGATTTGTGAACGGCTTCGGCCACCACGCAGCGCGCCCGCGCATGCTCGCCGAGCTGTGCCACGTGCGATGCCGCGCAGCGCGAGCGCCGGCGGATCGTCGCGCAGCGCGACCCGCTTCAAGGCGCCGAGGGGATCGCCCGCTGCGAGTGCACGCGCCGCGGCAGTGATCAGCGAGTCCATCGGAATCCCGTCACACTTGTAACTCCCATCGTTCGATGCCCGGCGCTAAGTCTCTCACGTGACCAACGACCGCCAACTCAAACAAGAAAGAGGGAGACGATGAACGCACAGAGAATCGAAGGAGCGGTCGCGCTGGTGACGGGAGCCAACCGCGGCATCGGGCGAGCACTGACGGAAGCGCTCCTGGCCCGGGGCGTGAGGAAGGTCTACGCCACGGCGCGCAATCCGGAGGCGCTGCGCGCCCTGCGTGACGAGCGGCTCGTTTCGCTGCGGCTCGACGTGACCGACGTGGACCAGATCCGCGCGGCCGGAGAAGCGGCTTCGGACGTCGAGCTCGTCTTCAACAACGCCGGCGTGGCGCTTGCCAGAGGAATCGCGGATTCAACGGTCCTCGACCAGGCCCGGCGCGAGATGGAGGTGAACTACTTCGGGCCTTTGCAGCTGCTCCACCGCCTGGCGCCGACGCTGGCCAGGAACGGCGGGGGGGCGGTCGTCAACATCGGCTCGGCAGCCGGCCTGACCAACGTTCCCTTTTTCCCGACCTACAGCGCCTCGAAGGCCGCGCTCCATTCGCTGACCCAGGCCGCGCGTATCCTCCTCGGGGCGCAAGGCACCTCGGTCTTCGGCGTCTACGCGGGCCCCGTTGATACCGACATGGCCCGTGAGCTTGCGCTGCCGAAGACCTCGCCGCGTGACGTGGCGTTCGCGATCCTCGACGGCATTGAGGCCGGGCAGGAGGACATCTTCCCGGACCCGTTCGCGGTGGATTTTGGCCGACAATTCGGGTCCTCGCCGAAGGCCTCGGAACGGCAGATGGCCGCAATGGCCGCTGCGATGCTATCGGGCGCCGCGGCGTGAGCGAGCGTCCTTCGCCCGAGCAGTCTGAAGGAGTTCGGCGCGTCGGTGCCGCAGCTTTTTCCGGCCGCGCAACGATGATCGTCACCGCGTCGTGCCCGGGCGCGTGTATCTCGGAAACGGCGGCGTCCTGGAGGTCGACACGTTGCCGGACGACGAATGACCGTCGACCTCGCCTGACTCCGGCGGGCGCGAGCGGAGGAAATGCCAACGGCTGCCTGCTCGCTCGTTCCCTCTGCGGCGCCGTGCCGTCGTCTCTTGGCTGACCATGAGAGCATGCGCACCCTCAACGCCCAGGGGGGCGTATGCGCTCAGTCTTGGTGTCGGTGTTGGCATCGGTCGTTTGCACGCTGGGATGCGGCGGGAGCAATCCTCCACAGCAGTCGACCGTGGCGCCTCCGCCGACCGTGACGCCTCCTCCGATGGTGGAGATCAAGGTCGCGCCCGTCGGCACCGGCACCGGCCACGTCCTCTCGCGGCCGGTGGGCATCGACTGCCCGAAGACCTGCACCATGGAGGTCTCGGCCGGGACGGCAGTCGACATTCTTCCCACGGCGGATACGACGTCGGGCTTCCGCGGATTCGGCGGCGGCTGCAGCGGCACGAATCCGTGCACGGTGATCGCCAGCGCCAACCGCACCGTGTGGGTCAACTTCGCGCACCTGGCCAAGCTCTCGGTCGGCGTGACCAACGGCGATCCGACCTCGACCATCGCCGGCGGCTTGACCGTCACCTCGGTCCCCGCCGGCATGACCTGCACTGCCACCAGCTGCTCGGGCATGTTCATGGTGGACGAGCCGGTGGTCCTGACCGCGGTGCCCATTGGCGGCTCGACGTTCGCCGGCTGGAGCGGCGTCTGCACCGGCGCCGGCGACTGCACGCTGACCCTCACCGCGGACACCGCCGCGGTGGCGACCTACAAGCCGCCGCCTCCCGACGACTGCCTGGGCGTCATGCCGGCCATGCCGGGCACGCCCGTCGAGCGCACCCTCACTCCCGGCACGCACAGCTTCTGCGAAAATGCGGTCAGCGATCAGAAGGGCAACGTGGCCGTCAACCTGACGGGGCAGGGATGGATCCTGTGGAGCGCCGACGGCACCAGCAAGGGCACCGTGGGAGCCGCGGCCATCTGGCCGCAGGCCAGCGGCTTCCAGGGAGTCTCCATCTCGACGACGCTCACCGACGCGCTCTTCGTCTGGGCGTCCAACGGCAGCGTGGTGCAGAAGACCGATCTGCTGCCGCATGATCCCGCCGCCAGCAGCAACGAGGACCTGGGCTTCCCCGCGGTCACCGGCGGCACCGTGGTGCTCTCCCAGCGCTGCTACATGCCGCCCGCTCCCGCGGTAGCGAAGACCGACCTCTTCGTCTCCCGCTTCGACGAGGCGGGCACGCTGGTCAGCAGGAGCGTGAACATCGGCGGCGACGGCTGCGGCTACACTTTCGCCATCAGCGACGCACTCGACCGGACGCTGGTGCTCGCGGTCTCGGGGAGCACGCCTACGCTCTTCGGCATCGCGAAACGCCTCGCCGCGCGCTGGCTCGACCGCAACGGCACGCCGCTCACAGCCTGGTTCGACGGCGGCACGGACACCATCCCTGCCGGGATTCCTTTCCCGATGCTCCGGCCGACGATCGGCGGCGGCGTTCTCTTCCCCGATGTGGGCTCGCAGCAGTGGGTGGCCTTCCCCAGCGGCCAGGCCAAGGTCGATGCCGCCCCGAAGTTCGTCATCAAGGCGTCCGACGTCGCCATCGTGCGGGGCGGAAAGGCCTACGCGCTGTTCCAGTCCGGCTCACTGGAGCTCTACTCGCCCGCGGGCAAGCGCTGCGGCTCGGTACAGGTCCGGCAAGGGGCGGACCTGCGCGTGGGCGCCGACGGCACGGTGATCGCGCTTTCCGGACCGGGCAGCTGCACCATCGACTGGTGGTCGGCGCTGCTCAAGTAGAGATGCCCGGGTGCGGCCGCTTCCCTGGGTGCGGTCGCAGGGTACGCAGCGTGGGAGGCGTGGATGCCGCTCATCCCGCGGTGAACCCCCCGTCCACCGGCAGGGCGACGCCGGTGATGAACGCGGCCGACGGCGTAGCGAGGAACAGCACCACGGAGGCAATCTCGGCCGGCGTCGCAAGGCGCCCCAGCGGTTGCGCGACCTCGTGCTCGCGGCGGGATGCGTCCGGATCCGGCATCGTGTCGAAGAACTCCTGCAGCATCGGCGTGTCGACGATCCCGGGGCAGACCGCATTGACGCGGATGCCCTCGTGCGCCCAGTCGAGCGCCAGCGCGCGCGCGAGCTGCACGGCCGCGCCCTTCGTCGCGACGTAGAGGGGCGAATTGCGCTGCGCCACGAGGCCCGCCTTCGACGCGATCACGGTGAGACTGCCTTCGCTCTTTGCGAGCGCTTTGTGCGCCGCCTGAGCGAGGTACATGAGCGCCTTCACGTTGATGGAGAAGATCCGGTCGAATTCCTCGGACGTGCTGTCGTCGATGAGCTTCGCCAACACCACGCCGGCGTTGCCGACAGCCGCGTCCAGCCCGCCGAAGAGGTCGATGGCCATCTTCACCGCGGCGTCGTTCGTCGCGCGGTCCGCTACGTCGCCAACGAGCGTCGCGACGGGTTGGCCCCAGTGCGACGCCGCCGCCCGCAGCTGCGTAGCGTCACGATCCACGGCGACGAGCGACCAGCCCGCGCGGGCGAAGGCCTCGGCGATCCCGGCGCCGATGCCCTTCGCGGCGCCCGTGACGATGACCGTGCTCACGACCGGCCCCAGTTCAGGTCGAAGACGAGCTCCATCATGCCCCACCACTCGCCCGGCTTGGCCTCGGGAGCGCGCTCCTGCAGCGTGCGCATGAGCTCGTCCCATTTGCGGTACGTCGGGTCCTCGGTCGATCGCGCGAAGTCGCGCGCCGGGTCGAAGCCATCCTTCGTTTCGCAGTACATGAACATCCGCCGGCCGAGCAGGTAGATCTTCATCTCGGTCACGCCGATCTCGCGCAGGCGCGCGAGCACCTCGGGCCAGACCTTGGCGTGCTCCTTCTTGTACCGCGCGATGAGCGCGGAGTCGTCGCGGAGGTCGAGCGCCAGGCCATAGGACTGCACGTCAGGACCTCCGTTCCACGGTCGCCGGGGCTGGAAGCCGGTAGAGCTCGGCAGCGTTCGCGCCAAAGACCCGCTCGCGCGCCGCGGGGGGCACGAGCTCGCGGCAGGCGTCGACGACACGCGCATACGAGCCAGCGACAAGGCAGACCGGCCAGTCCGACCCGAACACGCAGCGATCGGGTCCGAACCACTCGAGGACCCGCGAGGCAGAGGGCGCGAGGTCGTCCACGCGCCACGATTTCCAGTCGGCCTCGGTGACCATGCCCGAGAGCTTGCAAAAGACGTTCGGGCATTCCGCGAGCGGTCGCAGGCGTGCGGCCCACTCATCGATCGCGCCGGACGCGATCGGTGGCTTCGCGATGTGGTCGACCACGAACCGCATGCTCGGGAAGTCGCGCACCAGCGCGAGGGCGGACGGCAGCTCGCGCGTCCGCACGAGGATGTCGTACGCGAGGCCCGCCTTTCCCACGGCCGCGATCCCCCGGCGCACGTCGGGTCGGCCGAGCCACTCGGGGTCGGCTTCGTCGTGCACCTGGTGACGGATCCCGACGAGCTTCGCGCCGCCCGGTCCCCCGCGGAGCGCGGCGAGCTGCTCGGCCAGGTCCGGCGCGGTGAGGTCGACCCAGCCGACGACGCCCGCGATGAACTCGTTCGCCGCCGCGGTGGCGAGGAACTCGCGCGTCTCGCCGAGGCTCGAGATCGTCTGCACGAGGACGGTGCGATCGACGCCGTTCGCCGCGAGGAGCGGCCGCAGATCCTCCGGTCCGAAGCGCCGCCGGATCGATGCGAGCGCGTCGGTCATCCACGGATACGTGGCGCGCGCCGGGTCCCAGAAGTGGTGGTGGGCGTCGACTACGAGCGCCACGCCGCACCTTCCGGGAACGCGTACTCGCGGAGCGACTCCGCCTTCATCTCGATGCTGTAGCCGGGGTTCAAGGGCGGCATGTAGCGCCCGCCTTTGATCGTAACCGGGTCGACGAAGTGCTCGTGGAGATGATCGACGTACTCGAGCACGCGGTCCTCCAGCGATCCGGACACCGCGATGTAGTCGACGAGCGAGATGTGCTGCACGTACTCGCACAGCCCGACGCCTCCGGCATGCGGGCAGACCGGCACGCCGAACTTCGCGGCCATCAGCAGCACAGCGAGCACCTCGTTCACTCCGCCGAGGCGGCACGCGTCGACCTGGCAGAAGCCGATCGCCTTCGCCTGCAGAAGCTGCTTGAAGATCACGCGGTTCTGGCAGTGCTCGCCGGTGGCCACGCGGATCGGCGCGACGGCCTTCGCGATGGCGGCGTGGCCGAGCACGTCGTCGGGGCTCGTCGGCTCTTCCATCCAGTAGGGATCGAACTCGGCCAGGCGCTTGGTGTTCGCGATGGCCTCGCCGACGTCCCAGACCTGGTTCGCGTCCATCATGAGCCTGCGCTCGCGTCCCAGGACCTCGCGGGCGATGCGCGCGCGCCGCATGTCGTCCTCGATGTCCCGGCCGACCTTCATCTTCACGTGGGTCCAGCCTTGGTTCACCGCCTCGCGGCAGAGCGCGCGTAGCTTCTCGTCCGAGTAGCCGAGCCACCCCGCGGAGGTCGTGTACGCGGGGAAACCGGTGCGTCGCATCTCGGCCTCGCGCTCGCGCTTGGTCGGCTCGAGCCGCCGCAGGATCTCGAGCGCCTCGTCGGGCGTGATCGCATCGGTGATGTACCGGAACGCGACGCACCGCACGAGCTCGGCCGGCGTCATGTCGACGAGGAGCTTCCACACCGGCTTTCCCTCGGCCTTCGCCCAGAGATCCCACACCGCGTTCACGACGGCCGCGGTCGCCAGATGCATCGCGCCCTTGTCCGGGCCGATCCAGCGGAGCTGGCTGTCGCCGGTGATGTCGCGCCAGAACGCGCCCATGTCGCGCGCGATCTCCTCGAGCGTCCTGCCGACGATGAGCGGCCGGAGCGCGTTGGCGGCGGCCACGACGACCTCGTTCCCGCGCCCGGTCGTGAACGTGAGCCCGTGGCCGGCGAGCCCGTCGCCGCGGTCGGTGCGCAGGACCACGTACGTCGCCGAGTAGTCCGGCGCGGTGTTCATGGCGTCCGATCCCGCGAGCGTCCGTGAGGTAGGGAAGCGGACGTCGAGCGCCGCGAGCGACGTGATCCTCGACCCGCTCATCCCTTGACCGCCCCGACGAGCAGGCCGCGCGCGATGTACCGCTCGAGCGCGATGGCCATCGCGATGACCGGCACGATCATGATCAGGATGAGGTCGTAGGACGGGTAATGCGGGTTTCCGTCCACTCGCCGCACCTCACGACCCCTCCTTCCGGCAGCGAAGCATGCCATGTCTAACTGATACAACGCCAGTCCACGCCGCACGGCAGCCGCCGCATTGAATCAGGGCTACAGCTACTTCCACGTCGGGCCGGAAGTATTCCCAGCTGAGTGCGCGACTACGGCGCCCCGCTAGAGCATGCTGAACACGTGACCGGTCCCCGAATTAATTGCGCCTGCCCTTCCCCACTTCGTACGCGCGCTGTGTCGCCCGCCGCGTGCGCGCCTCGCCCGTGTGCGGCTTGAGCGGAACGCCCGCGCGCCGCGCCTTGGAGAGCCCGATGGCAATGGCCTGCTTGGCCGACCGGGCGGCGTGCTTGCCCTCACCGATGTGCTCCATCTCCTCGCGAACGAACTCGCCGGCGGCGGTGGAGGGGCTCTTGCCCTCGCGCAGGTCCTTTCTTGCTCTCCGGATCGTCTTTCGTTCAGGCATGTCCACCTCCGCAAGAGAATGCGCACGGCCCCGGCGCGCGGGCAGCGGAGCGCCCTTCACAACCGGCGATGGCGCGTTCCATCATCCCGAACCGTGCTATCAAGCAGATGGGCCGCGCAGAGAAGAAACATGAGGAGCGCAGGCTGGCTGGTCACCCTATTGCTCGTGGCATCAGCGGCCACCGCCGCGGAGGAGGGCACCGCGCAGGCGGCGGCCAGTGACGATCAGTCATCTGTGCCGGAAGTCGCCCTGCCCGGTTCGACCGGAACGGTGGCGGCCGGCAAAGGTTCGGTAGCGGCGGGCCGGATCGAGGTCGCCCGACCATCCGAGCGCGGCGTCGGGGCGGCCACGAAGGACCTCCCGACCTGGCTCGGTGAGCTGCTGGGGCTCAAGAAGCCCCCTCCTCCCGGAGACGCTGAGAAGAAGCCGGCCAAGCGCCACCTCACCATTATACCGTTCGTGTCCTCGAGCCCGGTCACCGGCGTGGGATTCGGCGTCGCCGCCGCGGGAACGACCCAGCACGGCGAGCCGGAGACCACGAGCCTCTCGACGTACTCGCTCAGCTTCACCCTCACCACCCAGTCGCAGTACGCGCTGACCAACCGGCATGACATCCGGTTCGCCGGCGACGATTGGGGCCTCACGGGCATGGCGCGCTGGACAAAGTGGCCGAGCCCGACCTGGGGCATCGGCGGAAACACCCCGGAGTCCGCGAAATCGACCATGGACTACCAACTCGTCCGCCTGTACGAGCTGGTCAGCCGGCGGCTGTTCGGAAACCTCTACGCAGGAGCGGGCTACAGCTTCGACTGGTACTTCAAGGTGAGCAACGGCGGCAGCGCGAGCGGTCAGCCGACCGACTTCTCGACGTATCCCTACGGCACCGGATCGACTTCGCTGAACTCCGGCCCGGCGCTATCCCTTGTCTGGGACACCCGCGACAGCCCGGTCTACCCGACGCGCGGGATCGTCGCGGACTTCAACTACACCTTCTTCCCGACCTGGCTCGGGAGCGGCACCACCTGGCACAACGCGTACCTCGATCTGCGGACCTACCATCAGTTCGCGCCGTGGCTGGTGCTCGCGCTCTGGACGTACGGGTCGTTCACCTTCGGGCACGTGCCGTACCTCGAGCTCGCCTCGAACGGCAGCGATCCCAACGAGCGCGCCGGCCGGGGCTACATCCAGGGCCGCCACATCGGGAAATCGCTCCTCTACGGTGAAGCGGAGTTCCGATTCACCATCTGGCAATGGCTGGGCGCAGTCGCCGGGGTAAACGTCCACTCCGTGAGTGATTCGGACGTGGGTGGAATCCTGACGGACAACCCGCGCTTCCGGTACTGGTATCCGGCGGTGACGGGCGGGCTCCGGCTGCTCATCGTGAGCGAGACGCGCTCGAACCTCTGCCTCGACTACGGCGTGGGCAAGCTAGGACAGCACGGCTTCTACCTCAGCTTCAACGAGGCGTTCTAGGATCGACGACCCGCATTACGAAGAACGTTGACCCACCATCTCAAGGTGCAAGATCATGTCGCGGGGTCCGCGGTTCGGATACATCTGCGACAAGCACCGATCGCAGCTGTCGGCGAAGGAGCAGCGCGAGGCACGCGAGCGCTGGAAGGCTGCCGGTCGACGCAGAGGGACCTGAAGCCGGACCCGTCGTGTCCGTCGTACATCGCCACGGCCAGCCGACGGCGGTGCCTCCGGGAATCCACATTCTCCTCCGGGCCCCTCCTGCATTTCGTGCACGTTGGTCATTGGCGGTGGTCCCTTGTAATGTACCTGGCATCTGGAGGGAGACCCCCATGCCCACCTCGCTCCTCGAGCAGCTGAAGCAGATCACCGTGGTCGTCGCTGACACGGGCGACATCCACTCCATCCGTAAGTTCACGCCCCGCGACGCCACCACCAATCCTTCGCTCATCACCGCCGCCGCGCAGATGCCCGAATACCAGGACGTGGTGCGCACCGCGCTGGACTGGGCGCGGCGCGAGTGCGGCAAGGGCGCGCTCCGCGAGGACATCGTCAAGCTCGCGGTCGATCGGCTGGCGGTGGAATTCGGCCTGCGCATTCTCCAGATCGTGCCCGGCCGCGTCTCCACCGAGGTGGACGCGCGCCTCTCGCACGATACGGCGAAGACGCTAGAGAAGGCGCGCTTCCTCATGAAGCTCTACGAGACCGCCGGCGCAAAGCGCGAGCGGATCCTCATCAAGATCGCCTCCACCTGGGAGGGCATCCGCGCCGCGGAGGTCCTGGAGAAGGAAGGCATCCACTGCAACCTGACGCTGCTCTTCGGCATGCACCAGGCGATCGCCTGCGCGGAAGCGGGCGTGACGCTCATCTCGCCCTTCGTGGGTCGCATCCTCGACTGGTACCTCAAGGACACCGGCAGGACCGAGTATGCGCCCGAGGAGGATCCGGGCGTCGTTTCGGTGACGCGCATCTACAACTATTTCAAGAGGCACGGCCACAAGACCGAGGTGATGGGCGCCTCGTTCCGCAACGTGGGCGAGATCCTCGGGCTGGCCGGGTGCGATCTGCTGACCATCGCGCCCAAGCTGCTCGCGGAATTGGCCAGCCTCGGCGGCGAGCTGAAGCGCAAGCTCGATCCCAAGGCGGCGCAGCTGATGAACATCCCGCGCCAGCAGATGAACGAGAGCATCTTCCGCGAGATGCACGAGAAGGATCGGATGGCGAAGGAGAAGCTGGCCGAGGGCATCGAGGGCTTCGCCAAGGCCCAGGCGGCGCTGGAGAGCCTGCTGATGGAGAAGATGAAGGGCGACACCTCCAATGCCACGCGCGATCTGTTCCGCGTCTTCGATCTCGACGGCGACGGCTTCATCACCCGCGAGGAGTGGGGCGGGACCGACGAGGTCTTCGACGCGCTGGACGTGAACGGCGACGGCCGCATCACGGCGGAGGAGATGGGCGCCGGGCTGGGCGCTGCATTCAGGCTGCAGTAGTCGACGACGACCGCGACCTTCTCAAGCTCGGTGCGTCAGCATTCACGGTCCCGCTCGTCGTGGGGCCGGCCAACGCGTCGACCGGGAGGAAACCCTCAGCCGCCATGACAACCTCAAAGGTCGAGTTGATCGTCAATGGTCGTCCGCAGCGCCTGGAGTTGGATCCGCGCACCTCGCTCCTCGACGCCTTGCGCGAGCATCTGGGCCTGACCGGAACCAAGAAAGGGTGCAACCAAGGCGCTTGCGGCGCGTGCACGGTCCTGGTCGACGGAAGGCGGATCAACTCCTGCCTGACGCTCGCGGTGATGCACGAGGGGGCGAAGGTCACCACGATCGAGGGGCTTGCGGCCGGCGACACGCTCCATCCCGTGCAGGCAGCGTTCATCGAGAACGACGCGTTCCAGTGCGGCTACTGCACGCCCGGGCAGATCCTCTCGGGCGTCGCCTGCATCGCGGAACGTCACGCGGGCTCGCCGGACGAGATCAGGAACTGGATGAGCGGCAACATCTGCCGCTGCGGCGCCTACCCGGGGATCGTCGCCGCGATCGCCGCGGCCGCGAAGGAGAGCTGAATCATGTTCCCCTTCTCCTTCCAGACGGCGCGGAGCGAGCAGGAAGCGATCGCCGGCGCCGCCGCCGGTGGCCGCTTCGTCGCCGGCGGTACCACCCTCATCGACCTGATGCGCGAAGAGGTGGAACGGCCGCAGAAGCTGATCGACATCAACCGGCTCCCGCTGCGGGACATCCGGTGGAAGGGCGACACCCTCGTGATCGGCGCGCTCGCCCGCATGTCCGAGGTCGCCAGCCATCCGGACGCGGCGCGGGCGCAACCGTTGATCGTCGAAGCCCTGCTGGAGGGCGCGTCGCCGCAGATCCGCAACATGGCCTCGATCGGCGGCAACCTCCTCCAGCGGGTCCGCTGCCCGTATTTCCGCAGCCTGGACGCGCGCTGCAACAAGCGCGAGCCCGGCTCGGGATGCGCCGCCATCGACGGCGTCAACACCACTCACGCGATCCTCGGCACCAGCGATCGATGCGTCGCCACCCACCCCTCGGATCTGGCGGTCGCACTGGTCGCCCTCGGTGCAATGGTGCGCACGCGCGGCCCGCGTGGAGAGCGCCAGTTCCCCGTCGAAGACCTCTATCGCCTCCCGGGCGAGACGCCTCATCTCGAACATACGTTGCACCCTGGCGAGCTGATCACTGCAGTCGAGGTCCCGAGCGGCGCGTACGCCAAGCGAGCGCGTTACCTCAAAGTGCGCGATCGCGCGTCCTACGAGTTCGCGCTCGTCTCGGTTGCGGCCGCGCTCGACGTCGACGACGGCGTGATCCGCAGCGCGCGCGTTGCCGCCGGCGGCGTCGGCACGAAGCCCTGGCGCATGCGCGGGTCGGAAGCGGCTCTCGCTGGTCAGAGGCCGGACCGGACCACGTGGCAGAAGGCCGCCGAACGCGCGATCGAGGGTGTGAAGCCCTTGTCGGGCAACCGCTACAAGGTCGAGTTGCTGCGGCGGACGGTCATCCGTGCCTTGGAGATGGTGGGAGAAGCGACATGAGCGACCGGTCCGTTGGAAAGCCTCTTCCCCGAGTCGACGGCCGGGCCAAGGTGACGGGCGCGGCGCAGTACGCTGCCGAGTTCAACCAGCCGAACCAGGCCTATGCGGTCATCGTCGGCAGCAGCATCGGCCTCGGCCGCATCGCCGCCATCGACAGCGCGGCGGCGGCGCGGTTGCCGGGCGTCCTCGCCATTCTCAGCCATCTGAATGCTCCGCGCCTCCCCTATCGCGAGCACCGCGGTTTCATCGATCCCGCCGTCGGCGAACGCCTGCATGTCCTCCAGGACGATCGGGTACGGTTCTTCGGGCAGCCGGTGGCGGTAGTGGTTGCCGAAACGCTGGATCAGGCGGAGCACGCCGCCGCAGCTCTGCGGATCCGGTACGAAGGGCAACCGCCTGGCGTCCGGATCGATGCGCCCGACGCCGTGAAGATCGTCCCGGAAGCCGCGCGGAGGCCCGGGAGCCGGATCCAGGCCGATACCCGGCGCGGGGACCCCGACGCTGCATTCAGCCAGGCCGCCACCCGGATCGACGTGACCTACGGCATTGCGCGCCAAAACCACAACCCGATGGAACCGCATGCCACCGTCGCCTCGTGGAGCGGCGATCGTCTGACGCTCTGGAGCAAGAGCCAGTGGGTCGGCAATGAACGGGACGAGATCGCCGGCGTCTTCGGGCTGCCAGTGGAACAGGTCCTGGTGATCTGCCCCTTCATCGGCGGCGGATTCGGCACCACCCTGCGAACCTGGCCGCACGTGACGTTGGCGGCCCTCGCGGCACGCCACGTGAAACGTCCGGTCAAGCTCGTGCTCACCCGCCGGCAGATGTTCTACACGACGGGTCATCGACCACACACCACCCAGCGCATCGCGCTCGCCGCCGCTCCGGACGGACGCCTCGCATCCATCATCCACGAGGCGACCGGCGAGACGTCGCGCTACGAGCAATTCATCGAGGCCGTGACGTCCGCGACGACCCTCCTCTATTCCTGCCCCGACGTGCGCACCAGCTACCGGCTCGCTCCGCTCGACATCAGCACGCCCAACCACATGCGCGGACCCGGCGAGGCGAGCGGCATCTTTGCCCTGGAATGCGGGATGGACGAGTTGGCGGTCAAGCTCGGGATGGATCCGGTCGAGTTGCGCCTGCGCAATGACACGGCAACCAACGAACACGACGGCCTGCCGTTCTCCAGCCGCTCGTTGCGCGCGTGCTGCGAGCTCGGATCCGAGCGGTTCGGATGGAAGCGCCGCGATCCGCGCCCGCGGTCCATGCGGGACGGCCGGCTTCTGATCGGTTGGGGCATGGCGACGGCCACCTATCCGACCAACCGCAGCCCGGCGAGCGCGCGGGTACGCCTCCTGCCTGATGGAACCGCCGAAGTCGAGACGGCTGCCAGCGACATGGGGCCCGGCACCTATACCTCGATGACGCAGGTCGCAGCCGACGCTCTCGGAATCCCTCCGGAGAAGATCCGCTTCCGGCTGGGACGCTCCGATTTTCCTCCGACGCCTCCGCACGGCGGCTCCATGACCATGGCCTCCGTCGGTTCGGCCGTGCACGCTGCCTGTCTCGCGGCTCGCGAGAAGGCTGCCGGCGCGCCGGGAGAGGGACAGACGATCGTTGCGGAAGCGTCCACCACCCCCGGCGATGAACGGCAGAAGTTCTCCATGCACGCCTTCGGCGCCGTGTTCGCGGAGGTTGCGGTGGACCCCGATCTGAACACGGTCCGGGTGAGGCGCGTGGCCGGAGCCTATGGGGCCGGCCGCATCGTCAACCCAAGGCTCGCGCGCAGCCAGTGCACGGGCGGAATGGTCGGCGGAATCGGGATGGCGCTGATGGAGCAGACCGTCCTCGATCGGCGCGACGGCCGGCCCGTCAACGCCTCGATGGCGGACTACCTGGTGCCCGTGAACCTGGACATCGGCTCGCTGGAAGCCCTCTTCGTCGAAGAGAACGACCCGCACGTCAACCCGCTGGGCGTCAAGGGGCTCGGGGAGATCGCGCTGGTCGGCACCGCGCCGGCGATCGCCAACGCGGTGTTCCACGCCACCGGCCAGAGGGTGCGCGAGTTTCCCATCCGGATCGAATCGTTGCTCTCGACCGGAACAGCATCATGAGAACAGGCAGAGCAAACTCTACTCCCTCTTCGCGTTCTTCGCCGCCCACTTCGCCAGCACCTCATCCTGCTTCTTCTTCGGCAGCTTCATGTGCTTCTCACAGAGGAAGCGGAACCGAGGTCCCTTTGATCGGTTCTTGCAGCCCGCGTAGCGGCAGCGCATGTCGCGTTTCCGACCGCGCTCGCCACCGCGACCAGGAGCAGTCCCGTCGCGCGGCGTCCCTCGCGGTATCGAGGCCCCGATACGATCAACGAGCACTTGCGCGAAGCGCTCAACCAAGGCGTCGAGTCGCGAGGAGCGTCTGGCCATCGCCCTCAACTATCAGCCACGTAGGTCGTCGGTCACATTACGAAACCGTATACAGGCGCCACTTGACTTGCGATCCGCTCACCTGCAGTCCTCCCGACGCTGAGGCACCTTCCAGCCCCCCCCCAAAAGGTGCCGCGCCGGCGGCGGGACACGATGCCCGCCGCCGTTTTTCCCGTACTCGGACTCCCGATGACGAGCTCAAGGGTCAGCGGCTGCGGCCGGTAGTACGTACTCGGCCAAGAGCTTTTCGGTTGCCGCGTGCATTCCCGCGGTGTTGAAGTTCGTGCTGGTGATCACCGCCGCTAGATCGAGGGACGGGACGCCGATGACTTTGTTGCCGCCGTTGCCGTTCATGTAGAAGGCGGGCCAGCGGCCGCCGAACTCGCGCAGCCAGAAGAGGTACCCATATTCGGTGGCCGCGTCGATCCGCGCGTGCGGTCTCAACGACTCGCGCACCCAGGCCTGGTCGAGGACGCGCTTGTCGTCGAACGAGCCGCCGTCGAGATAGAGTTGCGCGATCTTGAGGAGGTCGCGGCTGGCGAGGCGCAAGTCGCCGCCTGTCTGCGGCTCGCCCATCGGCGAGTAGAACCAATCGGCGCGGTCGATTCCCAGCGGGGCGAAGAGCTTGACCTGTGCGAGCTTGTCGGCCGGTATACCGGCCGCTTTCTGTACCACCTCGCCGAGCACGAAGACGCCCCCCGTGCAGTAGCTGAAGAACCGGCCGTAGGGCGGCGGCTCGGGCTTTTCCCCCAAGTGCATGCGCCCGCGGACGGGCAGGTCGAGGATGAACTGCGCCCAGTCCTCGATCAAGTACATGCGCTCTTCGTTGCCGCGCGAAGAGCACGCAGCGTCTGCGCGTCGCCCTCGAAATACCTCTCGTAGACGAGCTTGCCGTGCCGGGCGACGAGCACGCTGCCGAGCTTGGGGAATTCGCCGCGCGCTGCGGCCGCTTCCATGGCTTGCAATCTGCCGGCGTCGATGCCCACGTCGGCCGGCGTGGCCCGCGGCCAGTCGAAAGCGAGGATCAGAGCAAGAAGGAGCATGCCGGCACTACCTCCTGGCGGTCGGCTTATTTCATGTGCACGTCTCGCGGGCCAGGCCCGGAGGAATCGATTTAACTCTTTTTGCTAGCGCTATCTGACGGCGGCGAGCGCCTTGTCGTAGTCGGGCTCCTGCCCGATCTCCGGCACCAGCTGGCCGTAGACGACCCTGTCGTTTTCGTCGAGGACCACCACGGCGCGGGCGGAGATTCCCGCGAGCGGGCCGTCCTCGATCAACACGCCATAGTCCTCCGCGAAGTTCTTTCCGCGCATCAGCGACAGCGGCACGACGTTCTGGAGTCCCTCGATCGTGCAGAACCGCTTCGAGGCGAACGGGAGGTCGGCCGACACGACGAGCACCACGGTGTTCGGGAGCTTCCCGGCGGCCTCGTTGAACCTGCGCGTTGAGGTTGCGCACACGGGCGTGTCCAGGCTCGGCACGATATTCAGTATCTTCCTCTTGCCCTTGTAGTCCGCGAGCGACACGTCCTTGAGATCGCTGCCGGTGAGGTCGAAGTCGGGCGCTTTCACGCCGACCGCCGGTAGCTCGCCATTCGTATGGATCGGTTTTCCGTTGAGCGTGATCTGGGCCATCGGTCTCTCTCCCTCCGCGTCGAGTCGTGGGATGCGTAGACCCGCAATGTGATTCAGCTCAGAGGCGGTTCTGAAGGGCGAGCTCTTCGCGAAACAGGGTTCGCCCCCTTTGCGTCATGCCTTGTGTTCTGACGGAGCCTTGTAGTCGGCGAGCCCATTGGGCAAGACGCCGAGAAGCTCTCGAGATAGGGCATCTCGAACGCGCCATCTTCGGTGAACATCTCCGCGGCCTTCTTCGGATCCCGAAACGATGCAGCGGTGAAGGTGCAGTTCGCTCGAGGAGATCGCTGCCTCGCTGAAGCGCGCATCTGCCTGCGCTTCGACCTTGTAGAAGGCGAATCGGCCGCCGGTGCGATAGCGGTCCAGCTCCTCGTCGAGCTTCGCCAGCGCCTCCGGACTGGAGGGATCGAACTCAGGGAAGGCGCCTCGCCAGGCAGCTCCGGATCGCCGCTCTCAGCGAGGCGCTTCTGGTACTCGGCGAAGGCCTTGCCGCGTTGGTTCCAGAGCCAGTGATAGAGCATCCAGCTCCAGAGATGCCCCCGCGCTCCGCTGGTCGCGGTCTCGCTGCCGTCCCAGGTGAACAGCTCCCTGGTGGGCATTGGGCGCGCGTCGTAGCTCAGCCAGCTGACCAGATTGAGCGGAATGGAGCCCGCCATCGCGCCGCTCATCGCGTTGATTCCGCGGGCGATGTGCGAGCCGGTCCGGAGCATCGCCTTGTCGGCAGTCAACGCCGGTCCCGCGGCGTATTAGATGCTACTTGACGAAATTGTAGTCGGCCGGCCCGCCACGGCGGGTGAGCAGCAGGCAGTCCGCGCCCGCAGCGCAGGTGAACTGGTGCACCACCTTCGCCGGAATGACGACGTAGCTCCCCGGCGAGACCTCGTGTTGCTTTCCGTCCAGCATTAGCGTGCCATTGCCGGCGAGAAACACTGTGTACTCCGCAAAGGAATGCCAGTGTGCCGGCAGGCCGGTCCCCGCCGGCGTCTTCGCGTAGTTGGTCGCGCCTTTCGTGTTCGGGTCGATGCCGACCGTCGCGCCCTGCGAACCCTTGGGCGAGTTCGGCGTCTTCGAGTCGGTGAACTTCGCGGTTGCGACGTGGGCCACGAGCGCGTCCTCGGTGGACGGCGGCGGCGGCGCGTCGGCGAGCGCGGCGGCCGCGAACAGCAGCGGAAACAGCTTTCGCATGGCAAGCCCTCCCTGGGAAGGGCGGATCCTACTCGAATCCGAGCCGAACCCCGACGAGACCGTGCCTTGTCCCGGGGAAGTGCCCACTCGTCACGCGCTGGTCCCACTGTCCGGGTGCGGAGGCAACGTAAATTGAAAGATGGCGCCCTGGGGTACGTTCGCCGTCGCCCACAATCGTCCGCCGTGAGCTTCCACGATCGAACGGCAGATCGACAGGCCCATCCCCAGGCCGCCCGGCTTGGTCGTGTAGAAGGCGTCGAAAAGGCGCTCGAGGCCCGCGGGAGCCAGCCCGGGACCCGAATCCCGCACCACGACGAGCACGCCGTCCGACCCTGCTTTACCGGTGTCGATCAGCAATTCTCGCGACCCCTCGCTGACGCCGCTCATCGCTTCGACGGCGTTGATGATCAAATTGAGGATCACTTGTTGCAGCTCGACTCGATCCCCTCGAATGGTAGGCAAGCCCTCCGCGAGCTGCGTCCGCAACGAGATGCCATTCTTCAGCAATTCGCCACGGGTCAGGGCAATGACCTCGAGGATCGCCTCGTTGATCTCCAAGCCATCCCTGCGGGGAGGCGCCTTTTTGATCAGGGCACGGATCCGGTCCATCACGTCGTTGGCTCGATTGCCGTCCTTGACGATACGACTGAGCGCCTGCCGGACCTCCTCCAGATCCGGAGGCTGGGCGCCCAGCCAGCGCAGAGCGGCCTGGGCATTGGTGACTGCCGCCGTGATCGGCTGGTTGACTTCATGGGCAATCGAAGCCGACAGCTGCCCCATCGTCGCGAGGCGGTTCGCGTGCGCCAGCTCCATCTGGACCTCGCGGTATCGCCGCTCGCTTTCGCGGACTTCCCCCTCCGCTTGCTTGCGCTCGCTCAAGTCGACCACGAACCCTACCCCGTGGTCCCGTCCTTCGCCGAACGCGGCCGCGCCGACCAGCACGGGCGCCCGGCTGCCGTCTTTCCGGAAGTACTCCTTCTCGAACGGTTGGATGGTCCCGGTCGTCTTCATCTCGATCAAGGCCCGTTCGTCGCCATCGCGCCAATCCGCCGGCGTCAGGTCCGTCCATCGCACGAGGCCAGAGGCGAGATCGTCGCGGCCGTATTCCAGCATGCGGAGAAACGCGTCGTTGGCCTCGATGATCCGACCGTCGAGATTCCACATGAAGATCCCGATGATGTTGGAATCGACCAGGCGACGGACCTTCGCCTCCCGTTCTTGAAGATCGCCATAGAGACGGGTGTTCTCCAGCGAGATCGCTGCCTGCGACGCGAGCAGCTCGAGCAGCGCCGTGCGATCCGGAGTGAACACGTGCGAGGTCAGCGTGTTCTCGAGATAGAGCAGCCCGCCCAACGTCCCCCTCCTCACCAGAGGCAGGCAGAAGACCGACCGTGGTTGTCGGTCGCGCAGATACTCGTCCTCGGAGAACAGGTTGGGCTTGGTGACATCGTCGACGATCACGCTCTTTTGCGTGCGGATGACATAGCGGACGAGGGCCTCGGGAGCCGCCAGATTGGCGATCGATCCCTGGCGCAGCACGACCTTGCCACCGGTGGACCAGGCTTCTGCCTCGATGCGGTAACCGTCCTTGTCAGGCAGAATCAAGAGGCCGCGGTCCGCGCCTGCGTTCTGCAGCGCGATCGTCATCAGCCGCTCGATCAGGCTCGGCAACACCATCTCGCCGGACAGGGCCTGAGACGCCTTGACCACGGTCGTGACGTCCAACTGCTGGATGGAGGAGCCCACCGCCGGCGTCGGATGATGCCCCTCAGGCGCAGCCAGGCGCGGATGGCGCGACTCGAGTTGCCTCACTTTGCCGTCTGCACCCCACAGGGCAAAGCAGGCGCGTGCGTTCCGCAAGTGGGCATAGCCGTTCGTCTCGAGACCGCGGCCGAGGTAGAAGCGGGCCGCAAGCTCGTTGGCGATGCCCTCGTTCTGGACGAAACCGTTCTCCCGCGCCGAATGGATCGCCTGCTCGTAGAGGCGCATCGCGTCGAGATCGCGGCTTTCGAGTCGCGCGATCTCGGCGCTCACCAGCGCCGCCCGCGTCTCGAACGTCTCCGGGCCGTTTTCTGCCCATCGATCGAGCTGTTCGGAATGGGCGGCGAGCGCCTCGAAATGCTGCTTTCGCTGGTCGGCCATCGCCAGATCGCAGGACGACGCCCGGGAAAGCGCGCTGTAGAAGTGATACTCCGCCATTTCAAAGAACGACGGAGATGTCCAGAGCAACCGCTCTGCGTTTGCTGATGCCTGGATGGCCGAGGAATGGTCTTCCGCGAAGAAGCGAGCTTGCAGCTTCCGGATCCAGTACCAGCACTCGGGGAGCGCCAGACGCGGGTCATTTGCCAGATGGCGTTCGAAGCGATGCTCATCGAACTGGACGTCGTCAAAGGAGCCGAACCTGGGCGTCAGACCGCGGAGGGTCCGAATCAGCCTGAGCTGGGTGGTGATGATGTCGATGACGAGACCGAACCGGGCTTTCTGGGCGAAATCGAGGCCCTTCTCGGCTTCAGGTTGCACGTCGCCGAGCGGGTCCCCACTCGCGAGCAGGTTCGTATTCAGGTTGTTGCAGCTATAAGCCGCAAAGGTGAGGTCGCCCATTTTGTTCGCGATGTCGAAGGCGCGATGCACCAGATCGCGACCAGTCTGGATATGTTTCGTCCACGGCATGATGAAATTTCCGAAGGACATGTATGTGCGGGCCTGGAACCGGTGCAATCCACGCTTCTCGACCAGATCGTAGCCGAGCCGGCCGAAACGGAATCCAGCCTTGTAGTTGCCGAAACGCGGTCCGGCGATCATGCCGAGCCATACGTAGGCGAAGCACGATCCGTCGCTGTTGCCATGCTCGAGGCTGAGATTGGCCATCCGACAGATGACGAGCGAAAGGAGGTCCTCATCGGTAAACAACGCCGGCGTCACGACCTCGGTCAGGACGTCGAGGGCTGCCAGGGACTCGGGGTCGCTCATCAAGGGCAAGTCGATGAGCTCCTCGATCGAACGGCCGCCGAGCTGCGACCAGATCCGCTCGTATTCGCGTCGGGCATCGTCTCTCGTCGGATGCGGCGACCAATCGGTGCCACCGCGTCGGAGGTATTCAAGGCATACCTCCACGCCGCAGTCGCTCCGATCCAGGGTCGTATACAGCGTGAGGCGCAAACGCGCGACCGCAGCGACCTGGTGCACGCTGCGGGCACGCCGCGCCAGCATCGAGAGCCGATCTTCCGCAGACGCCAGGTCTGCGCTCAGCAATTCGCACTCGGCCAATTGAAATTCGACGGCGAAGATGAGCTCGCCATTGCGGTCCCAGCACTCCTCGGTCAGCAATGCGCGGCCGGCCGCCAGGTACGCCAGCGCCGAGGCGTACGCGGTCGAGATCTTCGCGCGCCTGCCCGCGATCAGATTCAATTCGGCGACGCGCTCACGTTCCTCGCCTGAGGTGATCAGGTGAGAGCCACGGTTCAACTGATTGACGATCTCGAAGATCCTCTCCTCGATCTCCGCTGGTGGGGTCCGTGACGCCAGGAGGCGACCGATTCGAAGATGGGCCGCGCCACGCGCGCCCTCGGGGATGAACGAATAGGCTGCCTCCTGGACGCGGTCATGGAGGAACCGATAGGCGCCTTCAGAGCGGAAGACGAGGCCAGTTCGGACCGCTTCCCAAAGGTCGCGGTGCACGTCCTCGTTCGAATCCTGGTAGACCATCGTCAGCAGGGCGAACTCGGCGCTGTTACCGATACAGGCAAACTGGCGCAATGCCTTCTGCGTGTCGACGGGCAGGCGGCTCAACTTCCCGACCAGGAGGTCCACAACGTTGTCGGTGTAACCCTTGGCGTGAATGCGATTCAGGTCCCAGGACCATCGCGCAGCGCCATGATCGAAGGTGAGCAACCCCTCTTCGGCGAGCGCAGAAATGAATTGAATGGCGAAAAATGGATTGCCGGCCGTTTTCTCGTGCACCAGTTGCGCCAGCGGAGTGGTGCGCTCCGGTTCGCAGTGAAGAGAATCCCCAATCAACCGCTCCAGGTCTTCACGTCCGAGAGGCGCAAGGACGATCTCCTGCACGATCGCTCCGGCTTTGCGGATCGTGTCCAGTTTGCGCATCAGGGGGTGGGCGGAATCGACTTCGTTGTCCCGGTAGGCGCCGATCAGCATCAGGTTTTGCACATCCGCCCGGGTCAACAGATCCTCGAGCAAATCGAGCGTTGCCGCGTCGAGCCACTGCAAATCGTCGAGGAAGAGGGCGAGCGGATGTTCCGGCCGTGCGAAGACGGCGATGAACCGGCGGAAGACGAGCTGGAAGCGGCTTTGCGCGTCCTGTGGCGGAAGATCGGGGACCGGGGGTTGTTCTCCGATGATGAGCTTCAGCTCAGGCACCAGATCCACGATGAGCAGTCCGTTCGGGTCCAACGCCTGACGGAGGGCGTCGCGCCAGACGCCCAGCTCGGCTTCGCTCTTGCCCAGGAGCGGCCGGATCAGGCTCTGAAAAGCTTGTGCCAAGGTGGCATAAGGGATGTCGCGCTTGTACTGGTCGAACTTGCCGGAGGTAAACAGGCCACGCGGCGAAACGAGCACCTTGTGCAGCTCATTGACGACGGAGGACTTGCCGATGCCGGAATATCCGGAGACGAGCAGCAACTCCGGCGTGCCGGTCGCTACTACCCGGTCGAAGCATGCGAGCAAGGTATCGATCTCGGACGCACGCCCGTATAATTTCTCGGGGATCAGGAGCCGGTCTGGCGTGTCGTGTTCGCCAAGCGGGAAGTCGTCGATGCGGCGGCGGGCTTCCCATCCGGCTAGGCAGCGCCGGAGATCGCTCTCGACGCCGGCCGCTGTCTGGTACCGTTCCTCAGCTGTCTTGGCGAGCAGCTTCATGATGATCGCATTGACGGGGACCGGGACATTCTTCAGCCGCTCGCCGGGCGGCACCGGCTTCCTCGCGATGTGGCAGTGAACCCACTCCATCGGATCGGAAGCCGTAAAGGGAAGACTGCCGGTGAGCATCTGGTAGAGAGTGACGCCGAGCGAGTAAAGGTCGCTCCGGGAATCGATCGAGCGATTCATTCGCCCGGTCTGTTCGGGTGCCATGTAGGCGAGCGTTCCCGCGATGAGCTCGGGAGGTTCGGGCGATTGCCGCTCGCGTGGAAGGCGCGATGCGATTCCGAAACCAGTGAGCCGCACTTCTCCGCTCGCGCCGTTCACCAGGATGTTGGCCGGCTTGATCTCTTTGTGGACGAGGCCACGCTGGTGGAGGTTGCCCAATGCCGTGGCGACGCCGATAGCGAGGTGCAAGAAGCTTCCCGTCTCCATTGGCGCGCCGAGCATCCGGTCGAGCGGCTCGCCGCCCGGATCCTCCAGCACCAGGACGGTCTGTCCGTGCTCGCGCTGCAGCGAGAGCGGTCGTACTGCCCACGCACTGTCCAACTCATCCTTCAGTCCGTATTCATGCGCGAGGCGATCGAGGCTGCGCGGCGTCGGGGGATCCGAGGCGGGAACGACGGCCAGCATCGCGTCACCGTCACCGGCTTCACCCGATCTTCTACAGAAGACCCGTTCGCCGTCGTCCGACAACACCTGGAGGCGGCTATCCGCACCAGCGCCGAACCAATAGGATGGATTCATTTCTCCGACTCCGCCGTCAACCTAACAGAGCGCAGCGGGGTCGGCCACACACCGCTCTTCCTGCGCGAGCCACTCAACGAATCATCGATCGGCGCTTCAAGCGGCGGCGATTCCAGGCGCTGCGCAGTTGGGGCGATATCGGGGCTGGGGCGGACTTGAAGCTGTTCGGGCAACTGCACGTCGTCGGGCCGGTCTCTGTTCTCGCCGGAGTGCGCCGCCAGCTCGGCGCAGGCAACGGTAGTCGATGCCGGGCGGTCCGGCACGCTGGCAGCTATAGCGCGCCCACGCTGCGCAGCTCGTGCAGCCTGCCGGCGACTGCCGGGAGCCCACCCTGCGCGTACAGCTCCTGGATGCGCTCCGCGCTGATCCGGCTCAGCGCAACGTTCCGGTAGCGCACGTTGTAGCGCGCGGCGTCCGCGGGGTCGTAGCCGAACTCCGACGCGAGCTTCAAAAGCAGAAGCTGCGCCGTTGCCACTGCCGGCCCGCTGTAGATGAAGTCCGCGTCCGACAAGTTGTGGATTGCGTATTCCGGCAGGAGCTGCCCGGCGCGGAGACGAACGGCTGCGGAAGGTGCGGGCAGCGCGATCCGTCGTCGAGCACGGGAGGAAAGACGCCGGCCACAGGCCGGCGCGATGCTGCACGCACGTGTTCTCGTTGTAGAGCGCATCCAGGGTGGCGTCGCGCAGCGCCCGTTTTCGATCCGGCGAGCTCTCTCCTGGGTGGCGTGGAACGCGGCCGACACCAGCGGCGACGAGCGCGCGATCTCCACGGCCTGGGCGTTGCCCGCGCCGGGGCGGGTCTGATCTGCGGCATTGGCCCTGGCAGCGAGCAGGGCAACGGCGACGACGGCTCCCAAGCGACGCATCGTGTTCCTCCTGAGGTGGATTGCGGGCGCGGAAGATACGAATGGGGCCGAGGCGCGCTGGAACATTCACGCAACTTTTCCTGGCGATGCGCACGCCACCCATTCGTCACGCCGGATTCACCGAACGCCGCACCCACCCGGTGCTAGATGCCCGCTCCCCCGGAGCACCGATGGTCGCCCTCCTCCTCACGGCAGCAGTCGCGCAGCTTTCGTTCTCCGATCTCTTCGAAGCGGCCGGTCCGCTGCGGCCGTCGCGTCGCGCCGAGGAGCTCTCGGGCAAGCGCGTGCGCATCGAGGGGTTCATGGCGCGGATGGAGATTCCGCCCAGGGGCGCGTTCTGGCTCTGCAAGTCGCCGCTCGAGTTGGACGAAGGAGGCGGCGGTTCCGCCGATCTGCCGGTGGAGAGCGTCCTCGTGGTGCTGACGCCGCCGGAGGAAGGCCCGGTGGCGCCCATCCGCGGCCCGCTGCGCGTCGAAGGCCGCTTCGAGACGGGCCGCATGGTGTCGCCCGACGGCACCGTCTCGCTGTTCCGGATCGTGCTCGACCCTTCACCTCAGCCCCGAACCCACAAGGAGAAGCGATGAACCTCCGAAGCCTGCTGGTGTCACTCGCCGTCGCGGGTGCCGCGTCAGCCGCTCCCATCGTCACCGTCACACCTCCTTCCGGCGCGCGGTTCTTCCCGGGCCAGCGTTTCGACATCCGCATCGAGGCCAAGGGCACCGGCCGCTACTCAGCCGCGCTCTCTGTCGACGGCAAGGCGTTGAGCTTCACCTCGCCGGCGGACGCCTCGACGCCGAGCGCCCGCACGGACGAGGTCACCAGCCCCGGTTACGGCGGCTTCAACCTCCGCGGCTTCTCCAGCAGGAAGGCCGGCCTGCACACGATCACCGCGACGGTGAGCGACGACACCGGCTCCGCTACCGCCAGCGCCAGCTTCCTCGTGGTCTCGCCCGCGGGCGGCCACGATTCGGGGGGAACGCGCAACGTCATCATCTTGCTCGGCGACGGCATGGGCGCAGCGCACCGCACCGCCGCGCGCATCGTCCGCTTCGGCGTCACCGGCGGAGATCCCAACGGCTACCTCGCGATGGACGGCTTTCCGGGGACGGGCCTGGTCAGCACGCACTCCTTGAACAGCATCATCACGGACTCGGCGCCGGGCATGGCCTGCTACACGACCGGCAACCACGCACAGAACGGCCAGGAAGGCGTCTACCCAGCGCATATGGCGAACCCGTTCTATTACCCGCGCGTCGAGTATATGGCCGAGTACCTGCATCGCGTGAAGGGCACTTCCACCGGCATCGTCTCCACCGCGGACATCGAGGACGCGACGCCGGCCGCGAACGCCGTGCACACCGGCAACCGCAACGCCGGACAGGGCATCGTCGACCAGTACTTCGATGAGCGGAAAAACAGCGGTCTCGCTGTGCTGATGGGCGGCGGACGGCGCTGGTTCCTGCCTTCGAGCCAGTACGGTTCGAGCCGCTCGCCCAACAACGACTACGCGGGGCTCCCCGCCGACCTCGCCGCGGCCTGGGGCGTGCCGTCCGGCGCTGTCGATCCGGACCGCGACCTGATCGCCGACTTCGAGGGTGACGGCTTCACCTACGTCTCGAGCGCCACGGAGCTCGCGGCTGCGGGCACGCCCAGCAAGCTGCTCGGCCTCTTTGGTTACGGCAACATGAACGTCGCGCTCGACAAGGTCGCCAAGCGCCGCAACCCCGCGCAGCCCGGCGTGGTGGATGACTACCACGCCCCCGACCAGCCGATGCTTGACGAGATGACCAGCGCGGCCCTCGAGGTCCTGAGCAAGAACCGGAAAGGGTTCTTCCTCATGATCGAGGGCGCGCACATCGACAAGCAATCGCACTTGATGGACGCGGAACGGGCGGTGGGCGAGGTGATCGAGTTCGACCGCGCCGTGGGCGTGGCGCGCGACTGGGCTGACAGGCTCGGCAACACGATCGTGATCGTGGTGGCCGACCACGAGTGCTCGGGTTTCAGCGTCATCGGCGCCCTGCAGGGCGGCGTCGCCAAGCTCGCCTCGCTGCCTTCGGACGCGGCCAACCTGAGCCCGGATCCCCCGTTCAAGAACCAGCCGAAGCGCCTGCAGGCGGTGGGCACCTACGACGCCGCCGCCTTCCCGAAGTATGACATCCAGCCGGACGGCTATCCCGCGTCCTACGACGTGGATGGCAAGATTCTTTTCGGGTTCGGCGCGAACGGCGACCGTTACGAGACCTGGCTGACCAAGCCGCTCACGGTGATCGACAGCCTGCTGCCCTCGAACATCAAGGGCGAGTTGGCCGGGAAGGGGTACTCGTCCACGCCGCTCGGGCGCACTATCGACCAGCCCGGGTTCTTCATCCGTGGGCAGGCGCCGGGCGATCAGGCCGTGCACACCGCCTCCGACGTTCCCATCTCGGCGTACAGCACCGGCAGCAGCGCATGGAGGAGGTTCGTCGGCATGCAGAAGAACACCGACGTCTTCTTCAAGCTGCTCGAGTCGGTTGTCGGAGAAGGCGAGGACTAGCGGCACTCCGTCGCGATAGCAAAGCAGCGTACCCCTGTTGCTACCCACCAAGTGCGGCGGTGCAAAGGGGGAGAAATGGCGAAAGCTCCGCGGCCGTAATGGGCTTCACCGGTCAGGAGCCGAAGGTGCCGCCGTTCTTCAAGCTGCGCGCCGTGAACGACAAGAAGGCGCTCAAAGCCGACCTCCTGCGGCTTGCCGAGACGACGGGCCTCGTGCGCCTGGTGCCGACTCATGGCCGCATCGTGAGGAACGATCCGGCGGGCGCCATCCGGCGCGCTGTTGAAAAGGCTCTCTGATCCAGGGCGAATCAGAACGACGGCCGCGTAGGGCTCGCCGAGAGAGCCCCAACATCGAGGCCGGAAGAAATGTTCGCCGTCTGACTCCGACGCCCTTCGGTCGTCGCGATGCACGCGGAGCATCTGGCATCTCCCTCTCGCCATCGCCCGAACGGCCGGCGAACACCACCCAAATCGTTTCGTAGCCGCCACGCGCGGCATTGCTGCGAGAGGAGAACACATGAAGGATTTTTGCCCGCGCGGTTCGCTGCTGCTTGCGGTTGCGTTGCTCGGTTCGCCGACCGTCAGCCACGCCAGTGGCAGCAGTGACTTTCACCTGGTCGAGACCACCATCTCCGATATCCAGGCCGCATACCGCTCTGGGACGCTGAGCCCCGAGGATCTGGTGCACATGTATCTCGAGCGGATCGCGAAATACGACCAGAGCAACCTTCCACAGCCGCTCCGGCCGTTGGACGGTCCGCAGCCGCTCAACAGCTTCATGCACGTGAACGAGCGCGCCGCCGCCGACGCGCGCCGTTTGGACCTCGACGATCTGGATGGCGAGGATTCCCAGAATGATGATGGGGCCCGAAGGCCGTTGTTCGGAATCCCGGTCATCCTCAAGGACAACATCGCCACCAAGGACATGCCGACCACGGCGGGATCCGTGGCTTTGGGCGGATCGAGGCCGAAGAAGGACGCGTTCATCGTCAGGAAGCTGCGCCGGGCCGGCGCCATCATCCTCGGTAAGGGCACCCTGACGGAGTTCGCCAATTTCATCGCCTTGACCATGCCGACGGGCTTCAGCTCGCAGCTCCGGTTCCAGCTTTTCCAGGCTCCGGGCGCCGACCTGGCCAGGGTGGGCTATGGCTTCAATCCTTACGACCCTCGCATCGATCCGAGAACGACGTCCCCGGTGAATGACGGCCGCCCGGTGTTGCAGACCGGCGGCTCCAGCTCCGGTCCGGGCATCGCCGTGGCCGCGAACCTCGCAACCGTCGGGGTGGGCACCGAGACGTCGGGATCGATCCTGAGTCCTTCAGGTCAGAACAGCCTCGTCGGCATCAAGCCGACGCTGGGCCTGGTGAGCCGAACGGGGATCGTTCCGATCACCGCCGATCAGGACACGGCAGGGCCGATGGCGCGGACGGTGACCGACGCTGCGAAGCTCCTCGGAGTGCTGGCGGGATTCGATGAAAAGGACCCCGCCACCCGCGCCTGTCTCACACCCGGGAACTGCTTCCGCGACTATGCGCAGTTCCTGAACAAGAACGCGCTTCGTGGAGCACGCATCGCGGTCCCACGCTCGCCCTATTGGGTCGGCCTGACCGCCGCCCAGCAGGGGCTGATGCAGGACGCGATTGCGCTGTTGCGGGCCCAGGGCGCGACGGTCGATCTCGACGTCGAGCTTCCCGACCAGGCGAAGCTCAGCAACTTTGGCAGCTGTGTCACCGTGGATCAGGTCCGCGCCAGGAGGGCCAGCCCGCCTCGGTCATCGGAGCAGTGCGTGGTGACACAGAATTGCACGACGGTCCTGGTCTTCGGCTTCAAGCGCGATCTCAACGCCTATCTGGCCGACGAGGATTTCGGTCCCGGGGTGAGTGCTTCGAATGCCGGGATCCCGGTCCGAACGGTGCACACGCTTGAAGACGTGATCGCCTTCAACAGCGCGCACGGAGACGTGGCTCTCAAGTACCTGCAGGAGATCGCCGAAGCCGCGCAGGAGCTCAAGACCGGCCCAGGCGACGATCTGAGGAACTACCAAGATGACCGCAAGAAGGATCTCGAGTTGTCGAGGACCTGCGGGCTCGATCAGATCTACAAGAACGCGGACGGTACGAACAGATACGATGCCGTGCTCTTCCCCGCCAATCGCGGCGCCAACGCCCCCGCGCGTGCAGGTTATCCCAGCGTCATCGTACCGGGCGGGTTCATCCCGAACCCGGCCACCCTCCCGCCCCAATTCGGCGCAAAGCCCTCGCCCTTCGGTGTGACCTTCTCCGGGCCGGCATTCAGCGAGCCGAAATTGATCGGTTTCGCTTATGCCTTCGAGCAGGCCACGCTGCATCGGGAGATGCCCGCGAGTACGCCGCCGCTGACGAGCGATGTGGTCCGGCAGTAGCGCGGGGCGCCCACCCGTTCAGACCTGAGCCAGGCCGCCGTCCACGAACAGCTCCATGCGCATTTCGGGGCCGCCGAACGTCAGGGCGCCAGTTTCTCGGCGCTCGTCGACGCGAGACGGTCTCCGGTCGGATCCGACGAGGCACGTGGCTTCCCGGCTCCTAAGCTTCCGACAGTTGGAACTCCAGGGCATGTCGCTCTGAAGTCGGAAAGGGGAAAACCAATGAGATGGATGATGGTCGGAACAATGATTGCGGCCGGATCCCTGGCCGCGACGGCGGTGCGGGCCCAGGACAGTGCTGCAGGAACGGGAGCCACCGCGACCGGGCAGAGCCAGCAGTCGGATCCGCCCCCCTACGGGGCGTACGTCAAAGGGCCAGCCACGATCGACGCCGACGGAGTTCCCGTGGCGAAGCCGAATCCGATGTCCAGGTTCCTGGATGAGAACAAGGGCGGGCCGCCAATCGGGGGGCCGTTGGTGGATGAGCCGACGGACGACTCGGGAACCGACGCAGCTACGCACTGATGTCCAGCCGGCGCCTTTGCAAGAAGGAGGACGGCGGCTCCCACGGAGCCGCCGTACGTACCAGCCGACCATTCTCTTGACCACTGATCATCTGACGCCGACCGATCGTCTCGAAGAACCGGCTCTGGATCAGAAAATGAGCCTTCAACGGGGAGCCTGTTGCTGCGAGAATCCAAGCCGTGAGCTCGCGCGCGTTTCCGCCGGACTTCCTGTGGGGGACTTCGACGTCCGCGCACCAGGTCGAGGGCGGGAACGACAACAACGACTGGTCCGAGTGGGAGGAGATTCCAGGACGGATCCACGACGGCACCAGAGCGGGCCGTGCATGCGCCTGGTGGGCGGGAATGGCCGAGGAAGATCTTGCCGTTGCCGCCCGTCTCGGACAGAACGCGCACCGGCTCGGACTGGAGTGGAGCCGTCTCGAGCCCGAGGAGGGCCGTTTTGACGAAGCCGCCTTCGCGCGATACGCGCGCCTCCTCGATCGCATGCACGAGCTCGGATTGCGCGCGATGGTCACGCTCAATCACTGCACCCTGCCGCGCTGGGTCGCGCGCGCCGGCGGGTGGGAATGTAGCGCTGCGGTCACGTGGTTCGCGCGGTTTGCGCGCAAGTGTCTCGAGGCGCTCGGCACCCGGGTCCAGCTTTGGGTCACCTTGAACGAGCCCGCGGCAGTCGCGGGAGCTGGCTATGCGATGGCCGAGTGGCCGCCGGGTCGAGGCAGCCTCTTCGCCGGCCTGCGAGCGCTCTCCATCATGCTGCGCGCTCACGCCGCCGCGTATCGGACGATGAAGGAAATCGATGCACGGTGCACCGTCGGCATCGTCGTCAACGCGCCGCTCCTGGAGCCAGATCGCGCCCGGGCGGCGGACCGGATTGTGGCGCTTCTCCAGGACTGGTCGTTCATGGGAGCCGTCATTCACGCGCTGGAAACCGGCATGCTGCTGCCTCCCATCCGGGCGGTTCCCGAGCGCGTACCGTTCCTCCGGCGATCATTCGACTTCCTCGGTCTCAATTACTACGGCCGTTACGCCGTGCGTTTCGATGCGCGCGAGCAGCAGCGACTGTTTGGAAGGCACGTGCAGACCCCGACGGTTCGGGGCGCCGTGGTTGATTGGGGACAGGTGTCGCCGTCGGGACTGACTCGCCAGCTCCTGCGACACGCGCGCCTGCGCGTTCCCTTGTACGTGACCGAGAACGGCATCGCGAATGGCGCCGACTCCGTGCGGAATGGCTTCCTGCGTGACCATGTCGCGGCAGTCCATGAGGCGATCCAGCAAGGCGCCGACGTTCGCGGGTACTTCCACTGGTCGCTCGTCGACAACTTCGAGTGGTCGGAAGGATGGGCGCCGCGATTTGGGCTGTTGTCCCTCGACCTGGCCACCCAGAAGCGCGAGTTACGTCCTAGCGCGGACGCATACGCGGCGATCTGCCGCGCGAACGCGCTGGAACCCTGACCACGAATTCCGCTGAAGACTTCGGCGAAGCCGCAGTGGTATTGTGCGCGCCTCTCTCCCGCCGGAGGACTTCTCATGCAGCTCTATCTCGTACGTCACGGCATCGCGGTGGATGGTGGCGAAGCAATTCCGGATGGCTCGCGAGGGTTGACCGACAAAGGCCGCCGTCGATTCCACAAGACCGCCCGCGCGTTCGGGAAGCTCGGCCACAAGCTGGACCTCATCCTCACGAGCCCACTGGTGCGCGCCGTACAGACCGCGGAGATTCTCGCAGGCGCCACCAAGCACGGCGAAGTGGCTGTCCTGGAGGAGCTGGATCCGAAGTTCGACGTCGCCACCTTGCGCGCTGCCGTCGCGAAGCGAGCCGGCAGGTCAGGGGCGGTCGCGCTCGTCGGTCATGAGCCTCAATTGTCCTTGGCCCTGGCCGCCCTTTCCGGCGTGTCGCCGGCGGACATCGACCTGAAAAAAGGAGCCATCGTTCGGGTCGACGCGTCCAAGCTCAGCGACGCGAAGCCGGTGGATGTGCGCTGGTGGCTCAAACCGAAGACAGGCACCCAGGTCAAAGGACTGCCGTTGCAGAAGGAAGCCGCAAGGAAGCTGCGTAAGGCGGCAAGAGCTGAACCCGGCCAGAAGCGCAAGCGGGTCGCGAAAAAGGCAAGTCCGCGCAAGCGCGCCATGGCGCCGCCATTGAACTCTCCGGGCCGTCCGGCTGGTGCGACCGTCGCGGCGACCACTTGAACGGCTCGCGATTCTGAACGCAAACCGTCCATGAAGGCGGCGTGAACGACTGCGAAGCCATTTTGTCATGGACTGACAGATCGCCGGACTTGCTGTCAGTCCGATTCCGGGCGAGGCGGCGTCCGCAGAGAGGCGAGCAGCGAGCGGCGGTCCGGCACATCGCGTGCAGACGGACCCGGCGTGCCGCTCGCGCATCTGCTTGTCTCCGCACTGTCCGTGGCGCCCGCGCCTGTCCAACCGGTCGATCACAAGGAGGTGGGCAGGAACGCAAAGACGGTGCTGATGTCCTTCGACAAGCGCGACCTGGCGGAAGTGATCCAGTTCGTGAGCCAGTTCACGCAGCGCAACTTCATCCTGCCGGAGCGGCTCTCGGGAAAGGTCACCATTCTTTCCAACGTCCCCATTCCCGCGGACGAGGTCTGGAGCGTCTTTCTCGCGGCGCTGGATGCGAACAACTGGGCACTGTATCCGGTAGGCCGCTACTGGAAGCTCGTCGAGAAGAAGCAGTCGTCGCGCGCCGTCATCCCGACCTATCTCGACAGCGGCCAGGAAGTGCCGGCGACCGAGCAGATGGTGACCAAGCTGTTCAAGCTCGGCTTCGTCGAGGCGGAGCAGATGCGCAACGTGCTCGCTCAGTTCACTTCGCGCGATTCCGATCTGCAGATTGTTCCGCCCAACACGCTCATCCTTTCGGATCTCGGCCTCAACATGCGGCGGTTGGAGAAGCTGATCGAGCAGCTCGATCAGCCCGGCGGTTCGCAGGACATCCACATCGTCGCCGTGCAGCATGCCGGAGCCCAGGATCTGGCGCAGAAGCTGAGCGAGATCTTGCAGGCGCAGGCGGGATCGAAGCAGGGGCCGACTTCGCCCGCAGCGGTTGGGGGGCGCGGAGCCCGGCTCATCGCTGACGAGCGAACGAACAAGCTCGTCGTGATCGCCGGTGACAATTCGTTCCAGTCCGTGCTCGATCTGCTGCGGCAACTCGATATTCCGACGGGCGAGGGCGGCGTGCACGTCTACTATCTCGAAAATGCCAAGGCGGAGGACGTTGCCTCCACGCTGCAGTCGTTCGCCCAGGGACTCTCCGGAAAGCGGCGTGCTGCAGCGCCGCCGTCGGCGCCGAGTCCATCAGGGGCGCCGGCCGCGGATCTGCTCAACGGCGAGGTCAAGGTGACCGCGGACAAGAACACGAACTCGCTGGTGGTGATCGCGAGCCAAGCCGACTACCGCAACGTCGTGAAGTTGATCGAGCGGCTCGATATCGCGCGGCGGCAGGTCTTCGTCGAGGCAGTGATCATGGAAGTCAACCTGGAGGATGACGCGGAGCTGGGCGCGTCGCTGCACGCCGGCACGCAGAGGGACTTCACCTTTGCGAACACGACCGGGTCGGGCACCGCCGTCCTGGGCACCGCGTTGGGCGGACTCAGCTCGCTCGGCGGCGTGTCGTCCCTGGCCAGCCTCAACGGCTTTCTCGCCGGCATCCAGGGACCCCCGATCACCGTTTCGGGGGTCAGCATTCCTTCGTTCGGGATCGTGCTGCAGGCGCTGCAGAGCTCGAGCGACGTGAACGTGATCAGCACGCCGCACCTGATCATGACCGACAATACGGAGGGCGAGATCACGGTGGGGCAGAACGTGCCGTTCCAGGCGGCGTACGCGCCGGCCGGGTCGAACAGCAGTAGCACGTCGACGATCGTGAGCAGCCTCGGCTCTCTGTACGCGCCCATCCAGCGCCAGAACGTGGAGCTGAAGCTCCACATCAAGCCGCAGATCAACCAGGGAGACTACGTGCGGCTCGAGGTGGACGAGCAGACGGAGGAGATCGCCAGCGTGGACAAGACGCTCGGGCCCACGACCAGCAAGCGCTCCGCCAAGACGACCGTGGTCGCCAGGGACCAGGAAACGGTCGTGATCGGCGGGTTGATCCAGGAGCGCGTCACGCGGAGCGTGTCGAAGGTGCCGGTCCTCGGGTCGCTGCCGCTTCTCGGCTGGTTTTTCCGCAGCGAGAGCAGCAGGAAGCAGAAGACCAATCTATTGCTCTTCCTCACCCCGTACATCATCCGGGACCAGAGCGACGTGCGCCGCATCTTCGAGCGCAAGATGGCTGAGCGCGAGGAGTTCGTGAGCCGCTTCTACAACGGCGACGCCGAGCAGCGCCGGTTCATCGACTACGACCGCAAGCCCGGCCCCCTGGCACGTTTGCGAAGAGGCGTCGCGGAAGAGCTGAACAAGGTGGAGAACGGCGGCCCCGGCGTTCAGGGCGAGCGCCGGATCGAAGCCGCAGCGAAGGAGAGCCCCTGACGACTGTCCGGAGGACATGAATCTGGCAGTTCTGCGGTCTTCGCGGGTGGCGTCAGATGTGACCTCTGTTGAAATGCCTGTCTGAGCAGAGGCCAGGATCCTGTACCATGGCCGCCGTGCACTCGTTCGAGCAAACGCCTCCGGAGGCGCGGGGCCTCCTCAAGGTGCAGATCAAGGACCTCGGGCTGAGGCTCGAAGGGTCGATGCTCGAGAAATACATCGCCCAGCTCTACCGCGAGCTGGCCGCGAGGGGGCTCAGCCGCTTCCGCCCTCCCTGCTACCTCAGCGACGAATGGGCGTGCCCCGACCGGGAGCCGATCATCGGCATTCCCTTCTACCTCGCCGACCCCAAGCTCGCGGCGCTGGAGCAGGCGGTCAACGACATCGAGGACGAGCGCGAGATCATGATGTACCTCCGTCATGAAGCGGGCCACGCCTTCAACTATGCGTACGAGCTGTACGCCACCCGCGAGTGGCACGACCTGTTCGGTCCCTTCGACCGCCCCTACTCCGACGACTACAGACCTGTGCCCTTCTCGCGCGGCTTCGTGCGCCACATCGCCGGCTGGTACGCGCAGAAGCACCCCGACGAGGACTTCGCCGAGACATTCGCGGTCTGGCTCACGCCGCGCTTGAACTGGCGCCGCCGCTATCAGGGGTGGGCGGCGCTGGCCAAGCTCGAATACGTCGACCGGACGGCCAAGGCGCTCGGGGACAAGGACCCGCGGCGCTCGGTGGGCAAGGCGGAGCTACCCGTCGACGAGATGCAGGCGACCATCGAGGACTTCTACCGCGAGCGCACGCCGGACGAGACGCCGGCGGCGGCCGACTTGCCGCTCGATGTGGACCTCGACGATCTCTTCGGACCCGCAGCGCCGCAGGGCACGCGGCCAGCAGCGGAGTTCCTCGGCGAACATCGCAAGGTGATCGTGGACAAGATCACCTACTGGACCGGAGTCCGCCGGACGCTGGTCAAGCACCTGGTCGAGTCGATCGAGAAGCGGGCGAAGGAGATGAACCTGGCGGTCGATACTGCGCGCGAGCCAGCCCACCTGGTGGAGGTGGTGTCCTACGCGACCACCTTGGTGATGAATTACCTGACCCGGGGCCGGTTCACCGAGAAATGAGCGGGAGTTGAAGATCGCGGTCCTCTACGAGTCGTCCAGCGACACCACGGCCGCGCCGCTTGGTGCGCCGGCCGCGCCGCGCGAGAAGCACAAGGCGAAGCGGCCGGCGCCGCGCAAGACCAAGCGGGTGCCCAAACTCGCGCGCGAGCAGGTGCTCGACGCGCTCCAGAAGCTGGGGCACCAGCCCTTCCTCTACTTGCTGGAGGGCGAGGAAAGCCTGCTCGGTCTCGCGCGCTGCCCGGCGGACCTGATTTTCAACCTGACCGAGTCGTACGCCGGCGACGACAGCAAGGACGTCCACGTCGCCGCCTTCCTCGATCTGCTCGAGATGCGCTACACCGGCTCTGGTCCGCACGGATTGCATCTGGGGCAGGACAAGGCGCTGGCCAAGAAGATCATCCGCTACCACGGCATCCGGACTCCCTCGTTCGTGGTGGCGGAGAGCGGCGATTTCGAGTTGGGTGAGAAGCTTTCGTTCCCGGTGATCGTCAAGCCTTGCTCGGGCGGCGGATCGGTGGGCATCGACGTGGGCTCCGTCGTCCACCGCAGGCAGGAGCTGCTGGAGCGGGCGCGGCTGATCCAGGACGAGCTCGGCTGTCCCGCCCTCGTCGAGCAGTACATCGAGGGCCGCGAGCTCTACGTCGGCATCCTCGGCAACGAACCGCCTGTCGCGCTGCCGCTGGTCGAGCTCGATCTCTCCCGGCTTCCGGAGGGGATGCCGCGCATCGCCGGTCGCGAGGTGAAGTGGGAGACGGATACGGAAGCGTACAAGGCGACCCGCTCCGCCATCGCCAGCGGCCTCGACGAGCAGGTGACCGCGCGCGCCAAGGAGGCCGCGCTCGGCGCATACCGCGCGCTCCAGCTTCGCGACTACGCGCGCATCGACCTGCGCCTCGCTCCCGACGGAAAGCTCTACGTGCTCGAGGCCAACCCCAATCCCTGGTTGGTCGTCGAGGCGGAGTTCGCCCTCGCCGCGCGCGAGGCGGGCCGTTCGTACACCGAGTTGGTTGGCGCGATCGTCGAGGCAGCCCTGGCTCGCTATTCCTGAGCGGAGCTGCTGCCGCCCATTAGAATCGCATTCACGTCGCGCACTGCTGCTGCGCAAGGGCGTCGCGTGGTATCCATCCGGCACGGAGGCAGGTTGGCAAGCCACATCCTCGCAGAGACGCAGCCCGGCGTCGCGCGCACCATTGCGCGCGCGTTCGCCGCTTCGGCCACCCTGCGCGAGGCCATGCTCCGCCTGCTCGAGGGACTCGGGCCGCAGCTCGGATTCGCCGCCGGCCTGTACTGGGAGCGAGATGCCGCCGCCGACGTCCTGCGCTTCGTCATGATCTGGCGCGCGCCGGACATCATCATCCCGGACTTCGAGGCGGCCAGCCGCGCGCGCGTCTTCCAGCGCGGGGAAGGGCTGCCAGGGCGAGTCTGGGAACGAGGCGAGTGGACCGTCATCCGCGATCTTTCCACCGACACCAATTTCCCTCGCCGAGACAGCGGGCTGCGCGATCACCTCCGTAGCGCGGTTGCGTTTCCAATCGGCGACGGCGTGCTCGAGTTCTTCCACCGCCAGGGGACCCTCGACGAGCACCAGCTGGAGGAGACCGCCCAACTCCTCGCTGCGCACGTCGAGGAGTTTCTCCGGCGCGCCGCCGCTTTGGAAGCCGAGCGCATCAGCGAAGCGCGCCGGGCAGCCATCCTGGACGCAGCGCTCGACTCCGTCGTCTCCATGGACGCCGCTGGCCGCGTGACGGACTGGAACGCCGCCGCCGAACGGATGTTCGGCTGGTCGCGCGAGGAGACGCTGGGGCGTGAGATGGCCGAGCTGATCATTCCGCCTGCACTGCGCGAGAACCACCGGCGGGGCCTGGCGCGCTACGTGAAAACGCAGCAAAGCGCGCTGCTCAATCGACGCCTGGAACTGGTCGGCATGCGGAAGGACGGGAGCGAATTTCCCGTCGAGCTGACCATCGCGCGCATCCCGCTGGAGGGCACCCTCGCCTTCACCGGGTATCTGCGCGACCTCACCGAGCGCCGGCGCGCCGAGGCGGAGAGCCGCGAGCGTGAAGCGTTCCGCGAGCGCTTCATCGGTATCCTCGGCCATGACCTGCGCAGCCCCATCCAGGCCATTCTCGGCTCCACCTACCAGATGAGGAACGCCACTCTCTCCGAGATGGAGCGCCAGTCGCTTGCGCGCATCGGCACCAGCGCGCAGCGGATGTCGCGCATGATCGACGATTTGCTCGATCTCACCCGCGGGCGGCGGGGGGGCGGCATCCCGGTTTCACCGCAAACGATGGACCTGGCGCAGACCGCGGCCCAGGTCGTCGAGGAAACGAGGGCGGCGCATCCCGGGCGCGAGATCGTCCTCGATGTGCAGGGTGAAGCTTCTGGCCGCTGGGATCCCGACCGCATGGCGCAGCTGCTCTCGAACCTGACGGTGAACGCAGTCGTGCACGGCGTCCCGGACAAAACCGTGCGCATCGCCCTCGCGGCGACGGCGGACCGCGTCGAGATCGCGGTGCACAACGAAGGGGCGCCCATTCCTGAGGGCGACCGCGAGCGGATCTTCGATCCGTTCCGCCGCGCCGCGACCGAGGGCGGGAAGGGACTCGGGCTCGGTTTGTACATCGCCCGCGAGATCGCCCATGCGCATGGCGGCGAGCTTTCGCTGGACTCGTCCGCCGAGCAGGGCACGACCTTCCGCGTGCTCTTGCCGCGGGTTTGCTAACCGCGCTCAAACGTAGCCGCTAAACCGCCTTCCGCGGCCAGCGGCCCAGCCCGGTTGCAAGCGGCCAACCTGTCCCGGAGCGGGCAGGCCGCGACTACCGCTCCGGTAGGTGCGACGAACTAGGACTTAAGTCGGGGGTCGCCGTCAAGTGGCGCAGGCGCCGCGCTGCCGCACGCACCTCGCGAAGTCGGGTCGCCGCCAGAGCTGGCCCCGGCGGCGACCCGACGTCCAACCTGGATTACTTCGCGGCGGAGGCAGCCGCGGCTGGGTGGTCCTCTCGAGCTTCGCCGCGCTTCTCGAGGCGGTCTCCGTGCTTCTCGATGCGTTCGCCCCGCTTCTCCACGCGCTCCCCGCGCTTTTCGAGGCGATCGCCGCGAGCAGCTTCGCGATCCGCCTTCCGCTCCTCGGCGCGCGCAGCCTTGTTCTTGCCCTCGCTGCGCAGCTCCGCGGCTTTGGCATCGTCAGCGGCAGCTTTGTGCTCGAGCACGTCGCCGCGCTTTTCGATGCGCTCGCCACGCTTCTCGACGCGCTCGCCACGCTGCTCGATCCGCTCGCCGCGCTTCTCCACGTGCTCGCCTGCCGAGGCGAGCGCGATGCCCGGGGCCAGCAAAGCGCCGGCGACGATACCGCTCAAGATCCAATTGGCCTTCATCTCATTCTCCCTTCGGTTGACTTGCTCGAGGAGCAATTGAGCAAGCGACATGCCGGCCCGAAGCCGTCCGGCACTCACGCGTTTGCGCGCGCGGGACAGTCGGGCGGGTCAGAATGCCCCGCCTGGATCCGGTGACCTGTCCAATGCCGCCCCAGGCGGCCCGAAGGTCGCAGAGGAAATGTCCGACATGCGAGGTGAAAACCCAGAGGAGCGCGCCATTAGAATACAGCCATGTTGCTCGCACTATGGATGATGTTCGCCGCGCCGATCGCTGGCAACGAGCGGACCGTCGTGGTGGACGGAAAGCCGCTGGCGCTGCCGGCGAGCGCAAGCGCCGCGGGCGTCGCGCTGCCCGTCAATCTGTTGGTGGCTTCGGAAGAGCGCACGATCGTGGCGACTCTCCTCCACCGAGCCTGGACGCCGCGCGACCCCGCCGCGTCGCACGCTCATGCTGAAGCCCCGGTGCTGCTGGGAGGCCGTGCCCCGGACCTGGAGTTGGAGCACGCAGGCGCCCGGATCGATGAGCGACTCCGCCTCTTCCTCTGGCGACGGCCGGAGCGTCTGCGCGGGTTGTCGCTCTGGGTGGCGGTCGCGGCCAAGGAGTCCGGCGTAAGACCGCTGCTTCCCTCCGTGAAACCTCCTGCCGCGGCGCAGGACGCGGTAGATCGCGCGTTGGCCGACTTTTCCTTCGGGCTCTCGCAGGCGCGAATCATCGCGACCCAGCCGCGGGTCACCTGGGTCGAGCTGGTCGAGCCGCCTGCCGGGGCCGAGGATCTCCTCGTCGATCTGCCACCCGCACCGGAGCCGCCGCTTGAACCCGAGGGACCGCATCCGGCTGGTCCACCGACGCTGAAGCCGTTGCCGCCGTTCCAGCCCGTCGCGGCGGAATTGATCTCGCACGCCGAGGGCGCGGGCCGGCAAGTTGCCCTCACGTTCGACGCCTGCTCCACCCTCGACCGCAGCTTTTACGACGACCGGGTGACTCGCGTCCTCGTCAAGACGCATACGCCGGCCACTCTCTTCATCAGCGGCCGCTGGGCGGAAACCCACCTGCTCCAGATGCGCGTCCTTGCCCAGAATCCGCTCTTTGAAATCGCCAACCACTCGTACACGCACCCGCACATGACGGAAGTCCCGCCCGAGCGGAAGCGGGAGGAGTTGCTCTGGACGCAGCAGATCCTGTTCTCGCTGACTGGACGCCTGCCGCGCTTCTTCCGGCCGCCGTACGGCGAGGTCGATTCAGAGCTGACGGAACAGGCGGCCCAGGCCGGTTTGCGCACCGTGGAGTTCGACTTTCCCTCTGGCGATCCCGACAGGCACATCACGCGGGAGCGGTTGGTCGCATGGGTCCTGGCCAAGGCCCGACCAGGCTCGATCGTGGTGATGCACATGAACCGGCGCGGTTGGCACACTGCGGAGGCACTTCCAGAGATCATCGCGGGCCTGCGCGCGAAGGGCTTCGTCCTCTCGCAGGTCGGCTCGATGGTCCAAAGCGCTCACGCCACTGCTCAGTAAAGTTGGCCCGGAGTTGCGTTTGGATGGCCCCGGGGGTCGCGCCACGTCACCCGACGAGAGGGGCAGGTCTTGCGCTCGACGCATGAATGATTACGAGATTGCGATGGACGATGATCGCGTCGAATACTCCTGCGCCCGCTGCGGCGCGACGAACCGCATCCCGCGTAGCCGGTTGCGGGATGACCCGCGGTGCGGCCGCTGCAAGGAGAGCGTCTTTCCCGACCACCCGGTCGCTGCCACCGATTCGACCTGGAAGCGGGAGGTCGAGGACTGCCCCATCCCGGTGCTGGTCGATTTCTGGGCGCCATGGTGCGGCCCTTGCCGCGCGGTCGCGCCGGTGCTCGAACAGGCAGCGAAGGAGCGGAGGGGAAAAATCAAGATCGTGAAGCTCAACGTCGATGAGAACCCGCGGATCTCCGCGCTGCATCAAGTGCAGTCGATTCCCACCTTGATCCTGCAGCGCGGGCCGCTCTTCATCGGCCGCGTGGCGGGCGCGTTGCCCAAAGCGGAGCTGGACGCGTTCATCGATCGATACGTCTGAGCCCCGCCGCGGACGGCGAGCTCCGGCGCTTCCCGGCGAGGCCGAGCGGACGACGTGCCCACCCGGCCTGGCGTACTCTCGCGCCATGCCCACCCTGCTCTTCCGCGCCGGCACGCTGACCTATTCGCCCTTTTTCGTCGCGCTGCTCTTCCTCTTGGTCACCGCGCTGGCGCTGAACACCAGCCGCCATCGGCTGCGCACCCGCGTCAGGTTCGGCGACGGCGGCGATGACTCGCTGCGCCGCGCAAACCGCGCCCACGGAAACGCCATCGAGCACGTCACCGTGATCGCGATCCTGCTCGTCCTGCTCGAGTACCAGGGCGCGGCAAAGACGTGGATCGTCGTCCTCGGCACCGCGGCGCTGATCGCGCGGGCACTGCATGCGGCGGCGTTCATCGGGAAGATCCGCCGCATCGGCCTGGTCGGCGTCGTGACTACCTACTCGCTCGAATTGCTCCTCGGTGTGTGGGTGGCCGCGAACGGCCTGAACACGATGTCCTAGGTCGGTGGCCGGGGGTAGCCGTTCCTCGCGGCCTCGACTTCGACGTGCGCCTCGAACTCCGCTTGACCCGCGGAGAATTCGAACAGGTCGACGGCAGTGTCCGGCAGGACGGGCTCGCCCGAGGTGAGCGTGTTGAGCCCTTCCCACCCGTCGCGCATCCAGACCGTGCCGGGCGGGACGCGGTCAGTGACGAGTGCGCGAGCCCGCATCTCGCCGCGCCGGTTGAAGATCCGGATTTCCTCGCCGTCACGGAGCGTGCGTCGCGCGGCGTCGTCAGAAGCGATCCAGAGTCGCGGCTCCGGGTCAGCGGCGGCGAGGGTGGGCAACGCCCGGCCGTGATCGTAGAAGCCGTGGAACTGCGTGAGAGTGCGACCGGTCCGCAGCTCGAGCGGATATTCCGACTGCGGCTCGCTCGCGAACACGGGCAACGCGGGAAGGCCGAGACGGGCGGCGCGCTCGGAGAAGAATTCGATGTTTCCCGATGGCGTGTCGAACTTCAGATCGGGATAGGCAACGTGCGAGACGTGCAGCGGCCGGATTCCGTCCTCGGACGCGAGTGCCGCGACCGTCGCGTGCCCGGTGGCCGGATGATCGAGGATCGCGTCCAGGGGTCCTGAGTCGTCCTGCCAGGGAAAGAAATCGCGGACATCGAGACGCCGGGCAAGCTCGCGAAGCACCCAGGTCGGCGGCCGCGCCTCGCCCTCAGGCTCGAGCGCCTTGGGCATGAGATAGAGATGCGTGTTCGTGCTCTTGCAGCCTGTGTCCTCGAGCCAGGCAGTCGCGGGCAGGATCACGTCCGCGTGGCGGCGCGCAGTGTCGTGCATGAAGAGATCGTAACTGGCGAGCAGCTCGAGCCGCTCGAGCGCCCTCCCCACCCGGCCCGCGTCGGCGAACGAGGACAGCATGTCGGTGCCGAACAACATCAGCACGCGCACGCGCCCGCCGGCGAGCGCCTCGGTGATTCGCGACATCTGATTGGGGACGTAGTCGCCCGGTGGACGCCGATCGCGCGCGGCAATGCTCGAGAGACCCTGCCCATGCGTAGCGGCGCCGTGTCGTGGCCCCAGGCCACCGCCCGGGATGCCGAAGTTGCCGGTGAGCGCGGGCAGGCACGCCACGGCCCGGGCGCCCTGCCAACCCTGGGTGCCTTTGTGCATGGAGCTGCCGCCGAGGAGGATCATTGCGGGTTTCGTGCTCGCGTAGCGGCGCGCCAGGGAAGCAATGCGCTCGCCATCCACGCCCGTGGTCGCGGTTGCCCACGCGACGTCGTGCTTGGCGAGATGAGCTGCAAGCGCATCGAAACCCAGGGTGTGGCGCTCAACGAACGCGGCGTCCTGACGTCGTTCCGCGACGATCACGTGCATCATGCCCAGGGCGAGCGCGGCGTCGGTTCCGGGCCGGAGGAGCAGCGTCTCGTCCGACTGCGCGGACGCCTCGGTGCGCCGCACGTCGACGGTGACGACGTACGCGCCGCGCCGCTTCGCAGCCGTGAGGTACCGCCCCGTGTTCGGCTGGCTCGCGAGATTCGCCCCCCACAGGACGACGAGCGCGGCATGCGCCCCCATGTCCTCCTTCGTGCTCGCGCGCAGCGCGCCGGTGAGACCGAGGCCGAAGGCGCCGAGCCCCCAGCAGATCATGTTCGGGTTCCACCACTGGCAGCCGTAGAGGTTCGAGAAGCGGCGCAGCAGCTCGGATGCGACGCGGGTGCCGTAGTTGTTGGCGAAGAATCCGTGCCCCGACCATGTCCCCAGGGCAGCCGGCCCGACCGCGCGGGCGCGCTCGGCGATCCTGTCGAGCGCGTCTTCCCAGGTCGTGCGCTGCCACGAGCCGCTGCGCGCCGTGCGCCGCATGGGGTAGAGGAGCCGCCGCGGGTTGCCGATGATCTCGCGCGCCGCTTGACCGCGGATGCAGAGGAATCCGCGGCTGTCCGGATTGTCCGGGTCGCCGCGGACGCCGACGAGCCTGCCCTCCTCGATATCCGCCAGCATTCCGCAGAGCGTCGGGTGGCAGTTCATCGGGCACATCGTGCGGACGGTGCGCAATGACGCCATGGTGGCGGAGGATACCGGATGTCGGCGAATCGAGGGGATGCGACCTCAAACGAACTTTCGCGCGTCGAGGGTCTGGCCCTGGTACTTCCCCTCGATCGGTCCACTTCAATTGCGCGGGAGACGCAGGCGTGATCGACGGTAGTTCCCCGAGCAGCTACTGCTCTGAGCACCGACGGTTGACAACGAACGCGCGCCGCGCCTAGCTCCGCGCCATGGCCCTTGCCGACCAGCAGTGCGTACCCTGCCGCGGAGGAGTGCCCCCGCTCGGCGCCGCGCGGATCGCGGAGCTTCTCCGCGAGCTCGAGCCGGGCTGGGAATCGGTGCGCGACCATCACTTGCGCAAGACCTACAAGTCGAAGGACTTCAAGAGCTCGCTGGCGTTCGTGAACCGCATCGGAGCCATGGCCGAGGAGCAAGGACACCACCCCGATTTGCAGCTCGCCTGGGGAAGGGTGGTGGTCGAGATCTGGACGCACAAGATCGACGGCCTGACCGAGAGCGATTTCATTTTCGCCGCGAAGTGCGATCGGCTCTTCGCGACGTAGGAGCCGAGGGCACCGCCCGGCGAGGCTCGCTGAAGTCCTCTTTTCCATTTTTTGTGGTCGGCTGTGTCTCCATTCAGGCACGCGATCGGAGGTCCGACCTCATGGCAAGCCTGAGTGTTGACTGGAACCTGCTCTCGCCTTACCGGGTCCCGGACGCGATCCGGGCGTCGGTCGAGAAGCAACTCGCCGTCCTCTGGCGCTTCCTGGACCGAACCCGCTTCATGGAGGTCCTGCGGTGGAAGGGCCGGTGCAGGTCGGAAGAGTTCGAAATCAACCTCGACCAGTGGACCTTCACCTACGAGATCGATCTGGCCACCGAGGCTGCCATCGTCCGGCGGGTCGTCAGCCACCTCGGAGGTCTCGGTTGAAGAAGCTCCGCGGCGAACCGCATCGCGTGCCGCTCACGAGACTCTGACGAAGGTCGCGGTCTGTCATTCGATCGCCGCTCTGACGATTGGCAGCGTGATTTCAGAGGGGTGATCTTCGTCGTGGTAGATGACCTGGTCCGCGATCTCCAGTTCCGCGTCCTGGGCGAACGCATGCCCGGTATTGGGATTCCGATCCCACATGGGGAAGTTGCTGCTGGTAATCTCGAGCCGGATCTGGTGGCCAGCCTTGAACACGTTGCTCGTCGGCCAGACGTGGATCGTGTACTTGTAGATCTTGCCAGGCTTGATCAGCGTCGGCCTGGTGGAAGACTCGCGATACCTGGCGCGCTGGATGCCCAACTCGATGAGCATCGAGGTGCCATCCGGATGGACGTCGTCCAGCTTGGCGACGAAGTCGGTGTCCCTGGCCGATGACGAAGCGTAGAGCGTGACGGTAATCGGTCCCGTCACCTCCAGGTCCCTCTCCAGCGGCGCGGAGGTATACACGAGCACGTCTGGCCGCTCGAGCACGGGCCTCTGGTCGTAGGGGCCACCGGGTACCGACGCCTGGAACCGGCCGCCGATGCTGGGGACTGGATCGCTCGGGTCGTACTCGAACGCGTCGGTCGGCGCCTCCCCCACCCTGCGACGTGATCCGCGACCGTCGCGGTTGCTCTCCGGCTTCTTCGTGCTCAGCCAGCCGTCGCCGGAAACCGTGTTCGCCTCGCCCTGGCTGTGCAGGTAGTACTTGCGGAATTCCGTGCCGGGGATGGGCCACGCGTCGGCGGTGCGCCACTTGTTCGCGCCCATCACGAAGATGCGCACTTTCGGTTCACGGTCCACGCCGTTGTCGATCCCCTTCAGCCAGTAGTCGAACCAGCGCAGCTGAAGTTGGTCGATGGGGTTGTCGGCTTGAGGGCCGAAGTCGAGCGCGCCCACATTGCGGCCCCAAGGGAGATGCAGCCACGGACCGACGACCAGCTGCTGGTTTTCGCGCGCGAGCTTCGAGCCCGCGTTTCTGCGCAGCCCGTTGAAGTTCTCGAGGGCACCGTCGATGAAGATGTCGTACCAGCCGTCGAAGTGCAACGCCGGTACGGTGATGCGGTCATAGCGCTCGCGGATGCTCCACTGCTTCCAGTAGGCGTCGTTGTCCGGGTGCCGCAGCCAGTCGAAGAAGTAAGGGGCGACGCGCGGGTCTTCAGGATGGAGAGGCGGGAAATCCTTGAGCGGAAGAAACCAGTACCACTTCGTGAATTCCTCGGCGACGGCCTGGTTCATCTCCGCGTCGAGCGCTGCCCCGTCCGGGTAGCGGCGGACATGGCTGTTGGCCAGGGTCGTCAACGGCCAGTCCTCGGCGAATGACTGGTCGAGGGCCCCGCCCTCGTAGGTCCAGCCGTCGTGGTAGTCGGATGAAGTCATCGCGGGCACGATCGCCACCAGGTGCGGAGGACGGAGCGTAGCGGGAAGGAGCTGCGTCCCGCCGGGATAAGAGAAGCCGTACATGCCGACCTTGCCGTTCGACTTCGGCAGCGCCGCCGCCCATTCGATGGTGTCGTACCCGTCGTTCGCCTCGTACCGGAACGTGTAGAAGAACCCGTCCGACTTGTACTGGCCGCGGACGTCCTGGACGACCACGATGTAGCAATGCGAGGCGTAGAAGCCTGGAGAGGCGTAGACGTACGTCTGCGCGAGGTCCTTGTTGTAGGGCAGCCGCAAGAGGATCACCGGAAACGTGCCCGGCGCGGTCGGCGTAAAGACGTTCGAGCGCAGGATGGTGCCGTCTCGCATGGCGGTCGGGACGTCGTCCGCCTTGGTGTAACTGCAGCTCTCGGCGGCGGCAGACGCTGCCACCGCTGGGACCGGAACAGCGACGGCGAGCGACGCGAGCAGCAGGATCGGGATCGAGCGCTTCCCGCTGGACGGCCAGCACAGAATCGGAGTCATCTACGTCTCCTGTGGATGCTGAGATGGTTGCGGCAGGCGAAGATTTCCCGCGTATTGGGGGTCGACCAGATGCGAGATCAAGACGCGGCGTGTCAGCGTTTCAAAAAACGCAGAAGGCCCGGCACCTCGCGGTCCCGGGCCTTCGCGTTCAGGCGCCGAGCGCCTGGCCTAGACTGGCTTCACGTTCTGTGCCTGGAGCCCCTTGGGCCCCTTCGTCACGTCGAAGCTGACCTTCTGGCCTTCCGCGAGAGTGCGAAAACCTTCCGCGCTGATGGCCGTGTGGTGGCAGAAGACGTCCTCGCCGCCATTGTCCTGCGTGATGAACCCGAAGCCCTTCGCATCATTGAACCACTTCACTGTACCGGTCGCCATGCTCTTCCTTCTCAATCGCGGACGGTGAACCCGCCCGCGCCTCGCGCATTCTGGCGAGGAACGGGCCGTGTATCCGGTTCGAGCACGGAATACAAGCAAGCAATGAAGGACGGCCTCAAGTGGCCCGGCCAAGCGCGCTAGCGGCAGGTACCTCGACGATGCGCCCGGTCTCCACCTGGTAGATGTAAGCGTAGATGGGGATCGCCCTTGGCACCAGCGGGTGACGCCGGATCCGTTCGACATCGGTGGCGACGCTTTCGGCCTGATCGCCGATGGTGAGCCAGTCGATGAAGTCGCCCTGCCGCGAACCAGGTCCCTTGCCGTGGTCGTGCCAGCCGGCGGCGTCCACCGAGGCGGTGTCGAGGCTCTGCGCAAGGAGCCCCCGCATGACCTCGTCGGTGAACAGCTCCATGCCGCAGTTGGTGTGGTGGATGACGAACCACTCATTGGTGCCGAGCAGCTTGTGCGAGATGACCAGCGAGCGGATCGCATCATCGCTGGCCCGCCCGCCGGCGTTGCGGATCACGTGCGCATCTCCTTCCCGCAGGCCGAGCGCCTTGGCGGGATCGATGCGCGCGTCCATGCAGGTGAGGACAGCGAAGCGGCGGGCCGGGGGCAGTGCGAGCGAGCCTTTGTCGCCGAAGTCGGCGGCATAGCGAGTATTGGCGGACAGGATCTGGTCGAGAACTGCGGGCATGATGAAGCTCCTTGAGCTGAACGTGCGCCGGAGGGACTGCTGTTCGGTGAGCGGAGGGTCGGGAACGCCGCGACGCACGGACCGCGCCCGCCTCGGCCGGGGAGGATACTGCTCCGCGCCTGAGTGTCGATACCTGGGCCCTTCTGCCAGTCGCCTGGCCCGATGCCAGACAATACGAATTTGCACTTTGGCATCGGGGTGCGCCTCGCGCGCCGCTAGTCCTAGTCGTCTTCGCGCCCGAGTCCGAAGATCGCGAGGTCGACGGCGCCGGCCATCTTCCGATCCCCGGCGGCGTTCGGGTGGTAGCAGTCGTTCATCCAGTCTGCGCGGATTCGCGTCGGATCGAGCGGATCTTTCATCACCGCGTCCCAGTCGATCACGGCGTCGCAGCTGCCGCGCGTGCGGATGAACGCGTTCACCTCGAGCCGATTCTCCTCCTTCGAGCTGCCCGCCGGGTTGCACATGGGAAGCACGGTCGAGCAGACGATGCGAAGCCCGCGGGCGCGGACCCGCGTGACGATCTCCTTGATGCCTCCGATGACCTGCACCGCGGGCGATGGAGGCCAAGCGCCGTCGCCTCCCAGATCGTTGGTCCCCTCGAGCAGCATCACGTCGGTTACGCCGGGCACGCTGAGCACGTCGCGCTCCAGACGGACCGGGGCCGGCGCCCCGCAGCACTGCTGAGTCGGATCGTACGGGTTCGGCTGCCGGCTGACGGTGTTGCCGGAGATGCCCGCGTTGACGATCGACTTCTGCCTCTCGGCCGGTAGCTGGTTGATGCGCTCGCTGAGCAGGTCGGTCCAGCGATCGCCGCCTCCGCTCACCTGGTAGCCGTCCGTGATGGAGTCACCGAGCGCGACGATGGTGCCCTGGATGTCCGCGTTGACGTCGATCAGATCGACCCACAGCAGCTCGCCGGGGTGCCAGCCCGGAGTGCGCGTATTCTCGAACATGTACGTGGAGGGAAACGACGCGCCGGGTACATCGGCGGTGTGGTCTCCGGCGGTGGCGGAGATGAAGCAGCCGGGCGGGTTCGCCTCCGGCGCGGGGAACGTGTGGTCGTTCACCTGCGCGCCGGGAGCATAGAGGCTGACAGCCATGTTCTGCTGGGCATGGACCCGCAGGGAGACCGGGTCGCTCCACACCAGCTCGCCGGCCTTGACGTTCACCGAGGTCTGGCCGTGGTGGAACGTGAGAGTTCGCAGCGAGTCGGGAATGAGCGCCGGCTGCGCCACGCTGCGCTGCAGCCCGATGGTAGCCGCCCGGATGGTGATGCTCTGCGTGCCGTACTGATTTCCGATGCGGACGCGGATCCGCGTCCCCGAGACCGACGCGCGAGCGATGTTGCGCACCGTGAAGTCTTCCGACGTGCCGTGCACGCCTTCGAGCGCCGATTCCCAGGTCGCGAAGCGGTGGCCATCACGGTCCTCGTCGCGGTCGGCGAGCGCGGCGGCCGGCATGACCAGTGCTCCGATCGCCAGCGCAATCGCAGCGCGGACAGTCCAGCAGCCTTTCGATTCAGGAGCGGAGGGCATGGTGGTTCTCCTTGGGCGGTCGCGCCCCGGTGGGGACCGGAACGCTCGACACGGCCTGCGTCAGGGTCGCCGACATGCCAAGGTGTCCGAACGTAAGTCACGTCTCGTCGCGTCAGCCGGTCCGGATCATGGCAAGGTCGTCGACGGCAAGATCGTCGTCTTTTTCCAGACCGCGCCGGCCGATCAGGCACAGTCTGCCGTTCGGCCCTCGCCGGCGGAGCGGGCCGAGACGGCCAGGCTGCAAGCGGCGGCCCTGACCGCCGCCGCTCAAAAAGGCGGCCCTTCTGCGCGGAGTGCGAACAGGCGCGCCGGGAGCTCGAGAAACAGCGCGGAGAGACGTTCGCCCGCTCCTTCGAAATGCTGGACGGCGATTTTTACTTCGGCCTGGGATGCGATCCGGAACGTCTCCGGCCCGAGACGGGCCGCATCTTGAAAGTGCCTGCGCCGGCGCTCGGCTAGCCCCGGCGCCGCAGCCAACTCAGGGGCTTGTAGCGAGATCATTCGGCAGTTCCGGTTGTGTAAGAGACCCTGGAGCGGGTCGGCTCCTCCCAGCGTGCGGGTCGGATGCCGGGTCTCCAGCGGAACCTCGACTGGAGCGGGTGATTCCGTCCTTCGACGACGTCGGCGATGATCGACCCGAGCACCGGGGCGAACTTGAACGCGTGACCGCTGTCGCCCGCGGCCACCACCAGCGCGGGGCGCTCGGGGTCGCGGGCGATCCAGAAGTGACCGTCGCAGGAGTCGCAGTAGAGGCAGACCCGCGTGTACACGATCGGCGCGTCCTGCAGGCGCGGGAAGGTCGCGGCAAGGAACGCGCGCAAGTCCCGGATCTCTTCCGCCGTCACCGACCGCTCCGGAGATTCGGGATGCATCGGCCGGCCCAGCCCATGTCGGGCGATCTTGAGGACACCGCTCACCGGATGCAGGGGAAAGCCGTAATACCCGGTGGCCTGGATGTCCGCACAGAAGACCGGGAACCGTTCGGGCCGGAACGCCTCCGGGTCGTGCGGGGCGAGGTGGAAGACCGGATGCCCGGTCGATCGAAACTCGGAGGCGAGCCATGGAAGCGCGTGCGGCGTCCAGGCGCCGAGCGCGAGGACGACCCGCCCGGCTTCGACGCGCTCCCCCTCGGTCGAGACGATCCCGGCGATTCGAGGGGAGAGACCTCCTGGCGATGGTGCCTCGAGCAATCTCGCGAAGGAGACTCCCTCCCGGAGGTCGACGCCGAGGTTCCGCGCCTCTTCGACCAGGCGCGAGACCACCCGTCCGCTCTCGACGAAGCCGCCCTCGGGATTGTAGATGCCGTGCCGATAGAGGTCCGCGTTCCAGGCGGGAAACCGCGCGCGGACCGCCGCACGGTCGAGGAGCTCGGGCCGGTGCCCTCGGCCCTCGAGCACCTCGAAGCTGTCCTGCTCCAGGCTGCCTGCGGCGAGCGGAGTCCGCCGCAGCAGCAACAGGCCGGTCTCATGGTAGAGAGCCACGCCGAAATCGCGGTTCCACTTTCGCCAGCCCTCGATCGATTCCTCGGAGAGCGCCGTGTAGGTCTCGTCCGCGCCGTACTCCAGGCGGACCACCTTGCTGATGTCGGTGGACGCCGCGAGCGGATGGGGAAGCGGCCCGGGATCGACGAGTCGGACCGCATGCCCGCGCTTTCGGAGCTCGATCGCGGCGGTCACGCCGAAAATGCCGGCCCCGACTACCAGAGTTCGTTCCATGGATCCTGGTCTGCCCCTCTACACCTTCCCGGGCCCCTACGGTCCTCTGTGGCGGCCAGACGGCGGCCTGGCAAACGTGGTACACAAGTCCGGGTGAAGGACATGACGGAGCAGCAGGCGCTCGCCGAGGCAGTCCGACGCTGGGGCGCGACCGGAACGATCAAGTTCCGCCCTTCGCGCGGGGCCGGCGGCCACCGGGGCCGCCTCGCTCGCTACTGCTGCACCGTGGGCAACGGCGTCTCGGGATCCTTCTATTCGATCGAAGGCCAAGGGAACAGCTGGCGCGAAGCATTCGACGACGCCCGCCCGCGCTAGCCCCGGCCACCGGAGGTGGCTCAGGGGCTACGCTTGAGCGTCAGTCAGGGGCTGCCGCCCGCTGTTATGTTCTCGCGCGGGCACGGCCCTGCAGCGATGACCCTTTCCGACCTGATCGACCTGGAGGCGCAGCTCGCCCGCGACCGCGAGGCGGATCTCGCCGTCCTCGAGGCGCGCGACCGGGCGCTGCTGGCCGGCGCGCCTGGGGGGTCGCGCCGGACGTTGCTCGAGCGCTGGTTGCAGACCTTGCGCGAAACGGAGCCCGGGCAGCTCCGCCCCGGGCGGGCCGTCGTGGGCGTGCTGCGCGGGATCCGCGCCGCGCTCGTGGTCGCCGGCCTGGTCCTGGGCTGGACTACGGCGGCCGCCCTCTTGCACTACACCGGGGACAGGCCGGTGAACGTCTGGGACTTCCTCCTCGTCTTCGTCGGCCTCCAGCTGCTGCTCTTCGCGCTCTTGCTGGCTTCGTTCTTCCTCCCGGTGGCCGCGCTGGGGACCCCGCTGCTGGGCCTCTTCCGTGGCCTGGTCGCGGCGGTCTATCCGTCGCTCGCGGCGCGCGCCTCCGGATCGACCGGCGCCCGGCTGGAGGCGTGGCGCGCTCTGTGGCATCGCCTCCGCAGCCGTCGATCGCTCTATCATCGCGTCGAGCCCTGGATCCTGCTCGGCCTCACGCAGGCATTCGGAGTCGCCTTCAACTTGGGCGCAATCCTCGGGTGCCTGCGGCTGATCGTCTTCTCGGACATCGCCTTCTCCTGGAGCACGACGCTCGTCCAGCTCGATCCGGGCCGTTTCCACGCGCTCGTGCACGCGCTGGCGGCGCCGTTCGGCTGGCTCTGGCCCGATGCGGATCCTTCCCGCGCCCTGGTGGAAGCGACGCGGTACTCCCGCCTGGAAGGCGCCTATGTGCTCTCCGGGGCCGGCCGCTCCGCCCAGCCGGAGATCGTGGGGGGCTGGTGGCCCTTCCTGCTCGCGGCCCTCTCGTTCTACGGCCTGCTCCCGCGCTGCCTGACGCTCGCCGTTTCGCGGATGCGCGCGGCGCGATTGCTCTCGCGGCTGCCGC
>Ga0209526_10000038_pt1 | contig 74514 bp, 68 predicted proteins | sample JacPinW_OM2H0_M1_FD_188566 | JGI IMG/M metagenome (GOLD analysis project Ga0209526, IMG submission 188566) | Forest soil microbial communities from Algoma, Ontario, Canada - Jack Pine, Ontario site 1_JW_OM2H0_M1 (SPAdes) (version 2) | ecosystem: Environmental > Terrestrial > Soil > Boreal... | reverse complement strand
CGGGCCCGCTCTCTTCGACCTGGTAGTCGGGCACCCCGAGCATCTTGACCGCGGTGAGCTCCTGCAGCGACGTCTTGCAGTCCAGGCCCGCGCCCAGCCGGGCCGACCTGGCGATGACCGGATCGAACAGGCGGTGCACCAGCGCGCTCGCCTCGGCCAGCCCGCAGTCGATGTACACCGCGCCGATCACCGCCTCCAGCGTGTCGGCCAGTATCGAGGGCTTGTTCCGGCCGCCGGTGACCTGCTCGCCCCGGCCGAGCCGGACGTAGTCGCCTAGGTTGAGCTCGCGCGCCACCTCGGCGAGCGCGCCCATCTGGACCACCGCGGCGCGGAGTTTGGCCAGCTGCCCCTCGGGCAGGTTCGGGTAGCCGCGGTACAAGGTGTCGGTCACGACCAGGCCGAGCACCGAGTCGCCGAGGAATTCCAGCCGCTCGTTGGTCGGCGGGTTGTCGTTCTCGTAGGCGTAGGAGCGGTGCGTCAGGGCGCGCTCGAGCGAGGCGGGCATGATAGGCACGCCGAGGGCGTGCCTGAGCTCAGCGGGGTCTCTTCCGGCGTTCACACCGCCGTCCCAGGACCGGCTCACGACGCCCAACGCGTCCTCCTCCTAGCATTCGCTGATGATGCCCGGCCGGGCGCGAAATCTAACCCCCCGTATCTGGCCCGGGACCGGCGAGCCCCGCCGCGCTCTGCGGAGATTGCCGCTCTCCCGCGACCAGGTAGGCCGCGTAGCGCAGCAGGTGCTGCGTGGGGGTGGCAAGCTGGTCGAGGCCGAGCTTTCGGGTGGCGAGCGCGCGCTGCAGGAGGTAGTCGACGCGCCCCTGCAGACGGAGCAGACCATACACCGCGTCGGACACGGCGCGCCGCTCGACGCTGCGAAGCTGCTTCTCGCGCCGCAGGACGCGCTGGAGCGCCTGGTCCGCACGGGCTCCTTCCCGCCGGACCTGCTCGTAGATCTCCAGCACCGCCGTTCGGACGAGCTGCGTTCTCACGGCGCGCCTTGTCGGTCGTCCACACACATCGTGTCAACGCCCGCGTGCGCCTCTCGTCGGTCCGACCTCCGGCGGAGTTGCCGAGATGGTGCGCGGATTACACAAGCAGTGTGCATCTCCTCGCAGCTCTCGCGCCCTTCTACCGGCAGCCAGGAGAGATCGCGCGCGCGCAGGCGGAGGTCCGTTCGCAGAGCGTCGCGCGCGAGAAGCTGCGAGCGCAGGCGCTGCTCGATGTCCAGGAGGCGCGGGCGGCGGTGGACGCCAACCGGCGGCTGGTGGAGCGGATGCGCGCTCGCCTCCTCGAGCGCGCGAGCCGCACCCGCGATCTCGTCCAGGTGCAGTACGAGAAGGGCGCCGCGTCGCTCTTGGAGCTCCTCGACGCCCAGCGGGTCTGGGCCCAGACGCGTGCCGAGTACCTCAAGGACCTGCACGACTTCTGGCTGGCGGTGTTCCAGCTCGACGCCGCCGTGGGCCGCACATGAGGCGGTCGCTGCTGCTGTTCGCGCTGATCGCCTGCTCCCGGCGGGAAGATCGCGAGGCGCCGCGCCCTCCCGCGGGCGAGGTGTGGCTCTCCCGGCAGCAGCTCGAGGCGCAGCAGATGCGGATCGAGATGATCGGGGAGCAGGAGGTGACAACGACGCTGGACGCGCCCGCCCGCATCGCCTTCGACGACCTGCGCGTCGCGCACGTCTTTGCGCCGGTCTCCGGCCGCATCGTCAGCATCGTGGCGACGCCCGGCCAGCAGGTCCGCAAAGGCGACCCGCTGGTGGAGATCGAGTCGCCCGACGTCGGCGCGGCGCTCTCCGACCTTGGCAAGGCCGAGGCGGACGTCACCACCGCCGAGCGCGAGCTGAAGCGCCTGCGCGAGCTCGTCGATGCGCACGCCGCGGCCCAGCGCGAGCTGGACCAGGCCCAGGGCGTACACGACCGCGCGGCTGCCGAGCTGGCCCGCGCGCGGAGGCGGGCCGGTTTGTTCCGGGGGCGCGGCTCGGGCGGCGTGACCCAGCGGTTCTTCGTCCGATCGCCGATCGACGGCGAAGTGATCGCCCGCACCGCGAGCCCGGGCACCGACGTCCAGGGGCAGCTCTCCGGAGGGACCGCCCCCGAGCTGTTCACCATCGGCTCGATCGACCCGGTCTGGGTGTTCGCCGATGTCTACGAGGCCGACCTGGCGCGGGTGAAGCTTGGCGCGCCCGTGCAGGTGAAGGTGATCGCGTATCCGGACACCAGCTTCGCCGGGCGCATCGAGTGGATCTCCTCCACCCTCGATCCCGTGACGAGGACTGCGCGCCTGCGCTGCACGCTGCGCAACGCCGGCCGTGAGCTGCTGCCCGAGATGTACGCGACCGTTTCCGTGGCCACGCCGCCCCGCAGGGCGCTAGTGGTGCCGAGGAGCGCGGTGTTGCACGTGGGCGAGGAGCGGGTGGTCTTCGTCCAGACCGGCGCGACGGAGAATGGCCTGCTCAAGTTCCAGCGCCGCCGCGTGGTGCTCGAGGAGCGCGAGGCGGATCCGGTGCCCGTCAAGGCCGGGCTGCAGCCCGGCGAGGCGGTGGTCGTCTCCGGCGCCCTGCTCCTCAGCGGGATGCTCTGATGCGCTGGCTAGTGGAAAAGGCGCTTTCGGCGCCGTTCATCGTGGTCGCGCTCGCCGCCGGACTGCTGGGAGTGGGGCTCTGGTGCTACTCGCGCCTGGACATCGAGGCCTACCCGAATCCGGTCGCCCCGATGATCGAAGTGATCACGCAGCCCGCCGGCTGGAGCGCGGAGGAGGTGGAGCGGTACGTCACCATTCCCCTGGAGAACGGGCTGGCGGGGATGATCGATCTCGACCATATCCGCTCCCAGTCGCTGTTCGGGTTGTCGGACGTGAAGTGCTACTTCAACTGGAACCCCGACTACCACACCGCCCAGCAGCGGGTGCTCAACCGGCTCCAGTTCATCCAGCTTCCCCCGGGCATCCAGCCGCAGCTTTCGCCCTGGAGCGCAATCGGCGAGATCTTCCGCTACACCGTCAAGGGGCCCGGCTACTCGCTGGCCGAGTTGAAGACGGCGCAGGACTTCATCCTCGAGCGGCAGTTCCGCCAGGTGCCCGGGGTGGTCGACGTGGTCGGCTTCGGCGGCGAGACCAAGGAGTACCACGTCGATGTCGACCCCTACCGGCTCAAGGGCCATGCGCTCACCCTGGCACAGCTGAGCCAGGGGCTCGCCAACGCCAACCAGAACGTCGGCGGCCAGCGGCTTTCGCTCGGCGAGCAATCCTTCAACGTCCGCGGGCTTGGCCTCATCCGGACGCTGGACGACATCCGGCAGATCGTGGTGGCGCAGCCGAAGACCGGAACGCCGGTGCGAGTGCGCGACGTCGCGCAAGTCCGCGAGGGCGCCGCGCCGCGGCTCGGCATCGTCGGCAAGGACCTCGAGCCGGACGTGGTGCAAGGAATCGTCCTGATGCGCTACGGCGGATCGTCGCTGGAGACGCTGCGGGGAGTGCACGAGCGGGTCGAGCTGATTCGGAAGAACCACGTGCTCCCCATCGGGATGGAGATGGAGCCGTATTACGACCGCGAGCGGCTGGTGAAGATGACCACCCACACGGTCATCGAAAACCTCCTGGTCGGCATGCTGCTGGTGACGCTCGTGCTCTGGCTGTTCCTCGGCCAGGCCCGGGCGGCCGCGGTGGCGGCGGTGAACATCCCGCTGGCGCTGATGGCGGCGTTCTGCGGGATGGTCTTCACCGGCACGCCCGCCAACCTGATCTCGCTCGGCGCGGTGGACTTCGGAATCATCGTCGACTCGACCGTGATCATGGTCGAGAACATCTATCGGCACCTGGGGCCGCGCGGCGGCGGATCTGTCCGGGCGCGGATCGCGGACGCTGCCGCCGAGATCGGCGGTCCGATGATCTTTTCCACGCTGATCATCACGCTTGCCTTCGTGCCGCTCTTCACCATGACGGGGGTAGCGGGAGTGATCTTCTCTCCCATGGCGCACACGTACGCGTTCGCGATCGGGGGAGCGGTGGTGCTCTCGGTAGCCCTCACGCCGGTGCTTGCCGCGTGGGTGCTGCGGGTCGACCCGAAGAGCGAGCACCGCGAAGGACACGAGGAGCCGCACGGGCACGACAACCGGTTCCTGCTCTGGCTGGATCGCCTGTACCGCCCGTTGTTCGCGTTCGCGCTCCGGCAGCGCTGGCTGGCCATCGCGCTGGCGCTTGCGCCGGTGGCGGTGGCGGGCGCCCTGCTCGCCGCCATCGGCACCGAGTTCATGCCCAAGCTGGAGGAGGGCAACTTCTGGATCCGCGCCACGCTCCCCACCAGCGTGTCGCTGGAGACCAGCGCGAGGCACGTCGGGCGGATGCGCCGGATCCTGCTCGGGTGCGAGGACGAGCCGTGCACGAAGCGGAAGAACCCGGAGGTCCGCACCGTCGTTTCGCAGCTCGGCCGGCCGGACGACGGGACGGATCCGTCGGGGTTCTACAACATCGAGATGTTCGCCCCGCTGCTCCCCACGGGCGAATGGCGGCGTGGCCTGACCAAGGAGAAGCTCACGGCCCAGCTCTCGCGCGAGCTTCGCGAAGCCTTTCCCGGGGTGGACTTCAACTTCTCGCAGGCCATCGCCGACAACGTGGAGGAGGCGATGAGCGGCGTGAAGGGCGAGAACACGGTGAAGGTGGTGGGCCCGGATCTGACGGTGAACGAGGCCAAGGCGGCCGAGATCGTGTCCACGCTGCAGCATGTGCGCGGCGTCGAGGATCTGGGGATGTTCCGCTCCCTCGGCCAGCCCGACGTCAAGATCGCTCCGGACCGCGAGCGCTGCGGGCGCTACGGCCTGAACGTCGGAGACGTGGGCGCCATCGTGCAGGCCGCGATCGGCGGGCAGGCGGTCACCCAGGTCTACGAGGGCGAAAGGAAATTCGACCTGGTGGTGCGGTGGGCGGAGCCCTATCGCAAGGACCTGCGCGCCATCCGGCAGATCCTGGTGCCCGCGCCCGACGGCGCGCAAATTCCATTGGGTCAGCTGGCGACGATCGCCGAGGAGGACGGCCCCTCGGTGATCTACCGCGAGGACAACCGCCGCTATGCCCCGGTGAAGTTCTCAGTGCGCGGCCGCGATCTCGGTTCCACCATCGGGGAAGCCCAGGCGCGCGTGAAGTCGGACGTCAAGCTTCCGTACGACACCCATCTCGAATGGGCCGGTGAGGCGGACCAGATGCGCGAGGCCGCGGATCGGCTTCTGCTCATCATTCCGCTCACGCTCGTCCTGATCGCTTTCCTCGTCTACTCGGCGGTCGGGGGCGTGCGCGACATGGCCATCGTGCTGCTCTCGATCCCGGTCGCCTGCGCGGGCGGCGCGATCGCGCTGTTCGTGACCGGCACGCACCTGTCCATCTCGGCAGCGATGGGTTTCATCTCCATCTTCGGCATCGCAGTGCAGGACGCCATCATCGTCGTGACCTACGCGAAGAGGATGTGGGCGGAGAAGCACTCGCTCGACGAGGGCGCCCTGCTCGCGGCCGAACGCGGCCTGCGCCCGGCGCTGATGACGGCCTCGGTCGCGCTGATCGGCCTGCTTCCGGCGGCTCTCTCCCGCGGCATCGGCAGCGAGACGCAGAAGCCCCTCGCGATCGTCGTCATCGGCGGCATGCTGACCCTCGCGGTGCTGCCGCGTCTGCTCCTCCCGCCCCTGCTCACGTTGGCGCATGCGCGCCGCGCAGTTCCCGCCCGCGCCGCCGCGCCGGAGTGGTAAGCTCCGCCGCCTTCGAGAGGAGCCATCCGCATGGCCCAGGCCAGCAGGTCCGTCACCGTCAACGTGCCGCCCGAAAAGCTCTTCGACGTGATCACGGATTACGAGAAGTATCCGGAGTTCTTGCCCGAAGTGAAGAAGGTCAAGCTGGAGGGCGGGCAGGGAGCGATCAAGGAAGTGACCTACCAGGTGGACATCAAGGCCAAGGTGATCACCTACACGCTCAAGCACACGGCGGAGAGGCCGACGAAGCTGTCGTGGACGATGGTCAAGGGCGAGATGATGAAGGGCAACGACGGCACCTGGACGCTCAAGCCGGGGGCGCAGCCGGGTACGACCGATGCCACGTACACCATCGACCTGAAGCTGTCTTCGCTGGTGCCCGGGTTCATCGAGAAGGCGCTGGCGGAACAGTCGCTGCCGGGACTGCTGGCGAACTTCAAGGCCCGGGCGGAGAAGCTGGGGAGCGGGAAGGCCTGAGCGTCTCCTCCGGCGTGCGCGCCGTGAGACTCCTGACCCACTGCGGGATCTGTCGGGCGCGTTTCCAGCCGTCACGCAACTGCCAGCTGACCGGATCGGACAGTACTTGTTCGCGCCGAGGCGGGTCATAAGCGCCTGAGGAGAACGGGTCGCGCACGGGAGGTCCCCCAAAATGATGGGCGTGATTGCCAAGGACGTATGCGATGGCATTCATCAGCTCCGTCGGCGAGCGGAGAAGACGCGAATGGTAATGGTCGGCGAACACGCGCCCCCGGCGCTCCATCAGGCGATTCAGCGCTTTTGCGATGCGCACCTCCATACCCTGCATGCCTCGCGCGAGCGACACGTCCGAATCCGCCTCTACGAGCAGGTGCAGGTGGTTTCCGAGGACGGAGAATTCGATGACGCGGAAGCCAAACCTCTCGCGAGCGTTGGCGAGAGCCTCTTCGATGACGCGAAAGCACCGTCGGCTGCGGAGATTCCAGATGTGACTCGCTACGCGCAGGGTGACCAGCACCGCGGACGGTTTCTCGAACCGAGGTCGCGCCTTGTGCGAGACGAACGTGCGTGGGCCCTTGGGCTTCCGGCCGGCCCCCTTCCTCCGTCCACCTCGTTGCGGCAATTTGAATTCGAGCTGCCCCATTTGATTGGGGACAGATTGCCAGAGGGGTCTGACATTGCCGGCGAGCTGTTTCGCGGCGGTTTTTCGCGGTGGGACAGCCCGGCGAGCACTCGATCGAGGTTCGGCGACGTGCCCGCCACGCGGGCCGAAGCAACCAGCTCGCAGCCCGCCATGGCGTTACTCCAGCGGGAACCACCCAGGCTGCCCGCGCACTCTCTCGAGCCACGCGCTCACCAGCGGGAACCGCGCCATATCGTGTCCCGCCTCTGGCGCCATCTGCGTGTATGCGAACAGCGCGATGTCCGCTACCGAGTACGCGTCTCCCACGAACCAACTGCGCTGCACGAGATGCCGTTCGAGCACCTTCAGGGCCGACACTGCCCGCGGGCGGTAGTGCTCGAACACGGCGTCAGGCTGATCGACCCCGAACTTCCTCCACGCCCGGGGCAATCCGATCGCCGTCTCGACCTGGTTCTGCTCGAAGAACATCCACTGCTGCGTGAGCGCCTGTCCGCGAGCGTCCGGCGGCAGCAGCTTGGAGCCGCGCGCGAGGTAGGAGAGGATCGCGTTCGACTCCCCCAGCGCGAAGCCGTCGTCGACGATGAACGGGACCCGACCGAACGGGTTCACCTTCCGGTACTCCGGCGTCCGCACCGCGCCGCCGACGATGTCCAGCCGCACCGCCTCGTGAGGGAGGGCGAGCTGCTTCAGCAGCAGCCGCACCTTGTACGTATTCCCCGAGACCGGCGCGTCATAGAAGGTCAGCATGGACCCGAACGTATACCTTGCGCGTTCCGGCCGCGCGGCTCTACGCTGCCCGCGTGCGCCTGGAAGACCTCCGCAGGACTCCGGTTCCCGATCTGCACCGTCTCTACGTCGAGGAAGAGCGCGACCTGCCCAGCGGCGGACTCAGCGCGCTGAAGGAGGATCCGCGAGCCGGCGCGCGGGCCGTGGCGGAGAAGATCGAGAAGCGGAACCACGAGGCGCAGGCCGAGGGGCGCAGATTGTCGCGCCTCTGCGCGTTCGAGCTGCCGCTCTGGGAGCAGGGGATCATCCTGGTGGGCGGCTGCGACGAGGTCGGAATGGCGCCCCTGGCGGGACCCGTGATCGCGGCGGCGGTCATCCTCCGCCCCGGGACCCGGATCAAGGGCGTCAACGACTCCAAGCTCCTCACGCCTGAAGAGCGCGATGCGCTGGAACCCGAGATCCGCGCTCAGGCGGTCGCGGTCGGCATCGGACGGGCGGAGGTGATCGAGATCGACAGCTACAACATCTACCGCGCGGGGCTGATGGCGCTGAAGCGGGCGGTGCTGGCGCTCGACCCGCAGCCGCAGCATCTGCTGATCGACGCGCGCAGGCTGGACGGGATGGCGATGCCGCAGCAGCCCATCATCAAGGGGGACGCGAAGAGCATCACCATCGGGGCGGCCAGCATCGTCGCCAAGGTTTTCCGGGACCGGCTGATGGCGCAGCTCGACTGCGAGTACCCGGGATATGGGTTCAAGGACCACAAGGGATATCCCACGCCCGACCACCTCGACGCACTGGAGCGCCTAGGCGCGTGCGTGCTGCATCGGCGAAGCTTTGCGCCGGTCGCGAAAAAGCTCGGCCTCATCCCCGAGCAGCAGGAGCTGTTCGCGGCCCCGAAGAAGCGCGCCGGGGAAGCGCGCTGAGGGGAGAAGTCCGGAATGGAACCGCTGCAGGCGCCCGAAGGCGAAGTCGTCGCAACCCATCCAGCCACGGTGTACGGCAGCATCCTCGCGGTGCTCATGATGGTGCTTCCCGGCGGGGCGCTGGTGGCGCTCGCGATGCGTTTCGACGGGGAGCATGCGGATGCCCGGGTGCCGGCAATTGCCGGCGGACTGACGCTCCTCGTCCTGGGAATCCTTGCGGTCGTGCAGCAGACCCGCAGCAAGGTGGTGCTCCGCGCGGACGGCGCCGAGCGCTGGGGGCTGCGCGGCAAGGTGTGGGCCCTGCGCTGGGCGGACATGGCCGAGCTGCGCTATCGCGCGGTCAGGATGCGCGTCTACCACGTCATTCCGGCGGGTATGAAGATCTACGTGACCCTCACCGACCGCAACGGGAAGAAGCACCGGGTGCCGAGCAACATGAAGGGCATGGATGTTCTCGCGGAGCGCATCGCGGACCAGCAAACAAGCGCGCGTTTCGCCGAGGCGCGCGCGGCGGTCGATCGCGGCGAGGAAGTCCGCTTCGGCAAGGCGCTGGTCGTCGACGCCGAGAAGCTCTCCGCCCGCAAGCTGTTCGGCGGATACAAGTCCTGCCCGCTGTCCGAGATCGAGAAGGTGGCGGTGGAGAGCGGCTTCCTCCGCATCCGCCAGCGAGGCAAGTTCCTCGGCTTCGGGGGCGGAAGCGTCGGCTCCATCCCCAACATCTTCCTCTTCCTCCGCCTGCTCGACTCGCTGCTCGGCCGCCCGACCGCCATCCCACAGGATCGCGACTTCGCGGGCCGGGCGAACGTTGGCTGACGAGCTGACCGGGAAGCAGCGCCGGCATCTGCGCGCTCTCGGTCATCACCTGGACCCCGTGGTGCAGGTCGGTCAGGACGGAGTCAGCGACGCGGTGGTCGGCCAGGCCGACGCCCAACTCGACGCGCACGAGCTGATCAAGGTCAAGATCGGCGAAAGCTCGCCGCAGGACCGGCACGAAGCGGCGGACATGCTCGCCGCCCGCACACAGGCGCAGGTCGCGCAGGTCCTCGGGCGCACCGTGCTGCTCTACCGGCCAAGGAAGGACAAGCCGCAGATCGTGCTTCCGCGCTGAGCGCGATCATCCCTTCGTGCCCATCAGCCGCAGCTCGCGTTGCGCCTCGATGTGCTTCTCGTCCAGCTCGAGCACGCGGGTGTAGCACTTCTTCGCCAGCTTCATGTCGCCCAGGGCCTTGGCCATGTGGCCGAGGAAGAGGTGCGCGGGCAGGCAGCGCTCCACCATCTTCAGCGCCTTCCGGCAGTCGGAGGCGCATTCCTCGAACGCCTGCTTGCGGTCCTTGGAGAGGAGGAACTTCGCGTAGCCGCGCCAGGCGTAGAATTCGGCCTCGTCGGCATTCATCTGGATGGCCTGCTCGAGCAGATCCAGGCCCTCCTGGTACTTGCGCGCCTTGATGAAGATCTCCGCCTTCTGGAAGTTCTCCTCCGCGGCGAAGATGCGCGACACGTCCACGTTCTCCGCCTTCCCGTCCAGCTCCGACTCGTACTCCTTGCGCCTCTTCTCGTCGCCGAGCACCTGGGCCGCCTCGTTGATCCGCGCGAAGAGGCGCTCCTTGACCTCCTTCAGGTCGGCCAGCGTCGCGTCCGTCACCGTGTCGGGATGAAGCTCTTTCGCAAGCACGAAGAAGTTCCGCTTCGTCTCCGCCGGGGTGGCGGTCTTCCGATCCAGGCCCAGCACCTCGAAATGGTCGGCTTTGGCCAGCCGCTCCCAGAGCGCCGAGAGACGGTCCATCGCGGCTTCGGGCGACTCGTCCCCGGGTCCTTGCGCGAAGGTAGGCGGTGGGCGCGACAGGACGGGCGCCGACGCCTTCGGGGAAGCCGCCGGCGGTCTCGCGGGCGGTGCGGCTTTCATCACCGGCGGGGCCGCCGGCCGAGGCGAGGCGGACGCGGCTGGCGGAGGCTCCCGGCTGGTCTTGGGCAGCTCTCGCTGCGGCGCAGCCGCGGGCGCCGGTTGCGGAGGAGCGACCTTCGCCGGCGGCTCCTGGGCAGCGGCGGATTCCTCCACGTCGGCGAGCGCCAGGTGGCCCAGCTCTGTGAGCAGATAGAGGAGCCGCACCGTCGCCGCGGTCTCGTGCGCGCGGAGCAGCTCCTCTCCCGTCCTGGTGCCGTCGATGCCGGCGTAGATCCGGGCCTCCTGCGCGTTCAGCGCCAGCTCTTCCACCTTGCCCAGGGCCAGTCCGCCCGAGCGCACCACTGGACGGAGCAGCTTTTTTCCGAGCCGCGCCCGGAGCAGCGCCGCATCCAGGCGTCGAACCGAGTCGACCAGCAGCGCCCAGCGCGACCCGAGCGGAAACGCGCCCGGCGGCACCGGCGCATCCTTGTTGAACGTGAACTTTCCCCGCCAGGTGGCGAGCGCGCGATCGAGCAGGAAGACGGCGTGCTCCCCCAGCAGCCGGTGGGCGTCGGTAGCGGGGATCACCTGCATCTGGAAGAGCACCGAGACGATGTCCTGCCCGCTGTTCGCCGCCTGCTCCTCCGCGGCCAGCGCCTTGTCCGCCTCGACCATCCCCTTCGACTGCAAGAACCGGAGCAGCGACAGCTCGGGATCGTCGCAGGAGAGATGCTCGGGCGTCCCGCGGCGGAAGCTGATCTGGAGCATCCGCCCCTTGTCCAGCTCGAGTTGGAGACCTCCGGATCCTGAAGTCAGCGCGAGCATCGCGTACAACCGCGCAGGCGACAGCTCGGCCAGGTCGCCGGACTCCGGCACCACCAGCTGTTCCGGCGCGGGCGGTGGCGGCGGCGGCGCCTTGGGCATGACCGGAGGTGGCCTCGGCGCTTCCGGGGGGCCTTTCGCGACCACTGGAGGCCCCCTTGCGATCACGGGAGGACCCTTCGCGATCACGGGAGGACCCTTCGCCACGCCAGGGGCCGTCTTCGCCGCGGGCGCGGTTGCTGCGGGTGCGCCTTCCGGCGCATGGGAAGAATCCGAGGGCGCGGCTGGCGTTCCCCCGATCCCGAACGCCTCCGCCATCGCCTTGCTGATGCGCGGGCCCGCCGCGGCCGGCGCGGCGGTCTGCCGCTCGATCTTGCGAGCCGGAACGAGCAGCGAGCGCAGCTCGGGAAAATCGGCGCCGGGATGCCACTCCTTCCCGTCGTTGGAGGCCTCGCACTTCTCCGTCAGCTGCCCGCGCAGCCGTTCGAGGGCGGAGATGGTGTACGGGCCCCAGATGCGGCCGTGCTCGGTTCGGACCCAGTAGTTCCGCTCCACCCGCCGACTCTACCATTGCCGTGATAGCGTTCGCGGCCGCACCGATCCACACCCATGCGCACCCGAAGAGCGCCACGGCCGAACGCGACGCTCCTCTGCAGGCGGATCGCCGCCGACATGGCGAAAAAGCTGCCGGAGCTCTCACATGTCCAGGCGGGGCGGGTCGTTTTCGTGGCGGGTGAGGCCCGCCGCGGCTCGCGGGCCACCATCAAGCCGCTGGCAAACACCCGGGTCCTGCTCAGGGGAAAGCGCGCCTTCTACTGCATCACGCTGCGGCCCAAGTTCTTTCGCGCCAGCACCCCGGAAGAGAGGGTGGAGACCCTGCTGCACGAGCTGCTGCACATCTCCGCCGAGTTCGACGGCCGCCTGCACGAGGACCGCCGCCATTCCTCGCTGCCCGGAGCGAAGTTCCACTCGCTGCTCCGGCCGTTGGTCCGGCGTTACCTCGCGCACGCCGAGCCCAACCTGCTCTCCGGCCTGGGACACCATGGCGAGGTCGTGGCGCGCCAGTGGCTCGAGCGCCCCACCGGGAAGTCGAGCCGCGGACAGGCGTACACCGAGAAGCACCTCTTCCTGGGGCCCGTCCAGATGATCACCCGCCGGCACCTACATTCTTGAAGCTTGAAATCGAGGCGGCGTCCTGCGAGGTTCCCCGGTCATGAAGATCGCGGTCCTGACGGGTGGAGGCGACTGCCCGGGCCTCAACGCGGTGATTCGCGCAGTGGTTCGTCGCGGCGAGCAGCACGGCCTGGAAGTGATGGGCGTCCGGGAGGGCTGGCGGGGCCTGATGGACCCGCCGCTGCATGATCGCCTCACCCGGGACGCGACCAGCGGCATCCTCCATCTCGGCGGCACCATCCTCGGCACCAGCCGCACCAACCCCTTCAAGAAGCCGGGCGGGCCGGAGATGGTGGTCCGCAACCTGAACGCGCTGAACGTGGGGGCCGTCGTCGCCATCGGCGGCGAGGACACGCTCGGCGTGGCGACCAAGCTCCATCAGATGGGCGTCAACGTGGTGGGCGTGCCGAAGACCATCGACAACGACCTGTCCGGCACCGACTTCACGTTCGGCTTCAACACCGCGGTGCAGATCGCCACCGAGGCCATCGACCGGCTCCATTCGACGGCGGAGTCGCACAACCGGGTGATCGTCTGCGAGGTGATGGGCCGCCACGCCGGCTGGATCGCCACCTACTCGGGCATCGCGGGCGGCGCCGACGTGATCCTCATCCCGGAGAAGCCCATCGAGATCGACAAGGTGTGCGAGCACATCCTGCGCCGCCACCGCTCGCGCGGGGTGAACTTCTCGATCGTGGTGGTGGCCGAGGGCGCCAAGCTCGGCGCCGGCGAGAGCAAGATGAACGAGAAGCTCGACGAGTTCGGGCACATCCGCCTGGGCGGCATCGGGCAGCAGATCGCCGAGTTGATCGAGAAGAAGACCGGCTTCGAAACACGCGCGACCGTGCTCGGCCACATCCAGCGCGGCGGCACGCCCACGGCATTCGACCGGGTCCTGGGGACGCGCTTTGGCGTCCACGCCGCCGACATGGTGGCGAAGAAGGAGTGGGGCAAGATGGCGGCCCTGCGCGGCAACCAGGTCCTCAGCGTCCCGCTCGCCGAGGCCACGTCGAAGCTGAAGACCGTGGACGACGCGTTCTTCTCGGTGGCCGAGGTCTTCTTCGGGTAGGCCCGGCCGCCGCAGGCGGCTCAGGGCCTCCAGGCGCCGGAGCCTCGATGCCTGTCGCTCCACCTCCGCTGCCAGCCGGGCCCTCTGTTGGCGCAGGCGCTCCGTGAGCGCGCGCACATCGCGGTCGTTGGAGAGCAGCGCGCGCACGTCGGCCAGGGAGAAGCCCAGGTCACGCAGCGCGAGGATCCGATCGAGCGCGCCGAGCTGATCGAACTGGTACGAACGGTAGCCTGTCGCCTCGTCGACCCGGGCCGGCGCGAGCAGCCGCTCCTCGTCGTAGTGCCGGAGCGCGCGCACGGTCACGCCGCCCAGCCGCGCGAAGTCGCCGATCCGCAGCATGAGCTCTGTGTAGGGTCTTCCGCAGCGGAAGAGTCAAGGGCGGCGCTTCGCCATCTCCGCGCGGAGGCCGGCGACCTGGCGCCGAAGCTCCGCGATCTCCGCCTGCTGGATTTGGAGAGTGGCGACGGCCATGCTTGTGTAGCTGTACAGATCGACATGGTCTCCGTCGACGCAGGCGAGCGACTCGTGCCCGTCGATCATGAATCCGAGCCGCATGCGCTCATCGCCGCCCCGATAGCGGAAGTCGGCGAGCGGCAGCGCGAGCAGATCGCGTGCATACCCGCCCAGCTCTTCGCGCGACAGATAGTGGATGTCCTTCTTGTAACGCATCCTGGAGACAGGACAGCCGCCATACTGCTGTTTCGGGTCCTTGGTGCTGCACAAGAGATAGACGCCGCAACCAAGCTGCGGATCGCACTGATCGCCGGGCGTTGCGCATGCCGACCCGGTGAGCTGCGGTGAGCAGGGCGGAAGAGCGGAAGGCGGCACTGCGGCGTCCGCGGAGCAGGCGGGCTGGCCGCAGGTGTGCCACCAGAGGGCTTCCTGTCCGCTGTCAGGCGGGCCTCGGCTCGTGTCCGCCGGGCGCCCGCCGCACGCCAGAGAACAGGTCAGAACGATCAAGATCGAACGACTCATCGCGTCCTCCCGGCAGATTGCCGCTGATACAATGTGGCGGTGCCGGAGTCCCGTCGAGGGCTTCTGAAAAAGACTGTCACCGGGGCGGCCTTGCTCGCCGCGGCAGGTTCGATCCCTCTCGCGCTGCGTCGAACGAAATTGCGCGACCTGCCGAAGGATCGCGCGCTCCAGTTCTTCACTCCCGCGGAATACTCGATCTGGGCGGCGGTGGCGGATCGGGTGCTCGCCGAGCAGAACCCTTCCGGCGCCCCGACCGCCGCGCAGGTCGACGTGGCGGCGAAGGCCGACGCGTTCCTTGCCCCGCTGCCTGACACCGACCGCAAGGACCTGAAGCAGCTCCTCGCGCTCTTCGACAATGCGCTCCTCAGCGCGCTCCAGGGCGGCCCGCCCCGCCCCTTCACCGCCATGTCCCCCGGCCAGCAGGACTCGCACCTGCGCCGCTGGCAGACCTCGCGGCTCGCCATCCAGCGGACCGGGTACCAGGCGATGAAGCGGCTGTGCTGCGCGCTCTATTTCTCGGCGCCCGAGACCTTCGCAGCCGTCGGGTACGCCGGACCACCCTACGAGCTGGTGAAGTCCGTGCTCGGGTCGCGCCGATGATCCACACCGCCAGCGACAGGGACGTCGTGGTCAGGCCCGACGTCTGCATCGTCGGCAGCGGCCCCGGCGGCGCGATGGTGGCCTCGCGACTCGCGCGCGCGGGGGCCAGCGTGCTGGTCCTCGAGGAAGGCGGCTACCACACCAAGGACGAGTTCGACATGCAGGAGGCGACGGCGTTTCCGCGCCTCTACCAGGATCGCGGAAACCGGGCGACCGCGGACCTCTCGGTGCAGGTGCTGCAGGGGCGCGCGGTCGGCGGCGGGACGGTAGTGAACTGGACCACGAGCTATCGCACGCCGGACGCCGTCCTCGACCATTGGCGCCGCACCGAAGGGCTGTCGCTGACTCCCGAAATGCTGCGGCCACACTTCGAGGAGGTGGAGCAGCGGCTCGGGATCAACAAGGCCGACTACGAGGACACCAATCCGAACAACCGCGCCATCTACGACGGGTGCAAGAAGCTCGGGTGGGACGTCGACACGACCCATCGGAACGTCCGGCAATGCTTGCGCACCGGGTACTGCGGGATGGGCTGCCCGGTCGACGCCAAGCAGAGCGCCACGCTCACCTACCTGCCTGACGCCGTCGGCGCCGGAGCCGAGGTCTACGCGAACTGCCGGGTGGAGAAGGTCGAATGGTCGGGCAAGCGGGCCGGCGCGGTGATCGGCTCGTTCCTGCGGCCCGGCACGCAGCAGGCGAATGGCCGCACCATGCGGGTCGAGCCCCGGGTCGTGGTCGTCTCGGGCGGCGCGATCAATTCGCCCGTCCTGCTGCTCCGCTCCGGTCTCGATCAGGGGCCGGTCGGCCAGAAGACCTGGCTGCACCCGGTGGTCGCGATGGGCGCCTTCTACGAGCAGCGGATCGAAGGCTTCTACGGCGCTCCCCAGAGCGTGGCATCGCACCACTTCGCGCGGCGCAGCGAAGGGGCCGGCTTCTTCATCGAAGCCGCGCCCGTGCACCCGATGCTCTCCTCCATCGCCATGCCCGGCTTCGGCGCGTCGCTCCGGGCGGACATGGCCCTGCTGCCGCACGTCTGCGCCACCATCTCGCTGATGATCGACGGCTTCGACGCGAGCGAGAACGGCGGGACGGTGACGCCGCGCGACGGAGGCGGCCCCAGGCTCGACTATCCCTTTACCGAGCGGATCTACGAGTGCTTCCGGGCCGGGATGAAGGCCATCGCCCGCATTCATCTCGCCAACGGTGCGAGAGAGATCGTCAGCTTCCACTCCGAGCCGGTGCGGATGGTGAAGGAGAGCGATCTGGCGAAGATCGATCAGGCGCCGCTCGGCCCCAACCGGATCTCCGTCTTCACCGCCCACCAGATGGGCGGCTGCAGGATGGGTGTCGATCCAGCGCGGTCCGTGGTCGACCTGCGCCTGCGTCACCACGCGCTCGAGAACCTGTTCGTGATCGACGGGAGCGTGTTCCCCACCTCCCTGGGCGTGAATCCGATGGAGTCGATCTACGCCCTCGCCTCCTGGGCGTCCGACCACGTCCGCACGGCCCTGACGTGAGCGCGCTGGAGCTCGACGAGCGGGTGGTCCCGGCGGACGCGCCCGCCGAGAGGCTGGACAAGGCGGTAGCAAAGCTCTTCGGTGTCTCGCGGGGGAGAGCGATGGAGTGGATCGCCGAAGGTCGCGTCCGCGTGGGCGGCAAGCGCGCGCCCAAGGGAACCCCGGTGGCTCCGGGTTCGCGGATCGCGGTGGAGAAGCCGCCTTCCGATCAGCCAGTCCCGGAGCCGGACCTGGCGATCCGGATCGTCCACGCCGACGCGCGCCTGGTGGTCGCCGACAAGCCGGCCGGCATGCCTTCGCACCCGCTGAGGCCCGGCGAAACGGGAACGGCGGCGAACGCCCTGGTGGGCCGCTTCCCGGAGCTGGCGGGCGTCGGGCCTGCTCCGCGGGAGGGAGGCCTGGTCCATCGACTGGACACCGACACGTCGGGACTGCTGCTCGCCGCCCGCACCGACGCGGCACACGCCATGCTGCGGGCGCAGTTCAGCGCGCGCACGGTGGAGAAAGGGTACCTCGCGCTGGTGGCCGGCGAGATCCATGCCGGCGGGGAGATCGCGCTTCCCCTGCTGCATGACACGCGGGATTCCCGCCGCATGCAGGCGGCGAGCGATCCCTCCTACGCGGAGGAGCACGGAGCCCGTCCAGCCGTGACCCGGTTCGAGCCCGTCGAGCGCAAGGGCGGATTCACGCTGCTCGAAGTCGAGATTCCCACCGGCGTGATGCACCAGATCCGCGCCCATCTCGCCTTCATCGGGCACCCCCTCGCGGGCGACGCGTTGTATGGCGGCCCGGATCTGCCCGGGCTCTCCCGACACTTCCTGCATGCAAGCCGGCTGGCCTTCGCCCACCCCGACGGATCGCGCGTGCGCTACGAGAGCCCTTTGCCGGCGGAGCTGGAAGCGGCATGGCGCGGGCTCCCCGGCCCTGCATGAGCCGCCCGGTTGCGGGAACGTACGGCAGACCCTGCGGTCAAAACGAGAGCCGGGCGCCGAACCGGATGGCCAGCGGCGGCTCCCCTCCGGCCCGGCGATCGAGCAGATTGACGGCATCCAACGTGACCGTGAGCAGGTACGGGCTGCTCAGCGAGCGGATCATTCCCAGGCGCACGTCCAGCGTCGTTTGCCAGGGGGAAGACTGGATGGCGCGAAAGCTCGTCCCACACGTCAGCGTGGTCTTCGCGTTCCACTCGTAGGCATAGGCCGCATCGAGCTTGAGAGCGTTCGGAGAGTCCCCGGCGATGTTTCCTGCCCCGCGAAGCGAGGACAGCGTGTAGCTGGCCTGCAGCAGGGAGCTGGCCGAGAACGGCTTCGCGACGAACAGCGTCGCGCCATCGTAGGAGGTGCGCCCGCCGGGCGCGTCATTGAACCGCTTGTGCACGTAGTCGAGCCCGGCGACCAGGTCGCGCCAGATCTGGGATTGCACGCCGGAGGCGAAGTCCCGTTCCCGCGTCCGCCGTGGAGCGGTCAGGGGCGGTGAATCGAGAAACCTGCCGAAGAACGCGTAGGCACGCGAGACGCCCCGCCCGCTGAAATCCCAGGAGACGCCCACCCGGGGCAGCAGGTCGGTCGCGTCGGCCAGGTCGTCGCGCTCGACCCGCAGGCCCGCCTGCACGAAGGCGTCGCGAAAGGGGCTCCAGGTGTCCTGCGCGAACGCGGCGCCATACCACCGCCTCGCGTCGCCCGCGGCATCGCGGGCGGTCTCGATTCCGTAGAGCATGCGGTGGGTGCCCAGGAGCTCCGCGCGATGCCCGATCTGCAGGCGCGACTGCACCGAGCTGGTGGCCGAGCCTTCATGGTGCCAGCCGGCCATCGCCTCCACCTGCGCGCCGCGATCGAACAGGTGGCCCAGGTAGCGCAGCGAGACGTCGTCGGAGATGGCCGCGAGCGCCAGGGTCTGTCCCTCCGCTGGCTGCCAGGTCAGCTTCCCGATGTACTGGTAATCGGTCTGGGCGGCGGACCTGGTCACCGCCAGCACCGGCGCGAACCCGCCATAGAACCAGAGCCTGTCGCGCTGGATGGGGCCGCCCAGCTCCGCTCCACCCTCGAGGTTGTAGCGCAGCGACTGCCGGGGCACCTCGATCGGCATCCAGTCGAGGAAGGCGGAGCCGTGCAGCTCATTGCCTCCCGACTTGGTGATCGCCTGGACGATCCCACCAGCCACGCGCCCGTATCCCGCCCCCAGGCCGCCCGTCTCCACGTCCACCTCTTCGACGAAATGCTGGAGGAGCCTGCGGCCCTGCTGGTCCGTGGCGGGGTTGGTGACGTCCAGGCCGTCGATGCGGTAGCGCGTGCCGGTCGCGGGCGACCCGTAGATCTGCAGCCGCGGCGGCTCTACCCGGGGCGGGACGATCAGGACGCCCGGAGTGGAGACGGCGGTCTGTTCATAGCTGCGCTCGTCGCGCCCGTACGGGATGAGCTCCATCCGCTCACGCGAGACGGCGGCGCCGCTCTGGGTCGTGGTCACCGGGAGCACGGGGATCTGGACGCCGAGCCGGACGGGCGCCGTCAGCCACGCGTCGGGCACGATCGCGAGGTGTACGCGAATTCCGCGTCCGGCGTGGACCACCAGCCGCTCCTGCGAGAACGACTGGTGCCCGTCGGCCTGCACGTTCAGGGCATACTCGCCGGGAGGCAACAGGCCGATCTCGAACTCGCCGTCGGAGTCGGTCCGCCCGCTCTCGCCCCCCTGGAGCGCGGGACCCGAAGCCACGACGACCGCGCCCGCCACAGGCCGCTCCGTCTGCGCGTCGACTATGCGGCCGGAGATCTCGCCCGTCGTCTGCGCCGCCGCAGAGGCCGCCAGCAAGAAGGGAACCGCGAGGCAGGCGCGCGTCATGCGTGCGCGGGCAGATTTCCCGATGTGGTCCGGGCAGTCAAGCAAGCGGCGGGGCGCCCAATGGCACGCAAGGCCTCATTCGCACTCTGCGAAACAAGTCCAGCCACGCCCCGCCCGGCTGCGTTGACAGCGAGTGTCCGCCTGTGTAGGTTCTGCCGCCCTTTACCAAAAAGAAAATTCTGGGAAGCGATTCCGGAGGAAGTTTCGCCTATGGATTTCAGTCTCGTTGGAATGTGGAAGTCGATGGGCCTGCCGGCCCGCCTGGTCGTCATCACGCTGGCGATCATGTCAGTCTACTCACTCAGCGTGATGGCCGAGCGCCTGTTCAGCTATTCTCGCGCGAAGGACCAGAGCCGCAAGTACGCCGAGAAGCTGCGGGATCTGCTCCCCGGTCACCAGATGATCGACGCTGCGCAGATCGCGTCCACCATGAAGTACGGGCACATCCCCCGGGTGCTGGGAGCAGGAATCTCCGAGTACAATCGCGGCCGTGAAGCGCTGCGCAGCGCAGGCCCGCACGATGTCGGCAGCTTCGACCTGGTTGAGGCCATCAACCGCGCCCTCGATCGCGCCACGCTCCGCGTCATGGCGGACCTGCGCAGGGGCCTCTCCGGCCTCGCCACGGTGGCTTCGTCGTCGCCGTTCGTCGGTCTGCTCGGCACGGTGCTCGGCATCATCACCGCCTTCCAGCTGATGGCGACGTCCGGCTCGGGCGGTCTCGCTTCCGTGTCCGCCGGCATTTCCGAGGCGCTGATCACGACAGCGTTCGGCCTGCTGGTCGCGATTCCCGCGCTGATGATGTACAACTACCTCACCAACCGGGTCGAGGAGATGAGCGTCGACATCGCCGACGCCTCCAACGAGTTGGTCGACTTCTTCCTCAAGGAAGGCCGCTTCGAGGAGCCGCTTACCAATCCCGGCACCAAGCCGGCCACCGCGCCTTCCACGGCGGCGAAGGCCTGAGCCATGGGAATGGACGTCGGCGCAAAGAGCGGAGTTCGCTCCGACATCAACATCACGCCGCTCGTCGATGTGGTCCTGGTGCTGCTCATCATCTTCATGGTGGTGACGCCCATGCTCCAGCGCGGCAAGAGCGTGGAGCTGCCGAAGGCGAAGCACGCCGTGGCCGGCCAGGGCGCGGAGCCCGCGTTCATCAGCGTGACCAGGGACGGCAGCGTCTACATCGAGCAGGACAAGACGCCCGCGAAGCAGGAGGAAGTCGTCGCCGCCATGAGGGGCGCGGCGGAGGCGGGCAAGCGGGTGATGATCAAGGCAGATACCGACGTCGAGTACGGCAAGGTCCGGCCGGTGCTCGACTGGGCTTCCAAGGCGAAGCTCAAGGGCGTCTCGCTCGCAGCCGAAGAGCTGAAGGGGGCGCAGTAGCGATGGCAATGGCCGTCGGCGTCACCAAGGGCCCTCGCTCGGACATCAACATCACGCCGCTGGTCGACGTGGTGCTGGTGCTCCTGATCATCTTCATGGTCCTCACGCCGTTGATGGAGAAGGAGATCGGCGTCCGCGTCCCGGAGGAGACCCCGCCGGAGATGCTGAACGAGCCTCCGCCGCCGGACCTGACGCAGGTAGTCTTCAAGGTGGACGAGTCCGGGATCTGGCACCTGAACAACGAGACGCTCACCGACGCCACGGCGCAGGACAGGCTCAGGGCGTACTTCCGGGTGGCGAAGAGCAAGGAAGCGACGCAGGGGCCGCCCGTCATCTTCTTCGATGCGGATGACAAGGCGAAGTACGTCAGGGCGGTGAAAGCGCTGGATGCGATCCGGGATTCGTCCTCGGGATGGACCATCGGGATGATGACCGAGAGCATCAAGCAGGAGGCGCAGCAGGCGCCGGCGCCGGGAGCGACGCCGGGCGCGCCGGCAGCTCCGGACCAGCAGGTCGCGCCCGAACCGAAGAAGTAGCGTTTCGAAACCCTGCGCTGAAGGGAGGCGCGAGTCCCGGCGAGGGGCTCGCGCTTTCGCGCTTCGGGGATCCGGGCGCGGTTTCCCCTCTGTACAGCAAACATGTAGTCTTCCGTCGGATGTCCGGCCCCATCCTCGACATTTCGCGCCTCATGCTGCGCTTCGGTGGCGTCACCGCCCTGCAGGACGTCAGCTTCTCGGTCGAGAATTCAGCCCTGAACGCCATCATCGGTCCGAACGGCGCCGGCAAGACCAGCCTCCTGAACTGCGTCAGCGGCGTCTATCACCCGCAGCAAGGCCGCATCGTCTTCGACGGGCAGGACGTCACCCGCCTCGGTCCCGCCGCCCGGACGCGGCTGGGCATCGCGCGGACCTTCCAGAACATCGCGCTGTTCCGGGGGATGACGGTGCTCGACAACCTCCTGATCGGGCGCCACGTGCACCAGAAGACCGGCACCATCGCGGGCGGCGTGTACTGGGGGCGGGGGCGGAAGGAAGAGATCCGCGAGCGGGAGCGGGTGGAGGAGATCATCGACTTCCTCGAGATCCAGCCCTGGCGCAAGCAGGTCGTGCACACGCTCGCGTACGGCCTGCAGAAGCGCGTCGAGCTGGGGCGCGCCCTCGCGCTCGATCCGCGCCTGTTGCTCCTCGACGAGCCGATGGCCGGCATGAACGCCGAGGAGAAAGAGGACATGGCCCGGTACATCCTCGACATCAACGAGGAGCGGGGCACCACCGTGCTCATGATCGAGCACGACATGGGCGTGGTGATGGACCTCTCGCACCGGGTAGTGGTGCTGAACTTCGGCCAGAAGATCGCCGAGGGGGCCCCTGAGGACGTCCAGCGCAGCCCCGAAGTCCAGGCCGCGTACCTGGGGGGCCATGCGGCATGAGCCCGAGCGACACCTTTCCCAAGCTCCTGCTGCAGAACGCGGAGCGCCTCGGCGACCGCGCGGCGCTGCGGGAGAAGGACCTCGGGATCTGGCGCGAGACCGGCTGGCGCCGCTACGGCGAGCGCGTGCGCGAGTTCTCGCTCGGGCTGGTCGCTCTCGGGCTCCAGCGGGGCGGAACGGTCGCGATCATCGGCGACAACCGCCCGGAGTGGGTGATCGCGGAGCTGGCCGCCCAGTCCGCGGGTGCGGCATCCGTCGGCGTCTATCAGGACTCGGGCCTCACCGAAGTGCTGTACGTGATCGATCACTGCGACGCGAAGTTCGTGATCGCCGAAGACCAGGAGCAGGTCGACAAGATCCTGGGCATGATCGAGCAGCTTCCCAAGATCACGCACCTCGTCTATTCCGACCCGCGCGGGCTGCGCCGGTACAGTCACGACAAGCTGATCTCGTTCGAGGAGGTGGAACGGCGCGGGCGCGAGCTTCACGCGCAGCGCCCGGAGCTGTTCGCCCAGAACGTGGCCCAGGGAAAGGGCGGCGACCTGGCGATGATCTGCTACACCTCCGGCACCACCGGGTCGCCCAAGGGGGCCATGCTCACCTTCGCGAACTTGTTGACCATGGCGATGAGCCTGCACCAGGTGGATCCGCGGCGGCCCACTGACGAGTTCGTCTCCTTCCTGCCGCTCGCCTGGATCGGTGAGCAGATGATGTCGGTGGCTACCGCGCTGGCCATCGGGTTCACCATCAACTTCCCGGAGGAACCGGAGACGGCCCTGCACGACATCCGCGAGATCGGGCCCAACGTGATGTTCGCGCCGCCCCGCATCTGGGAAGGACTGCACTCGACGGTGCAAGTGAAGATCATGGACACCACGCCGCTCAAGCGGTTCCTGTACGAGCGATTGATGCCGGTGGGAAGGAAGGTGGCGGACCTGCGCCTCGAGCAACGGCCCGTGCCAGTCGTCTGGAAGGTCCTCTATTTCATCGCCGACTGGCTGCTGTTCCGTCCCTTGAAGGACCGGCTCGGGCTCCTCAACCTGCGCAGTGCGACTACCGGCGGCGCCGCGCTGGGGCCGGACGTGTTCCGCTTCTTCCACGCCATGGGCGTGCGGCTCAAGCAGATCTACGGCCAGACGGAGATCAGCGGAATCTCCTGCATCCACCGCGACGAGCGGATCAGGTTCCACACCGTGGGCGAGCCGATCCCGGGGACGGAGGTGCGGACCAGCGAGCGCGGCGAGATCCTCTCGCGCAGCCCGGCGGTGTTCGTCGGCTACTACAAGAACGACGAGGCGACGCGGGCGACGCTGACGGACGGCTGGCTGCACTCGGGAGACGCGGGCTACCTGGAAAACGGCCAGCTGGTGGTCATCGACCGGCTCAAGGACGTGCTCCGTCTGGCTGACGGAACGCAGTTCTCGCCGCAGTTCATCGAGAACCGGCTCAAGTTCTCGCCCTACGTCAAGGAAGCGGTGGTCATCGGCCAGGACAAACCGTACCTGGGCGCGCTGGTGTGCATCGACCAGGGCATCGTGGGGAAGTGGGCCGAGAAGCAGAAGATCTCCTACACGACCTACACCGATCTCTCCGCCAAGCCCCGGGTCTATGACCTGTTGCAGAGGGAGATCGACCGCGTCAACCAGACGCTCCCGGACGCCGCGAAGATCCGCAAGTTCGTCCTCCTCTACAAGGAGCTGGACGCCGACGACGAGGAGCTGACCCGCACCCGCAAGGTGCGCCGCTCCTTCGTCGAGGAGCGCTACGCCGGGATCATCGCCGGCCTCTACGGCGATGAGCAGAAGATCGCCGTGGACACCACCATCCGCTACCAGGACGGCAGGACAGCTCGGATCCAGGCGAACCTCGCGGTGCGCGAGATGGGAGCCGCGTAGATGGAGTTCTTCCTGCAGCTGGTGATCAACGGCCTGGTGGTGGGAGCCATCTATTCGCTCGTCGCCCTGGGCTTCGTGATCATCTTCAAGTCGAGCGGCATCATCAACTTCGCGCAGGGCGAATTCCTCCTGCTCGGCGCCTACGTGTTCCTCGCCATCGTGGCGCAGGCGCACGTTCCCACTTTGCCGGCCCTGCTCCTCACCTTCGCCTTCGCCACCCTGCTGGGGCTCGTGCTCGAGCGCGTCATCCTGCGGCCGCTGATCGGCGAGCCGATCATCTCCGTCATCATGGTCACCTTGGGTCTCTCGAGCGTGCTGCGCGCCATCGTGCAGGGAATCTGGGGCACCGACACCCGGCCGGTGCCGGCCGTGTTCTCCCTCGATCCGGTGCAGCTCGGCCCGCTGCCGGTCGCGCGCGGCTACCTGTACAGCGCCGCCTCGGTGGCCGTGCTGCTGGTCGCGCTGACGCTGTTCTTCAAGTACGCGCGCCCCGGCATCGCCATGCGGGCCACTGCGGCCTCGCAGCAGGTCGCCCTGTCGATGGGCATCTCGGTGCGGCGCATCTTCGCGCTCTCCTGGAGCATCGCGGCGGTGGTCTCCGCAGCGGGCGGCATCTTGCTCGCCACCATGCGGGGCGGGGTGGACGGCTCGCTCGCCATCCTGGGACTCAAGGTCCTGCCGGTGGTGATCGTCGGCGGCCTGGATAGCATCGGCGGCGCGATCCTCGGGGGTCTCCTGGTCGGAGTTCTGGAGAACCTGGCCGGCGGCTACCTCGACCCCGTCTTCGGAGGGGGCGTGAAGGAGGTTGCGCCGTTCGTGGCGCTGGTGCTGATCCTGATGGTCCGGCCCTACGGCCTGTTCGGCAGGGTCCGCATCGAGCGGGTATGAACCATGCTCTCCGGCGAATTCCACACCACCTACGCCAGCGACATGGCCCTCTTCGAGACGCGCCGCGCGCGGCGCGCCCTCGCGGTGTTCATCGTCGCGCTCTTCGCCATCCCCTTCGCCGGCACCTCCTACTGGCTGGACGTGGCCAACCGCGCGGCCATCGCGGTGATCGCGGCGACAGGGCTCAACATCCTCACCGGCTACACTGGCCAGATCTCGCTCGGGAACGCCGCGTTCCTGGCGGTAGGCGGGTACACCACCGCTTTCCTCGCCAACCACGGCGTCCCTTTCCTGGTGGCATGTCCGGCGTCGGGGGTCGTCGCCGCTCTCGCCGGCATGGTGTTCGGGATCCCTTCGCTCCGCCTGAAGGGCCTCTACCTGGCGATGGCGACGCTGGCCGCCCACTTCATCGTCGAGTTCGCGGCCTCCCACTGGGAAGCGGTCACCGGCGGCGTGGCCGGCATCAGCGTTCCCGCGCCCAGCGTGTTCGGAGCCAGCTTCGCCGACGACCGCCGGCTCTTCTTCCTCACCGTTCCCATCTGCGTCGGCCTCCTCTACTTCGCCCGGAACCTGTTCCGGACCCGGGTCGGGAAGGCGTTCATCGCCATCCGCGACCAGGACATCTCGGCGGAGGTGATGGGCGTCGAGGTGTTCCGCCACAAGCTGCTCTCGTTCGCGGTCAGCTCGTTCTACGTCGGCGTGGCGGGCTCCCTGCTCGCCTACCAGGCGCGGATCATCAGCCCCGAGAACTTTCCCCTGGCCCTCGCCATCGATTATCTGGGCATGATCATCATCGGGGGGCTCGGCAGCGTGCTCGGCTCGATCCTGGGTGCCATCTTCCTCACCCTGCTCCCCGAGATCCTGCGCCTGGGGACCAGCGCCCTGTCCGGCAGCTTCCCGCACCTCGTGCAGCTCTTCACGCCGCTCAAGGTCGGCGTGTTCGGCCTCACCATCGTGCTCTTCCTGGTCTTCGAACCCGACGGGCTCGCGGACCTCTGGCGGCGGATCCGCAACTGGTTCCGGCTGTATCCGTTCTCGTACTGAAGGAGAAAAACAACATGAGACTGATTCTCTCGGCGCTCTTGTCGCTCTGCCTGGCCGGTTCGGCGCAGGCGCAGCAGGAGATCAAGGTGGGCGGCATCTTCGACCTCACCGGCATCACCTCCGACGTCGGCAAGCCGTATGCCCAGGGCGTGCGCGACGGGGTGGCCTGGACCAACGAGAACGGCGGGATCAACGGCAAGAAGATCCGGCTGGTCGACGTGGACTACGGGTACAAGATCCCGGAAGCCGTCGCCGCCTACAAGCGGATGACCGGCGACGAGAAGGTCATCCTGATCAACGGCTGGGGGACCGGCGACACCGAGGGGCTCAAGGCGCAGGTGAACCAGGACAAGGTCCCGTACATCTCCGCCTCGTTCTCCGCCGCGCTCACCGACCCCACGAAGACGCCCTACAACTTCTTCGTCGGCCCGAGCTACTCCGACGGGTTGCGGGCCTGGCTGCGGTGGGTGAAGGAGGACTGGAAGGACAAGTCGCGCAACCCGAAGGTGGCCTTCTTCTACGGCGACAACGCGTACGGCAAGAGTCCCATCGAGGCGGGGCGCCGGTTCTGCAAGGACAACGGGGTCGACCTGGTGGACGAGGAGATCGTGCCGGGCGCGTTCCAGGACGCCACCAGCCAGCTCCTGAACATGAAGCAGAAGGGCGCCGATTACGCGTACATCAACGTGACCACCACCGGGGTCTCCACCATCCTGCGCGACGCGAAAAAGCTGGGGCTTGCCACGAAGTTCGGCTCCAATCCGTACGGCTTCGGCGAGGCGCTTCCGCAGATCGCCGCGGAGGCGGCGGAAGGCGTCACCGGGATCATGGTGGACGTGCCCTTCGGCGAGAACGTGCCGGGCATGAAGCGGCTCACCGACTTCCACCAGAAGAACCATCCGGCCGACACGCACGACACCTTCTACGTACGCGGCTGGACGTACGCGCTGGTCTGGACCGAGGCGCTCAAGCGCGCCGACAAGGCCGGCCAGCTCACCGGCGAGGGAGTGAAGGCGGCGCTGGAAACCTTCAAGAACTTCGATCTGGGCGGGCTCACAGAGCCCGTCACGTACGCGCCGTCCGATCACCGGCCCACCACCACGGTGAACATCTACCAGATCAAGGAGGGCAAGCTGACCAAGGCGAAGAAGTACGACATGGACCGGCGCCCGGACTGGCTGGGCCTGTAGGGCACGAGGAGCCATGCCCGCTGCACCCATGCTCCGGCTCGCGAACGTCGAAGTCGTCTACGACGACGTCATCCTCGTGCTCAAGGGGCTGTCGCTCGACGTGCCGAAGGGGCAGATCGTCGCCCTGCTCGGCTCCAATGGCGCCGGCAAGAGCACGACGCTGAAGGCCATCTCCGGCCTCCTCCACGCGGAGGAAGGAGAGGTGACCGACGGCGCCATCGAGCTGGACGGCGAGCGCATCGAGGCGCTGGAGCCGGAGCAGATCGTCCGCCGGGGGATCTTCCAGGTGATGGAAGGGCGCCGCGTGTTCGAGGACCTGACCGTGGACGAGAACCTCACCATGGGCGGGTATACGCGGCGCGACTCGGCGGCGCTCAAGCGGGATCGCGACCTCTGCTTCGACTACTTCCCCCGCCTGCGGGAGCGGCGCAGGCAGATCGCGGGTTACCTGTCCGGCGGCGAGCAGCAGATGCTGGCGATCAGCCGCGCGCTGATGGCGCGGCCGCGGCTGATCCTGCTCGACGAGCCTTCGCTGGGCCTCGCGCCGCTCCTGGTCCAGGAGATCTTCCGCATCATCGGGAAGATCAACCAGGAGGAGAAGACGACCATGCTGCTGGTGGAACAGAACGCGAACGTGGCGCTCTCGATCGCGCACTTCGGCTACATCATGGAGAGCGGCCGGATCGTGCTCGACGGCGAGCCGGAGAAGCTGAAGAGCAACGAAGACGTGCGCGAGTTCTACCTGGGGGGCGGCAAGAAGAGCTACAAGGCCGTCAAGTCGTACCGGCGGCGCAAGCGGTGGTTGTCATGAGGCCGGGGCGCATCCTCGATCCAGTGATCGAGGCAGAGACGGCGGCGGACCGCGAGGGACGCCTCGCGCGCAGGCTTCGCGAGACCGTCGCGCACGCGCGGGCGAGCTCCGCGTACTTCCGCCGCATCCTGCCGGCGAAGGTCGAGCGCCTGGAGGACATTCCCATCACCCGCAAGGACGATCTCCCCGCGCTGCAGGCTTTGGACCCGCCTTTCGGAGGTCTGATCGCCGTCGAGGCCTCGCAGCTGGCCCGCGTCTTCTCCTCGCCGGGCCCCATCCTCGACCCGCAGGGCGACGTCGACGATTTCTGGCGGTTCCGGATGGCCCTCGCCGCAGCCGGGTTCCGGCAGGGCGACGTGGTCCTGAACTCGTCCTCCTACCACCTGACCCCGCTGGGATTCATGCTCGACTCCGCGGCCCGCACGCTGGGCTGCGTGGTGGTACCGGCCGGGACGGGGCAGACCGACCTCCAGGTGCGCATCGCCGCCACCTTGCGCGCCACCGGATATCTCGGCACGCCCAGCTTCCTCTACGCGCTGCTCAAGCGCGGTCGCGAGCTCGGCACGCCGCTGCAGACCGAGGTGGCGTTCGTGACCGCCGAGATGCTGCCCGAATCGCTGCGCGCCGAGGTGGAGAACGACTTCAAGGTGCGCCTCTTGCAGGGCTACGGGACCGCCGACCTCGGGTTGCTGGCCTACGAGTGCCCCGAAAAGGGCGGGATGCATCTACATCCAGAGTCCATCCTCGAAGTGTTGGATCTGGAGACCGGCGCGCCGGCGGCGCCAGGACAGCCGGGTCAGATCGTCGCCACCATCTTCGACGAGGCCTACCCGCTGCTCCGGTTCGCCACCGGCGACATCGGCGCCATGGCGGCCCCGGCCCGATGCGCCTGCGGCCGCACCGCCCCCAAGCTGGCCGGACTGCTGGGCCGCATGGGCGACGCGGTGAAGGTGAAAGGCATGTTCATTCGCGGCGCCGAGATCGACAAGGCGCTCAAGCCATTCCCCGGAATCGCGCGGTTCCAGGCTGTCGTCACCCGCGACCACCACCAGGACCACCTCGAGTACGTGCTGGAGCTCGCTCCCGGCGCGGCGGTGGACGTGGCGCTGGTCGCGGACGCGCTGCGCGACGCGGTGAAGGTGCGCGGTGAGGTCCACACCGGTCCTGTGCCGGAGAACGCCAAGCGGATCGACGACCGCCGCGTCTGGAAATGACCCGGTTCGCGCTCGACGATCGCGGAAGCGGGGCCCCGGCCCTGCTCGTGCACGGGTTCCCGACCACCCGCCGGCTGTGGAAGGGCGTGTTCCCGCGGCTCGCCGCCGTCGGGTTGCGCGTCCTGGCCCCGGATCTGGTCGGCTACGGCGACTCTCCCGGCGCTCCCGACGTCGGGATGGAGAACCAGGCCCGCTGGCTCATGGATTTGCTCGACGAGCGCGGGATCGACCGCGTCACGCTCATCGCCCACGACGTGGGGACCGCGGCGGCGCAGATCCTGACCGTCCTGTGGCCGGAGCGGGTCCGTGAGCTGGTGCTGATGGACGGCGTCTATGAGACCGAGTGGGCGATGGGTGCGGTGGCGAGCATCCGCGACTGGGACCCGGCGCAGGCGGCGCGCCTGCAGCCGGTGCTCGCCCGGCGGCTGCGCCCCATCCGCGACCTTCTCGGCGCGTTCTCGGGAGAAGAGGGCGGCAAGCGCTTGATCCACGCGGCGCGATGTCTCGATCCGCGGCAAACCGAGGGGATGACCGCGCGCTTGCGCCTCTCCAAGGTTCCGGTTCGCGTGATCTGGGGCGAGCAGGACGAGTACTTGCCCGTGGAGACCGTCGGCCGTCCGCTGGCCCGGGCGCTCGAGGTCGAACTCACGATCCTGCCCGGCGGCCATTTCCTCCCGCTCGACAACCCCGAAGGAGTAGCCCGGATCCTGGTCGACGCGTGCGCGTGAGGATCACCTCCCGCGGGCCTTGCCTTGCCCGCGGCCCCGGCGCCTCCGGCCGCCCCGGCCGCGCCGCTTGGGCGGACCGCTCCCGCCTCGCTCCTCGCCCGCGGGCACGTGGGAGAGATCCTGCCCCGCGAACGTCTGCTGCCATCGGGCCAGTTGCTCATGGCCCTGGCTGGTGCCGGCGACGGAGAGCTCGAAGACGGCGAGCGCTTCGGGAAAGTAGCTCTGCCGCGCGAACGCCTGGGGCGACGATCGCCGCCGCCGGCGCTCCCCGGAGAGGATCGGCTGCGCGAGCAGGATCATGCGGGCCCGCTCGGCGATGCGGCGCGGCAACCGCGCGGTCCGCACCATCTCGGACAGGACGACCTCCGGAGCGACGACGTCCTGCGGCAGGCTCCACGCCTGCACGTCGGCGGTCCCCGCGAACGCGGGATTGCCCAGGCGCTCGTCGTGGATCTCCGCCGCCTCCCGCAGCGCGCCCTCCGGCAGGGGCGCCTGCGTCGGGTCTTCGGCTTCCGGGGCCTCGGCGGACGCCTCCAGCGCGCTCAGCTCACGTTCGAGCTCGTCGTCGTCCTTCTCGGCGGCCGGGGGCGGCTCCTGGACCTGCGACGCCTTCGGAAGCGGCCCACGGCGCGCCGGCTCCCTGGGGAGCGGAGCGAGGAGGGTCGCCAGCAGGACTGCGTCGGAGGGGATCTCGCCGACGCGCACGTGCGCATCGAGCGCCTCGAGCGCCCGCAGGTGGCGCTCCGCTTCCTCCTCTCCGCGGCGTTCGAGGTAGGCAGCCACGGGAGGCAGCAGGATCCGCAGCGCTCCGACTTCGCGAAGCAGCTCGAAGGAGCGGCGGGAGGCCCCGGAGCGGATCAGCTTGAGGACCTCCTCGAGCACCCGCGGGGGCGCGCAGCGCGGGATCTCGTGCACGTGAGCCTTCATCGCGGCCCGCGTGTTCGGCTCGAGGTCGAAGGCGCACTTCGCGGCGAACCGGATGGCGCGCAGGATGCGCACGGGGTCTTCGCGCATGCGCACGTCGGGGTTGCCGATGGTGTGCACCAGGCGCGCGCGGAGATCCTCCTTCCCGCCGACGTAGTCGATCACCCGGCCTTCGTCCACGTCGTAGAAGAGGCCGTTGATGGTGAAGTCGCGCCGTCGCGCGTCCTCCTCCGCGTTCCCGAACACGTTGTCATGGCGGATGAGGAGATCCCGGGGAAGGTCCTGCAGCTCGTCCAGGGGATTGGCGCGGAAGGTGGAGACCTCGATGATCTTGCCGCCGCGGAAGAAGACGTGCGCGAGGCGGAAGCGGCGGCCGATCAGGCGCGAGTTGCGGAACGTGTCCTTGACCTGGTTGGGGTGCGCGCTGGTGGCGACGTCGAAGTCCTTGGGGCGGATTCCGAGCAGCAGATCGCGGACGCAGCCCCCGACGAGGTAGGCCTGGTGTCCGGCCCGCCGCAGCCGGCGCACCACCTTGACCGCGTCGGGATCGAGGAGGTCTTCGGGAATTTCGGGCGGCGCCTTGGCGCTCGGCTCCACGCTATGCGCTTCTGTCGACAATCGCCGCTACGTAGACTGAACTGGCCGGGGGCGTCAATGGAGGAGAGCCGGGGGGCGTCGGACGGCGACGTCCGAGCGGGCGATCGCCCCGTCTGGTTCGGCGATAGAGTGAAGGCATGAACTGTCATGCCGAGCTCGATCCGCTCGAGGCGTCGTCGCTCCTGAGCGCCTCCGAACGTTCCTTGCGCGACGCCGCGGCGCGAGCCACCGACGAGAGACTCCTGCCCCTCGCCGCCGGCGCCTTCGAGAAGGGCGAGATGCCCGACGCCGCCGTGTCCGCCCTGGCGCAGATGGGCGCTTTCGGCGCCTCCATCCACCTGGGCCCGATGGCGTACGGCCTGATGATGCAGGAGATCGAGCGCGCGGATTCCGGCTTTCGCTCCTGCGCGAGCGTCCAGACCTCGCTGGTGATGTGGCCCATCCACGCCCTGGGTTCCCCGGAGCAGAAGGCGAAGTGGCTGCCGCGCTTGCGAAGCGGGGAGGCGCTGGGGTGCTTCGCGCTGACGGAGCCGCTCTCGGGCAGCGACCCGGCATCGCTGCAAACCCGGGCCGTTCCGGAAGGAGCCTCGTGGAGGCTGACCGGGCAGAAGCGCTGGGCCACCAACGGCAACAAGGCGGAGGTGGCGGTGGTCTGGGCCAAGGCGGGTGGGGACGACGCGCGCAGCATCAGGGGGTTTTTGGTCGAGCGGGGACAATTCCAAGCCCGGCCGATCCCGGGGAAGATGTCGCTCCGGGCGTCGGATTCGGCGGAGCTGATGCTCGATGGCGCGGTCGGCGAGCCGCTTCCGGGAGCCACCGGGCTGGGGGCGGCGCTCAAGTGCCTCAACGAAGCGCGCTACGGGATCGCCTGGGGCGCCGTCGGCGCGGCGACGGCGTGCTTTGCGGCCGCGCGCGACTACGTCAAGGAACGGAAGCAGTTCGGCAAGCCCCTGGGCGCGTTCCAGCTGGTGCAGGAGAAGCTCGCCCGGATGTACACGGACATCGGCCTCGCCCAACTCGCCTGCGTCCAGCTGGCGCGCCTGAAGGAAAGGAATGCGCTGACGCCGGTGCAGGTCAGCTTCGCCAAGCGCGCGCACGCGGCGATGGCGCTCGAGGCCGCCCGCAGCGCGCGCGATCTGCTCGGCGCGAACGGAATCACGCTCGCCTACCCGCCCATCCGCCATCTGCTCAATCTAGAGACGGTCAAGACCTACGAGGGCACCCACGACGTGCACACCCTCGTGCTCGGCAAGCACATCACCGGTCTCGACGCCTTTTCGTAACGTCCAGCCCGCATCCCTAGAAGGAACACAGGGAAGGGGATCACGCCCGGCAAGTGCTTCCCCGCCGCTCATCTCATCTCCTCAAGTTGGCGGAGGATGAACTCACCGAATAGCGGCACCGCAAAGGAATACCTGCCGTGGCGGTTCTTGTAGACAAGGCCCGCGCCCGCGAGCGCCGCAAGGATCTGATTCGTGTGACTGCTACTGAATGGCTTGTCGAGTACCTCCTTCGACTTCTCGACGATCTCCTGCACGGTGAACTCGTCATCATGACTCTCGAGTCGCGCCACGACGATGAGCAGATCACGCTGTCTGTCGGTTGCACGAGCCCACCGCCCTGCAAAGAAGTCCGTGTCGAGTTTGCCAACGATCTCTTGGACCGGGATGCGCGAGGTTGGCGCGCCTCGGCGCATGTCGGACACGATGATGTCGAAAACCTCGCGGCAAATGAACTGGATGAAGTAGGGATAACCGCCGGATGTTTTCACGATCAGTTTGACGGAGGCTGCGTCCAGCTGGGCGGGGCATTTCGGATGCTCCATGGGTTTGCGAATGGCGTCCTCGCTGTCCGGGTCCTCCAGTCGAGTCAGGAACAAGACCCGGAACATCCGTTCCGAAAAGGTTCTCGCTTCGACGAGCTTGGGAAAGAGCGTCGGGAGACCTACGAGGACCAGCATGAGCCGCATGCCCTTCTTCTGCACCGATTGGAAGACGTCGAGCAGGAGCGACAAGGGAAATTGATCTCGCGATGCCTGGTCGGAGAGGTTTTGTGCCTCGTCGTATGCGAACACAATCCCGTGGCTCTTCGCGACCCCGACGCATTGCCAGGCGAGCTCGAGAACAGCTTTCAGCTTGTCGGCAACAAGCCCCGGTGTGTCCTCATAGATCTTGCGAAGGACTTCGTACGTGATTGGAGTGTCGATCTTCGTCCGTGTAGCTCCAAACCCGAGAGTCTTTCCGGGTGCGGTTGGCCTCGTGAACCCGCGGGTGATTACGGCCAGGTCCGTCATCAGCCTGATAGCGATTGCCTCTTCAGAGATGCTGGTTGACTCGGACAAGTCGGCGCCCACCCACAGCCACCCCTTCGCGAGAGCGACGGGCTTGAAGGTATCGAGCAAGACCGTTTTGCCGACGCCACGCAGACCAGTCAGAACCAAGTTTTGCAGCACAACTTCCTGATCCAGGAGCTTCTCAAACTCTTTTCGTTCGTCGCCACGTCCCGCGAGGTACGGGGGAGGATGTCCGGCGCCCGGTCGAAATGGGTTCTGAAAGATGGAACTCATGAGGTTTGTTTATGCTGATCACTAAATTTAGTCAACAACCTAATCCCATCTAAGTTGCGATTGGCAGGGGGAACGCTCGCATCATCCCGGCGGCCACCCCATCTTGCGCCCACCCAGGACATGAAGGTGGATGTGGAACACCACCTGGTTGGCATCGGGACCGGTGTTGATCACCGCTCGCCAGCCGGTCTTGTCGAGACCCTGCTGACGCGCCACCTGCTCGGCGAGCGCGAACACCGGGGCCATCACGCTTCCGTCGCCGACCTCGTTCAGCGACGCCACATGCTTCTTCGGGATCACCAACACATGCACCGGCATGCAGGGATTGATGTCCGGAAACGCGATCGCGCCCTCGTTCTCGGCCACCTTCTTCGCCGGGATCTTCCCCGCCACGATCTTGCAGAAGACGCAGTCGTCCATGGGCTCAGAATAACTTCTTCGAATCCAGCAGCAACGTCACCGGCCCCTCATTGACGATCCGCACCTCCATGGTCGCCCGAAAGACTCCCTCGCCGACCTCCACCCCGCGTGCCCGCACCTGCTCGCAGAACTTCGCATAGAGCGGCTGCGCCACCTCCGGCCTTGCCGCATCGACGAAACCCGGCCGGGTCCCCTTTCGGGCATCCCCGAACAACGTGAACTGCGAAATGGCCAGGACCCCTCCGCGGACATCCAGCACGGACCGATTCATCTTCCCCTGCTCATCCTCGAACACACGCAGGTCGACCACCTTGTCCGCGAGCCACCGCGCATCCTCCTCGGAATCCCCCTGCCCGACACCGACGAGCACACAAAGCCCTTGCCCGACGGCACCAGTCACCTTGCCGTCAACCACCACCGAGCCTTCACTCACTCGCTGCACCACCGCCCGCACGCCGCAACCCATACCAAACCTCGGCGTGCTCGGCGTGCTCTGCGTTTGATCTGCAGCTTCAGTGCCTCACTCCGTCCGCCTCCGGCTCCCTTGGATCGAGCGCCTCCAGCAGCGTCGCCATGTCGTCCGCATGCTCCTCCTCCTGCTCGAGCACGGACTCCATCAGCCGCCGGGAAGTGGGATCGTTGTCGCCGAAGTACCGGATCATCTCCGTGTACGACTCGATGGCGATCCTCTCCGCGATCAAGTCCTCCTTGATCATGTCGATCAGCGAGTTTCCCTCGGCGTACTGCGCGTGGCTCCTGGACAGCAGCCCCTCCGGGTTGAAGTCGGGCGCGCCGCCCAGTTGCCGGATGCGTTCCGCGATCTTGTCGCCGTGCTCCTGCTCCTGCTCGGCGTGCTCCAGGAACTCGGCCGCCACCGCCTGGGAGTGGATCCCGGTCGCCATGAAGTAGTGCCGCCGGTAGCGCAGCACGCAGACGATCTCCGTCGCCAGCGCCTCGTTCAGGAGCTTGACCGCGAGCTCGACGTCGCCACGGTAGGCGGGCGTCACCGCGCCCCTCTCCACGTGCTCCCGCGCGCGGCGCTGCAACTCCTTGATGTCGGTCAGAAACGGCGTCGCCTTCGGATCTTCCATTGCCCCACTCCCTTCCCGAAAAGTGTCGGGTGAAAACCTAGCCACGTGGTTGACCTGCGGCAGCGTCCGTGACAGACGGAGCGCCCCATGCTGTCCAAGGGCTTTCTCGAGCTGGCGCGGAAGCTCATCGCTGCCGATACCGTGTCGTCCCAGGGGACGCAGCGGGCGGCCGACCTCCTGGAGTCGCTATGGGAGCATGCCGGCCTCCCGGTGCGCAGGCAAGTGGTCGAGCAGGTCCATGTCAACCTCCTGGGCGGGCCCGGCGGCGGGACCCAGGGCCCGGGCGGGGTGCTTCTGGTGACGCATCTCGATACCGTGCCGCCGGGTCCCCGCGAACGATGGCAGACGGATCCCTGGACGCTCACGGAGCGCGATGGCTTCCTGTACGGCCTCGGCGTCGCCGACGTGAAGCTGGACGCGCTCTGCAAGGCGGAGGCAGCGCGGCGGCTGCAAGGGCGCAGGGCTCGGCGCCCGTTCTGGCTCCTGGGCACGTTCGGCGAAGAGGTGGGGCTGCGCGGCGCGAGGCATTTCACCCAGAGCGACCTGTTTCACGAGGTCGCGCCGGCGCAGGTGCTGTGCGGCGAGCCGAGCGAGCTCCAGATCATCTCCGCCCACAAGGGATACTTGGTGGTGCGCTGTACCATCCGCGATCGCAAGGCGCGTCCGGTCAACACGGACGGCCCAGGCGTAGAACAGCTGCACTTCGCCGGGAAAGCGGCGCACAGCTCGACGCCACACCTGGGGGACAACGCGATCCTGAAAGCCCTTGCCTGGGTCAAATCGTCGGGTTCGGCGGTGGTGGCGGCGAAGGGCGGTTCGGGGACCAACGTCGTTCCGGCGAGCTGCAGCCTGGAGGTGCCCGCGCCGCGCGAGAAGGGCCAACCGGAGCCCCAGCAGACGACGTTCCTGCCGCCGCGGCCCCCGCAGGCCAACCTCTGGCGCGCCCTCGCCACCGCTTCGGCGCTGGAGGAGCTCTGGCAGCGGACGCTTCCGGCCGGGAGCGATCCGCGCTTCGATCCGGCGGGCGCGGTCGGAGGGCTCAACGTCCTGGAGAGCGCCGACGGCGCGGTCTCCGTCCAACTGGATGCGCGCCTCTTGCCGGGCCACGATCCGGACGCGCTGGTCGAGGCCTTCAAGGCGCCGGCCCTGGCGTGGGTGGCCCAGCTCGGGCAGGGCGAGCTCGAGCTGGAGATCTCGGTGGAACGCAATGCCTCGGGAATGTCCCTGCCCGGCGACTCGCCCCTGGTAAAGTCCGCGGGCGCCGTCCTGGCCCGCTACGGACTCGATCCCGCGCCGCGCGCGAAACCGACCAGCACGGAGGCGGGAGTTTTCGCCCGCGCAGGGTGCGAGGCGATCGTGATCGGCCCGGGCCGGAGCACTGGAAACGCGCACACGCCCAACGAGCGCGTCGAGATGGCGCAACTGACGAAGGCGTGCGATCTCTACGAGTCCCTTCTTGTGGAGCTCTGCGCTTGTACGTGATCCGCGACGTCCAGAGGAGCGATCTGCCAGGGCTGCGCAAGCTCGCCTCCGAGCTGGACACCGTCAACTTGCCGGACGACGAACGGCAGCTCAGCTCGATCCTGGAAAAATCGGCGCGTTCATTCGACGGGCGCATCCGGGATCCGTTCGGGCGCGAGTACCTGTTCGTGATGGAGGAGACCCGGACGGGAAAGCTCGTCGGGTCCTCGCTGATCATCGCCCAGCACGGCACCCGCGACGCGCCGCACATCTTCTTCGACGTCTACGAGAAGGAGCATTACTCCCACAGCGTGGATCGACACTTCCGCCACCGCGTGCTCTCCATCGGTTACAACTTCGACGGTCCGACGGAGATCGGCGGTCTGGTGGTCGATCCAGAGTTCCGCGGGCAGGACAAGCCGGGAAAGCAGCTCAGCTACGTCCGCTTCCTCTGCATCGCCATGCACCGGCCCCGCTTTCGGGACCGGATCCTGGTGGAGCTGCTGCCACGGCTGGAAGAAGACGGCAGGAGCCCGCTCTGGGAGGCCCTGGGGCGGAAGTTCACCGGGTTGTCGTACCAGGATGCCGACCGGCTCTCCCGCGAGAAAAAGGAGTTCATCCAGCAGCTCTTTCCGCCCGGCGAGATCTACGCCACGCTGTTCTCGCAGAAGATCCAGGACGCTATCGGCGAAGTCGGACCGGAGAGCGTGGGCGCCAAGAACATGCTGACCCGGATCGGCTTCCGGTACGACGAGCGCATCGACCCGTTCGACGGAGGCCCGCATTACTCCGCTCCGACGGAGCTGATCGAGCCCATCCGCCGGTTCCGCCGCGCCAAGCTCGCCCGCCAGCGCCTGCCGGAGGGCACGGAGGCCTCCGCGTTCGACGTCGAGGACCGCCTCGTCGCGGTCGAGCGGGGGCAGGGGCGCAACCGCTTCCGCGCGGTGCGGGCGCTCTGCGCCTTCCACGATTCGGAAGTGCGGGTCCCCGAAGCCGCCGTCGAAACGCTGGGGGCGGAGGACGGGGAGCGGCTGCATACGATACCCTTCGAGTAGCCGATGGACTTCATAGCTGGCAGCTGGGCCGACCCCAAAGCGCCCGACGGAGTGATCGAGGACCGCTCCCCGGCGGATCTCTCGATGCTGCTCGGGCGCCATCCCTGGGCGGTGTCCCAGGCCGACGCCGCGGTCGCCGCCGCTCGGGAGGCGCAGCCCGCCTTCGCCGCGCGTCCATCGGGCGACCGCGAGCAGCTCGTGCGCCGCATCGGCGTGGCGCTCAAGGACCATGAGGAAGAGCTGGCCCGCGCCATCGCGCTCGACGTGGGAAAGCCGCTCTGGGAGGCCCGCACCGAGGCGCAGGCTTGCAGCGCCAAGGCGGCCATCACCGCCGACGAAGGCATGAAGTTGGTCTCCCCGTTCCCTGCGCCGGGGCAGCCCGGGGCGGAGTGCCGGTTCCGGCCCCTGGGTGTTCTGGCCGTGCTTGGGCCGTTCAACTTCCCCGTGCACCTCCCAAACGGGCACATCCTGCCCGCCCTCGCCTGCGGAAACGCCGTGGTCTTCAAGCCCAGCGACGTTGCCCCGCACGCTGCGGAAGTGTACGCGCGATGCCTGGACCAGGCCGGCGTCCCGCGCGGCCTCTTCAATCTCGTGCAGGGCGGGCCCGCGGTGGGAGCGGCGCTGGCCGCGCATGAAGGGGTCGACGGCATTCTGTTCACGGGGAGCTGGGCCGTCGGCCAGGCCATCCAGAAGGCCAACCAGGGCCGGACGAAGCTGCTGGCGCTGGAGATGGGAGGCAAGAACGCCGCCGTCGTCCTCGCGGACGCCGATCTGGAGAAGGCGGCCTACGACGTGCTCTTCTCGGCGTTCGTCTCCGCCGGGCAGCGCTGCACCGCGGCCTCGCGCGCCATCGTGGTGGGCGACGCGCGCCGATTCGCCCAGCGCATCGTGCAGCTCGCGCGCAAGCTGTCCATCGGGCACCCGCTCGACGAAGGCGTGTTCATGGGCCCGCTCGCCTCGCCGGCCGCGCTGGAGAAGTTCGAGCGCGGCATCCGCGCGGCCGAGGCGGAGACCTTGCTGGACGCGCGCCGGCTCCAGCCCCGCGGGCTCGAGGGTTGCTACGTGAGCCCTTCCGTCCACTTCGTCGGCCAGCGGCGAAGCTCGGCCTACGAGCGCGAAGAGCTGTTCGGTCCCGACCTCGCCGTCTATCCCGCCGGCTCTGAAGAGGAGGCGTTGCAGATCGCGAACGCCACCGATTATGGCCTGGCGGCGAGCGTGCACACCCGCAGCGAACAGACCTTCGACCGCTGCCAGCGCGCGCTCGAATGCGGCGTAGTGAACTGGAACGCCCCGACCGTGGGCGCGAGCGGGCGGCTGCCCTTCGGGGGACTGAAGCGGAGCGGCAACCACCGTCCCGCCGCCTTGTGGAGCACGCTCTACTGCTCCGCGCCCGTCGCGGTCCTGCGGGGAAACGGCGCGTTCGATCGGAACAAGCTCGCTCCTGGCGTGGCCTGGGTGGACGAATGACCAGCCCCCTTCGCGTCGTGATCGGGACCGCGGGACACGTCGACCACGGCAAGACGGCGCTGGTGAAGGCGCTCACCGGGATCGACACCGACCGCCTCCCCGAGGAGAAGCGGCGCGGCATCACGCTGGAAGCCGGGTACGCGAATCTGGCGTTGCCCGGGGTGGGCATCGCGGGCGTCGTGGACGTGCCGGGCCACGAGCGCTTCCTGCGCGCGATGGTCGGAGCGGCCGGCGGAATCGACGTCGCCATCCTTTGCGTCGCGGCGGACGAGGGCCCGATGCCGCAGACCGCCGAGCACCTGGACGTGCTGCGGCTTCTGGGGGTCCAGGCCGGCGTGATCGCCATGACCAAGGCCGACCTCCTCCCTGATCTCGGGGCCGACCACCGGGAGCTGCTCACCCTGGAGCTGCGGGAGCTGGTGCAAGGAACGTTCCTCGAGGGAGCGCCCATCGTAGAGGTGTCCGCCCGGACCGGGAAGGGGCTGCCGGAGCTGATCGGCGCCGTCGCCGCCGCCGTCAAGGCGCGGCAGGCTGCGCCGCGACCCGAGCAGGCGCCGCTCTTCCTTCCGCTCGACCGGGCCTTCGCGGTCAAGGGATTCGGCACCGTCATCACCGGGACCCTGTTTTCTGGCGCGCTCGCCCCGGGCGACGAAGTCGATCTGGCCGGGGCGGGCGCGCGAGCACGCGGCGTGCGCGTGCGCGGCGTCCAGGTCCATGGCGCGCCGATCGACAAGGCGCGCGCCGGCCAGCGCACCGCGGCCAACCTGGCGGGGATCGAAGTGCACGACGCTCCGCGCGGCGCGGCGCTGGTTCAGGCGGGGACCCTGGAGTCGGTGGGCGCGGCGCAGGTCCTCGATGTGGAGATCGAGCTGCTGCCTTGGGCCGCGCGCCCTTTGCGCGACCGGGCGCGGCTCTTGGCGCACATCGGCACCGCGCAAGTGCCCTGCGTGGTCGCCCTGGTGGATCGCGCGCAGCTCGCGCCCGGCGAGCGCGCGCTCGGGCAGCTTCGCCTGTCGCAGCCAGCGGCCGCCATCGCCGGGCTGCGCTTCCTGCTCCGCGGCGAGCTGCCCAAGGCACCGCCGGGGCGGGGACACCATCCAATGGTGTCCCCTAGCGTAGGAACCCGCGCGCACGCGTCCACGCTCGGAGGAGGCCGCATCCTGGCCGTCGCCTCGCGCAAGCGCCGCAGGCGGGAGCCCGACGCGGCGGCGCTGCAGGCGCTCGCGGGAGAGGACCCGCTGGCGCAAGCGGACCAGCTCTTGCTCGAATCCGGATACCCTGGCGCCTCGGCCCAGCGCCTGGCCGCGCGCGGCGCGTTCACGGTCAAGTCGGCAGAGAGGGCGCTCGAGCGCCTGGCGCAGGCCGGCAAGGCCGTGCTGTTCGATCGGGAAGCGCGCCTCTATGCGCACAAGGACGTCCTCGGCGTGCTCGACGCCAAGGTGCTGGCGCGCTTGCGCGAGCACTCCCAGCGCGACTCCATCGAACCGAGCATTGCGCGCGAGGAGCTGCGCCAGCGGGCCGGAGCGCCGCCGCAAAAGCTGTTCGCCAAGGCGCTGGCGTCGCTCGCCGAGCGCGGGGAGCTGCGCGCGGACGCGGAGCGCGTCCACCCGCCGGGCGCCACCGCCAAGCTGTCCGGGCCCGACGCGGATGCCCAGGAGAGGCTCGCGGGCGTCCTGGAGGGCGCCGGCCTCTCGCCTCCCCGCGCCGACGAGCTGCCCGCGCTGATCGGCCAGACGCCGCAGCGCACGCAGGCGCTCCTGAAAGCGCTGGCGGGCTCGGGCCGCGCCAGCAAGGTCAGCGAGGAGCTCTGGTTCGGGGCGACGCCGCTGATGGACCTGCGGCGGCGCCTGCTCTCCCACCTCTCGCAGCACGGCTCCATCGACGCCCAGTCGTTCAAGGAGCTCACCGGGTTGACGCGCAAGTTCGCCATTCCCCTGCTGGAATACTTCGACCGCGAGAAGCTCACGCTGCGCATCGGCGACAAGCGCGTGCTGCGCAAGGCCGATCGATGACCGGCGCCGCGCGCAGCGCCATCCTGATCCGCGGGTTCGTCGACGTGGCGGTGGCGGCCCAGCGCGAGCAGACGCAGGCGGGGATCCTGAAGGTGGCGGCCGCGGAGCTGCGGAAGCTCGGCCTCTCGGTCACCCTCTGCGAGCTGGGGGCCGGCTGCTTCCGGATCCTGGAGGCGGGCACAGGCAACCCGTTCATCACCTCCATCCAGGCGCGGTGGCCGGATTGGATCCCCGATTCGGCCTTCCCGATGCCTCGGGGGTCCTCGACCGAAGGAACGCTGATCGAAGACCTGCCGGGCCTCATCGCCAAGGGCTTCGACAAACCGCGCGAGCTCTTCACGAGCGCGCCACCCCAGGCGATCATCGCGTCGATCCCGATCGGCGGTGCGCCGACCTTCCTCTTCTCCTGCTCCGGCTCCGATCTCGACGCGACCATCGCCAACGCGTTCGGGCTGCTGGGAAAGCAGCTCGGCGCGGCCCTGGAGACCGTCCGGCGGCTCGAGGAGCTGGACCGGCGCAATTCCGAGCTGCGCGCCCAGGCCGAAGAGATGACCGTCCTCAACGACGTGGCGCGGCGGCTGGCGGGATCCTTCGAGGTGCGGCCGCTGCTGGAGCTCGGGGGCGAGACGCTGCGGCGCCTGCTGGATGCCGACAATTGGTTCGTCGTGCTCCCCGACCTGCGTGAGCCCACGCTCCGGTTCCACGTCGGGGCGCCGGAGGGCGCCACCCTGGATCTGGAGGCGGAGTCGGTCGCCATGACCGCCTTTCGCGAGCGCCGGGTCCTTCAGGTTCCGGAACCGGCGCCGGGCCCCGCCGCGCCGTCCACCCCGCGCACCCGGCTTGCCGTACCCCTGATCGCGCGCGACGAGGTGCTGGGGGTCGCGCTGATCCTCGACGAGCACGCGCGCAGCTTCACCCGCGCCGAGACGGACCGGGCGCTGGCGGTGGCCGGCCAGCTCGCCCTGGCGCTGCTCTCCGCGCGGCTCTACGACGCTCTGCGCACCAGCTACGCCGAGCTGGCCCGCACGCAGAAGGAGCTGATCGATCGCGAGCGCATGGCCGCCCTCGGCGAGCTGTCCGCCTCCATCGCGCACGAGGTGCGCAATCCGCTGGGAGTGATCTTCAACTCGGTGGGAAGCCTGCGCCGCATCCTCAAGCCGCAGGGCGATGCCGCGCTGCTCCTCGACATCATCGGCGAGGAAGCCGATCGCCTGAACCGGATGGTGGGCGACCTCCTCGACTACTCGCGCCCTGTGCAGCCCGCGCTGCAGCCCGTTCCGCTGCGGCCGCTCTTCGAGGAGGCGATCGAGTCGGCGCGCCAGCAGGCCGGTGCCGGCGCGGAAAACGTCGCCGCCACGGTCCGGGTAGCAGAGGACGCCGCCACCGTCCGCGCCGACGCGCGCCTGCTCAGGCAAGCGCTGGTGAACCTGTTCCTCAACGCGTACCAGGCCATGCCGCGCGCCGGACACCTGGACGTGCGGTCCTCGCGCGGCGCCATCGACGGACGGCCTTGCGCGGAGATCGTGGTGCAGGACAGCGGGGCCGGCATCGCCGCGGATATCGTGGACAAGATCTTCCAGCCCTTCTTCACCACCAAGGCCACCGGAACGGGGCTGGGACTGGCGGTCGTCCGCCGGATCGTGGAGGGTCATGGCGGGACCATCGATCTGGGCCGCGTCAGCCCGGGCGCCGAATTCCGGCTGCGGCTTCCGTTGGAAGGACAATCGGGTTAGGTCTTCAGGATATGTCCGCCGAGGCGCCCCCAACGGCCGTCCCCGACGCGTCCCGGCCACGGCCGCGGATCCTGATCGTCGACGATCAGCGCAACATGCGCACCACCACGGCGCTGGTGTTGCGGCAGCAGGGCTACGAGGTCTTCGAGGCGGAAAGCGGAGAGGCCGCGCTGTCCCGGCTGCTCGCCGAGCCCTTCGACGTGGTGCTCACCGATCTCAAGATGGCGCCGCTGGACGGGCTGGCCGTGCTGCGCGGCGCGCTGGAAGTCGCGCCCTCGACGCAGGTGATCGTGATGACCGGGTACGGCACCGTGGAGAGCGCGGTGGAGGCGATGCAGCAGGGCGCTTACGACTACGTGAGCAAGCCGTTCAAGGAGAGCGAGCTCCTGATGCGCGTCCAGCGCGCGCTCGAGCGGCGGCGGCTGCTCGTCGACGTCGGGCTCTTCTCCGACGAGTTCCGGCAACGCTACAAGCTGGACAACCTGGTGGGCCGATCGGCGCCGATGCGGGAGCTGCTCACCAAGCTGGTGCGCGTCGCTCCGACCGACGTCACCGTGCTGATCACCGGGGAGAGCGGCACCGGCAAGGAGCTGATCGCCCGCGCCATCCACGTGAACTCCAGGCGGGCCACCCGGCCTTTCGTGCCGGTGAACTGCGCGGCCATCTCCGAGACGCTGCTGGAGAGCGAGCTGTTCGGCCACGTGAAGGGGGCGTTCACCGGCGCGGTCAAGCTGCGGCAAGGGCTCTTCGAGGACGCGAGCGGAGGCACCTTCTTCTTCGACGAAATCGCGGAGACCACTCCGGCGTTCCAGGCGAAACTGCTGCGCGTGATCCAGGAGCACGAGATCCGGCGGGTGGGGGACAACGCGTCGATCCCGGTGGACGTCCGGGTGATCGCCGCCACCAACCAGGACATCCGCCAGGCGATCGCCGACAAGCGCTTTCGCGAGGACCTGTTCTACCGGCTCAACGTGGTCCCCCTGCAGGCGCCTCCGCTCCGCGAGCGCAAGGAGGACGTGCCGCTGCTGGCACAACACTTCCTCACCCGCTTCAACCAGCGAAACGGCGCGCGCAGGACGCTGACCCAGGGCGCAATGCAAAAGATGGCGGCGTACGATTTTCCCGGAAACGTGCGCGAGCTGGAGAACGTCGTCGAACAGGCGGCGGCGCTCGCGCGCGGCGACGAGATCGACGCGGACGACGTCTTCATCGAGACCCGGTCATCGCCTCCGCTGGAGACGCCGCCCTCCGGCGTCCGCACGCTGGCGCAGGAAGTGGACCAGGCGGAGCGCCGAGCGATCGAGTCCGCGATCGAGCGCCACGAGGGCTTTCTGGAAAAGGTCGCGCGAGAGCTCGACGTCTCCACGACTACGCTCTGGCGCAAGATGAAGCGCCTGGGACTGCGCAAGGAATAGCCCCGGCCACCGAGGTGACCCAGGGGCTACGCTTGAGCGAGGTCACGAAGCGCGTCGCGCGGTCCCGGGTTACGCTCCGCGGGTGCCGAAGAAGAAGCCCTTCAACAACCCCTTCTCCGGCGTCAAGCTGCCCCCGGCCCCGCCTCCGCCGGCTCCCAAGTCTCCTCCGGCGCCCGAGCCGCCAGCGCCCCGCCAGCAGCACGAGCTGAACGAGGACGAGCTGTGGACCGTCGCGGTCGACGGCACGACGCCGCTCTCGGACCGGAGCCGCCGCGTCAAGCCGGGTCCAACGCCGCTGTCGGTAGCGCCAGCGGCGCTGGATCCCGATCTGGAAGTGTACGACGAGCTTCGCGCGCTGGTCACCGGCGAGGTGCCGTTCGACATCGCGGACACCGACGAGTTCATCGAGGGCCACGCCCGCGGCCTCGATCCCCGGGTGGTGCGAAAGCTCCGGCGCGGCGAGTTCGCCATCCAGGACCACGTCGACCTGCACGGGATGCTCAAGGACGAAGCCAAGACGGAGCTCGAATCCTTCCTCTCCAAGTCGCGACAGCAACGAAAGCGCTGCGTCCTGGTGGTCCACGGGCGCGGCCTTCATTCCAAGGATCAAGTCCCGGTCCTCAAGGAAGCCCTCAAACGCTGGATGCACACGGCCCGCTTCGCCCGCCACGTGCTCGCCTTCTCCTCCTCGCGCCCTCACGACGGCGGCACCGGCGCCATCTATGTCCTGTTGAAGAAATCCTGAGCTTCAGATCAAACGCCGAGCACGCCGAGCACGCCGAGGTTGGGGGGGTTGTGATCATCTCGCCAACCGCGACCTCGGAGTTGCTCCGAAGGTCGGGGTCATCACCGACCAAACCAAAAAAATGACTTCTTGAGACGACGTTTCCGCCTCGGCGTGCTCTGCGTGCTCGGCGTTTGATCTTGCTTCTAGCGCGCGAAGGCGTTGGCGGCGGATTGGGTAAAGGCCGCGAAGGTGCCGGGTTGGACGCCCATCCAGAGGACGATGAGGGCGCAGCCTGCGATGGCCAGGCCGGCGGAGAGGAGGCGGCCGCCCTGGATCGGCTGCCCCTTCGAGCTCGGGTACATGTACACGTACACGACGACGCGCAGGTAGTAGTAGAGGCCCGCGACGCTGGTGAGGACGCCGAAGACCGCCAGCGGGGTGAGGCCGGCCTCGATGGCGGCGCGAAACACCGTCAGCTTGGCCATGAACCCCGCCGTAGGCGGCACCCCGGCGAGCGAGATCATGAACAGGGACATCGCGGCGGCAAGGCCGGGGTGGCGCTCCGAGAGGCCTGACCACGAGGAGAGGTCGTCGCTGTTGCCGCTGAGCGCGAGCCGGCGCTCGATGACCGCCACCACGCCGAATGCGCCGATCACCGTGGCGGCGTAGGCCGCGAGGTAGAAGAGCAGTCCCTGTGCCGCGTCCACCCGGGGCGGGGCCTTTTGCATCGATGCGACCGCGATGAGCAGGTAACCGGCGTGGGCGATGGAAGAGTAGGCCAGCATGCGCTTGACGCTGCGCTGGGGAATGGCGAGCAGGTTGCCCACCAGCATCGTCAGCGCCGCGAGCCACACCAAGAGCCCGCCCCAGTCCACCAGGATCAGATCGCCGGACCCGCCTCCGAAGCCCGAGACCAGGATCCTCACCAGGACCGCGAACGCGGCAGCCTTCACGCCTGCCGCCATGAAGCCCGTCACCGGGGCGGGGGCGCCTTCGTACACGTCCGGCACCCACATGTGGAAGGGGACCGCTGCGACCTTGAAGGCGAACCCCGCGGTCAGGAGCGCCGCCGCGGCATACAGCAGCCTCTCCGCTCCCGGAGCGGCGCCGTGGAGCAGCGCGTTCGCGACGTCGGCGAGACGCGTCGAGCCGGTGGCGCCGAACGCGAGCGCTGCCCCGTAGAGGAAGAGCGCGGAGGCAAAGCTGCCGAGGATGAAGTACTTGAACGCCGCCTCGGCCGGGCGCTTCCCGCGGCGGAGCCAGGCGCAGAGCGCATAGACCGCGAGCGACATCACCTCCAGGGAGAGGAAGATGACGATCAGGTCGGTGGCCTGCGCCAGGAGGCACATCCCCGCCGCCGAGAACAGCGAGAGCGCGTAGAACTCGCCCCGAGTGGCGTGCAGCGACTCGAGGTACGAGTAGGCGACGATGCTCGAGAGCAGCAGGGCCCCGCACACGACCGCGGCGATGACGCGCGCGAATCCGTCGCTCACGGCCGATCCGCCGAACAGCGGCACAGCGGGGTCGCTGATCTGCGCCAGCGCTGCCCAGAGGGCACCCGCCGCGAACGCGGCGGTCAGCCACGCCTGGTACCGGCGATCCGGCGGCGCCTCCGCCCCTTCGGGCTTCGAATCCGAGCCGGGAGGCAACTTCCGCTGCGCCTCCTCGGCGGGACCGGTCGAGGCGCCGAGCACCGCTGGCCTCACGCCGCGCAGGAAGACTTCGCTGGTCAGGAGCACGAGCGCGCCGAGGGAAAGGATGAGCGCGGGAAGGATGCCGTGGAGGTCGTTCGGGTCGAAGTTCATCGCTCGACCTCCGCCTTCCGGACCGGGGGCGGGCGGCTCACCCGCTGCACGAACGCGTCCACCGGCTCCTTCACCACCGAGAGGAGGGGCTGGGGCGCGAAGCCGATGGCGACGATCGCGAGCAGGATCGGCGCCAGCGTGAACCATTCGCGAACGGTCAGATCGGGGATGCCGTGCTCGGCCGCCTTGTGCGGCGGGCCGAAGAAGACGCGCTGGTACATCCAGAGCATGTAGACGGCGCCCAGGATCACGCCGGTGGCACCGGCCACCGCCAGCGGCGCGCCGCCGATCGTCCGCGAGGCGAAGGTCCCGATCAGGACCAGGAACTCCCCGACGAAACCGTTGGTGCCGGGCAGGCCGATCGACGACAGCGTGACCACCAGGAAGGTCGCCGCGATCGCCGGCGCGACCTTCGCCACTCCGCCGTAGGCCGAGAGGTCGCGGGTGTGCGTCCGCTCGTAGAGGAAGCCCACCATCAGGAACAGCGCGCCGGTGGAGATGCCGTGGTTCACCATCTGCAGCACCGCTCCGCTCACCGCCTCGGGCGTCAGGGCCGCGAGCCCGAGCATCACGAAACCGAGGTGCGCGACGGACGAGTACGCGATCAGCCGCTTCATGTCCGTCTGCGCCATGCACATCAAGGAGCCGTAGATGATGCCGATCACTCCCAGCACGGCGATGGTCGGCGCCCAGGCCAGCGCCGCCTGCGGGAAGAGGGGCATCGCGTACCGGACGAAGCCGAACGTGCCCATCTTCAGCATGACGCCCGCGAGGATGATCGACCCCGCCGCTGGCGCTTCGGTATGCGCATCCGGAAGCCAGGTGTGCAGCGGCCAGACCGGCACCTTGATGGCAAAAGCCACGGCAAAGGCGAGGAACAGCCAGTTCTGCGTCGACGGATCCACCAGGCCGGCGTTGAGCAGGTCGACATAGTCGAAGCTCTTCCGCCCGGCGTTGCTCCACAGCCAGAAGATGGCGAGGAGCATCAGCACCGAGCCCACGAAGGTGAAGAGGAAGAACTTGACCGCCGCGTAGATGCGCCGCTCGCTGCCCCAGATCCCGATCAGGAGGTACATCGGGATCAGCATCGCTTCCCAGAACACGTAGAAGAGGACGAGGTCGAGCGCGCCCAGCGTCCCCAGCATCGCCGTCTCCAGGAGCAAGAGCGCGATGCAGTACAGGCTCACCCGCTCCTGGATGTATTTCCACGAGCTGAGCACCACCAGCGGGCCGAGGAAGGTGGTGAGCAGGAAGAGCAGGAGCGCCACGCCGTCGAGCCCGACGTGGTAACTGAAGCCGAGAGCGGGCGCCCACTCCGTCCTCTGCTCGAACGCGTAGCGGCCCGACCCGGCGCGGAAGCCGGTCCAGAGCGGGATCGAGATCAGGAACGTGAGCAGGCTGAAGAGGAAGGCGATGCCCTTCTGCTGCCCGCCCTCGCTGCGAGGCAAGAGCGCGATCAGGACCGCGCCGAGCACCGGAAGGAAGATCACCAGGGTGAGGAGATGGGACTCGACGAAGCTCATCTCAGCTCCTCACCAGGAAGACGTAGAGCAGCGCGGCGACCCCGAGGGCGGTCACCGCGGCGTACCGCTGCACGTCGCCGTTCTGGAACCGGCGCGCCATCGCGGAGACCCAGGCGATCAGGGCCGGGATGCCGTTGACGAACAGCCCGTCGATGAGGGTGGCGTCGACGACGCGCCAGAGCCCCCGGGCCAGGGCCCAGAGGGGCCGCACGAAGACGCGGCCGTAGAACTCGTCCACGTAGAGCTTGTTCGCCAGGGCGCGCCGCACCGGCCCGAGGCGGGCGCTGAGCATCTCGTCTCCGAGAAGCCCGCGCTTGAAGTAGAGCGTGTACGAGCTCGCCCAGCCCAGCCAGCCGACGAGCAGCGCGATCCCGAATCCGACCGCGGGCGAGAACTCGCCCGGCGCGCCTCCACGGGGTCGCGCGAACACGCCTTCGGTGAAGTGCTCCCAGGTCCAGTGCTCCAGCGCGGTGCCGTGCACCCAGGACGGCGGCAGGCCCAGCAGAAGGCCCAGCACCGACAGCCCCGCCAGGATCCAGAGCGGCGCCGTCATCACCGGCGGGCTCTCGTGCGGATGAACGCTCTCCGGTCCGCGGTACTCGCCCGAGAAGGCGAGGAAGTAGCAGCGCCACATGTAGAAGCTGGTGAGGAACGCGGCGAACGATCCGACGGCGTAGATGACCGGCCCGAGCCAGGTCAGGCGCATGCTGCCTGTCGGCGTCAGCGTCAGGAAGCTGAAGGCGCGCGTGTGCAGCGCCTGGGCCAGGATCTCGTCCTTCGAGAAAAAGCCCGAGAGCGGGAAGATGCCGGTGATGGCGATGGTCGCGATCAGGAACGTGGTCCGGGTGGAGGGCATGTATTTCCGCAGCCCGCCCATCCTCTGCAGATCCTGCTCGCCGTGCAGCCCGTGGATCACCGCGCCGGCCCCGAGGAACAGGCAGGCCTTGAAGAAGGCGTGGGTGATCAGGTGCAGGGTCCCGGCGAAAAACGCTCCCACCCCGACGCCGATGAACATGAACCCGAGCTGCGAGACCGTCGAGTACGCCAGCACCTTCTTGATGTCGTTCTGAGAAGTGGCGATCAGCGCGGACCAGATCGCCGTGATCGTCCCCACCAGCGCGACCACCGCCATCACCCCCGGCGCGCTGACGTAGAGGTGCGACAGCCGCGCCACCATGTACACGCCCGCCGTCACCATGGTGGCGGCATGGATCAGCGCGGACACCGGCGTGGGACCCGCCATGGCGTCCGGCAGCCAGACGTAGAGCGGGATCTGGGCGCTCTTTCCGGTCGCGCCGATGAACAGGCAGAGCGCCGCCAGCGACGCTACCCCCAGCGGGATCACCGCCGAGTTGATCTGCGCGATGCTGACGGTCCCCAGCTGGGTGAAGAGGACGAAGATGCCGATCAAGAACCCGAAATCGCCGATGCGGTTGACGATGAATGCCTTGCGCCCGGCGGAGGCCTTCTCCTCGTCGGTGAACCAGAAGCCGATCAATAGATAACTGCAGAGGCCCACGCCCTCCCAGCCCACGAACATCGCCACCAGGTTGTCGCCGAGGATCAGCGTCAGCATCGCGGCGATGAACAGGTTCAGGTAGGCGAAGTACCGCCAGTACCCCGGGTCCTCGTCCATGTACCCGACCGAGTAGACGTGGATGAGGAAGCCGACCCCGGTGACCACCAGCGTGAGCGCTCCGGAGAGGCGGTCGAACGTGAACGCCATGTCCACGCGCAGCGAACCCGCCGAGAACCAGTTGAAGGCCAGCTGGTGGAAGAGCTGCACTCCTTCGCCCAACCCGAGGAAGGCGCGCAGCCCGACCAGGAAGGACAGCAGCACCGAGGCGAGCGCCACCGCGTAGAGCCACCCCTTGGGGAGCCACTTGCCGACCAGACCGCAGACGGCGGCGCCGATCAGGGGCAGGAGCGGGACCAGGTGCAGCCAGGAGACTTCCATCGGGGCTTGCGACTCCTAGAGCTTGAGCGTGTCGAACTCGTCCACGTTGACGGAGGTGCGGCTGCGGAACACGGCGATGATGATGGCGAGTCCCACCGCGGCCTCCGCCGCCGCGGTGGCGATCACGAAGAACACCGCCGCGTGGCCGGAGAGGAAGCTTCCCATCGGGGAGTTGGCGACCAGCGGGAACCGCGCGAAGGCGAGGAAGGTCAGGTTCACGGCGTTGAGCATCAGCTCGATGCTCATCAGCACGATGATGGCGTTGCGCCGCAGCACCACTCCGGCCGCCCCGAGGGCAAAGAGCAACGCCCCGAGCACGAGGTAATGCTGGGCCTGGTGCGCGTGGAAGAAGTCCATCAGATCTTCCCCTTGGCGACGACCACCGCGGCCACCACCGCGACCAGCAGCAAGAGCGAGGTGACCTCGAAGGGCAGGATCGAGGCGAGATAGAGCGTGCGCCCGACCGCCTTCACCCCGCCGAATCCGGCGATCAAGACCGCGTTGTCCACGCGCCGGCCCGCTTGGACCAGCGCGCCCTGGGGAAAGGCCGGGCCCAGCGCCCTCCAGGCGATCACTCCCGCAGCCACCATCACCGCGGCGAGCCCGATGCCTTTCCAGGCCGTGATCCGCTGCTCGCCGAGCTCCTCTTCCTTGAGGTTGAGGAGCATGATCACGAACACGAACAGCACCATCACCGCGCCCGCGTAGACCAGGATTTGAAGAATGGCGATCAGGTGCGCCCCCAGCAGCACGTAGACGCCGGAGAGGAAGAAGAAGCAGCCCACCAGCGAGAGCGCGCCGTAGATGGGATTGCGACGGAAGATCACCTGCGCGCCGGCGACCAGCACGCCGGCGGCGAAGAGGTAGAAGAGGATTGCCTCGACCACGTCAGCCTCGCACCAGCGCGTCGAAGTCGGCGCGGAACTTCTCGATGAAGCTCTTCGCCGGCATGGCCGCGCCGTCCGCGAGCGCGCAGATGGTCTTCATCTCCATCTGACGCGCGATCTGGTGGACGTTGTCCACGTCCTGCTTCTCGCCTTTACCGGCGACGATCTTGTCCAGCAGTCGCGAGAGCCACGCCGTCCCTTCGCGGCAGGGCGTGCACTGGCCGCAGCTCTCGTGCGCATAGAAGCGCATCACGTTGGCGAGGGCATGCGCCATGTTCACCGACTGGTCGAGGTAGATCACCGCGCCGGAGCCGGCCATCGTCTTCTTCGCCTTGAGCGTGTCGAAGTCGCTGGCCCAGTCCGCCTCCGCCGCGGTCATGATCGCGGACGAGCTGCCGCCGGGAATGATCCCCTTCAGCGTCGATCCCTCGCGCATGCCGCCGCAGTATTGGTCCAACAGCGCCTGGAAGGTGATCCCCATCGGCGCCTCGAAGACGCCGGTCTTCTTCACGTGGCCGCTCACCGCGAAGAGGCGCGTTCCGCCGTTCTTCGGCACCAGCCCGATGCGGCTGAACTCGTCGCCGCCGATGGTCACGATCACGGGGAGGTTCGCCAGCGTCTCGACGTTGTTGACCGCGGTGGGCTGCTTGAAGAGCCCGCCGCCCACGTTGGCCGGAAAGGGGGGCTTCAGGCGCGGGTAGCCCTTGCGCCCCTCCAGGGACTCGAGCAGCGCGGTCTCCTCGCCGCAGATGTACGCGCCCGCCCCGAAGACGGCGTGCACCTCGAGGTCGTAGCCCGACCCGAGGATGTTCTTGCCGATGTAGCCGGCCGCGCGAGCTTCCTCGATGGCCTGATCCAGGCGCGCCATCGCGCTGTCCCGGAACTCGCCCCGGCAATAGACGTAGGTGAGGTGGCACTCGATGGCGAAGCACCCGATGATCAGACCCTCGATGAACAGGTGCGGGCTGCGCAGGAGGATCTCGCGATCCTTGAAGGTCCCCGGCTCTCCCTCGTCGGCGTTGACCACCAGGTACTTGGGGAAGCTGGTCTCCTTGCGGACGAAGTTCCACTTCATCCCGGTGGGGAAGCCCGCGCCCCCGCGCCCGCGCAGGTTGGACTTGACCACTTCGTCGACGATCTGCTGGGGCTGCATCTTCAGCGCCTTCTCCAGCGCCTGGTAGCCGCCGCCCTGGCGGTACGTCTCCATCGACCAGCCCGAAGGCTTGTCCCAATCCTTGGTGAGGATCCTGGGGCCCGTCATCGGTCGCGCCCCGTGGTGCCCGCCTCGGGATGCGTCGCGACCGCGGGCATGCCCAGCGTGCCGGTGGCCTGCGGATCGCTCTGCTTCTCGATATGGGCGTGCGGATCGGGCATGCGGGGCAGCGGCCCCGGCGCCATGGCCTTCCCGGGCTGCTCGCGCAGCTCGCGGATCAGCTGCTTGAGCGAGTCCTCGGTGACGCTCTCGACGAAGGTGAAGTTGTTCAGCAGCATGGCCGGCGCGTTTCCGCAGGCGGCCAGGCAGGCCACTTCCTCGAGCGAGAAGTGGCCGTCCTCGGTGGTCTCGCCGGGGTGGATGCCGAGCATGTCCTCGCACCGGGCCAGGAGCTTCTCCGATCCCATCGCCCAGCACGACACCGAGTTGCAGATGCCGATGTGGTGCCGGCCCACCGGGCGCAGCCGGTACATCGTGTAGAAGGTGGCGACCTCGCGCACCCGGGCAGGCGGGACGTCGAGCCGGAGCGCGACGTACGCCATGGCGGGCTCCGGCAGCCAGCCCAGCTCGTCCTGCACGAGGTGCAGCGCCGCGAGCAGCGCCGCCTTGCCGCGCTCCGGCGGGTACTTGGCGATCGCCCGCTGAAGCCCGGCATCGAATCGCCCCTGCTGCTCCGCGTTGAACGGACTCTCCACGGGGCCCGCCTGCCGGATCGGGAGGGGAATCATTGCGGCGCGGACGTGTATGGCGAGCGCGCCAGAGTGTCAAGGCGGCAGACGTCCCACGCCCTGCCGCTCAGCGCAGCTCGAGAACCCGAAGCGAGGTGAGGGCCACCAGGGTCCCGAGGACCTCGTTCTCCGGCTTGCCGGCGGCCTTCACCAGCTCGGAGACGCTCCGGCTGCCATCGCAGCGCGGCAACAGGTGCGCCTCCCACGCCTGCAGCTCCACGTCGCTGAGGTTGAAGGAGGGGTCCTGGCTGGGGGTGGGGCGCGCCCCGTGCGGCATCAGCCGCCGGAGCCGCTCCGGCTTGTAGAGCTTCTTCACGCCGCGCATGATCAGGTTGGCCGGGTGGATGTCGAGCTTGATCGCTTCCTTCCGGGCCCGGGCCTGGAACGAGAGGGTGAAGATGCCCTCCTCCCAGGCGAACACCGAGTACAGGATGCTCTTGATCTGCTGCCCGACGTAGTAGAGCCGCTCCTCCTCCTCGAGAGCTCCCAAGCGGATGAGCACGTCGCCGGTGCGCTGCCGGGTCGTCGCGGCCTGTTCGGCAGCTTGCTTCAAGGTCTCCTCGTCGATCTTTCCTGCCCGGACGAGGAACTGGCCCAGCCGGTCGGCCACCAGATTCGAGAGGGCGAACACGGGAAATCCGCCTTCGAAGAAGATGATCTTCTTCACCTGACCCTTCATCAGGCCCAACTCGCCGGTTTCCTTGGCGTTGTAGAAGGCGGCGAGCAGATGTGGGAGGTTGTCCTTCAGGTCCCCGCGGCGGATGCCGTCCTTTTCGCTCAGGGGCTGCAGCGCCGGGTCGGGCTGCGAAGCAGGCGCGATGGGCCCGGTGTCGACCTTTCTGGACTGCACGTTCGGAGGAGTGGCCCTGTCCCGCAGCCGCGCCATCTGATCGCGGTTCATCGGACGGAGCTGGAGGGGGGAGGTGCCCTTCATCGACCCGCTTTGCAGGTCGATGCGCGCCGTGAGCTGCATCGCCTCGGCAGCCTCGGCGACCTGCGGTCCCGACTCGACATCGAAGGCGAGACTCTCCCGCCCCGGAGAGGAGACCGGGACCTGTTTACGCACTGCGGCGAGGAGCGCGCTGCGCTCGAACGGCTTCTCGAAGAAGGCCAGCGCGCCGTACTTCGAGATAGCGGTCGTATTGGTCTTGCCCCCCTTGTGCACCCCGGACATGAGGACGAAGGGGATCTTCAGCCGCTTGAGCGCCTCGGCCACGTCGAAGCCCATCAGGTCGGGCAAGAGGATGTCCACCACCGCCAGCGCGGGCTTCTCCTTCTTGGCCAGATCCAGGGCAGTCCGGCCCCGCGACGCCGTGCAGACGGAATAGCCAGCGTCTTCGAACGCCGACGAGAGAAGGGTGAGCAGCTCCGGGTTGTCGTCCACGACGAGGATGCGAGGAGCGGACACCGCCCGAGCCTACGACGCGTTCCCGGTCCCGGCAAGGATGCGGTCCCCTCCTCACGCCGAGGTTGATCCCCTCGGAGCGGAATGTTAAGCAGGCTCGCTTTTCCCTCTCCCTCGGAGCCGACCATGCGCCGCATGTCCGCGAAATTCCTCGTCTGCGTGCTCGCCGTCGCCATCGGCTGCAAACAGGAGCAGCAGGGCGGCGGAAACGTGGGTGGTGCTGACACCGCCGCCATCAAGGTTGGCGAAGTGGGCTCGATGACGGGCACCGAGGCCACCTTCGGCACCTCGAGCCACAACGGCATCCAGCTCGCAACCAACGAAGTGAACGGCGCCGGCGGCATCAAGGGGCGCCAGATCGTGGTGATCGCCCTCGACGACCAGGGCAAGCCGGAAGAGGCGGCCACCGCGGCCACGCGGCTGATCTCCAGCGAGCACGTGATCGCGCTGCTCGGCGAGGTGGCCTCGACGCGGTCGCTGTTCATGGCGCCCAAGGCGCAAGCGGCGAAGGTGCCGATGGTCTCGCCTTCGTCGACCAACGAGAAGGTGACCGCCGTCGGCGACTACATCTTCCGCGCGTGCTTCATCGATCCTTTCCAGGGCTACGTGATGGCGAAATTCGCCACCGATACGCTCAAGCTGAAGAAGGCGGCCATCCTGCGCGACGTCCGCAACGATTACTCGGTCGGCCTCGCCAAGGTGTTCAACGACAACTTCACCAAGCTGGGCGGGCAGATCGTGGACAACCAGAGCTATTCGTCCGGCGACGTGGACTTCAAGGCCCAACTCACCAACATCAAGAGCGCCGCGCCGCAGGCGCTCTACATCCCGGGCTACTACACCGACGTGGGCCTGATCGCGCGGCAGGCGCGCGAGGTCGGCCTGACGGTCCCGCTGCTCGGAGGCGACGGCTGGGACAGCGAGAAGCTCTACGAGATCGGCGGGACGGCGCTGGAGGGAAGCTACTTCTCGAACCACTACTCGGTCGACGACCCCAGCCCGCGAATCCAGGAATTCGTCGCCAAGTTCAAGAAAGCGTACGGCGGGCAGGTTCCAGACTCCCTGGCGGCACAGGCCTACGACGCGGCCGGCATGCTGTTTGACGCGATGAAGCGAGCCAACGACGTCTCCGGGCCGGCGATCCGGGATGCGCTGGCGAAGACCAAGGACTACCGCGGCGTCACCGGCGACATCACCATGGACGACAAGCGCAACGCGACCAAGCCGGCGGTGGTGCTCAGGGTCGGCAAGGGCGGCAAGTACGAGTATTCCGGCCGCATCCAGCCCGAGGGGACCAAGGAGACCAATCCCGCAGCGGAGCCGCCGAAGAAGACGGAGGGCGACACCGCGCCAAACGCGGCGCCCGGCTCCAGGCCCACGCCCACCCAGGCGCCCGCGCCGGGCGCCACCACCTCCGCACAGAGCGCGGCGAACACCGGACAGCGCCAAGGGGTTCCCGCCGGCGAGCATTCGAAGAAGTAGCCGACCTGCGTGACCGACTTCCTGCAGCACCTCGTCAACGGAGTGTCACAGGGCGCGATTTTCGCATTGATCGCGCTCGGCTACACGATGGTTTACGGCGTGTTGCAACTGATCAACTTCGCCCACGGCGACGTGTTCATGGTGGGCGCGATGGTCGGCTACTACGCCGCCAAATACACTGGCGCGGCGGAGTCGCCGGGCATTCCGAGCGCCATCGGGATCACCCTTCTCGCGATGCTGGCCTGCGGGCTGCTCGGCTTCACCATAGAGCGCGTCGCCTACCGCCGGCTGCGGTCTTCCCCGCGACTCAACTCGTTGATTACCGCGATCGGCGTCAGCTTCCTGCTCGAGTACGGTGGCCAGTTCCTCGTGGGTCCCAATCCGCGCAAGGCAGATGTGCTGCCCACCGGCAGTCCCCTGACCCTGGGCGGCGTTTCCATCGGCTCGGTGGACGTCATCACGATCGTCGCCTCGTGCCTTTTGATGTTCGCGCTGCAGCGGATCGTGTTCCATACCCGCATGGGTACCGCGATGCGCGCGGTCTCCTGGAACCCGTCGGTGGCGGCGTTGATGGGCGTGAACGTCGATCGGGTGATCTCGTTCACCTTCGTTCTCGGGTCCGTGCTCGCCGCGGTGGCAGGGATCCTCTACTCCGCCAAGTACGCGAAGGTCGACCCCCTGATGGGACTCATGCCCGGCCTGAAGGCGTTCGTCGCCGCGGTGTTGGGAGGAATCGGGAACGTGCCCGGGGCGATGCTCGGCGGGTTCTTGCTCGGCGTCGCGGAACAGCTTGTTTCGGGCTACGTCAGCTCGTCCTGGAAAGACGCGATCGCATTCGCAATCCTGATCCTGATCCTCCTGGTCAAGCCCACCGGCCTGCTGGGGCGCGGTCAGCCCGAGAAGGTGTAGCGTGCCGGGGCTCTACGGTGGTTCAGCGCTCCAGCGCACCGGCCGCGCCGTGCGGAGTTGGGCGCCGTTCATCGCGGCCGTTCCGCTTCTCGTCCTGATCGAGCAGCTCGGATCCGGCCACGGACTCGAATATCTCTTCGTCAACCTCAATCACATCGGGGTCGCGATCATCCTCGCGGTCTCGCTGAACCTGGTGAACGGCCTCACCGGGCAGTTCTCCATCGGTCACGCCGGCTTCATGGCGATCGGCGGATACGTGAGCGCCGTGCTGCTGATGCGCGGGCCGGAGGAGGACCCGTTCCGCATCTTCTTCGTCCTGGCCGTGCTCGCGGGCGCCGGCGCCGCCGCACTGGCGGGCTACCTGGTCGGCAAGCCCTCTCTGCGGCTGCGCGGCGACTACCTCGCCATCGTGACGCTCGGGTTCGGCGAGATCATCCGGGTCATCATCGAGAACACGCCGTTCTTCGGCGGCGCCATCGGCCTCTCGCCCATCCCCCACCGCGCGGACTTCGCCTGGATCTGGGCGGTGGCCATCGGGACCATCCTGATGGCCAAGCGGCTGCGCGATTCCACCCACGGTCGCGCCTTCCTTTCCGTGCGTGAGGACGAGGTCGCGGCGGAAGCGATGGGCATCGACACCACCGGCTACAAGGTGCGGGCGTTCGTCATCAGCGCGTTCTTCGCCGGAGTGGCCGGGGCCCTGAGCGGCGCCTTCGAGGGGAACCTCGCGCCGCAAAGCTTCACCTTCGTGCGCAGCTTCGAGGTGGTGGCCATGGTGGTGCTGGGCGGCATGGGGTCGATCACCGGCGCTACGATCGCCGCGGCTGTGCTCACCATCCTCCCCGAGTACCTGCGCGCCGTGGCCAGCCTGCGCATGGTGATCTACTCCCTCGCGCTGATCGCGCTCATGCTTGTGCGCCCCCGCGGCCTGCTCGGCACTCGGGAGCTCTGGGACTGGTGGCGCGAGCGGCGGGGGCGTCCGGCCCCGCCAAAGCCGGAGGTGAGCGAGGCGCTGATCGACGTCCGCAATGCCACCATCCGCTTCGGCGGCCTGGTCGCTGTCTGCGACTTCTCTCTTTCCGTGAAGCCGCGCGAGCTGGTGGCGTTGATCGGACCGAACGGGGCCGGGAAGACCACCGTCTTCAACCTTCTCACCGGCGTCTATCCGCCGAGCGCAGGCACCATCAAGGTGATGGGGCGGGACACCCGCGGTCTTTCGCCGCACGACATCGCGCATCTGGGCTGCGCGCGCACCTTCCAGAACATCCGGCTCTTCCGCGAGCTGACCGCCTTCGACAACGTCCGCGTCGCCTGTCACCACCTGACCCGCGAGTCGATCGCGGCCGCGGTGCGCCACGGCTCGCTCGCGGAGCAGGAGGAGAAGTGGGTGGCGGAGCGCTCCCAGGAGCTGCTCGAGATCATGGGGCTCTGGCAACGCCGCGGCGAGCTGGCGAAGAACCTCCCCTACGGCGAGCAGCGCCGCCTCGAGATCGCGCGCGCCCTCGCCACCGGCCCGCAGGTCTTGCTGCTCGACGAGCCGGCAGCCGGCACCAACACCCGGGAGAAGTCCGATCTGATGGCCCTGATCCGGTCCATCCGCGACCGCTTCGGCGTGGCCATCGTGCTGATCGAGCACGACATGCGGCTGGTGATGGGCGTCTCCGAGCGAATCCTGGTGCTGGACCACGGCGTCACCATCGCGGAGGGGCTGCCGCGGGACATTCAGCGGAACCCCAAGGTGATCGAGGCCTACCTGGGCGAGAAGTACGCGAGGGAGCACGCGGCGCAGATCGCGGCCTCGGGGGGCACGAGCTAGATGGCCGAGGCGCTGCTCGATCTGCAGAACCTCGACGTCCACTACGGTGCGATCCACGCTCTGCGCGGCGTCTCGTTCCGGGTGGGCCAGGGCGAGATCGTGACGCTGATCGGCGCCAACGGCGCCGGCAAGACCACCACGCTGCGCGCGGTGAGCGGGATGCTGCGGCCCAGCGGGGGCCAGATCCAGTACGAGGGCGTCCCCATCTCCGGCCTCAAGCCGCACCGGCTGGTCGCGCGCGGGCTCTGCCACGCGCCGGAGGGCCGGGGCATCTTTCCCAACCTGACCGTCACCGAGAACCTCGAGCTCGGCGCCTTCCTCCGGCGCGACGTCCAGGGCATCGCGCAGGACATGGAGCGCGGCTTCACGCTCTTTCCCCTCCTGAAGGAGCGCGCCAGGCAGATGGCCGGCACGCTCTCGGGCGGCGAGCAGCAGATGCTGGCGATCGCCCGCGCCCTGATGGCCCGCCCCCGGCTCTTGCTGCTCGACGAGCCTTCGCTGGGCCTCGCCCCGACGGTAGTGGAGACGATTTTCAACATCATCCAGGAGATCAACAAGCACGGCGTGACCATCCTCTTGGTGGAGCAGAACGCCCACCTCGCGCTCGGCATCGCCAACCACGGTTACGTCCTGGAGACCGGCACCGTGGTCCAATCCGGCACTGGCGCCGAGCTGCTGCGCTCACCCGAAGTCCGCAAAGCGTACCTGGGCGAGTAGCCAATTCTTCAGATCAAACGCCGAGCACGCCGAGATTTGGGGGGTGTGATCATCTCGCCAGCCGAGACGCTCGGAGTTGCTCCGACCGGTCGGGTTCGCATTAACCCAACCCCTAAAGTGCTTCCTTCAGTCTACGTTTCCATCTCGGCGTGCTTGGCGTGCTCGGCGTTTGATCTGGAGCTGCCCAGTTCGGCTACATTGCGGCCCTCATGTGGCCCGTAACCATTGCGGATGTGTTGGAGGCGCGCGAGAGGATTCGGGGGACGCTGGCGCCGACGGCGTTGCGGAGGTATGCGCCGCTCGAGGAGGCGGTCGGCTACAGCATCCGGCTATTCGTGAAGCACGAAAACCACCAGCCCACGCAGGCGTTCAAGGCGCGCAATGCGCTGGCGGCGCTGACCTCGCTCAGCGAGGAGGAGAAGAGAAAGGGGGTCGTGGGCGCGTCGCGCGGGAACCACGGCCAGGGGCTGGCCTGGGCGGGCCAGATGCTCGGGGTACCGGTAGTCATCTGCGTGCCGCGAGGAAACAATCCCGAGAAGAACGAGGCCATGCGGGGATTCGGGGCCGAGGTCATCGAGCAGGGCGACGACTACGACGCCGCGGTGCAGGTCGCGGACGGCCTCGTGCGCGAGCGCGGGATGACGCTCGTCCACTCGACCAACCACCGGCAGGTGATCGCCGGCGCGGGAACCCTGGCGCTGGAGATGCTGGAGCAGGAGCCCTCGCTGGAGGTGCTGGTGCTCTCGGTCGGAGGCGGCTCGCAGGCCGTCGGAGCGATGACGGTTGCCCGGGCGATGCGGCCCGAGCTCCGCGTGTTCGGGGTCCAGGCGGAGCGCGCCGCGGCGATCCACGATTCCTGGCACAAGGGGCGTCCGCTGACCGGCTACACGGCGAACACGTTCGCCGACGGAGTCGCTACCCGCGCGGTGTACGAGCTCACCTTCCCGGCCCTGCGCGAAGGCCTCGCCGGCTTCGTCAAGGTGAGCGAGGGCGCCATCGCGGACGCCGTGCGGTTGCTCCTGCGCACGACGCACAACCTGGTGGAGGGAGCGGGCGCAACTGGCCTCGCCGGCCTGCTTGTCCTGCGGGAGACCCTGGCCGGCAAGTCGGTCGGGATCTGCGTCTCCGGCGGCAATATCGACCAGGAGACCCTGCGGCGGGTGGTCAGCCGGGAAATCTGAGCGACGTGTCCGGTGTAATATCCGGGTCTCTGGTCCGTACGAAGGTCGATGCAGATGAGCCTGGTTCCGCCCGCATCTCCTGTCCTCACCGCGCCTCCCCGCAAGGGATTCGTCCGCTGGGCGCTGCGGCGCGTCCGCAACTACGCGGGTGGCGTGCAGGCTCCCCCGGCCGGGAGCACCGAGCAGGCGCTCTACGGATTCGCGCAGCCCATCCTGGGACTGAAGGTGCTGCTGTCAGACCCGGCATTGCTCAGGGAAGCCCTCTACCCCGCCGGCTTGCTCGCCGCGGCATGCGCGCTCTACGCCAGCGTCGGGACCGACGCGCCCGGCTGGGCGAACTGGTTCGGATGCTTCTACAAGGCGTTCGCGGCGCTGGCGCCGCTGCCGTCGTTCTTCTTCGCCAACCACTACGCCCGCCTGGCGGCGATGATCCGCTGGCGGATGGGGTTCGGCGCCTGCGGTCCGCGCGAGATGCCCTGGGGCCTGCTCGCCGGGCGGATGATCCGGCAGGCGCTGATCGTCGCCATCGGCGTAGCGCCGCTCCTGCTGCTCGCGCGGCTGCTCCCGGCCGTCGGCGATTTCCTCTCCGGCGCCGTGCTCGCCATCTGGAGCTTGCACTGGGTGGTCGCCGACGCGTTCGACGACGCGCAGGTCTGCCTGCCCGGGGAATCGCTGAAAGAGTCGATCCAGCGCGACCGGAACGCCCCCGAGCCCTGGTTCGTTCGCATCCTCAAGCGCACGGCAGCGCGGCTGCCCGGGATCCTCCGCGGTCCGTTGCGGCTGTTCGCGCGCCTCTGCGACAAGCTCTCGATGGACTCGCGCGGCGAGATCGAGCGGATGGAGTCGAACCGGGCGATGTCGGTGGGCTTCTCGCTCTCCACGGCGGCGCTGCTTGCGACGCCGGTGCTGAACCTCCTGTTCAGGCCGATCATCATCGCCGGGTCGTCGCACCTGCTCGGGCAGCTGGAGAAGGACGAGATCAGGAGCTACAGCCTGGCCACCAGGCTGCCCTCGGCCAGACCTAATGCAGTTGGAACTCGGACTTCAGCTCTCGAGAGGTGAGCGACTGCAGCGCCGCCTTCGGCGGCAGCTCTTCGTACAGGATGCGGTAGATGGCCTCGTGCAGCGGCACGTCCACGCCGAGCTTCTGCGCGAGATCGTGGACGCTCTTCGCCGTCCGGACGCCTTCCGCCACCTGGGTCATGCCCGCCAGGATGTCCCGAAGCCTCTCACCGCGCCCCAGCCCGAGGCCGACGGCCCGGTTTCGGGACAGCTCGCCGGTGCAGGTGAGCACCAGGTCGCCCATCCCGGCGAGCCCGCTGAGCGTGAGCGGATTGGCGCCCTTCTTCACCGCCAGCCGCACCAGCTCGGCCAGGCCGCGCGTCATGATGGCGGCGCGGGTGTTGCTGCCGAAGCCCATGCCGTCGGAGATGCCGGCGGCGATGGCGCAGACGTTCTTCAACGACCCTCCCAGCTCCACTCCCGCCACGTCGATGGAGGTGTAGACGCGGAAGTAATCGTTCGAGAACCAGCGCTGCACCCGCTGGGCCATCTTTTCCCAGGGCGACGCGACGACCACCGCCGTAGGCAACCGGAGCACGGTCTCCTTCGCGAACGAGGGCCCGGACAGGCAGACGAGGTAGGGGTGCATCTCGGCCGGGAGCACGTCCTCGAGCACCTCGTGCATGGTGAGCAGGGAGTCGTTCTCGATGCCCTTGGTGGCACAGACGATCGGCGTCGCCTTGGGCAACGCCGGCAGCGCATCGCTCATGACCGCGCGGGTCACGTGCGACGGGCTCGCCGCCACCACCAGCTCGGCGCCCGCCAGCGCCTGGCCCAGATCGTGCGCCCCGCTCACGCGGTCTGGGAGCCGTAGCCCTCGCAGGTATTTCGGGTTCTCGTGCTTCTCCGTCAGCGCTCGCGCGACGTCGGGGTCGTGCGCCCAGACGACGACTTCGTGGCCGTTGCCGCCCAGGACGGCCGCGAGCGCCGTACCCCAGCTTCCGCCGCCGATCACCGCCGCGCGCATCAGCTCTCCAGGCCGGAGCGCAACTCATACCCAGTGATGGGCCGGCGCCACAAGCCGAATGACCTCGCTCAAGCGTAGCCCTGCCTTCGGCGGCCGCGTCTAGACCGGAACCCGGCGGCCCGGGGTGGCGCAGACCACTGCGGCAATCGAGAGGGCCGCGGCGACCAGGTACGGTGCGCCGGGCGCCACCTGCTGGAACAGCGCTCCACCCATCGCGGGGCCGAGGACGCGGGCGAGGCTCGCCGCCGACTGCGAGATGCCGAGGGCTCCCCCCTGGGACTCGGCCGGAGAAGCGCGGGAGATCAAGCTCGTGATCGAGGGCTGCGAGAGCCCGTGGCCGCAGGCGAGCCCGAAGGCGCATCCGTAGATGCCAGCCCAGGACATCGCAGCGGGCATCGCCGCCAGCGAAAGCGCGGTGATGGAGCAACCCGCGATCAGGAGCTGCCGCTCGCCGAACGCGCGCGCGAGGCGGCCCACCAGGCCGCCCTGGAGCGCCACCTGGATGATCCCGATGAAGCCGAACAGGTACCCGACCCGGCGCACGAGCTGCGCGTGATCGCCCGCGCCGATGCGTCCTTCGATGAAGAGCGTCAGCGTCGCTTCCATCATGGTGAAGCCGAGCATGAAGAGGAAATAGGTCAGCAGCAGCCGCCGCACCCGCGGATCGGTCAGGCCGCGCGAAATCTGGTCGAGGCGCGAGAAGCGCTCCCCGATCCGGCTCCCGCGTCGCTCTTCGGGGAGGGACTCGGGCAAGAAGAACGCCGCGGCCACCAGGTTCAACGCGGCCAGGGCGGCGGAGGCGAGGCACGGCAGCGCGTACGGGTTCCGCTCGAACAACGGGAGCCGGAGCACGCTGGAGAGGTTCGACAGCAGGCCTCCCAGCGCCGGGCCCAGGATGAACCCGAGCCCGATGGCAGCGCCGATCAGGCCCATCCCCCTGGCGCGATCCTCGGGTGCGGTCACGTCGGCCACGGCGGCCTGGGCGGTCGGAATGGTGGCGCCGAAGATCCCCATCAGCACACGCCCGAGGAAGAGCATCGAGAGCGTGCTGGCGAGTCCGAAGAGCGTGAATCCGGCGACCGAGCCGAGGAGCCCGAGCAGGAGGATGGGGCGCCGGCCGACGCGATCCGAGAGCCGTCCCCACACCGGCGCGAAGACGAACTGCGCCAGCGAGTAGCTGGACATGAGCAGGCCGACGATCGCGGCGCGGGCCCCGAACGATTCCACGTAGTACGCGAGGAAGGGGATGATGATCCCGAATCCCACCAGATCGAGAAAGACGGTGACGAACAGGATCGGGAGCACGCGCGCGCAACCCTAGCATGCGACCTGCATGTCGGACCCCGCAGGCAGCATGCGGCCATGGCGAAAGCAGCGATCCAGCACGTGTGCAGGGAGTGCGGCTTCCGGACTGCGAAGTGGTTCGGAAAGTGCGGCGGGTGCGGAGCGTTCGGGTCCGTGGAGGAGGAGGCGCCGCGGATCGCCGGCGCCCGCGCGCTTTCGGTGGTCCTGCCCATCGACCAGGTGTCGCTCTCGCCGGGCCGCCGCCTGAAGACCGGGATCGGCGAGCTGGATCGCGCTCTCGGCGGCGGCCTGGTGCCGGGCGCAGTGGTGCTGCTCGCGGGAGACCCGGGCATCGGGAAGAGCACCCTGCTGCTCTCCGCGCTGGACCGGCTTGCCGGTCCACAACGGCCCGTGTTGTACGTGAGCGGAGAGGAATCGCTGCAGCAGATCCGCCTGCGCGGCGAACGGCTCGGCACGCTCTCCCCGGCCCTGCACCTCGCGGCGGAGACGGACGCGGTGGTCGCCCTGGAGCACGCGCGCAAGCTGCGGCCTTGCGCCCTGGCGGTGGACTCCATCCAGACGCTCGCCCTCTCCGCGTTGGAGAGCGCGCCCGGATCGGTCACCCAGGTGCGCGAGGTGGGACACCGGCTGGCCGCGTTTGCGAAGGACACCGGGACGCCCGTGATCCTCGTCGGCCACGTCACCAAGGAGGGGTCCATCGCCGGACCGCGGGTGCTCGAGCACCTCGTCGACACGGTGCTGTTCTTCGAGGGAGACCGGAGCCACGCCTACCGGGTGCTGCGCGCGCACAAGAACCGCTTCGGCTCGACCAACGAGATCGGCGTCTTCGAAATGAAGTCGGAGGGCCTCGTCGAAGTGCCGAATGCCTCGGCCCTCTTTCTCGCCGAGCGCCCGGTGGGCGCTTCGGGCAGCGCGGTGGTCGCGGTGATGAACGGCTCCCGGCCGCTGCTGCTCGAAGTGCAGGCGCTGGTGGCCGAGTCGTCATCGGGCGGCTCGGCCCGCCGGACGGCCATCGGCGTCGAGACCGCACGCGTCGCGCTGCTCACGGCGGTGCTGGAGCGCAAGCAGGGCTTCGTGCTCGCGGACAAGGACATCTACGTGAGCGTCGCCGGAGGAGGCGCCCTGGACGAGCCGGCGGGGGACCTGGCCGTCGCGGCCGCGCTGGTCTCCTCGCTCCGCGATCTGCCGCTTCCGGCTGGCACGCTGGTTCTCGGCGAAGTCGGTCTCGCCGGTGAGGTGCGGGCCGTGGGACAGGTCGACCAGCGGCTCGCGGAAGCGGCCCAGCTCGGCTTCTCGCACTGCGTGCTGCCGGAGGGCAACCGGGCGCGCGTAGTCAGCGCACCCCTGGAACTCTGCGGAGTTGCCAATGTGGGACAGGCCATGGACGCGCTGTTCGCATAGGATGGCGCGCGTGGGGGACGATCAGGAAGACCGCCGGCAGCATCAGCGCGCGCCCGTGGATCTCAAGGTAAGCCTGAATTTTCCCTCGGTGCAGCAGTTCCTCTCGGCGTACGCGGACGACTTGAGCGAGAGCGGCATGTTCATCCGGACAGAGGGTCCGGCCCACCAGCCCGGCGAGCTCGTCACCCTCAGGTTCGAGGCCGGCGAGGAGCGCATCGTCCAAGGCAAGGCGCGCGTCGTTCGCGTCGAGGCGGCCGGAATGGGCGTGGAGTTCGTGGAGCTGGACGAGACCTCGCGGCGCCTGATCGAGATGATCGTGAGAATCAAGCTCGCCGCGGGCTGACGCGCGCTGGTCGTGGATGCGAACGGCTCTGCCGACGTGAGCTTCTCTGAGGCAGCCACCCGCGAGGTGGTGTCCTTCCCCTGACTCGCCGGATTTCGACCGAATGACGGATATGACGCAGTGCGGCCCGCCCCGGAACGAGTTCACTATGCGACACACCAATGAGAAGCCCGGAGCGCAGGACTCCGTGTGCTGGTCCCGCGGCACCGTCGATCCATCGCCGGGAGCCACTTCGGCGCAGCGAACACGCCAAGCACCCCGCTCGGCCCGCCACCATCGTGTTCGGTTCGGGAGGACTGGGGCCGACACGACGGCGCCCCCGAAGGAGGCCGCAAATGTGATCAATCATGAGTTCAGGAACGAGTTGCCCCGGGACCAGCACACTGCGCGCTCCGCCCCGTCCACGAACAGCCAAATGCAGCTCACGTCGGCAGAGCGCTCGGATTCACTCCCTGCGCCGCTTCGCTCCGACTCGACTACGCCCGTTGCACCGCGGACTTCCAGCGCGCGAGGTGCGCCTCCCGGACCTCTGCCTTCATCTTGGGCTTGAACTGCTTGCCCGGGCGCCAAGCGCTCCGCAGCTCCTTCAGGCTCGCCCACATCCCGGTGCCCAGGCCGGCAAGAAACGCCGCCCCCAGGGCGGTGGTCTCGATCATGTGCGGCCGCTCGATCGACGTTTGCAAGAGGTCAGCCTGGAACTGCATCAGCAGATCGTTCGCCGAAGCCCCGCCGTCCACCCGGAACATCGGCATGGGCTTCCCGATGTCCTGCGCCATCGCCTGGGCGAGGTCGTTGATCTCGAACGCCACGCCCTCGAGCGCGGCCCGGGCGAGGTGCGCCTTGGTGACGCCCCGGTCGATCCCGCAGATGAGCCCGCGCGCTTCCTGCCGCCAGTGCGGTGCCCCCAGTCCCGCGAGCGCCGGAACGAAGACCACGCCTCCCGAATCCGGGACGGACGCTGCGAGCTTCTCGACCTCCGCTGACTTCTCGAAGAGTCCCAGCCCGTCCCGCAGCCACTGCACCACCGCGCCCGCGATGAACGCGCTGCCTTCGAGGGCGTACGCCACCTCGTCGCCGATCTGCCAGGCCACGGTGCCCAGCAGCCCGTGCCTCGAGGTCACCTTCTTCGGTCCGGCGTTCATGAGCAAGAACGCGCCGGTCCCGTAGGTGCACTTCGCCTCGCCTTCCTCGAAGCAGGCCTGCCCCACCAGCGCGCTCTGCTGATCCCCTGCGATGCCGGCGATGGGAATTCCGTCGGGAACCCCGCGCACGCCCTTGGTGGTGCCGAAGACCCCTGCGGACGGGCGGATCGCGGGCAGCACCGCGCGGGGGACGTCGAGCATCGCGAGCAGCTCGTTGTCCCAGGCGCGCTTCTCCAGGTCCATGAAGAGCGTGCGCGAGGCGTTGGTCACGTCGGTGGCGTGCACGGCGCCGCCGGTCAGCTTCCAGAGCAGCGCCGTGTCGATGGTGCCGAAGCAGAGATCGCCATTCTCCGCCCGAGCCTGCGCGCCGTGCACGTGGTCCAGCAGCCAGCGGACCTTGGTCCCGCTGAAGTAGGCGTCGAGGACCAGACCCGTCTTCTCGCGGACCCAGGGCTCCTTTCCCTGCGCCTTGAGCTCGTTGCACAGATCCGCGGTCCGACGGTCCTGCCAGACGATGGCGTTGTGGATGGGTCGCCCGGAATGGCGGTCCCAGAGCAGCGTGGTCTCGCGCTGGTTGGTAATGCCGATCGCCTGCAGCTCGGTGGGCTTGATCGACGCCTGGCGCATCGCCGTCGCGACCGCTTTCAGCGTCGCCGTCCAGATGTCGTCGAGGTCGTGCTCGACCCAGCCGGGCTTGGGGAAGATCTGCCGGAACTCGACGTTCGCCTTCGCCTTCACCGAGAGGCGCTGATCGAGGATCAACGCCGTGGTGCCGGTGGTGCCCTGATCGATCGCGAGGACGTACCTGGCCATCAGCCGACTCCCTGGAAGAACGAGACGATGCTGCGACACACTTCGGCGGACTCCCGGTCGAGCGGTAGCACATGACCGCTGTGCGCCAGGAAGCGGACGTCGACCTGCGTCGAGGCCAGCAGTCTGGCTAGCTTGCGGGAACCCGAAGGGGCGCTGGTGCGATCGAGAGCGCCGTGCAGCACCAGGGTGGGAGCCCGGACGCGTCGGGCGAGCTTCTGCGCCTCTTGCGAAAGTGCGCGCAGCTCGGCGCCCCAGCGCATCGGGATCGCCTCGTACGACCCGTCGGCCCTCACGCGCCCGTCTCCCGCCGGAGATCCACTGCTTGCGATGTCGCGCGCGCCCTTGCCCAGGATCACGGGCAACGCGGGCAGGCGCCCGACGACGTTTGCGAAGAGCCAGGTCGCCCCCGCGAACTCGATCGCCGGCGCAAGCAGCGCCAACGCAGAGAAGTCGGGCAGCCCTTCGCGCACCCAGGGGCGTGCCGCGAGGTGGATGGCGAGCAACCCTCCGACCGACAGCCCGCAGAGGAAGATGCGACGTGCGCCCTCTAGCGACAGCAGCGCCGATTCGGCGGCATGGATGAGGTCGGCCCGGGTGGTGGTGTCCAGGTCTTCCGGGGTGGTGCCGTGGCCTGGCAACAGCGGGCCGACGGCGCGAAATCCCGCTGCCGCCAGGGCTTCGCCCACCGGGCGCATCTCGGCCGGGGATCCGGTCAGGCCGTGCAGCAGCAGGCACGCGTCGGGTCCTTCGCCGAGCACGAACGGGTCCGCGGGTCCGACCATGCGCCGCGCGGCAGTAACAGCTTCGCCGCACGGCCGCAATCGCTTGCGCGCGAGTGGCCCAGATGCGAGAAGGCGCGCATGGCCGCCGATACAGCCGCTCAACCCCAGGTCCAGATCCAGCTCCAGATCGACGAGCAGACCGCTCAAGGCATGTACGTCAACATGGCGATGCTCAACCACAACGAGACCGAGTTCGTCATCGATTTCATCTATGTGCAACCGCAGGCCCCCAAAGCGGTGGTGCGGGCGCGCGTGATCAACAGCCCCAAGCACATGAAGCGGCTGCTGCACGCCCTGCAGGACAACGTCGCCAAGTACGAGGCCCAGTTCGGGAAGATCGACGTGTCCGGGCCGCTGCCGCCGTCGCTGGGGATGCCACACTGAGCGCGAGAGCGCCATCCTGTCCGGAACGCGACCGGGTTTCCGTTCCGGGGGTCCGATTCTGGGACCTGGACGCGCCGGCTCCGAGTCGAAGGCTTCTGGCACGCGGCCTGCTCTGTCTCCAGCGGGCGCGCCGGCTGAGGCGCGGGCGGAGGGGACATGGAGAACCAGCAGCAAGCGAACGGCGGAAGCGCGGGCGGCCGGAGGCCCTGGGCGGCTTACAACGTGGTGGAGAAGGGCGGCAAGCGGTACTGGAACCGGGTCGGGAGCGCGTTCCACAACCGGGATGGCTCGATGAACATCTACCTCGACGCGCTGCCCCGCGACGGAAAGATCCAGATCCGCGAGGACGACCGCGAGCGCGAGCCCAAGAAGGAGCGGGGCGCGCTGGCCGAAGAAGCGGTCGAGGCGTAGGGGCCGATGCCTCTCGCCATGTTGGCGGCGCTTCTGTGCGCCGCGGCGGATCCGCCCGCGGCTACGGCGGACGGCCGCAAGCCGGCCGCCGGGCAGGCAGCGAAGCCGCGGACGAAGAACGCCAAGCCGCCGATGACCGGGGTCTTGAACGTCAACCGCGCCACGGAAGCGGAGCTGCGCCTGCTTCCGGGCATCGGGAAGCGCCGCGCGCAGCTCATCGTCGAGCGTCGGGAGAAAAAGCCCTTTGCGAGCCTGGACGAGGTCGGGCGCATCCAGGGAATGCGGGCGCTCGTGCAGCGTCTGCGCGCCCGCCTCACCGTCCAGGGCGATACGACCTTGCGGCCGCTCCGTCCTTGACCCCGATGCGGGGAGGCGGTAATCGGCGCACGACATCGTAGTCCGCCGCCGTGGCGCCCCCGAACTGGGGGCCTCGAGGGAAGCCGGTCGAAAGCCGGTGCGGTCCCGCCACTGTAGCCGGGCAGCCAGTCCCAGGAAGCCACTCGCGGAAGCGTGCGGGGAAGGCGGGACGGCGAGCAGCGCGAGGGCGCTGCAGACCCGGGAGCCAGGAAACCTGCCTGGCGGCGCAAAATCGCTTGCACCTCTTCGAGAGAAAGAGGGGAGCCCGTGCCGCCATCTCGCGCCCTTGGGCGCTACCTCATCTCGCTCGCCCTCCTCGCCGTGCCGGCGGCACGCGCGCAAGAGCCGGACGAGACCATCGAGGTGGAGGGCGAGCGGCCGAAGGGGTCGCCACGAGCGCCCGGCGCGGCCGGGACCGTCATCGACCTGGCGCAGTTCGGCGGAGAGGTCCGCTCGGTCGCCGAGTTGCTGCTGACCGCACCCGGAGTGTCGGTCCACTCCCTGGGCGGCCCGGGACAGGCGGCCACGCTGTCGCTCCGCGGGGCCAGCGCGGACGAGTCGCTGGTGTTGCTGGACGGCATTCCACTGCAGGGTCCGGGGGGCGGCGCGGTCGACCTGGCCTCGCTGCCCGCAACGCTCCTCGACCGCATGATCGTTAGCCGGGGGGTGCTGGGCGCGCAGTTCGGCGCCGGAGCCCTGGGAGGGGCGCTCGAGCTGCTGCCGCGCGCCGCACGATCGACCTGGACCGGCGGCGCCGAGCTGTCGGCGGGCTCGTTCGGCACCCGGCGCGCAGCTTTCGATGTGGCGATGCCCATGGGGAGCGGGAGCGCCATCGTCGCTCTGCAGGGCGATCGGACATCGGGCAAGTTCGAGTTCGCGCGCCAGATCACCCCGGAGATCGCCGGCGCGCCGTACTACGGATTCGCGCGCGAGAACGCGGATTCCACGCGCGGATCGGGGCTGGCGCGGATCACCCAGCAGGTCGGATCGGAGACCGCGGTGGATCTGTTGCTGCAGGGCTCGGCGGGTACCCGCGGCCTGCCCGGGTCCGCGGGAGCGCCGACGCCGAGGTCGCGCCAATCCGATCGAGGAGGCTTGGCCGGCCTGGGGGTGCGCGGCGAAAGCGACGGCCTTGCCTGGTCCGCGCGCGCATCCGGCCGGGTCGACGGGATCGAGGTGCGCGGCCTCCAGGCCTTCGGCGATTGCGAGGACGGGACACCCGACTGTCCGCGACTCCACCAGACTTCCTCGAGCGCCCGCGGCGAAGGCGAGCTGATCGTGCCGGCCGGGAGCTCGCAAAGGGTCAGCCTCCGCCTCTCCGGTGGAGGCGAATGGGTGCGCGGGGGCGACATGGGGGCCCACCGCCGCGAAGTGCTGGCCGCCGCGGCGAGCGCCGACATGGCGCTGCCGCTGGGCTTTTCGCTGCATCCCGCCCTGCGCCTGGACAAGGTCGGCAAGGACGCGGGCGTCAGTCCGGCCCTGGCGGCGCAGTGGAGGCCGGAGCCGGGACATCCTCTGCAGCTCCGCACCGCGTGGGGGCTGTCGTTTCGCGCGCCGACCTTCAGCGAGCTCTACCTCGAGCGCGGGGGGGTCGCGCCGAACCCGGCGCTGCAGCCCGAGCACGCCTGGTCGATCGACGCCGGTGCGGAGTGGCGGACGGCCCTGCTGACGCTCTCCGCCAGCGTGTTCTGGTCGAGCTACCGCGACCTGATCCTCTACCAGCTGTTCCCGCCGGGCCGGGTGAAGCCGCTCAACGTCGGACAGGCCCGCATCGCCGGGCTCGAACTGCAGGTCGTCGTTCCCCTTCCAGGCCGCTTCTTCGGCGAAGTGTCCTACAGCTTCCTCGACGCCGTGAACCGGCGCGACGGGCACAGCCTGCCCTACCGCTCGCCCCATCGGGTGTTCGCGCGTCTCGCACACCGAGGCGACCGCGTCGAAGGTTACGGGGAGATGAGCTTCACCTCCGCGCTGCCGCGGAACGCCTTCGACACCGCCTTCGTCGGCCGCCAGCTGCTCCTCAACGCCGGGGCCGGCGTGCGCGCCGTGGGACCGGTCTGGCTCGACGTCGAGGTGAAAAACCTGCTCGACGACCGCACCCTCGAAGACGTCTTCCAGTACCCGCTTCCTGGCATCTCGATCGCCGTGATCGCCCGCGCCCGTCTTTGACACCATGACCGAGGAGAACACCGTGAAGAGAATTGCCCTGCTCGCCTTGATCGCCGCCTGCGGCGGGAAGTACCAGGCCCCTCCTCCGGTCGCCAGCATCGCGCTGCCCGACGGCAGCCAGCTCAAGCCCTACGATCCGGCCCAGCCGGGCAAGGCGCGACCACAGGGGCTGGCGCAGGCGGCCGGCCGCGTCTACGTCACGCTCTCAAATCAGCGCGACGGGAACCCCTTTCCGGTCAACGCAGGCCCCGGCTTCCTCGCCGCCTTCGTCCCCAGCACCGGCGCGATCACGCGCATCGACCTGGGCGGCGTGGATGGCCACCAATGCCAGAATCCGGGGTCCGTACGCACGTCCGCGGACGGCTACCTGTATTCGGCTTGCTCGGGAGACTTCAGCGGTTCCGACACGGCGCGCGCCATCGTCGAGGTGAACCCGCTCTCGAACACGGTGACCCGTCGCGCCGCCATCCCGGACGGTCGCGTTCCCAACGGCGTCGCGGTCACAGCGAACAAGATCTGGACCGGCGACGTGCGCGCGACAACAACCCCAAGACCCCCAACGGTCTTCAGCATCGACCGCAGCACCTTCATCGCCGATACTGCCGCGCCCGTGCCCGTCGATTGCCAGAAAACGCCCAACGTCGGCTTCTCGTATGTCGCGGATGTGATGACCGTTGGCAGTGACGTCTATGCGCTGTGCGCTTCGGACATCAGCGGCGAGCTCTACCGTCTCGACCCCGACACGGGCACCGTCCAGGCGCACACCACCGTGGGTGCGAATCCGACGGAGCTGGCGGGCCTCGTCGACGGCCGCATCCTGGTCCTCAACGCGGGCGACAACACGCTCTCGCTGGTCACGCCCAGCGGCGCCACGCTGACTTCACAGAAGATCCTCACCTTCGCCAGCGGGACGGCCGCGCTGCAGGACGTCCGCGCATTCGGCCACATCGTCTTTACCGTGGCCTCCGCGAGCAACACCGCGCAGCGCATCGACCTCGACGCCCAGGGCGGCCCCAAGGTGGTGGCCGAGGCGAGCTTCGGGACCGGCGCCGGCCCCTACAACATCCTCCCGCTCGACGACACGCAGGCGATCGTCTCCAACCGGGGCACGAACACCATCGCGGCGGCGAACTGGGTGACGGCGCAGTGATCCTCGCGCTCTCCCTGCTCCTCGCCGCCGGACCGCGGCAGCACCTCGGTCCCCCGCCGCCCGCCCAGGTGCGCCGGGTAGTGACTCTGGCCCCCGCCCTCTCCGAGATCGTCCTCGAGCTCGGGGCGCGGGCCCGGCTCGTCGGCGTCACCCGGTTCGACGACGATCCACGTGCGCGGGAGATCCCGCGCATCGGCGGCTACAACGATCCCCAGCCCGAAGCCGTGCTCGCCCTGCAGCCCGACCTGATCCTGGCGGAGCCAGCGCCGGAGAACCGGGGGCCAGTCGAGACCCTGGCGCGCCTCGGGATCGCGGTGGAAACCTTTCCGCTCTCCAGCATCGCGAACATCGAGGACGCGATCGGCGGGATTGCCCAGCTCCTCGCCGTTCCCGACCGGGGCCGCGCCCTGCGCCACCGGCTCGAGGCCGCGCGCCGCGAAGCCCGCGCCCACGCCTCCGGGCGCCGGAGGGTCCGGGCGCTGCTGGTGTTCGGGCTCGACCCGCTGGTGGTCGCCGGCCCCCGGGGTTTCGCCGGCGAGCTTCTCGAGGACGCCGGAGGCGAGAACGCGGCGGGCGCGAACGACCTGCCGTTCTTCCGGCTCAGCGCCGAGGCGGCCGTCCGCGCCCGCGCCGAAGTGATCGTGCTCTGCGGGGTCGAAGCGCCCGCCGGTCGCGCGCCGATCCCCGGGCTGGAGAAAACTCGCGTGACCTCGCTCCGGTCGACCGCCCTGCTCCATCCCGGGCCCAGGCTGCCGGAGGCGCTCTCCGATCTCGCAGCGGCGCTCGGCGGATGAGGCGTTCGGCCGCAGCGCGCGCCGCTCTCGCCGTCGCCGTCCTGGTCCCCGTCGTCGCACTCGCGGCCCTGGTCGGGCTCTCCACCGGCGCCGGGGCCCTCTCGCTTCGCGACGCTTTGCAAGGTCGCGAGCCGGACGCGACGGTGCTCTTCCGGCTCCGTCTGCCGCGCGTGCTGCTCGCCGCGGAAGTGGGCGCCGCCCTCTCCGTCGCCGGCGTCGCCTTGCAAGCCTTGCTGCGCAACCCGCTGGCCGATCCGTTCGTCTTCGGCCTCTCGGGCGGAGCCGCCATCGGGACCGCGGTGGTGACCGTCGCGTCCGGGTCCGCGATCGGCGCTGCGGCTGCGTCGGCGGCGTCGTTCGCGGGCGTGCTCCCGACCCAACTCGCGGCGG
>Ga0209526_10000037_pt1 | contig 75356 bp, 68 predicted proteins | sample JacPinW_OM2H0_M1_FD_188566 | JGI IMG/M metagenome (GOLD analysis project Ga0209526, IMG submission 188566) | Forest soil microbial communities from Algoma, Ontario, Canada - Jack Pine, Ontario site 1_JW_OM2H0_M1 (SPAdes) (version 2) | ecosystem: Environmental > Terrestrial > Soil > Boreal... | reverse complement strand
GTCATCGGTGCTATGGATTCGCTGCTGTCGACTCCGACACCGTAGCCTTATGGGCAAAGATAAAGGCGAAAAGATCAAGCTCTCGTTTTGGGAAACAATCCGAACCGCACAAGGTCCGTACCGGCGGCTCTTCCATTACGTAAAGCCCTATAAATGGCGCTTCATTATTGGGCTTAGCTTTGGGTTGGCGTTCGGCTTGACCAACTCGGCCCTGCCCGGCGTCGTGATGTGGGTGTCCAGTTTCATTTTTCCGGGGGCAAATCCGAAAATGATTTTGCAGCACCACGAGATGCTGAGAGCGGGTCCGCAAATCAACTCACTCCTCTTAATCTGCCTCGTCATCCCGGCAATGATGACGCTGCGCAGCATTCTTGCCTACACGAACGCGTATTGCATGAGTTGGGTGAGCAATCGCGTCGTCCAGGACATCCGCAACGAACTCTTCTCGAGAATGGTCCGACATTCGATGGATTTCTTTAACAAAATCCGCGCCGGCTTCCTGATGTCGCGCATCGCCAACGACACGCGCAGCATGCAAATGGCGTTGACCACGGTGAGCAGCGATATTTTCAAGCAGCCGGTCACAATTGTCGGCGCGATCACCGTGCTGTTAATGATCGATTGGAAGTTCACGGTCGTGACGTTGATTCTTTTTCCGATTTGCCTCGTCCCGATCCGCGTGTTTGGCCGCCGTGCGCGGAAGGCGGTGCAACACGAGCAGAAAGGCATGGGCCAAATGACCGTGACGATGCAGGAAACGTTCGCCGGCATTCGCGTGATCAAATCGTTCGCCCGCGAAGAACATCAGGAAAAATTTTTCCGGCGCGCTACACAGCAGCAATTTTCAAACGCGATGCGGATGGTCAAATCGATGGAAGCAGTCGGCCCACTGGTGGAAACGATCGCGTCCATCGGTGTGGGCATGGCGCTCTTTTATGTTTATGCCGCCAAGTTGCCGGCCGGACAGTTTTTGGGATTGGTTACCGGCATTTTTATTCTCTACGAGCCGGTCAAGACCCTGAGCAAACTTCACATTGTGATGCAACGTTCCATCGGCGCGACCACGAAAATCTTCGCGCTGCTCGATTCGTCGCCGACGGTGCAAGACTCGCCGGGCGCTGTCGATCTTAGATCCTCGGAAGGCCGGATCGATTTCGAGGATGTGACCTTTCGTTACGCCACGGGCGTGACCGATGCGGTGCAAGATTTGAATTTGCGCGTCGAGCCAGGGAAAACTTACGCGCTGGTCGGTCCAAGCGGCGCGGGGAAGTCCACCATCCTTTCATTGCTCCTTCGCTTGTACGATCCGACCACCGGCACGGTTAAGATCGACAATCAGGATTTGCGGACGCTCACGCAGAAATCTTTGCGCCAGCAAATCGGGCTCGTCACGCAGGAAACGTTTTTGTTTCACGATACCATTTTCAAGAACATCCAGTTTGGCCGGCTCGACGCCACGCCCGAGGAAATTTATGCGGCGGCGCAGACTGCGTTCGCGCACGACTTCATCATGGCGCAACCGAACGGCTACGAGACCGTGATCGGTGACAAGGGCTGCCTGCTTTCGGGCGGGCAACAGCAACGCCTCGCGATTGCTCGCGCGCTTTTGAAAAACGCGCCCATTCTTTTGCTCGACGAAGCCACATCGGCGCTCGATTCCGAATCGGAAAAACAAATCCAGAGCGCGCTCGAGCGCCTCGCCGCGGGTCGCACCGTCATCGCCATCGCCCATCGGCTCTCCACCATTTTGTCCGCCGATCAAATCGTGGTCATGGACCAGGGCCGGATCAAAGAAGTCGGGACGCACGCCGAGTTGCTCGAGAAATCCGGGCATTATCGGCGCCTTTACGATTTGCAGTTTAATCGCACGACTGAAGAACCACACTCCGAGACAACGCCCGAGCCGGACGTGCTTGAGGAAGAGTTGGTTTAATTTCTCAGATGCCGCTTAACTTCGACCTTCATACCCATTCATTTTTTTCCGGCGACGGTGTTTCCAGTCCGGAAGAGATGATCACGGCGGCGCGCGCCAAAAACCTGCACGGCTTCGCCGTCACCGATCATAATACTTGTGAAGCGGTCACGTATCTTTTGGAGAAAGGGCTGATGCGCGAAGATGGAAAACCGGTGGACGATTTCCTCGTTATTCCGGGCGTTGAAGTCACGACCGCCGAAGGCCATTTGCTTTGCATCGGCGCGACGCTGAAGAACGCGATGAAATTGAAAGGCAAACCGGCGCACGAAGTGTGCGACCTCATTCACCAAGCCGGCGGTCTCGCCATTCCACCGCACCCCTACGACTTGTTTCGTGCCGGCATCCGTTTCTCAGCTCTCGAAACATTGCCCATCGATGCCATCGAAGTCTTCAACGCGGCAACGACGCTGCGTCGTTATAATCGCTACGCCTTCAAATACGCCCAGGAACGCGGCCTGCCCATGACGGCGGCAAGCGACGCGCATCACGCCGCGGCCATCGGAACTGCTTACACAATTTTGAACACGGACGATTTATCGGTGAAAGGGATCCTCGCCCAAATCCTGAAAAGCAACGAGCTCAATCAACGCTATCTCACCCCGCGCGATAGCATGCGCAAAACCTGGAACAACTGGCTGCGCTTACGCCGGCGTAAACGAGCATCACCGAGAACAGATAAGTCCGACAACGGAAGTTAAAGCATGGCCGCCTACGTGATCGTTGAAATAGAAATTGTCGATCCTGTCGGCTACGAGGAATACAAGAAGCAAGCCGCGGCAACGGTTCACAATTACGGCGGAAAGTACATCGTCCGCGGCGGCAAAACCGAAGTGCTTGAAGGCGATTGGAAACCCAAACGCATCGTCGTCCTCCAGTTTGAATCGATGGAGCGGGCGAAAGAGTGGCTCCATTGCGAGGAGTACCGCGAACCGCGAAAAGTGCGACACCGCACAGCCAAGACGAACATGATCCTGGTCGAAGGGACTTAGCGACTCGATAACAATTCGCGAAGTGCTTTCGGATCTGTCACCGGCGCTTTGCACGTGAAGTTTTCGCAGACGTAGGCGGCTGGTTTTCCAGCAACCATCGACATGCCGCGGATCGCTTCGTTGTTTTCGCCGAGATAGTTTTGACCGTTCTCATCAGCGAGGAGCAGGACTTTGTTTGGGAGAAAGTGGCGATGCACTTCCACGAGCAATCCTTTTGTCTCCTTATTGTCGATCTTTCCCGCGATTACAATTTGCCGCGGCTTGCTCGACGAATAATCGAGCGCGACGAGCATTTGCGGCATCGCACTCGGGAATCTTGAAAGTGTTGGTGAGAATGCCTCGATCGTTTTTCTCCCCCGCTCTTCCAGCTGCTTGTCATTCCGAATCTGGGCCAGACGCAGAAGATTGAGCGCCGATACCGAACTGGCCGCGGGTTCGGCGCTGTCGTTGTCGTCTTTCATTCGCAAGACGACGTTCTTGTCTCTTCCGCTCGTGCTGAAGTAGCCGCCGCTGCCTTCATCGAGAAACAATCGGTCCTGCGCCTCCTGCAACTGGACCGCGAATTTGAGCCACTCGATGTCGAACGACGCCTCGTAAAGATCGAGCAAACTCTGAATGACAAACGCGTAGTCGTCCGCAAAGCCTTGCACTTCGCTACGCCCTTCGCGGTAACTGCGAAAGAGCATCTTCTCGTCATAAAGATGCGTCCGAAGAAATGTTGTCGCACGTACCGCGCTTTCGAGATAGCGCGAATCATTCAGAAGCTGAGCCCCGCGGGCAAAGGCCGAAATCATCAGGCCGTTCCACGACGCGATGATTTTATCGTCGAGGTGCGGACGCGGCCGCTTCGCGCGGATCGACAATAACTTTTCACGGCTACGCGCGAGCAATTGTCGAATTTCGTCCTCGCTCTTTTTGAAATCTTTCGCCGTCTCCACAACGGCGTGACGCTGAATCAAAATGTTTTTACCGCGAAATTCCCCTTGCGGGTCGCTGCCTTCAGGAGCGTTGCCGTGCACCTGAACGCCATAATGAAAATCGAAAATCGCGGCATCATTGCCAAGGATTGAATCGACTTCCTTTTTTGTCCAAACATAGAACGCACCTTCGGCGTGTTCCGGTTTGCCGTGCTCGAGAAGACTGTCGGCGTCCTCAGCCGAAAAGAACCCGCCCTCTTTTGAAGTCAGGTCCCGCGCGACGTAATCAAGAATGTCACGTGCGACCGATTCATATTGTCGATCTTGCGTGATTTGGAATGCGTCCAAATACGCGCCTGCGAGCTGCGCCTGATCGTAGAGCATTTTTTCGAAATGCGGCACGTGCCAGTAACGATCGACCGAATAACGATGGAACCCGCCGCCGAGATGATCGTGCATTCCTCCCGCCGCCATTTTGCGGAGCGTGACGAGATCCATTTCGAAAGCGCGTTTGCCCGAAGCACTCTTTGGATCACGCGCGGACAACCGCGTCAGGAAATTTAGCGTCGCTGGCCGCGGAAATTTGGGCGCATTTCCGAACCCGCCCTCCTTTGCGTCAAACGAGCTGGAGAATTGCTCAAACGCTTTCTCGACGACCTTTATGTCGATCTTGTCGGCCACAGTGGACGACGCCGATTGCGCTTCGCGCAAGGCCTCTACGATTTTTGCTCCCTGCTCGACAATCTTCTCGTGGTTCTCTCTCCACGCGCTCGCGATCTTCTCGAGCACTTTCTTGAACCCGGGCTGACCGTAACGATCTTCCGGCGGAAAATAAGTTCCTCCGACGAACGGCTGCAGATTCGGCGTTAGCCAGACACTCATCGGCCAACCACCACCGCCAGTCGTGGCTTGCACAAAGGTCATGTAAACGCGATCGACATCGGGACGTTCTTCCCGATCGACTTTGATGTTCACGAACTCGCGATTCATGATCGCGGCGACTTCTTCGCTCTCGAACGACTCGTGCGCCATGACGTGACACCAATGGCAGGTGGAATATCCAGCCGAGAGAAAGATCGGTTTATTTTCCTTACGGGCCTTGGCGAAAGCCTCTTCGCCCCACGGATACCAATCGACGGGATTGTGGGCGTGCTGCAGAAGATAAGGTGATTTTTCCTGCGCGAGCCGGTTCTTGTGCTCAGGGTGAGCCGATTGAATCTCCGCCGCCATAACGATTGGTATCACTTGGCACCTTAGTGCCAGAAAGATAAAGCGGAAGTGGTTGTAGCGGCGCTTGTATCAAGCGCCGAAATCAATAAATCAGGCGCTTGGCACAAGCGCCTCTACACTCTTTAGATCGATATGGACTACGCCCATCTCACCTGGCTCTTTTTGGCCGTTGGTTTAATTGCATTTCTCTATTCGTCAGTCGGCCACGCCGGCGCGTCCGGTTACATTGCGCTGATGGCGCTGTGGGGGTTCGCGCCAACCGTAATCAGGCCGACCGCGCTAGTATTGAACATTCTCGTCGCAACAATCGGCGCATTCCAATTCTGGCGCGCGGGTCATTTTCGTTGGGAACTCTTCTGGCCATTCGCGCTGCTTTCAGTTCCGGCCGCTTATTTCGGCGGGTATCTGCAATTGCCCGCGCACATTTTGAAACTCATTATTGGGCTCGTGCTGCTTTTCTCCGCTGCGCGTTTGTTCTTTCGGCGCGGCGATCCAACAGACATTCATCCACCATCTCTTCCGCTCTCCATTGGGACTGGCGGTGCGATTGGATTTCTCTCCGGTCTCACCGGCACCGGCGGAGGAATATTTCTCACGCCGCTGATGCTCTTTTGCCATTGGGCAAAGACGAAACAAGCATCCGCGGTTTCGGCCCTGTTCATTTTGGTTAATTCAATTTCCGGGCTTATCGGCTTCGTCAGCGCGAAGCAATCCATTCCAACGCTGGCGATGATTCTCGCGGCCGCGGCGATTACCGGCGGTGCGATCGGTTCTTATCTCGGCAGCCGGCGTTTCCCCGTGCGCGCCATCTCGATCCTGCTCGCAACAGTGCTCGTCATCGCGGGCGCGAAATTAATCTTTACGAAGTGACGAGCTTCAGTTTCGGCGCTTTCTCGGGCGACCACGGATTCGTTTTGAAATCCGAGTTTTCGATTTTCTCGCGTTCGTTTTGCAGCAGGACGAGAAAACCGGCGACGTCGAGCGCGTGATGTTTCGGAGCAAAGATCGATAGGTTCTTTTCGGCGAGGGCGAACAATCGCGCCGCTGGTCTCAAACGCCGGCTGTGTTTCGGATGCGTTGGATGTTCGAAATTATGCTTGAGATGGACGAAAGCACCGGCCGCTTGGATTAAACCTTTGAAGAAATTGTCGTCGTCCGAATCTTTGTTTAGCCAAAGCTGCTCCAAGACATCGTGCGCCTCGTAGTAACGTTGCTCGTTCCAGCATTGAAAATAGGCGCGGTAATATGGGTGATTCGCGACGTCGACCTTCTCAAGATCGACATCTTCACCGACCATATCCGCGACGAACCGTGAAATCCGCTCGCCTTTGCTCATGGAGGCCTTAATTTGAGCGCGGCTCAGATGATGAGCAAACCAGCACAGCTTTTCGGAGGACAAGCGGACGCGCTCCGTGTCAAGGAATGACGGTTGCGGCCTGCGCCATACTGCTGGTTGCGATTGGGTTCCTAATTTTCTGTTCCGCGCTCTGCTCGGGTCTGGAAACGGCCCTCTTTTCGCTCAAGTCGCATCAACTGCAGCGACTGGAGAAACATCATCCCGCTCTCACGAAATTTGTTCAACTGTTTCGCGAAAATCCAAGAAAAGTTTTGAACGTGCTCCTGCTGGGCGATGGCCTAACGAAAGTCCCGCTGGTGTTACTCTGCCTGTTCCTCCTCTGGAGAGGGCCATTTGCGGGACACGTTCCGCAGTGGCTGGCCGCGCTCGTCATTTTCGCCATCGTCGTGCTTTTTTGCGATTTGATCCCGAAACTGCTCGCGCTCTCCGCCCCCTACCGGCTCTCAGCCATTGGCGCGTTCACGTTACAGATGTCGATGCCGCTGCTCGACCGCGTCGGACACGGCTTGGAAAGCTTCAGCACGGCGATTGTCGATCTTTTCACGCCCGTCCACCTGCGGACGCGTCCGAAATTGAGCGACGAAGAATTGGAAACGCTGGTGGAGATCGGCGAAGAAGAGGGCGCGCTGCACGAAGCGGAAGCGGAGATGATCCAGGAGATCATCAAACTGGGCGACAAGACCGCGAAGGATTGCATGACGCCGCGGGTCGATACCTTCACGTTGCCTGATGATTTGACGAACGAGGAAGCGATCGCGCGTTTGAAAGAGAAGCGCCATCGCCGCGTGCCCGTCTATGCGGAGACGCCGGATCAAACCGTTGGAATTCTTGAAGTAAAAACATTCCTGCTCGATCCATCCGATCATTACACCGAGAAATTGATCGCGCCTTCGTTTGTGCCCGAGACGATGCGCGCGCTCGACCTGCTCAAACGTTTTCTCACCCACGCCCAAGGGCTGGCCATCGTGGTCGATGAATTCGGCGGGACCGAAGGCATTATCACGCTCTCCGATATTGTAGAGGAAATTCTGAGCGATGCGGTCCCGCGCGGAGATGTCGATCTTTACATCGAGCCGCTCGAGAACGGAAAGTTTCTCGTCAGCGGAAACGCCCGGCTGGACGACCTGACCGAACATCTCGGATTTCAAATTGACGCGGACGGCATCGACACGATCGGTGGTTTTGTCTTTACCCGGCTTGGATATCTGCCGCCGTCCGGGACGAAGCTGGAAATCCAACGGCTTGCCATTACCGTGCGACGCGCAGGTCGAAAGCGCATCGAAGAGGTGTTGTTAGAAAAGACAATCGCAACCAACGAAAACGATGAAGCATCGGCTGACGAAGCGACGAGGCAATTATGACCGCTTTTGCCATTTTTTGCTGCTGGGTCGTCTCCTTCTTCTTTAACGGGATCGAAAGCGGCCTGCTCTCGATCAACCCGGTGCGATTGCGCCAAAATGTGAAACGCCGTGTTTCGGCGGCGTTGCGATTGGATCGGCTGCTCGAACATCCGGAGCGTTTGCTCGTGACCGTGCTCTTAATTACCAATGCCGCCGATATCGTAGGCCTTCTTCTACTCACGCGATACTTTGTCCGCGCTTACGGCTCCGCCGGATTTTTCATTACGTTGATCATTGCGCTGCCCATTTATCTTTTCTTGCTCGGGGTGCTGCCGAAAGCACTTTTCCGGAGATTTCCGTTTCGCGCCCTTGCGCGTCTCGCCGGCGTGCTCGAATTCGCCACGATTCTGCTTTGGCCTTTGCTCGAAATCGGTGGACGATTGGGCGAGCTTCTACTCCCTCGTCGTCTGGAGCGGGGACGGCTTTTTGCGGGGCGTGAAGAGCTGAAGCAAATCACATCGCAAAGCGAACGCGAAGGTTCCCTCACTGCGACCGAACGCGCCATGATTCACAACGTGGTGGATTTTCGCGGCGTCAAAGCGCGCGACGTGATGGTGCCGTTGGCGAATGTTGTTTCGGTCCCGCCGGATAACTCATCGGAAAAGGCGCTCGAACTCAGCGCGGCGTCCGGTGTCGATCGTTTGCCGGTCATCACGGACCAAGGGCAAGCCATCGGGTTGATCAACGTGCTCGATGTTCTTTTCGAAACAAACGGAGCCAGGCCGCTCAACCATTTCATGCGGCGCATCGTCACGACGAATGAAGACGAGCCGGCTTATCGAATCGTGCAGCGATTACGCGCGGCCCGGTTGAGTCTGGCCGCGGTGTTAGATCGACATAATAAGCTGCGCGGCATCGTCACGATCGAGGATTTGGTGCAGCGACTAGTTTCTTCGACCGAAGCGCGAGCTTGATGTCGCTCATTCGCCCTCGAGCGGAAGTTTTTCGTCGCCGCTCAAAATGCGCGCGGAATTGACGAGCGCGAGATGGGTAAAGGCTTGCGGAAAGTTTCCCAACTGTCTCTTCGTGATCGGATCATATTCCTCGGAGATAAGTCCCAGATCATTTCGCAGCGCGAGCAGGCGCTCAAACATCGCTTTGGCATCTTCAGTACGACCAATGAAATGCAGACAGTTAACCAACCAGAACGAACACGGCAGAAATGTCCCTTCGCGGCCCGGCAATCCATCGACGTGTTCCTCTGTCCGATAGCGAAGCACCAAACCGTCCTGCACCAGCTCGCGTTCGATCGCTTCGATCGTCCCGCGCACGCGCGGGTCACTGGGTGGAAGAAAACCGACCCGCAGCATCATGAGCAAGCTCGCGTCGATTGCGTCGGAGCCGTAAGACTGCGTAAACGCGTTCTTGTCCTTGTTGTAACCGCGCTCGCAAACTTCGCGGTGAATGTAGTCGCGAGTCTTCTTCCAGCGTGGGATGTAATCCTTCCCTGAATGTTGGCAGGCCTCGGCCAGTTTGATGGCGCGATCGAAAGCCAGCCACGCCATCATCTTGGAATGCGTGAAATGTTTGCGACCACCGCGCACCTCCCAGATTCCTTCATCAGGCTCGTGCCAATGGGCTTCCAGAAATCGCATCAACTGCACTTGCAAACGCCAATCGGATTCGTCCGTCTCCAATCCCAATTCATGCGACTGCTGCATGGCCAAAAGCACTTCACCAAAGACATCGAGTTGGAATTGATTGGACGCGGCGTTGCCAATCCGCACCGGTTTTGAGTTTTCGTATCCCGATAACCACGGAATCTCGCGCTCGTCCAACCGCCGTTCCCCATGCACGCCATACATGATCTGCATCTGCGAGGCGCTGCCGGCGATCGCACGCAGGAGCCACTGGCGCCACGAGTTCGCTTCGTCGCGATAACCGACGCGCATGAGCGTCACTAAGGTGAAGGTGGCATCGCGCAGCCAGCAGTAGCGATAATCCCAGTTTCGCACGCCGCCGATTTCTTCCGGAAGAGAAGTCGTCAATGCCGCGACCAACCCGCCCGTCGGCGCATAGGTGAGTCCTTTCAGCGTGATCAGCGATCGCATGATCGCCTCTCGCCAGGGGCCTTTGTAATGGAAGCGCCCAGACCATTCGCTCCAAAATGTCTCCGTGTCGCGCAGAGCGTGTTCCGGATTGATCGCTCGCGGCGGTTCTTCGTGCGAGGCGAACCAGGTGAGCACAAACGGAACGCGCTCACCCTTTTTGACGCTGAAGTCCGCCAATGTGGTTAAATCCTTTCCGCGTGTTTCAACCGGCGTGCGCAGAATGAGCGCGTCTGGTCCGGCAATCGCCTCCAGTCCATCGTCTGCCTTCCGCACCCACGGAATAATCAGGCCGTATTCAAAACGAATGATCAGTTCCATCTCCATGCGCACTTCACCGCGCAATCCTTCGACGATCCGGACGATGTCAGGATTTTTCCCACGCGGGGGCATGAAATCGATCAGACGGACCGCGCCGCTCGCGGTTTCCATCTCCGTCTCGACGATCAGTGTGTCGCCACGATAACGCCGGCTCACCTTGTCGATCTTGTCCGTCGGCGAAAAGAGCCAGTGCCCATTTTTCTTCTCGCCGAGTAACGAGGCAAAACAAGCGGGCGAATCGAAACGGGGGAAACAGAGCCAATCGATACAGCCGTCGCGACTAACCAACGCGCCCGTCTGCGTATCGCTTAGGAAGGCGTAGTCCTCGATCTTGGCGGGAGCTCTGTCCATTTGTGCTCGTTCTCCTGCTCGATTCGCTACGACTCAGCCAGCTTCGCAATACCGTCGGCGGTCAATCGGAAGACGGTCCATTCATCCATCGGTTTCGCTCCGAGTTTGTGGTAAAACTGAATGGCCGGATCATTCCAATCGAGCACTGCCCATTCCATACGACCGCAGCCGCGCTCCCGCGCAATCTTCGCAAGATCGACAAGCAACGCGCGACCGTAGCCTTTGCCGCGCATCTCCGGCTTCACGAATAAATCTTCCAAGTAAAGCCCGGGACGGCCAAGCCACGTCGAGAAATTGTGAAAGAAAACCGCGAAGCCGACAGGCATTTCGCCTTCAAAGGCAAGTAGAACTTCCGCCGCGGGCTTTTCGCCGAATAAAACATCGACCAGTCGTTCTTCGGTCGCGGTCACGTCATTCGGCGCGCGTTCATAGGTGGCGAGGTCCTGGATCAGTTGCAGAATAATCGGCACATCGGTAACGGTGGCCGGACGAATCTCGAACTTGGCTGAGTCGATTTTCATTGTTAGACGTTCCACGAATTGTCTGCCGTAATCCAGCAACGAAAATCTGTTTGCGACTATTGATTAGATGTTCGACGCCTTTTTTCTGGCGGCGGCGAACAAACCTACGCCGAATGGAAATGAAATCTTTTTGAGCAGAACGAGCTCGAGCGACATGATCTTCGTGAAAAGATAATTCGTGAATGAAAAGAATTTCCCGGTGCCAGGAAAATCGCGTCCCATTTTCGAGCCGCCAAGCGTGCGGGCGAGAACGGCTAAGGGGAAGAGTAAGGTAGTCCAGTAAGTCAGTCTCCGAATGACAAACCCGTTTTCTTGCAGCAAGGCGCGGATCTCGTTTTTTGTAAACCTTCTCGCCGTCATTACCGCCACGTCATGCGGGCTGTGGAGGAACCGAAACGCCGGAATATTCAAGAGCAGCAATCCATTCGGGCGCAAAACGCGACTCAGTTCGCGGACAGCATTGCCTGCGTCTTTTACGCGTTGCTGGCAAAGGACGCTTAAACAGATCACGGCATCGAACGATGCATCGGCGAATGGCAACGCCGTGACGTCGGCTTGTTGCACATTGGTCAGTCCGCGTTCGTGGCAAAAGGAGATGGCTTCCGGCGCAAGATCGACACCGACACTTTCCTTCGCACTTCCGAGCCGCTTCAGGACTGCCCCGGTACCGCAGCCGGCGTCCAGAATCGCTTTCTCACGCCAGTCGGGCAATTGTTGCTCCAACGTGTCAAAAACAAGGCGGTGGAGCGCCCGGTACCACCAGTGCGTCTCTTCGACGCGAAACATCACTTCGTATTCAGCGGGGCGCATCGCGCAGGTTGCGTGACGATTATTTGGCGTTAAACGAAATCACTCGTGGCGATGGGTCGCTTCGCTTCGCTCGAAGCGCCTGCGGTATATCGGACGATGTATTGCGGCGTGCCCGTGTGTCCGAGATAGAGTCGCCCGAGATATTCTCCGACCAGGCCCAGCACCATCAGCTGAACACCCGAAAAGAAAACAATGCACGCTAACACGCTCGGAATTCCCACCGTGACGTTCGGCGCAATCCAAAATTTATCGATAAAGATAAGGAGCAGGGCCACGACGCTTAGTCCGGCCGTCAGCAGGCCGACATACACGGCAACTCGCAAGGGCACGATGGAGAAGTTCAGGAACATGTTCAGCCATAACCCGACGAGCTTCCGCAACGTATAGCGCGAAGGTCCATGGGAGCTTTGGCGATGTTCCACCGGGATTTGCCCGATGTTTCGCGTGCTTCGATAAATCAAACCGTCGATGTACGGATAAGGCCCGCGATATTTGATGATCTGATCGACCAAAAAACGATTCATGACTTTGAAGCTGGAGAGATAAAGGTCTTTCGGTTTATCCAGCATCAAGGTGGCGATGCGATCAGTGAACCGGCTGCCGGCGTTACGAAACCACGAATGTTGTTTGTCGATGTAATGTCCGTAAACCACATCGTAGTTTTTGCGCTTCAATTCTTGTAACATCGACATGATCTCTTCCGGCGGATTCTGCCCGTCGTCATCCAGCACCGCGACAAACTCGCCGCGGGTGTGAGCCAGGCCAGCCAGCACCGCGTTGTGCTCTCCGAAATTACGACTCAACTGTACGAGCGTGACGGTGTTGGGATATCTTTCGACGAGCTGCGCGCACATCGCTTCGCTGTCATCCTCCGAACCGTCGTTCACTAGCACGATCTCGAAAGCCGTTGTCCCAAAGATTTCGTGGATGCGTTCAACGACGCGGCCGACCGCTCGTCCGCTGTTATAAACTGGAATGACCAGAGATAAGTCTTGTGTCACTCCGGGTTTTCCCGTTTCAACCATCATCTAACCGCCGATGATCGTAAAAAAACGCCGAAAGTTATAGAAAATCTTTTGGTCGAGACCTTACAATTCGCCGTGTCCTTGCCTAAAGATTTGAGCGGCGCCGATATCCTCGTGACCGGCGGTCTCGGCTTTATCGGTTCCTCCCTCGCCCGTCGCCTCCTCGCGAGCGATGCCAAAGTTACCCTGGTGGACAGCCTCATTGCCGAATACGGCGGCAATCTTTTCAATATCGATGATATCCGCGATCGCGTTGCGGTTGAACGGGCGGATGTCCGGGATGCGTCCGCCATGGCTTCGCTGATCAAAGGCCGGGACTTTTTGTTCAATCTCGCGGGCCAAACCAGCCATCTCGATTCCATGACCGATCCCCTCACCGATTTGAACATCAACGCTGCGGCCCAGCTGCACATTCTGGAAGCCTGCCGCCAACACAATTCCGCCGTCAAAATTATTTTTGCCAGCACCCGGCAAGTTTATGGGCGCCCGCAGTATCTGCCCGTCGATGAAAAACATCCCCTCAATCCCATCGATATCAACGGCGTCAACAAACTGGCCGGCGAATGGTATCATTTGCTCTACCACAACGTTTACCAGATTCGCTCGAGCGCGTTGCGCCTGACCAATACTTATGGGCCCGGCATGCGCGTTAAAGATGCGCGGCAGACATTTCTCGGGATTTGGATTCGGCAACTGATCGAAGGCAAGCCAATCAAGATCTTCGGTTCGGGAATGCAGCGGCGCGATTTCAATTTCATCGACGATGTGATCGATGCGCTGCTGCTGGCGGCAACGCGACCGGAGTCGGAAGGCCAGGTTTTTAACCTGGGCCACAGCGAACATATTAGCTTACAGGAACTCGCCGTTTTACTTATCGAGCTAAACGGCGGCGGTGATTACGAGATTGTTCCATTCCCGGCCGATCGCGAAGTCATCGATATCGGCGATTACTACGGAGACTTTCGTAAGATCGACAATCTACTCGGCTGGTCTCCGAAGGTCTCGCTGCGCGAAGGCCTGGCGCAGACACTCGATTATTACCGGCAACATCGCGGACATTACTGGGATTCCTAGATCATGATTCGCATGAACGATTTCACGGCCGAGCCGGAAGAGTTACGCCGGGAGGAACTGGCCGCGGTCGAGCGCGTGCTTCGCTCAGGAAGATTCATCCTTGGAGAAGAAGTCGATCAGTTCGAGAAAGCTTGGGCGAAATTTTGCGGCGCGCGCTTTTGTGTCGGGGTCGGCAATGGAATGGAAGCGATCGAACTTGGATTGCGCGCCATGGATCTTGGCGCCGGCGATGAAGTCATCACCACGCCGATGACAGCGATCGCCACGATCATCGCGATCATGCATGCCGGAGCGACGCCTGTCCTCGCCGACATCGATCCGGAAACCGCTTTGCTCGATTTGGCGAGCGTAGAGCGATGTCTCACCTCGCGAACGAAAGCGGTCTTGCTTGTGCATTTGTACGGTCAACTGCGCGATATCGACCATTGGATTGCGCTTTGTAGCAAGGCGAAGATTGATCTCCTCGAAGATTGCGCTCACGCGCACGGCGTTGTTTGGAATGGGCGACATGCCGGTGTCTTCGGACAATGGGGCGCCTTCAGTTTTTATCCGACGAAAAACCTCGGCGCCAAAGGTGACGCCGGCGCGCTGGTCACAAATTCAGAAGAAATCGCCAGCCGCGTGCGAAGATTACGAAATTACGGCGGCACCAATCGTTACGAGCATCCCGAGGTTGGCTTGAACAGCCGTCTCGATGAAATGCAGGCAGCCATTCTCTCGGCCCGCCTGAATTGGCTGGAGCGTTTCAACGCCCGTCGTCAGGAAATTGCTCGCCGATATTTAGCCGGGATAAAAAATCCGCGCGTCGCGCTCCCAGTGCAATCGGCCAGTCACGTTTATCATTTATTCGTTGTCCGCTGCCCCGATCGCGACCGTCTGGCGAAGTTCCTGAATAAAAATGGCGTCGAAGCATTGATTCACTATCCGATTGCCGCGCATCAGCAGGGATGCTGCCAGAGTGTCCGATGCGATCCGCGCGGCCTTTCCAACGCCGAGATTTACTCCAAACAATGCTTGTCACTCCCCTGCCATCCGCAACTTTCCGACGACGATGTCTCGAAAATCGTCGATGTAACCAATCAATTCAGTTTGTAGATCCTGAATTGCGGTGTCGCTTCCATGAGCGTCGCCGTTTGATCGAGATGGTGTGCGAACTCTTTGTAGTAATCGAGCCACCAAAATGTTCCCGAATAAAAGGTAAGATGCGTCGCGCCGTGCCTTCGCAGTTGCTCCAAGTCGGCGATCGCGTCGGCGTCGCCACTGGGATGGCCGTTGTAAATGCCGTCGGTCTCAAGAAAATGCCAGCCTTTACGCTCGGCATAATAAAATACCGCCGGATCGCCATAATTTGCGGCCACGATCAGCGATCCGGACGGTGTCGTTCGTTTCAATTCCAAGCCGAGATCGCGCAGGTCCGCCGCTGACGCTCGATAAAAGACGCGCGCCAGCACAAGAGCGAAGCCGACGAAGACGATTGCGATACCAACGACAAAAACCTTAGAGCGCCGCGCGCGCAGGTTCGTCTCTAACCAAGCGCAACTGGCGCCGGCGAAGGCGGCAGCGATTGGAACAAACGGCAGTTGATACCACTGGTGACGGTTCCCCCAGCCTGCTACGAAAGTAAAAACCATCATCGCCGCCAACCACCAGCGAAATGCACCGGCGGCTGTTGTCGATCTTGTCGTAAAGAGACCCAGAATCGCGAGGGAGCAGAGAATCGAAGTGAGAGTAGTGGTCGCGATTTGCCCGGCGATCTTCCAATACCAAGCCGCATTCATGATCCGAAAACCACCGGCGCCAAAAAAATGATAAGGGTAAAATCTCTCCGCGATCATGTGCGCATGCCAGTACCAGATCGCGGAAGGCAACAGCGCGATGGCGGCAAAGATCCAGAGCGAGGGCTGCCGGAACAAATTCCAACGGAATTTCTGACAAGCGAGAAAGAAGAGCGGCGCCCCGATCAACGCCGTCGTCAATTTGATCAATAACGCAAATGCGATCGCGAATGATGCGGCAAGCAATGCGCTCGATGTCTGATTGTCGATCCAACGAAGAAAAAAATAGAGGCCGATCAATCCGAGACTGAGCGACGGCATGTCGGGTATAAAGGCGCGGCTCGCCATAATTCCGAGCGGGGCAAAGGCGTAAAACGTCAACGCGTAAAGGGCCGCACGTTCGCCAAAAATGCGGCGGGCAATCAGAAAAAAGAACGGCAACGACACCGCGAAGAAAAGAAGCGATTCACTCCGTCCGATCCATTCGTGCACTCCGAAAATTCGGTAAGCATGCGCGGCCGCGAATGGTAGGATGGGAAACTCGGTCCCGACATAGCCTGGCTCATTTCCGGCCCAATCGATTTGCGGCCAGGCAAAGTGAAAACCGTTCTGATAATAATTTCGTGCGATCGCGGCGACATCAGCCTGACGCCAGCTCCAACCATCGACAAACGGCTGATTAATATCAATAAAGCGCAGCGCGATCGCCAGGACACCGATGGCAATGGCGACGTTCCGATGTCGATTCTGCGCGTTTGTCACGATTCGCCTCTTGACAAACCGACTCGCGAAAGTCAATCGAGTACCTGTCGTTTGTTGGGAAGTAGGAATCTCTTTGCGATGAAAACAGAACTGTTCCGCGTCCCCGCCGCGATTGTCGCGACGGTTGCGGTGGCGCTTATTTGGCCGGACTACGTCTGTCGAGCCCAGGCCCCGCCACCTCCGGATGCGCCAGACGTAGTCGATTTCTCCAAGCTCATTCCGCTTCTGCCCGAGGCTCCATCGGGATGGACGGCGGATAAACCGGAAGGTGAAACCTCTGATATCGGCGGCTTCAAGTTAACCAATGTGCATCGCGATTATCGCAAAGGCGAAGGGGACGATGCGCCGTCGGCCGCGATCAGCATTCTCGATTCCGTTTCGAACCCGGACTATGTCATCGCCACAACCGCGGCGTGGAACCTCAACACACAGACCTCCGAAGGTTATACGAAGTCGGTCACAATCGATGGCAACCCCGGCTTTGAAGCCTACGAGGTCGAGGGCAAACACGGCAGCCTTTGGGTGATGGTGGCGAAGCGCTATTTTGTCCAGATCGAATTGCAAAAACAGGATCCAAAGGAATTGCAGGAATGGATCAAGCGGCTCGATTTGAAGAAACTCTCGACCATTAAATAGGTTCTACTTTTTCTGCGCCTTGCCTGTCATCGGAACAAAGCGGACCGGAGTCACTGAGCGTTGGCGAAGCTGACCGTTTTCCTTTTCGAGAAGATACAACTCCTGATCTCCCATCGGCCCAACCGGAATGATCATCCGGCCATGGTCTTTCAACTGATCGACCAGCGGCTGCGGAATGTGATCGGGAGCGCAGGTGACAATTACGGCGTCGAAGGGCGCATGTTCGGGCCAGCCTTTGTAACCGTCACCGACTTTCACACGCACATTTTGGTAGCCGAGGCGTTGCAATGTCGCCTCGGCCGTTTTCGCAAGCGGCTCGATGATTTCAATCGAGTAAACTTCTGCGACCAGTTCGGCCAGGATGGCGGCTTGATAACCTGATCCGGTACCAATCTCGAGCACGCGATCCTGCGGTTGCGGTCGCAGTTCCTCCGTCATGAACGCGACGATGAAGGGCTGCGAAATTGTCTGGTCGTAACCGATCGGCAACGGCTGATCGGCGTAACTGGCCGCGCGGAACTGTTCCGGGACAAACTCTTCCCGCGGCACTTTGCGCACCGCTGCCAGAACGCGTTCGCCGTTGATTCCGCGCATGACGAGTTGCTCTTTCACCATACGCTCGCGTTGCGCCGCAAAATCGGCAACCGTTGTCGGCGATTGGCCGCAGCCCAAGCCTGCCAAAAGGGCAAGGATCGGCCATTGCCAAACTCGTCGCACACCACAAAGTAGTGCACGTTAGGACCAAGCAAAACGCCATGGCTGAAGATCGAAAAACACCCGAACAACGCGCGACGATGACGGACATCGAGCGTTTGCGCCATTCCACCGCGCATGTCCTGGCGACTGCGATCCTGAAGCTCTGGCCGGAGGCGCAGTTCGCGGCCGGGCCGCCGGTCGAAAACGGTTTTTATTACGATGTCGATCTTCCGCACCGCATCTCGCCGGAAGATTTCGAGAAGATCGAGGCGGAGATGAAAAAGGAGATCAAAGCGAACCATCCGTTCGAACGCGTGGAAGTTTCGAGAAAAGAGGCGCTGGAAATGGGAAAAAAAGGACGGCTCGCCGCGCTAAGCGATCGGAACCATCCGAGCAAATTCAAGATCGACATCATCGAGAACATTCCGGAAGGCGAAACCATCTCGCTCTACCGCAACGGCGACTTTGTCGATCTTTGCGCCGGCCCGCACGTCATGCGCACGGGAAACATCGGCGCGTTCAAGCTCACCAGCGTGGCGAGCGCATATTACAAAGGCGACGAAAAGAACCCGCAACTCCAGCGCATTTACGGCACCGCTTTCAAGAACAGGACGCAGCTAGACGAATATTTCGCCATGCTCGAGGAAGCGAAGAAGCGCGACCACCGCAAGCTCGGCAAAGAACTAGAGATTTACGTGATCGACGACGACGTCGGTCCCGGTTTGCCAATGTGGTTGCCGCGCGGAGGTGCCATCATCGATGAACTCGAGAAGCTCGCGCGCGAAACTGAATTCGCCGCCGGTTACCAGCGCGTCCGCACACCGCATATCGCGCGCGAGAGCCTGTACCGAAAAAGCGGTCACCTCCCCTACTACGCCGAGTCCATGTTTCCGCCGATGGAAATGAAATGGGAGCCGGGCGAAGTCGCACAATTGGAGACCATCGAGAAGAATATCGAGTCTCGCCGGGATCGTGTGGCTGACATGCAAAAGCAGCTGGCGACGATTGAAGCAAATCCGAGAACTGAGGACATTTTGCGAAGAGCAAAGGAGCTTCGAGGCGAGATTGCCGCGCATGAAATTGAGGACGAGAAACTGAGTGGCGATGTTGAAAGGGTGATAGGTAGGCAGCGCTACTACCTCAAAGCGATGAACTGTCCGCATCACCACAAGTTGTTTGCGGCGGTGCCGCGCAGTTATCGCGATTTGCCGTTGCGGTTGGCGGAGTACGGGACGTGTTACCGCTACGAGCAGAGCGGCGAGTTGTTTGGGCTTATGCGCGTGCGCTCGATGCAGATGAACGACGCGCACATCTACATGACGCCGGAGCAGTTCGAAACGGAATTCAACGCCGTGAACGAGCTCTATCTGAATTATTTCAAGCTCTTCGGAATCGAAAAATACCTGATGCGTTTCTCGACGCACGATCCGGCCAAGCTCGGACAGAAGTTTGTCGATGAGCCGGAGCTTTGGAAAAAGACCGAGGAGATGACGCGCAACGTCTTAAAAAACTCCGGCATCAATTATGTCGAGGTGCCGAACGAAGCGGCGTTTTACGGGCCGAAGATCGACGTGCAAGCGTGGAGCGTGATCGGGCGTGAGTTTTCCATCGCGACCAACCAGGTCGATTTCGCACAGCCCCGACGACTTAACCTCGTTTACAAAGACCGCGACAACACTGAAAAAACACCGCTCTGCATTCATCGCGCCCCGCTCGGGACACACGAACGTTTCATCGGATTCCTGATCGAGCATTACGCGGGCAACTTCCCGCTGTGGTTGTCTCCCGAACAGGTGCGCATCCTCACCATCGGCGACGATGCGAAGCTGATCGACTATTCGATGTCGATCTTAAAGGAATTGCGCGCACATCAGGTTCGCGCTGAGATCGACAAGAGCACCGATCAAATCAATGGCAAAATCCAGCGCGCCGAACAAATGAAAGTCCATACCATGTTCGTCATCGGAAAGCGGGACATGGAAGCGAAGGCGGTCAGCGTTCGCGTTCATGGCAAAGGCAATCTCGGGGCCAAACCACGCGCCGACGCGATCGCCGAGATTTTGCAATCGATTCGGGAGCGAAGAGCTAGTTGAAAAGGCACAGAATTGTCTTGCTGCTCGCAGTCGCTTCTTGCCTGGCCTTCCTACTGGTCTCTTTCACGTCACGACGGGTTGGAAAAGACGAATGGTTGCGTCCGATTCAACGCGCGGAATCACACCTGCGTGACGTCATTCGACGCTCTGATGGCCCCGGCGAAATCTACGCGTTATTAAGTGAGGGCACCTGGGGCGGGGTTGGCCAGAAGTACGTGTTTATCTCGAACAGTCGCGCGGTTCTGCATTGCGACGATGAGAATGGGCGCACGCGTGAAAGGGACCTCACAGGCGCGGAACTCGACGAACTCCGCACATGGACGTCGACTAATAAAGTTGATCGACTGCCAAAGTTTGATGAAGGAACGGCGGATGGGATCCAATTCGAATATTTCCATGCCGTGCGGAATGGCGACGAGCATCGCGTCTTCATGAACAATCCGCCCGGCGCACCAATCGGTGGAGCAGCTGTTTTTTTCGGCGGTAAAGGTGTGTCAAACCGGAAACTGTACGGCGAACTAACTCGCCGGATGCTGAAGCTAACCGACGCTCCTATGCGTGTGATTTATCCGGCACTCGAGGAAATGCCTGGATTTCGAGTCGTTCATGCGAAGGAAAACGGAGAAATAACAGCGATATCTTATCGGAACGGACAACTTCTGGCGGGAGTTTCGCGTTCGTACGATGAACCGATTGAGTGGCATGTCATAAAGGACGATCGATTGTCGGACCAATCCGGGCCTCGCGTTCCTAATTCATCCGAGCAGGATATTCCCGGATACTACAACTGGCATAAAGCTGACCTGACGTTTCCCACCGGACCGCTAGCAGGCAAACGATTGTGGGCAGGCCAACGACAAAACGATCAATTAGAAGGGCTTTGGATTTCAGGAGAAAACAATCAGCCAGAGTTGATAGCGCCCGGAGAATTTGCTGCGCCTGTCACTTCTCAAGGCGGCGAATGGATTGTCGTTGCTAAAACACCGCCCGGCAAAATGTGGAACGTGCCTAATGGCATCGTGCGAATTCATCTGCCGGATAAGCGCGTGTTCGATGTCGATCTTCCACCGGCGGATAATTTCGATCCCGTCGCCTGGATTGAAGCGCGAAAACGTGTCCTCGTTTATCGTCAGCGCGATTGGCAAGATGGCAAAGCTGGCCCGGAAAAACCGGAATTCCATCTTCTCGATCCCGTTACGGGAACGCATGAGAAGGTGGAAGGCGAAATGCGACCTTTCTTTGATGCGGGCAAACACAAACTACAACCGACCGCTCGGCCGAATGAATTTTGGGCCGCGCTGCATTCCAGTGTGGTCGATCCCAAACTGCACAGCACGAGCATCGGTCGATTCGACAGCTATAATTTCCGATTTATGCCAATGCTGAGTTTTCGAGACGTCGAATTCGCCAGTGACAGCGTCTACGTTGATGAACCATCACGTGTCATCTGGATGACCGTCAACGGGGACCTACTGCGCTTTATGTTTCCGAATTGAGCGACGCGCAGCGCAGATGATCCGTGAGCGAGACCAATCATAAAGCGCCTCGATCCGTAATCGGTGCAATGCGGGGCCGCAGATTTGTCGTCGCCATCCCGTATGCAGTTTTGTTTGGGTTCGCGTTCTATCTTCTCTTCTACAATCTGGATAGTCATTTGCTTTGGGGCGATGAAGCCGAGACGGCGTTGTTGGCGAAAAACGTTCTTCGTTTCGGAATTCCGAAGACGGTCGACGGCGTTAATCACATCACGGTGCTCGGCAATTTTCGCGATGAAAACGCGGGGCATGTTTGGATCTGGGCGCCGTGGTTGCAAGAATATGTAACGGCGGCCTCTTATCTTGTCGGCGGCGCGACGACCTGGAGCAGCCGGGCGCCCTTCGCGGCGCTGGCGTGGCTAAGCGTCGTCCTGCTCGCGCGCGCTGTTTACCGAATCTATCGCGACCACCGAGTGGCGCTCGCCAGTTGTCTCCTCTTCGCTACGTCCGAAGTCTTCCTACTGCATTCGCGCCAATGCCGTTATTACGCGATCACGGTATTGGCCGAGGTGGTTCTGATTTACGGCGGGCTTCAACTGTTGACCAAGCGCAAGAATGGAATGTGGCTGCTGGCGCTCGGACTGACTCTGCAATTTTACACAAACTACATTGTCGCCGCCGCGAACATGCCGTTCGTGATCGCGTTAGGCTGGCTGCTTTATCGAGACCGAGGAAACTTGAAGCAGTTGGTCGTCGCTGTCGGAATTTTTGCGGCAGCGGCGACGCCATGGCTGATGTATGCCCAGCCGTGGCGGCAATCGAAAGAACTCCTTCACGAGAATTTTGGGTCCAAGCTGCTGTATTACGTTACGGAGTGGCATTTTCATTTTGTGCCTTGGATTTTCTTGCTCCTGCCGGTGGCGGGATTGCTGACAAAATTACTTCGATCAAATTCGCGGGACGCATTCAACCCAGTCACGCCGTTCGAGAGTGCGCTGCTCATCGCGCTGGCCGGATACTTCGGTGTCCTTTTGCTGCCACCAATGGAACTGCGGTATCTGCTACCGCTTCTGCCCATCGGCTGTGTTCTTGGCGCCGCATGGGTATTCCGTTACATCAGATGGCCAATCGCAGCTGTTGCCCTGATTGCAATACAGGCGACAAGCAACCTCTTCGCTGTGGGCTCGACATTCGGCGTGGCGCACCAACACACGTGGCGCGCTCCGCTGATTGAATACATCGCGAGTCTCGGCATCAGTTACCGGAACCGTTTCAGTGATATCCTGGACACGCTTTCAAGCAAAGCGCATGCGGGTGAAACCGTGTGGGTGGCAGATCCGGAGCTGCCATTAATATTTTACACTGGAATGAAGGTCATCGACGCGCGACTGGAAGTAATAACCGCATTTCCGGATTGGATTTTGCCTGAGAGTGCTTCTGGGGTTGTGACGCAACCGCCGCTTCTAGTTCCGGATTCAGTGAAATCGTCCTACGAGACGATCATTCTTTCAGTGCACGATTCGGATCGCCTCGACAGCATCCCCGAACCGGATGTTTACCAATATCGCACGACGTCGCAACGGTCGGACTTTGTGATTTACAGAAAGCGACGTCCGACGGGCAACCAACACTGATTGTCGGGCGTAATTCGCTGTTTCAATCGACGGATTTTCGCTAAGAAAGGTCGGATGGATCTCCCCGGCGCGCTGAAAAAGCATTTTGGCTACGATAAATTTCGGCCACTGCAGCAAGAGATCGTCAAGGACGCGCTGGCGGGGCGCGATGTGTTTGCACTGATGCCGACGGGGGGCGGGAAGTCGCTTTGCTTCCAACTGCCGGCGTTGTTGCGGAGCGGGCTGACGATTGTGGTTTCGCCCCTGATTTCTTTGATGAAAGACCAGGTCGATGCGCTGCAAACCGGCGGAATCGCGGCGACGTTCCTGAATTCGACATTAGATCGCGACGAGGCGATTGCTCGACTACGCGGATTAAACCACGGCGAATACCGTCTGCTTTACGTCGCGCCCGAACGGCTGATGCTCGATACCTTCCTGGAGCGGGCGCTGAACTGGAACATTACTCAAATCGCGATCGACGAGGCGCATTGCATCAGCGAATGGGGCCACGATTTTCGTCCGGAATATCGCGAGCTGAAAAAGCTGAGAAAACATTTACCGGACGTTCCGATCATGGCGTTGACGGCAACGGCGACGGAGCGTGTCCGGAAAGACATTCTGCAACAACTAAAGCTCCGTGAGCCGCGCTGTTATGTCGCGAGTTTTAACCGGCCCAATCTCACCTATCGGGTGGTAGCGAAATCTTCCGCGTACGAGCAATTACTCGCGTTAGTTCGAGATCGGCCAAATGAAAGCGGGATTGTGTATTGTGCGAGCAGGAAGACGGCGGATTCGTTAGCGGCGAAACTAAGCGCGGATGGAATCAAAGCGAAGCCGTATCACGCGGGGCTCGAAGGGAAAGAACGTGCGACGCATCAAGAACTGTTTCTGCGCGACGATCTGCGTGTGATCACCGCGACGATCGCGTTCGGCATGGGGATCAACAAGCCCAATGTGCGCTTCGTTATGCATTACGATCTGCCGAAAAACATCGAGAGCTATTACCAGGAAACGGGGCGCGCGGGCCGCGACGGCTTACCGAGCGATTGCGTGTTGCTCTTCAGCGCGAATGATGTCGTAAAACAACGCCGTTTTATTGAGGAAAAAGGCGAACGCGAACAGCAAATCGCGCACGAGCAATTGCGCGGGATGATTCACTACGCCGAGACCCGCGATTGCAGGCGCGCCACGTTGCTGAAGTATTTCGGGGAGGATTTTGGCGAAACTCCCTGCGATGGCTGCGATAATTGTCTGAATCCGCGCGAGACCTTCGACGGCACGGTGCACGCGCAGAAGTTTCTCTCGTGCGTCTACCGCGTTCACGAGAAACACCGTTTTGGGTTCGGCTTGAATCACATTGTCGATGTTCTGTGCGGGGCCGACACAGAACCGATTCGGCAGCGCGATCACGACCGGCTTTCGACCTACGGTATCGGTCAGGATTTGAAGCGCGGCACGTGGCAGGCGATCGGGAGAGAATTGTTGCGGCTTGGATTTGTCGCGGCCGCGCCGGGAAAATTTGCGACGCTCCAGCTCACTGAGACTGGATTGGCCGCGTTGCGAGGGCGAAAACCAATCACGCTCACGAAACCGTTCGATGTCGATGTTGCAAAACGCCGCAAACATCGTGCCGGCGAGATCGAATGCGACGAACGCCTTTTCGAACGGTTGCGCGCCTTGCGTCGCAGTATTGCCGACAAACGCGATGTGCCGGCTTACATTATTTTTTCCGACGTTGCGCTGCGCGAGATGGCGCGCGCTTTTCCGACAACGCCCAGTGAATTCGGGCAGGTTCCGGGCGTGGGCAAACAGAAATTGCGAGACTTCGCGGAGCCGTTCACGGATGCGATCAAGGATTATCTGGCGACTAACTCGCCGCCGACAGCTCGAGAGCGTGTCGGTTAATGCGCCTTGTCATTGGTCTTCGGCTCAAGATAAACAAAAGTCTTTAACGCCTCGGTCAAGGCCGGGGCGTCTTTGCGATAACTCGCCTCATCACGTGAAGACAGAACGATGTAGGCGACGGCTTTGGGCAATTGGACGTAAGCAACCCGTTCCCATTGGGAGTAGGTCTTACTCGCTGGATATTCGTTGATAAAATAGGGCTTTCCGTCACCGGTTTTTCCGGAAGCAACCTTTTGCTTCGGCGTGCCGTGCGTCTTTTTCATTTCTTTGATCGCCGTGGCGACGAATGCATCCACGTCTTCGAATTGTGTGCTCGCGATCTTGGCATACATGATCGTTTTTGCGTCCGACCACGACGAGTCCTTTGGGTAAAGAACGCAAGGCAAACCCTGCGCGGCTCCGGCGCTATTATCGAGCGCCCACCCAGCCGGCGCGCTGATATTAAAGGCGGCTTTTGGACCGTAAACGACGCCTCCGGCAAACTTGTCCTGTTGTGCGAACGTGCAGGTGCAGAATAACAACCAAGCGATGGAACCGAGCGAGATTGGTTTCATAATTCGCTTGAGTCTGTGGAGTTTCCCGGTCGCACACAAGCGCGTTGCTTTGAGGGGCAATTCCGCGCATTCTTGCGTCGATTGAAACGAAACACGATCGCGCCCGTTCTTGAGCGAAGTCTTACGATGCTCGCCGCCGTGTTCTCGGGTGTATGCATGACGATGGCAGGCGATTTGCACCCGATCGTCGAAGTTGAAAGTGGATTCCTGCTTGGCGCGACTGCGGATGGCAAGTGGATCAATGCCGAGCAGGCGGCAAAGTCGATCCACTCTGGCACGGTATATCGAGTTTACAGTTTGACCGGTCAACTTGGCGAAGCGAAGGGCAGTGAACCGAAATCGGCCTCAGAGCCGTGCCCTGATACGCTGGAAGTTTCATTATCACCGAAACCGGAGGGCGGCGTGATCGCGCTCGCGGCGCCGTGGAAAGCATTGCCGCGCAAACCACGCATAGCCAACCCAACGCAGAAGGCATATGTCGATGTGGTGCGCGATTTCCTGGCAAAGCGTGGAATCAAGGAACCGAAAGTGAAAATTACCCGGATCCTGCGCGTCGACCTGGATGGTGACGGCGAGGAGGAGGTTCTAATCAGCGCCACGAATTACTTCAGCAAAGACGACAGCGTGCCGTCGAGCGCGTCAGCGGGAAGTTATTCGCTCGTGCTTTTGCGGCGGATGGTAGCGGGGAAAGTTCGGACCCAACTCGTGGCCGGCGAGTTCTATCCGAGTGCCGGACATTTCAATGCGCCGAATTCCTATGATGTCGGCGCGGTCCTGGATTTGGACGGCGATGGAAAACTCGAGATCGTGGTGCATTCAGGCTATTACGAAGGAGGCGCGACAACGATTTATCGCTGCGAGCCAGCACAGATTAAGGCCGTTCTTTCGGTCGAGTGCGGGGCTTAAGCGAAATCTTCCAGGGAGTAATTGTCGATCTTAGCGACGTTTACTTTTGTTCAAATTTTCGTTAGACCATTGTTTCGATGAAACTTGTCACTTTCCTGGCGGCAGTCCTGGTTACGCAATCGGTGACCGGCGCGCTGGCGGCTAACCCATTCCTGGATGCGCCGGACGATCAGCCGATTTCGGCAACATTTCGCGGGACGGAATGGAGCGACAAATTCGAGGAGGAAGACGAACAAATCAGACTAACCGCAACCGTGGTAACAAAGCGAATCGCGAAGATGCCGTGGGGCGCAATTTTCAAAATCAGTTTCGAGAATCTAAAGTCGCGCGCGCCGGAGAAGCGCGAGATTCCTCCGGATTATTTCATCGTTACGGATGATCGCATCATCCTGTTAAACGAGGGGGACAAAATCGACGAAGCGGTGCAACGAGTTTCCGCGCTGGAGAAGCCCCCCGCCTTCGACCCTTGGCTCGTTTACGGCATCACCCAGGGCAACTTCACTCACGAGGAGGGTTTGTGGAAGACCACGATCGAATTGAAGAGCGATTTGTGCATCTACCAGGCGGCACACCCGTCCGGTCATTTCAAAAAGATCGTTTGGAAGAAAGGCGTCGGACTGATCGAAGATTCCGAGGGATACGGCGCGGGGGCGGATGGCTTTCGCTTGAAAAGGGTCGCGACGAAAAAGTCGTGATTTTCGGGGCGATAAGCGGTCGAATGCCGGGCGGGAAACGAAATAGTCTGAGAATGAAGAATTTATCAGAAAGCGGCGGCAAACTGCTCGTGGGCATAACACTGTCGATCTTGTGCAGCATGTCGCTGCTCGGCGCGCAGAACGATCCAGAGCTCGCGATCGCCAAGAAACAAGCCGAACTGGAAAGGCAACGCCTTGATCTGGAGAAAAAGAGTCTTGAGCTAAAACAAAAAGAACTCGACCTCGAAAAAGCGCGTCAGGAATTTCAGGCACAGCAAAGCGGACGCTCGCTCAGCATGAATCTGTCGGGTGACGTCCTGTTCGATTATGACAAAGCGGCGTTGAGGCCGGAAGCGGAACAAGCGCTCAAGAAAGTCGCGGTCGTCCTTTCGCAGTTCCCGGAGAGCAAGGTCACGGTCGAAGGCTACACCGATTCGAAAGGAACGAAGTCTTCCAATATGCAGCTTTCACGCGAGCGCGCGCAATCGGTGAAGGACTGGTTGGTGAAGAGCGGAAACGTTCCAGCTGCGAATATTTCTACGAAAGGATTTGGCGAAAATTATGCGATCGCGCCGAACAAGAACCAGGATGGCAGCGATAACCCGCTCGGACGCGCGTTGAACCGGCGCGTGTCGATCATTGTAGAAAAACAGGCAGCACCTCCGCCGTGATCGCAGCCGCGAGCTGAACCCGCTAACGCCGCTTCCTTCTCGGCAACCCTTTGCGCTTCGTCTTGGCGAAGTCGCGCAATTGCTTTTCGCTCATTGATTTCGCCATTTGCCTGGAAGCGCCTTTGAGCGATGACTTCGAGCGTTTTCCGCGTTTGGCGGCAAGGGCCGCGCCTGCGGCCATTTGTTGTTTCTTCGATTTTGCGGGCATACAAAGGTTTCGCCCGCCGCGCCGCGAATGGATTTGATTAATTCACGGCGGCTTTGCGCCACAGAAAATAAATCGGCACGCCACTGAGGACGATTAAAATTCCGATTCCGGAAGTGGATGGAGCAAGCCAGGCAAGATCGACAATCAACAAGCCGGCGAGCAAGATCGAGATCATCGGCACGAACGGATAACCCCACATGCGATAGGGCCGTTGAGCCTGCGGAGCTTTGTGTCGCAAAAGGACTACGGCTGCGACCATCAAAACATAGAAGATCAGGTCCGCGGAAACGATGTACTCCAGAAGCTGGGTGTAAACGTTCCCATAGCTCGGTGCGCCCGTAGAAGGGTTCGTCGTAGCCGTCCGCGGCAAAGTCAGCAGGGCCGTCCAAATTCCCTGCGCGAAAAGCGCCACCTCTGGAACATGAAACCGGTTGGTCGTGCCGACTCGCCGAAAAAATAAGCCATCGCGCGCCATGGCGAAGTAAACGCGCGCGCCGGCGAGGATGAGGCCGTTGTTGCAACCGAAAGTCGAGATCATGATCGCGGCCGCCATGCACATCGCGCCGGGATGACCAAAGACCGCATTCATCATGGCAACGGCAACGCGGTTTTGCGGCGCGTGCTGGATTTCAGAAAGCGGCAGAACGGCGACGTAAGCCAGATTAGCCAGCACGTACAAAATCACCACGATGCCGCAGCCCCAAAGCAACGCGCGGACAAGATTTCGCCCCGGGTCGCGGACTTCGCTGCCGATGAATGTCACATTTGTCCACGCGGTTTGGGCAAAGACCGGACCCACCATTGCCTTTCCAAAAAGCAGCACGAGCGCAAGCGCGCCGACAAATTGGAAACCGGGTTGTGCAGCTTGCGGGCTCCATCCGTTCGCCCATGAATCCCACCATGCCGACGAACGCGCGGCCGATGCCAAACTCCATCCCAGTGACAATCCAACAATCACGACGCCGGCAAGCGCAGCCGTCTTTGCGAACGTGAACGTGTTTTGCACGATACGGCCAATCTCCAAGCCGCGCGTATTTGTCCAGGTGAGGAGAAAGATCAAGGCGATGGCGACAAGTTGCTCGGTGGAGAGGCTGATGGCATAAGCGCGGCCTAACGAGATCGGCGCGATCAAGTAATTGTCTGAGGCGACCGCTGGAACGAAAACGCCAAGAAATTTGGCAAAGGCGATGGCGACCGCCGCGATGGTTCCGGTTTGGATGACCAGAAACAGCGTCCAGCCAAAAAGAAAGCCCAGCGCCGGGCCGTAGGCTTGGCGCAGGAAGACGTAGACGCCACCCGCGCGCGGCATCATGGTCGCAAGTTCCGAGCAACAAAGCGCTCCAGTGATGGTCAACAAGCCGGCGACTGTCCAGGCAAGTAGCAACCAACCGGGAGCGCCGATCAGGCGAGCTGATTCGGCAGAAGTAATGAAAATCCCCGAGCCGATCATCGAGCCGACGACGATCATGGTTGCGTCCAGCCGGCCGAGAGCGCGAACTAATTGCTGGTTACCCGTCGGGTTAGTCATCGTGAAGATTTCGGCGCGCGGACCTGCACGCCTTCCTTTTCCAAACGCGCGCGCAAAGCGCGAGCAAACTGCACCGCGCCCTCGGTGTCGCCGTGCACACAAATGGTTTCCGCCCGTAGATCGACATCTACTCCGTCGACGGAGCGCACTTTCCCCTCGCGCAACAGGCGCACCAGTCGGGCCGAGGCCTCTTCCGGATCGTGCAACAGGGCGTCGGCACGAGAGCGCGGAACAAGCGTTCCATCGGCGAGATAGTTGCGATCGGCGAAGACTTCGCAGACGATTTGCAACCCACGGGATTCGCCCGCGCGCGCCAGTGCGCTGCGATCGGGCGCAAAAAGAATCAGAGTGGGATCAACGGCCTTAATGGCGCGCGCAACCGCGTCGCTCAGCGCCTGGTCGCGTGCCGCCATGTTATAGAGGGCGCCGTGCGGTTTGACGTGGTTGGCACGAGCGCCGGCTCTTTCCGCTATGGCCTGGAAGACCCCGAGTTGATAGACGACCGCATCGAAAACTTCCTCCGGCGTAACTTCAATCTCTTTGCGACCAAAATTCTGCCGATCAAAAAGGCTCGGATGCGCGCCGATCGACACACCATGGGTCTGCGCTGCGGAAACCGCCGCGCGCATTGTTCCGGCGTCGCCGACGTGGAAACCAGTCGCGATGTTCGCTGAGGTAATGAGTTTGAAAAGTTCGTCATCATGTCCGCTGCCTTCGCCGAGATCGGCGTTAAGATCGACATCCAGTGTCATGGCGCGTGCAATTTGATGCCGACCCGGAACTGTTCGAGATCGCATTCGCGCTCGTGCAAGAGTCGATGCGCATCGGTCAGCGAGGTTTCCCGGAATTTGACGCCGTCGCCGGCGCGCAGCTGTGCAGCGATGGGAAGATCGACCGTGAGCACGTGGGCGATCTTTGGATAACCGCCGATGGTTTGGCAATCCCCCAGTAACAGAATCGGATTGCCGTTGGGAGGCACTTGAATAGTTCCGGGAGCAACTGCTTCGGAGACAAGATCGACATGGTCATTCCGCTGCAATACCGGACCGGCCAGTCGCGCGCCCATTCGATCCGAATCGGGTGAGACGGTAAATGTTTCGGTCAGTAACGCGTGCAGAGCTGAATCATTGAACCGGTCCCAGTCGGTACCGCGAGCGATTCGCAACACCGGTAGAGCTTGCGCCGGGCCCGCCCAAGCAGGCGGCGCACTCCAGCTCGCGATTCTGTCCTGACGTAGACTGTCGAGTAAACTTTGCGCCCACGAAGAATTTTCCCCGAGCGAGATGGCGTCGCCGTCGCGTAGCGGACGACCGACCAGGCCGCCAAAATTTGAGCGAAGATCGGTCGAACGGCTCTCCAGCACTTTAGGCAGGTCGACGCCACCAGAAATGGCGAGCCAGGCGCGACAACCACGCCTCGGTTGTTTGATTAAGAGCTCTTCCCCGGCGCGGATCGCGGCAGCGCGACCAGCAGGCAAGGAGAGCGAATCGATCGAGACGTCGAATTCGCCGCCGCACCATGCGACCAAGCGTTCGTCCGGGAAATTCAATCGCAAGCCGCCGAGCGTGATTTCGAAGCCGGCGGCCGTTTCATCGTTGCCGACGAGAAGATTTACGAGTCGAAAACCGTGCGAATCCAGAGCGCCGCCTACGGAAACGCCAAATCTGCGAAAGCCAGGTCGACCGAGATCCTGAACTGTGGTGAGGAAGCCGGCACTGCCCACCGACAGTTTCATTTCAACAACGCCTCAAATTCATCACGCTCGATGGAACGAAACCGAACGCAATCGCCCGCATGCAAGAGCGCGGGTGGAATCTTGTTCGCATCGAACAGCCGCACGGGCGTACGGCCGATGACATTCCAACCGCCAGGGGACCGCATGGGATAAATTCCAGTTTGTGCGCCACCGATCCCGACGGAGCCAGCGGGCACATCCTTTCGCGGAACGGCACGGCGAGGCGTGGCGAGCTGGCTGGGCAATCCACTAAGATAGGGGAATCCAGGCATAAACCCGAGGCAATTGACGCGATACTCGGTACCGCAGTGAAGATCGACAACTTCTTTCGGCGAAAGGCCGACGTGTTTTGACACTTCGTCAAGATCGAGCGCGAATCCCTCTTCGTAACAAACCGGAATCTCGACCACGCTCGGGGAACCACGTTTGGCCTGGCCGTCTCCATCCGCGACCGCGCGGTCAATCTGTTCTTCCAACCAGGCATAGATCCGGTCAGGTTCTGCGCCGGCCGCGATGACAGCGAGCGGATTAAAAAACAGCGCGACGGTCGTGTAAGCGGAAGCGAGCTCGATGATCCCGGGAATTTGCGCGCGTTTAATGCAGTCGTGCAGCGCGAGAACTTCGTCGAGCGCATTCTCCGAAGGGCCTTCGAGTTCATCGCGAAGACGGATGATTAGCGCAGAATCTCCGAGAGGCGTGATCTGCATTCGCGGTAAATGTCAGACGGAAATGTCGATGTTCAGGTCAAAGCGAGCGATCATCGGTTGGCGGACTTCCTGGATGACGTCTCCGGCGAAACCGCCTCGGCCACATTCTCGACGTGCGCTTTGATCTCGCTCACCTGCGGATGGACTTCGCGAATCAAGTCATGCTCGGCCTTGGAGAGCTGCTCGATGCGTTGGGTCACGTCATGCAGTTCTTTCAACATCGCGTTCTGACGGGAAGAAATGCGGTGCATCCACCAAAAGCAGACGAGCCAACAGCCAATGCCGATCCAAGTGAGGGTGATCACGACCATCCGCGAAGTTATATCGCATCCAGCTCAAGGTTTTCAAACAGGGAAGGGATCGACGCGTTGCGGCACGAGAAGCGTTCCAAAATGAAGATGTCGATCTTATGGCGCGCGAGCCGCTTCAATCTCGATATTGACCGCGACTTCCTGACCGATCCCGGAAACGGTCTCAGCGGCCTGGCCAAACATCAGCTTAAACTCGCGCCGTTTGAGGGGCTCGGTTGTGACCTTCCAGCGCGTATGCTTCACCTCACCTGAAATCGGACTAACTAATTGGACGTGAAGGGTGATCGGCTTAGTAACACCGTGCATGGTGAAATCGCCAAGAATATCGCCAGTTTGCTGCCCGGTTCGTTTCACGCTTCGGCTCTTGAACGTAATTTCTGGAAATTTAGCGACGTCGAAAAACTCCGCGCTCCGCAGGTGATTGTCACGTTTTGCATTGCCAGTGTCGATACTGCTAACCTGAATCCGGGCCGAGACCGATGAATTTTCAGGATGATCGCGATCGAGATCGACCGTCCCGGAAAATTGAGTGAACTTTCCCTTTGTCGCGGCGAGGAATTGATGCACGCTGAACCCGATGGTCGAGTGCGACTGGTCGAATTTGTAGGTTTCGTTGGCGGCGGCCGTGGCGAGGATGGAAGCCCACGCCGCAATGATCAACCCGATTCGATATACGATTTTCATAAACCCTTAGTCTTGCTTCGCTGGTTCATCGGCAGGGCCTTTAACAAAGGGGTGCGCGACATCGGCAATTTCCCGAACAAGCTGCCGAGAGCAAACGCTGGGTCGTGCTTCAACATTTTGCTGTCGTGGACACCGGCGATGCGAGCGAGCTCGGTTTCGAAATATGCGACCGCGCGCAGGTCAGGCTCGGAGTGATCGAGATAATTGAAGGCGCGGCGGAGGAGAGCAAAGAGCTCGGGCTCGTGATGGTCGCGTTCGGTGCAAAGCTCGATCAGTTCCACGAAATATGCGGCAGTTTGCGTCCGCAAATACGTTCGGCGAATGCCAGCGAACGCATTTCTCAACGCCAGCTCAGTCAAGGTATGCAGGTTTGATTTTTTATTGCGCGCGATCTGAATTTCAGCTTCAAAAAAGAGGTCCAACTTGCCGGCAAATGGAGTTTTCGCGCGCCGCGCGCCGTTGGCGACAGTCTGGATGCAACCGAAGGATTCTGTGCACCACGAAACAATTAGACTGGTGTCGCGGAACTTTCGTTTGCGCAGCAGAATCGCAGCCGTCGTATCCACAACCACAACGTAGCATGCCGCGTTGAGTTTAAAAAAAACGAGCGGGCCACTGGGCCCGCTCGTTGAGATGAACAATTACGTTCTTACTAGTGCGACATGACGTGCCCGAGCAGGAGATTCACTCTAATCGTGACCTGATCGTTGCTTAACTCGGCCCTCGTGTTGCCCCTGCCAACGGGAAAGATCGGACCGCGAAGTGAACTGAAGTGATAGTTCTCATCGCCAAACTCGCTATGGCGGTACTCCATCGCAATGCTCCAGTTGTTGTGCGGAGCCCATTCGACGCCGCCGCCGCCAGTCCATCCAATCTGGACGCTGTCGTCGTGATTCCGGAGTCGATCAACATTAACGCTACGAACGACACCGTGTCGGTCTATGTGGGTTATAATGACAGAATTTGGCGGAATCCCTTCCGCACCAAGTGGGGGCACCTGGCCGGGAACGAAAAAGGTCGTTGCCGCCCGGTCGTACTCCGAAACGCCGACCTCGGCGAAAGCGACGCCACCAGTGACGTAAAGCAGGACCGGTCCCTGCGCCCAACCCAGACGGCCCCGACCCGAGCCCATCCAGTTTGTTTCGACGTCGCGCTCTGTTGTCAACTGGGTAAACGCAGAAGTGCTACCAAGAAAGAAAAACGAATCGGCCGTATCTCGGAAAACGTCCGTCCGGCCGGTGTTCAGTGCGCTGAAGTCGCCCTCGAGACCGAAAACAAAATGGCCAAACTGAAAGTTGTAGCCTATCTGCCCGCCCCCGATGACTGAATCGATAGAGCCGGCGTCAATGGCGGGTGTAGAATAGGATAGGACATCGCCAGCACCAACTGGGGTCCGGATGAATCCGGTGAGCTGTTCGAAGACGTTCACGTCCGTATCAAAGGCGCCCAGATCGTACTGACTCCAGGTTCCTCCGATGTGGGCGCCAATATAGAGACCGGTCCAGTTGAACGGCTCCTCCTGGGCGACCGCGACGTTCTTATCTTTCGAGGCCCATTTTTCGGGACCCGCATTCGCGCTCGCTGCGACCATCACAGCAACCGCGCAAAAGAGCGCCCCGGCCAATGGCAGTTTTGATATAAAAAGTTCTGTTCTCGTATTTGTTCTCATCTCGTGTGCAGGGTTTGCCAAAACTTGACCGCTCTGCCAAGCAGAAAATTGCTGGTTCAATTTACTAGAAGTGAATGACATGGTTTAAGGCTTTCTAGTTTTAGTGGCCGAAGAAAAATCGGACCAGATTTAAATTGACCCGAACCGTGACCTGATCGCTATCCAGGCCGATGCTCGAACCGCCGCGGTTGCGGCTTGAGCCCGAGTTGGTAAAGAAGGGGCCGCCGAAGTCATCAAAATGAAAAGTATTGTCTCCGAAATCCGTATGCCGGTACTCCAGAGCAATGGTGACACAATCGGTCAGCGCTAAATCGACGCCCGCACCGGCCGTCCAACCTGTGTAAGTGTTGTCACGCTTCTGCGAACCAAGTGTCGACTGGGCAGATGCAAACGGAACCGGATTAAAATCGCCCGGGAACCTTTCCGCCCGGGGAACAGCAATCCCCTCGGTGTCCGCCGTGTTGAGAGCAAAGAAGTCGGTGTGCGCGACCGACGAACCCCAAACTTCGACATTGGCGAACGCCACACCTCCAGTGGCGTAAAAGAGCAGAGGTCCGTTTGCCCAACCTAACTTGCCCCGGACCGATGCGTTCCAATCTGTTTCCACATGCCGCCGTTCGTCCAAAGTGGTTTGAGCAACCGTATCACCATCAAAGTCGGCACCTTCGAGAAACATGAACTGTGTGGCCCTGAAAGCTCTCGTATCGCTCGCAGCCAGCCGATCGAAGTCGCCTTCGATTCCAACTACGAAATGGCCGAACTGAAACATGCCGCCAACCTGACCGCCGCCCATGATCGTTCCATCCGTGCGTCCCTGGTGCGCGACTAAAAAGTCAAAAACGTGGGCACCTTCGATAGCAAAGCCTGTTGCAAACTCCTCATTGAACTGCTGGCCCACATCGAAGAAGATATTGCGCTCGTTGAACTGGTAAGTATTGAGGCTGCCACCGAGGTTGCCGCCAATGTAAAGACCAGTCCAACTGAACGATTCACCCGTCAGCAGCGCGAAGGACACGCTGTCGGTTGAACGTTCCGTTGAACGTTGTACCGCGACTGGCTCCCCAGCTAGGGCAAGTCCGCCAAAGAGCATCGCACAAAAGGTTAAGGTAGTGAACGGTTTCATGTCGCGCGCAGATTTGCCAGAAATCTCAAAGCCTGCCAAGCCTTTTTTCCGACTTTTTTTAGGGGGGGTAAAACGGGGGGCAAAACTGGGTTATCAACAGGGGCGCGCATCGCCACCCGGTCGCAAGCGAAATTGCCTCAGTTTTGATCGCGGCAGACAAATAAAATGAGTTGATTTCAGCCGGCAACGAACCGCCAGAGAGCGATTCGACCAGGCAGAAACCATTCGACAAAACAACGAAGTCCCTCGAACTCGTTGCATGCGAAAATTGTTTCTTAGCATTACCGCAATCGCCGCGATTTCCATGCAGCTCGCGCTCGGGGGTGAGCCTTATCGTTTTCTCAAAGAGATTAAGATCGGCGGGGAAGGCGGTTGGGATTATTTGTCGATCGACCCGGCAGCGCGCCGGCTCTACGTCACCCACTCCACGAAAATCGACATTGTCGATCTTGGTTCAGAAAAAATAATTGGCGAAATCAGCGACACTCCTGGCGTTCATGGCTTCGCCATCGCGCCCGAGCTTGGTCTTGGCTTTTCCAGCAACGGACGGGAATCGAAGGCGAGCATCGTCGATCTAAAAACGCTGCGAACAATCTCGAAAGTCGAGACCGGTGAAAATCCGGATGCGATTCTTTATGAGCCGAAGCGCCAGGACGTTTACACTTTCAATGGCCGCGGAAATTCCGCGACGGTCTTTGAAGCGCGCACGGGAAAAATTCTGGCCACAATTCCGTTGTCCGGGAAACCTGAATTTGCTGTCGCCGACAGCGAAGCGGGCCGCGTTTACGTCAACATCGAAGACAAAAGCGAAGTCGCAGTAATCGATATCAACACTCACCAAGTCGCGGCAACATGGCCGTTGGCGCCGGGCGAAGAACCGAGCGGACTGGCCTTCGACCCCGCGCACAAACGTCTTTTCGCCGGTTGTAGCAACAAGCTGATGGTGATGATGGATTCAACGAACGGAAAAATAGTCGCGACGATTCCGATCGGCGCCGGGGTGGACGCGACTGCTTTCGATCCCGGCACCCAATTCGCCTTCAGCTCGAACGGCGAAGGCAACGTCACGGTCGCTAAAGAAGAAACACCCGATCGATTGTCGATCTTGCAAACTTTGGCAACGCAACGCGGGGCACGGACGATGGCCCTCGATCCGACAACACACAAAATATACCTGGTCACGGCCGACTTCGAACCGATGCCCTCCCCTTCTCCCGGCGCGCCACGGCAGCGCCCGAAAATCGTTCCGGGCACGATGAAGGTGATGGTTTACGAAATGAATCGGTAATTAAATTACCGATTCATTATATGAATGGCGCGCTTGCCGACGGCGAGCGCGGCTTCTTTGACCGCTTCGCTGAGGGTCGGATGCGAGTGGGTGGTGCGGCCGAGATCCTCAGCGCTCCCGCCAAATTCCATGACGGACGCGGCTTCGGCGATTAACTCGGAAGCGGCGTGCTGCAAAATGTGCGCGCCCAGAATGCGATCGGTCTTCGCGTCGGCCACGAACTTGACCATTCCTTCAGGATCTTCATTCGCGAGAGCGCGGGCATTGGCGCGGAATGGAAACTTGCCGATGCGCACCTCGATGCCCTTTTCTTTCGCCCCGTCTTCAGTGAGGCCCACGCCAGCCAATTCGGGGTTGGTATATATAATACTGGGGATCGCATCGTAATTCACGTGACCGGCCTTCCCGGCGATGATCTCGACGCAAGCGATCCCCTCCTCTTCCGCTTTGTGCGCCAGCATCGCTCCCGCGACCACGTCCCCGATGGCGTAAATCCCTTCGACGTTGGTGCGAAAGTGATTGTCGATCTTGATGCGTTTCCGATCATCCAATTCGATGCCCACTTTCTCGGCCCCGAGGCCATCGGAAAATGGACGGCGTCCGACCGAGACCAAAACCTTGTCGGCGTCGAAGTGGAGCTCTTCCTTTCCTTTTGTCGCGGTCGCGGTGACGCGTCCCTTGTCGATCGTGACGGCGCTGACTTTGGCTTCGAGGTGAAACGTCATGCCCTGAGCGGTGAGCGAGCGCTGCAGCAAGTTTGATAATTCAAGGTCGAAACCGACCGCAATACGCGGCAGAAATTCGAGCATCGTAACGTCAGAGCCGAGCCGGCTCCAAACCGATCCAAGCTCGAGTCCGATCGCGCCCGCGCCAATGACGAGCAACTTGGGCGGTGGCTCCGTAAAAGTAAGGGCTTCGGTGCTGCTAACGATGGTTTTACCATCGAACTTGGCAAAAGGCAGCTCGACCGGCATGCTGCCGGTGGCAATCACGATATTTTTCGTTTCGATCTCCTGCGCTTCGCCGTTCGACGATTTCACCGAAACTTTTCCCGGCGCAACGATCGTGCCGAGGCCTTCGAACGTCGTCACCTTGTTCGTCTTCATCAGCAAGCGCACTCCGCCAGTGAGCGTTTTGACGACCTTGTCTTTGCGCTGCTGCATCTTGGCAAGATCGACACTCACCTTCTCGATAATGACGCCGTGTTTCTCGGCCTCCTTTTTCGCGAATACGAAATGATCGCTCGAAGTCAGAAGCGCTTTGCTCGGGATGCAGCCGATGTTCAGGCAAGTTCCGCCCAGGTCCTTGTCTTTTTCGACAATGGCCGTCTTCAACCCCAACTGTCCGGCCCGGATCGCAGCGACGTACCCGCCCGGCCCCGAGCCGATGATGACAACATCAAACTTGTCCATGCATTAAATCTAGCGCGGCCGATCGGTTCGCGCCTAGAAATCGAGCGGCAATTTTTTCGGATCTTCGATGCACTCTTTCACTTTGACCAGAAACGTGACCGCTTCTTTCCCATCGACCGCGCGGTGATCGTAGCTGAGCGCAAGATACATCATCGGCCGTACTTCGACTTTCCCGCCAATTGCGACCGGTCGATCCATGATCTTGTGCATTCCGAGGATTCCGCTTTGCGGAAAATTGAGAATCGGGGTGCCCATAAGCGAGCCATAAACGCCGCCGTTTGAGATCGTGAACGTGCCGCCGGTCAAATCTTCGATCTTCAATTTTCCCTCCCGCGCTTTGACCGCGTAATCGGCGATCGCGCGCTCAAGCTCGGCGAAACTCTTCTTGTCGGCATCGCGCACCACCGGAACAACCAAACCGCGCTCGGTACCGACGGCGACCCCGATATCGTAGAAATTATTTTGGATGAAATCCTCGCCTTCGATCCGGCCATTGATCGGTGGCACAGCTTTGAGCGCCTCCACGGTCGCTTTGATGAAGAACGACATGAAGCCGAGTTTCACGCCGTTCTTTTTCGTGAATGCCTCCTGCGATTCGCCGCGCAGCTTCTGCACTCCACTCATGTCGCATTCGTTGAAGGTGGTGAGAATGGCGGCGGTATGTTGCGCCATCACCAGCTGCGCGGCGATCTTGCGGCGCAACGGCGACATTTTCTTGCGCGTGATGCGCCCATCTTGTGATTGTCGATCTTGTCGGTTGTCGATCTTCTCTTCCGAAGTCAGCTGAACATTGGCATCCGCCCCGCGATGCTCGGCCGCGGCCAGCACATCGCCTTTCGTTAGGCGGCCGCCTTTGCCGGTACCGGAAATCTTGGCAGGCTCGAGTTTCTCTTCTTCCACGATCCGTCGAACAGCGGGCGATAACGCATCGCCGCTGGTCGATTCTTGCGGCGTGGTAACGGCCGGCTTGGCCGTTGCCGCTTTCTTTTCTGTTGGCGCGGTTTTCGGCGGGGCTTTCGAGTCATCGATTGTGGCTACGACTTCGCCGATTTTCACTTCTTGCCCTTCGGGCACGTTGGTCTCGAGCAATCCGGATTTCTCGGCCACGATCTCGGTCGAGACTTTGTCTGTTTCAAGGGTGAAGAGCGCGTCGCCCGCATTCACATAGTCGCCGGATTTCTTATGCCAGACCGAGACGATGCCGCTAGAGATCGATTCACCGACTGCCGGAATTTTAACTTCGATGGGCATCCGGCGGTAAGTAAGCGCAAAAAACTCGCCTCACCAACGAAAATGACACAGGAGGGCACTGAAGGGATTCGTTAGTGGCGGGAGAATTGCTTCTTCAAATGCAACGGCATCAACAGGAAATTCCACATGCAGAAATCGATTCATCGCCACGCCGGGTTTACTTTGATCGAGATCATGATCGTGGTTGCGATCATTGCTCTGCTCGCGGCGATCGCTGTCCCGGGGTTTCTCCGCGCGCGAAAACGTTCCCAAGCCACCCGCATTCTCGAGGACCTTCGATTGTTGGACGCTGCCATCGATCAGTATGCGCTATCCACGAATCAGCTCGCCGGAACACATCCGGTGTTGAACGATCTCAGGCCATACTTAAAACCTGGCTCGCTCCTCTACAATAGAGGCAGAAATGTTCTGAATCATCGCTACGGCCCGTTCACGGTGGATCAGGTGCCGAAAGTCCCCCCGCAAAGTTTTAATGCACTCTCCGACGTAGCGGATGCGGATTTTTGGTCGCCTTATAATTAAGAGACGACTCGGGAGTCGCCGCTCCAGCTACACGACGATACGACCTTTTGGCGGGAAATTTGCTTCCGAAGAGAGCGGTCCGGCTTCAACCGATTTCTCTAATGACCTTTTCTAGCGCCTTTGCCCGACAACGACGCAGCTTGATTTTCGTCGAGATGCTTCTCGGGGTGCTGGTAATTGGCTTCGTCGACTTTGTCACCGGTTATAACATCAGCCTGTTCCTCTTTTACGGAGCGCCGATCTTTTGTGTCGCGTGGTTCTGCGATAGAAAATTAGGACTGCTCATCGCGCTAATCGCCGGTTTGACCTGGTGGTGGGCCGATCTCGCAACCGGGCATCCCTACGACTACAATTGGATACAGGAGTGGGAGACGGCGATGCGATTGGGATTTTTCCTTTTCGTGGCCATCGTGGGTTCATCGCTAAAAGCGCACCACGACACTGCCGCCGGCCGGATTGCACTACTCGAACATTCGCAGCAGTTGGAACGCGAGATCATCGGCATTAGCGAACGCGAACAGCGCCGCATCGGCCAGGACTTGCACGACGGGCTTTGCCAATATCTCGCCGCGCTTGGTTGCGCAGCTGCTTCACTTCGCGGCGATCTGGCAAACTTGAACTTGCGTGCGGAAGCCGATGTCGCGGGCGAGTTGGCAAAACTATTGCAGGATGCGGTCGTGCAGACACGCGATCTCGCGCGCGGCCTTGTTCCGGTGCAGATGGACGAAGCCAGTCTCGTTCTGGCGCTGGAAAATCTTGCGGCTTCGGTCAGCCGGCTGCAAGGGATCACCTGCACGTTTGAAACCGAGGGGCCAGTCGTGAGTTACGACGAAAAATCTGCGATGCATCTCTATCGCATCGCCCAGGAAGCGGTCAACAACGCGACGAAACATGGCAAGGCGCACAAGATCGACATTTTCCTCAACGCCGTCGGAGGCATGACGACCTTGCGCATCGCGGATGATGGCGTTGGCATTTCCAGAACGCGGGGCGAAGGCGGTGGAATGGGATTGAGCATTATGAATTACCGCGCGCGATTGAGTGGCGGCGAATTGCAAATCGAAGAACCCGAAAGCGGCGGCACAGCTGTGTCGTGCACGCTTGGCGCAAGAAAATACGCGGACGATGAAAACGCGACCTGATTCTCTTCGAGCGCGGATCGTGATCGTAGAGGATCACCCGATGTTTCGCGAACAGCTTGCGCATCTGATCAACCGGGAAGCCGATCTGGTCGTCTGCGGCGAGGCCGATAATGTGCGCGACGGACTTGCCCTGATTACCCAATTGCAACCTCAACTTGCGATTGTCGATCTTACCCTCAAAGGCGCGAGCGGTTTGGAGCTTCTCAAGGATTTGCGCGCGCGCAGCCTGAACGTGCTCACGCTCGTCTTGTCGATGCACGACGAATCGCTTTACGCCGAACGTGCCCTGCGCGCCGGCGCGCGAGGCTATATCACCAAGCATGAAGCATCGACCAAGGTCATGATCGCGATTCGGCAGGTTTTGGCCGGCGAGCTTTATCTCGAGCCGCGTTTTATGTCGCGCATTGTCAATAAAATGGTGACCGCCAGTGCGAGTACAGCATTGCAGCCGGTTGATCGCCTAACAGATCGTGAACTCGAAGTTTTCGAATTGATCGGTCGCGGACAAACGACTCGGCAAATCGGCACGCGACTCGGGGTGGGATTAACTACGATTGATACTTATCGGGCGCGCATCAAAGAAAAGCTGCGCTTGGAAAACGCCGCGCGTCTTCAGACCGAAGCGGCGCGATGGGTGCAGGAGCGCGACGCGTGCGTTTCCTAGCCGCGCAAAGCGCTCGGAGCAAGCCGGCGGCTTTGTAGCGGTTTCCACCACAAAAGAATCCGGGTGGCTGTGGTGTGGGTCAGGCCCGCGCTCTGCTTATTACGTGTCGTCATTAAAATTAAGCCTGCCGAAAAAAGTTATGAAGAAGTCTCCTATAAATCGCCACGCCTTTACACTCGTTGAAATCATGATCGTCGTTGCGATCATCGCGTTGCTCGCTTCGATCGCGGTGCCCGGTTTTCTCCGCGCCCGCAAACGCTCGCAGGCCGCGCGAATTTTAAACGATCTGCGCATAATCGACGGCGCCGTGGACATGTATGCGATCGAGAACAACAAAGTGTCCGGCGCAACGGTCAATACCGCCGACTGGACCACTTATTTGAAGAAAGGCTCCGTTCTTTATAACACCGGCAAGGATATTCTCGGAAACGCTTACGGCGTGCAGACGGTAGACAGCCTGCCTAAAATTTCGAACAATACCTGGACAGCGCTATCGGACGTTGCCGACACCAACTTCTGGTCGCCTTACGGCCACTTCTAATTTCTGCCGCGCGACACGGCGCGGGATTGAACGCTAGTTAGATCTTAAAAGCATCGGCGATTAGCGCTGCTTGCTCGCGTTTGTGCCGCGCAAGCGACCCCACCGCCGGGCTCGCGCTCGGGTCGCGTCCGGCATACGCGATCTCGCGACCAAACATTTTGCGCAGACGCGGCTCCATGAATGTCCACGCGCCCATGTTCTGCGATTCTTCCTGGCACCAGATCAATTTGGCCGTGTTCGGATATGGCTTCACCAACGCTTTGAGCTTCGATTCGGCCAGCGGGTAAAGTTGTTCGATGCGAATAATGGCGGCGTTGTCGATCTTGCGTTCTTCGCGGTACTTCAATAAGTCGTAGTAAACTTTCCCCGAGCAGAAGATCACGCGTTTCATTTTGTTGGCCTGCCCGACTTTTGGGGCGCCGAGAATTTCTTCGAAGCGCCCCTTCAGGAATTCTTCGGCCGGTGAGGAGGCGAAGTCGGCGCGCAACAAACTTTTCGGCGTCATGATAATGAGCGGCTTAATGAAGTCGCGTTTCATCTGGCGCCGGAGGACGTGAAAATATTGGGCCGAGGTCGTGAGATTGCAGACCTGAATATTCTCTTCCGCGCACGATTGCAGGAAGCGCTCGAGCCGGCCGCTGGAATGCTCCGGCCCCTGGCCTTCGTAGCCGTGTGGCAGGAGCAAAACGATGCCGCTCGGCCGCTGCCATTTCGATTCCGCTGAAACGATGAATTGATCGATGATCGTCTGTGCGCCATTGACGAAGTCGCCAAATTGCGCTTCCCACAAACAAAGCATGCTCGGGTAATCGAGCGAGTAACCGTAGTCGAAACCGAGCACGGCCGCTTCCGAGAGCAGGCTATTGTAAATGCAAATGCGCGCCTGCTTTTCCGCCAGGTGCAGCAGCGGGACATACGGCTCGCCTGTTTTCCCATCGTAAAGAATCGCGTGCCGTGTGCTGAACGTGCCGCGCGAACTGTCCTGGCCCGACAACCGGACCGGAGTTCCTTCCAAAAGCAGCGAACCGAATGCGAGCAGCTCGGCGTAATGCCATTCGTACGGTCCGCCTTTTTCAAAAACGTCACGGCGATGATCGAGCACGATGCGTTTGATTTTCGGCTGGACGTTGAAGCCCTCGGGCACATGCGTCAGTCCATCGACAATCGTCTTTAATGTTTTCTCGTTGATCGCGGTCGAGACCGGCGAGCTGGTGTACTCGGGCTGGAAAACCGCCGTCGATTCTTTGAACCTTGCCTGCTCGCTCGTCTTTTGTTTCTCGATCGTCTTTACTTCCTCGAGCGTCATCTCGAGTCGAAGTTCAAATTCCGTTTCCAGCGAAGCGGCGTCGTCTTCGCTCAAGATCCCGGCGTCGAGCAGCTCGCGCTTGTACAACTGCGCGACCGAGGGGTGCTTGTCGATCTTGGCGTAAAGATCGGGCTGGGTGAACGCCGGCTCGTCGCCTTCGTTGTGGCCGAAACGGCGATAGCAATACATGTCGATGACAACGTCGCGCCCAAATTCCTGCCGAAAATCGACCGCAAGCTGGCTCACGAAAAAGATCGCCAGCGGATCGTCGCCATTCACATGAAAGATCGGCACCTCGATCATTTTTGCGATGTCGGTCGCGTACATCGATGAGCGCGCATCTTCTGGCAACGTCGTGAAGCCGATCTGATTGTTCACGACAACATGAACGGTGCCGCCCGTGCCGTAACCGTGGAGCTGCGACAGGTTCAGCGTTTCCGCCACAATCCCCTGCCCCGCGAAGGCAGCGTCGCCATGGAGGAGAAGCGGCAAAACTTTTCGGCGATGTTCGGTGTCGCCGCGGATGCGTTGGCGCGCGCGCGCTGTTCCTTCCACCACGGGATCGACCGCTTCGAGATGACTCGGATTGGCCGAAAGGCGAATTTCCACTTTCGCGCCCGACGCCAGCTTCCTCACCGTCCTATAACCGAGGTGATATTTCACATCGCCATCACCGGCGACTAGCTCAGGAATGTAGTTCTCGGTGAACTCGGTAAAGATGACCTTGAGCGATTTGCGCAGAAAATTCGCGAGCACATTGAGCCGGCCGCGGTGCGCCATTCCCATGCAGATCTCTTCAACGCCGTCGCCCGGGCATTTGTGCAGAATGGTGTCCAGGATCACCATGAGCGATTCCGCGCCTTGCAGCGAAAAGCGTTTCTGCCCGACGTAACGCGTGTGCAGGAAAGTTTCGAACGACTCCGCTTCGAGCAACGCGCGCAACAACGCCACCTGCACCTGCCGCGGCGTATCGCGCTTGTCCGGCCGCGATTCGAGCCGATGCCGCACCCAATTGCGGATGCGCGTATTTTGAATGTGCATGAACTCGGCGCCGATCGAGTCTGCGTAAATCTTCTCCAGTAGCGCGATCATCTCGCGCAGCGTCATCTCGCGGCCGTCCGCGAAAAATTTCGACGACACGCGAAGATCGAGATCTTTCTCGCTGAACCCGAGCTCGCGCAGCGTCAGTAACGGATTCTCCGGACGTTTTTCCGCCAACGGATTCACCCGCGCGATGGTGTGACCGAGCGTGCGATACGCGTAAACGAGACCGGCGATCCGAGTTTGCAGCGAGCTCTCGCGGCCTTCCACCCGTGCCGGCGCGTGCGTCACCGCCCCGTTCTTCTGCGGCAGATTGCCAAGCTCGAACCCTTCAAAAAACGCCGCCCAACCCGAATCGACCGAGCGCGGATCGAGTTGCCAGCGCCGGTAATTTTCCTCGATCAGATCGAGATTCGCCCGCGCCGCGATGGAAGTCTGCATGACATATTTAATCTGCAACCATTACCGGGCACAGCAAGTTGACAGTGCAGACAGTGCTTCGTTACTTGCACGGCGAAATGCACGTGACATCGGGAATTCTGGGGAGCGCACGCGCCCACGCGTGCTGGTTTCGGCGCCCTCGCCGAAACATTCTTCCCGAAAAGTTCGCAATCGCGGGGCCGCGATCGCCAGCACGCGAGGCGCGTGCGCTCCCCAGCCTTTTCTGCGTCGTTGCGCTTTGTCTCGCAAGATCGACATCTTCTTTTGCGCAAGCTGATCCGGCTTCAGAGCCGTCCGTTCTGGCGGTCGGAAAAGTTTTGCCCGCGGTCGTGAACATCAATACTGAACGCGTCGTTCGACGAACGGTGCGCGATCCGTTTGATGAGTTTTACTCGCAGTTCTTTGGGAATTATCGGAGTCGCCCGCGTGAAATCCGGCAGACTCTGCAAAGTCTGGGCTCGGGATTCATTGTCGATCCTGCGGGTTACATCGTGACCAACCAACACGTGGTCGAGCGCGCGGCGGACTTGAAAATTCAGGTGATCACCAACGACGAAAAAACCTACAACGCACACTACATCACGGGCGACGACAAGATCGACCTCGCCTTCATCAAGATCGACGCCAAAGCGGACTTCCCTTTCATCAGCCTCGATAATGTTTCGCCAAATCTGCTCGGCCAGACCGTGATCGTTGTCGGCAATGCGGTCGGTTACGGCAGCTCGATCAGTCGCGGTGTTCTCAGCGCAGTCCGACGCGACATTGTGATCGACAAGATGGAATACAAAAATTTAATTCAAACCGACGCCGCGATTAATCCCGGTAACAGCGGCGGACCCTTGATCGATATCGCCGGCAGACTTGTCGGAGTAAGCTCGGCCAAGATGGCTTTCACACCACAAGGAGTGCCGACGCAGGGCCTGGGCTTTGCCATTCCCGCTGATGTCGTACGCGACAGTGTGGCCAATTTCAAAAAGATCGCGCAGAAACAACCGGCTCCGAAAGCGCAGCTCGCCACCACTCCAGGCTCGAGCGCCGAGCGTTTATTTGGAATTCAATTACAGGATCTGACGGATGAATTGACGGCCGCGCTCGGTTACGCGCCGGGCCACGGCGTTTTAGTCAGCGGCGTCGAGCCCGACAGCCCGGCTGAGCAAGTCGGGATCGAGCGCGGCCTGGTCATCTATCGAATTGGCAAGCAGGATGTGAATTCGGTGCGACAAGTTGAAACTCTGCTCGCTCGCGCAAACAGCGGTGCCAGTGTTGATTTCACGGTTGGCGTCATCCGCGCGGGCGGCGGAGGGCAGCGCGTCGAAACGGTTACATTGGCGGCGCGTTGACATTTTAGAAAAATTTGGCAACGCAATGGCCGTTCGGTTGTCCCTATAACTTCACAAATGATTAAAGTCGAAAATCTCACCAAGCGGTACGCCGGCCAGACTGCGATCAAGGACCTCAACTTCGAGGTCGGCAAAGGCGAGATCATGGGTTTTCTCGGGCCTAACGGCGCCGGCAAGACGACCACGATGCGGATTCTGGCCAGCTTCATGCCGCCGACCTCCGGGCGTGCTACCATTGCCGGCTTCGACATTTTCACCCAATCGCTGCAAGCGCGCGCGCATCTCGGCTACATGCCGGAGCACGTCCCGCTCTACAACGACATGCGCGTCACGGAATATCTCGATTATCGCGCCGCCCTGAAAGGAGTACCGCATCGCCGCATTCCCGAGCGCGTCGGCGACGTGAAAGAACTTTGCGGTCTGAAAGAGGTGGAGAAAAAACTAATCGGCGCGCTATCGAAAGGGTATCGGCAACGTGTCGGTTTGGCGGACGCGCTCGTGGCCGAGCCCGACCTGTTGATTCTCGACGAACCGACGATCGGCCTTGATCCAAATCAAATTCGGCAGGTGCGCGAGTTGATCAAAAACCTCGGCAAACAACACACTATTCTGCTTTCGACGCACATCTTGCCCGAAGTGGAAATGACGTGCAGCCGGGTCATCATCATTCACAAAGGCCGGATCGAAGCGTGCGACACGCCCGAAAATTTGCTTGGCCAAATTCGCCAGGCCGGCGGCGTGGTCGTGGAAGCAAAAGTGGGTAACGACAACGGCGCGGAAGAACTGAAAAAAATCTCAGGTGTTCGCGATGTCGTAACCGACAGCGAGGGCGACTGGAAAATATTTTCGTTGCGGGTGGAGTCGGGCGCGGACGTACGCGAGGAAATTTTCCGGCTGGCCACAGCGCGGCATTGGACCGTGCGCGAATTGAGTCAGCGCCGGGCGACCCTCGAAGACGTGTTCGTCGAGATCACGCACTCCGACCAAGCATGAGCAAGATGTCGACCTACCCAGATGTCGATCTTACGACGCGCTGTCATCCTGAGCGGAGCGAAGGACCTCACACAGGCTGCCTGCGTCACGCCACTCTAACTTGTGTGGCCAATCACCCAATGCGAGGTCCCTCACTGTCTACGCGGTTCGGGATGACAACGCTTTTTTTGATATGAGGAAATTCTACACCCTCCTTACCCGCGAAGTGCGCAGTTATTTTTACTCGCCCATCGCCTACATCGTTCTCGTCTTTTTCCTGTTCGTGAATGGTTTCAATTTTTGTGTCCTGGAGCTTCCCTCCATGAACCAGCGCCAGGTTCAATACACCGTGCAGGAACTGTTTTTCAACTGGGTTCCGTTCTGGTTCCCGTTCGTTTTGATTTTCCCGCTGATCACGATGCGCCTGTTCTCGGAGGAATTTAAGCTTGGCACGATTGAGCCGCTCATGACCGCGCCGGTGCGCGATTGGCAGGTGGTGTTGGCAAAATTTTTCGGCTCGCTCGTTTTCTATCTTGTTCTGTTGATCCCGACTCTTCTGTACTTCGTCATATTCGAAAGGATCACGCATCAACCGGCGGCGAATTCGCCGGGCGCATACTGGGGCACCTACTTGATGCTGGTCCTGATGGGCATGTTTTATTTGTCGGTCGGCTGTCTCGCGTCGGTGATGACGAAAAACCAAATTATCGCCGCCATTATTTCTTTCTGCACCATCGCGCTTTTGTTTTTCCTTGGCCTGGTGCAATTCATCCTGCTCGATGTCAGTTCGAGCACGCGCGACCTGCTCGGCTACTTCTCCGCCATCGAGCATATGGGAACATTTTCACGCGGCGTGATCGATACCCGCCCGATCGTTCTCTACCTCAGCATGACCGTGGCGATGCTGACGCTAACGCATCAAGTATTTCAGTCGCGCAAGTGGAGGTTGTGACCAATGGCCGCTGAAACACAACCGAAGCCGAGAAAAATTGGCCGGATCCAAATCGGCCTCAGCGTTTTTTTCATGGTCATTATCGTAATCGTTCTGGCCGCGATGGTGAATTCGCTCGGCATGAAGCATTACAAACGCTGGGATTTTTCGCGCGATCAGAAGTACACGCTCTCCGACAAGACGAAGCGTTTCCTCGGCACCCTCAAAGGCAAAATGCGGATCACAGTATTCTTTGATCCTGAGACTGTGATCATCGGAGATGTGCAGAGTCTGCTGACGGAATATCAATACGCGGCCAAAGGCAAGATCGACATCGAACATATCGATCCGAAGCGCAATCTGTCGCGCGCGAAGGAGATGTTCGACAAATACAAAGTGGTCAGCGACGAGAGCTTGATTGTGATCGACTACGAAGGGCGCAACAAGACGGTGAAAGCATCCGAAATGGCGGAGATCGACCGAAGCGGCGCGATGTTTGGCGAAGAACCGCGGGTGGCGGCGTTCAAAGGCGAACAAGCCATCACGAGCGCGATGATAGATCTGGCCGAAGGAAAGAAAAACACCGTGGGCTACGTGACCGGTCACAAGGAACCGCCCATTACGATCGCGCCATCGCCGGCGACATTCGGGCAGGAGCAAGCCGCCAGCCCGATCGCCATCCTCAAAACATTTATCGAGAATGAAAACATCAAGTTCCAGGAATTGAGCCTGTTCGAAGTGAGCGAAATTCCCGCGGACCTGAAGACGATCGTGATTGCCGGTCCGCAATACGACTTCTCCGACCGCGAAATGAAATTGCTGCGCGATTTCTGGAACAAAAAACAGGGGCGGATTTTGCTCCTGCTCGATCCCGCGGCAAAAACGCCGAAGCTGCACGCCTTTCTCAACGAGCTCGGAGTCAAGGTGAACGACGACCGCTTGATGGCGATGGTGCAAACCGGCATTCAGGAAGTGGCGCGCGTGCGCGATGTCGTCGGCCGCTTCATGGCGGACAATTCGGTGACGAAGCGCCTGGCCAACGTGCAGGCGGCTTTTGTCGGCGGCGCCTGCTCGCTCACGATCGAGCCGGATCGCGTGCGTGCCGCAAATATTCGTCTGCAACCGCTCGTGCAGGCGGAGAAAGGATACTGGGGAGAAGTTGATTACAATTCCAATGACGAAGCAAAACTGCGCTTCGATCAAGCGCGCGATCACGCCGCGCCGTTGAGTATCGCTGTTTCAGTCGAGCAGGGTGGCAGCGGCGACGAGCGGGTGCAGATGAACTCGGCGCGCATGATCGTGGTCAGCAACTCCGTCTTCATTCAAGACAACGCCATCACGCAGGGACAGCAGGCGCTCGATTTCGTTTCCGCGAGCTTGAACTGGTTGATGAACCGCGAACAGCTCATCGGCATCGCGCCGAAGGTTCCCAAGACACTCACGTTCAGCCTCACCGAAGACGCATTGCGCACTGTGCGCTGGCTCATCCTGGTCTTGCTGCCACTCATACCGGCAGTCATCGGCACCGTCGTTTGGTGGAAACGCCGCGCCTGATCTTTTCAATCGCTATATGAATTGGCGCACGACTTTGGTATTGGCACTAATCGCGATTGGCATTGGTGCTTACATCAAATTTCTCGACAAAGGCCCTTCGACCCAGGACGCGAAACGTCAGGCTGGCAATGTCGTTAATTTCGACCGCGACAAGATCGACGGGATCGTCATTCAGAACGGCGACGACAAGATCGACATCCGCCGCCACGACAATAAGTGGCGCTTGGAAACACCAATCAAAGACCAGGCTGATAATACGTTGGTCAGCACGCTTCTCTCCGATGTCGAGACCTGGCAAAAGGACGCGACCATTCCCGCCAAAGAACTGCAGAGCAACAATCTCACCGAGTACGGACTCAACAAACCCAAGCTGCGTCTGAAATTGATCGGGGAAGGCGCGCCGCCCGAAATCTACTTCGGCAAAGACTCGGCGCTCGAAGGCAAGATGTATGTCCGCTTCGAAAACTCGAAGGACACCTTCGTCGCCAATCAGGCCGTCAAAAAAGCGATCGAGAAAAAGCCGGACGACTTTCGCGACAAGCGATTGACCGACCTGACGGTGACGCAGGTTTCACGCGTCGTTTTGAAAACTGCCGCCGGCGAAATGGAGCTGCAGAAAAAAGGCGATCATTGGGAAATTGTGAAACCGTTGCGCGCGCGCGGCGACGATCAGAAAATCGGCGATCTGATAGCGCAGGTAACGACGGCGCACATTCAACAATTCGTGGCTGACGATCGCGGCGACTTGCATCCTTATGGGCTCGCTGAGCCGCGCGGTTCGATCACGCTCTTCGGCCAGGACGATAAGCAGGGTCAGATGCTGCAGATCGGCAGCCCCGCCGCGGCGGGGGAAAAGCAAAAGGACCAGGTCTATGTGCGTTTCTCGGCGCGCAGTTTCGTTTACACGCTGCCGAAGAAGGTTGACGAAGTCCTCAACACGAAGCCGAACGACGTGCGCGATCGGCACCTGGTCCGGATTGACGAAAAAATTCTCGACCGCATTACGATTGAGGCAGCGGGCAAAGGCAAAACGGTTTTGGCCCGCAAGGGTGAGAACTGGACGATCGTCAGTCGCAACAACGCGCCGGCCAATTCCGCGGAAGTGCGGCGTTTGATCGAGACGTTGTCGAACGAGCAGGTGACAAGATTCGTTGAAGACATTGCGTCGAACCTGCCGAAATACGGGCTCGATAAACCGCAGCTGCAAGTGACCTTCAGTTCGTTTGCATCGGAAAACACCGCGGAATCGAAAGCGGGCGAGCAACCTTTCGCGACAGTCGCGTTTGGAAAAATCGAAGGCAACGATGTTTACGCGCGCGTCGGCGACGAGCCGTTCGTCGTCGCGGTCCACCGCACGTTGCTCGACAACATCTTCGCCGATCCGTTGCAGTGGCAGGAATTGTCGATCTTCAATTTCAAGCCGGAACAGATCCATCGCTTCAGTGTGACCACCGACAAAGAATTTTCGCTCGTTCGCGGCGCGAACAATCATTGGACCTGGGTCAAAGGCAGCGGCGCGATCAATGAAACGAATGCGCAATCGCTCTTGAATACATTGTCGAACTTGCACGCCGTGCGCTGGATCGGAGCGACCACTCCAGAGCACGGCTTCGACAGGCCACAGCTCAGAATCACGTTCACCAGCTCGCCCGACGACAAAGCAACGCACAAACTAACGATCGGCGGCGGGACGCCCGACGCCATGTGGTTCGCGCGCCTGGACGAACGCGAAGGAACATTCTTGATCAACAATCCGGATCTGAACGCGCTGAAACTTTCGCTTGTTCAGACAGCCGTTGCCTCACCTGCCCCAAAGAGCGCATCGCCAAGTCCGCAGGCTGTCAGTTCGCCGGTCGCGGCTCCGACTCCGTAATTTCGCGGTCGCCGAACCAAACAGGATTAGACCCGAAAATTGGGCATTTCTCTTGAAAGATCCAAATTTTGGGCCGAATTCTCGTTAGGCTCCTTCCCCATGAAAACTCTCGACGAAACTCGGACGGACTTAGCAGAGTATGAGCGTGTTTTTCTTGCTGATGGGCAGCCGCGTTATCTGTTTCGCGGGCAAAAGCAGCAACATGGAACAATTACGTCTACTTTCGCACGGCTCCCTAAAGACGACGCCGTTCTTACCGACCAAGCACATACTGTCTACCGCCGTGGGCACCAGATTGGCCAAGGACTTCGCGGCTACAGGATTCGCCCTCTCGAGGGCGCCGCTTTGCTCCAGCACTATGGATGGCCTACTCCGCTGATCGACGTCACCGGCGTCGTAGAGGTCGCCATATTTTTCGCGCTGTATTCCGCCACTGTTGGTCATGAGGCTGTGGTCTACGTCATCGACCGCCAGGAACTCCCGGGTGATATAGTAGTCGTAGATCATGACTTCTTGACTCATGAGGTGTCCGACGGGGCTCTCCGCCACCGCTGGCTACGCCAAGACGGCTTTGCCATCGCCCCTGGAGACTGGCAAGTGCCCGACAGAACCTCCCCATTCGACCTCCTCTCGTCGCGCTGTGCACGCGCAATTACTCCTCATCCATTCTTGGTGCGGCGAGACGACGTACCCGCGATTCGCGATCTCCTCGATCAGAGTGAAGATCCGATCCCCATGCACCTGCAAAATCTTCTGCGTCTGTATTGCGTTCACCAGTTCGGCGATGAGTTGCATCCCTACCTAAAGGGCATTGTCGATGAGATTCCTGACCAGCCGCGCGCCGGCGGAGCCTAACCATGCGCTGCAGCCGACGGCGAGCCGTCGTACTGCCCAGTTTTCACATGACTAAAACCCTCAAACCCGCAGCCAAGCGCGTTCCCGCTCGCCGCGGCTGAGCTTGTTTTCGTTAGACCTATGTCACGCGTCACCTTATTATTCACGTTCGTAGTCTTCTCGGTCTGCTGCGACGCACTTGCCCAACGGCCGTCTGCGCTTGAGAAGTCGTTCGCCATTCTCAAACAAACATACCCACACATTAACGCTAAGCGTTTCGTCCGTGCTCCTGCTGATTCAGCTTGGCTACTTTTCGCCGATAGCACCGTTGTTGGCACGCTCGAGGTCGCGTTTCAGGGTGATGAGGTCGTTTACATGATCTTTCGACGAGGTGTCGGAGGAGTCAGCTGGAAGCAGCACGAGATTGACGCGCTGCACGACGTTTACTGCAAGAATCTACTACACGAGCAACACTGTGGCCAGCTCTACACGTCTACTCTCGCGCCACAGATCAACGCTGCGATCATTACGCGCAAAGATTTTGACGCGAAGTCGCTATTGTCCGGCATGTGACGGCTACCGAGTATGCCACCAATAGACCTAACCAGGCGATGCAGCGAACCGCATCCCGCTCAGATGCGTATCTTTCGTGTAGCTAGTTTGTCCAGCTTGCAGCCATACGCGCTCTCGGGCGCGGTCGCTGAGCTTGAGTCGTTAGACGCTTCCACATCTCCCCGTCACCTAAGAACACAACCCAAAACGAACCATGAAAAACTACCTCTATCTTATTGCAACATTCATCACCCTTATCACTCCGATTCGCGCAGAACCTGGCGACAAGACCAAGCTCGGTTTCACTGAAAGGATTAGCGTTGGCGAAGTCCTTCCCGGGCTCGGTTATTCCGGAATGACCTGCACCAGCGGGAACAAGACGGAAGACCTCAAAGGCTATACGATCATCGCAACCTGCGTGAAGGGCAACGAAAGCTATTTAGTCGACATGTGGGTTTCCCTAGATTGGAAGGAGGGCCACGTTAATTCTGTGACCAAGCGGAACTAACCAATGAAGACAATCATTCTTATGCACCGCGAAAACTCCGTCGACGAGATTCAGACAGTCGATCTCGACGTCTTACCGAGTTGCGGCGCGAAAATCCAAGTCAACGATCCAAAAGACGGTTATACAGACGCCATTGTTGAAGAAATCGCTTGGGATTGTGTCGCCGAGCCGCCTCGCGTGGAAATTACGGTTCGCAAGAAGTGAGCTAAAGCGTCTAACCAAACGCCGCAGCCAACGCCTCCACTGCGTCATGTTTTCGATGTCGATCTTAGCTAGTGTGCCGAAGAGAGCTGCCACTTGCGCCTCCCGGAGCCGTGGCTGAGCTTGCTCTCGTTAGGCCATGCGAATACCGTCTTTCGAGAGACCCACGGCGCTCCTCAGCTGTTGACCCGCACAGAAGCTCTTCTATCGACCCGCGCAGAAGCTCCTCGATTGATCCGCGGCGGTTGTCATCGATCGACCCTAGACGCTCATCGTCCATAGATCCTTCGAGGTCGTCGTCGATAGACCCTCGTCGCAGTTCTTCGATTGATCCGTTCAGATCGTCATCAATCAACCCGTTGAGGAGTTCATCACTTGACCCGAAACGAAGCTCTTCCCAGGACGCATTTAGAAGTTCGGATATCGCTGGCTACTACATCTTCAACCTCGAGCGAGAGCCGATTCTGTTTACCGTCGAAGCAAACGAGCGAGTGATTCTAATCTTTGATCTTCAGCGAGAGTGGGTGGGCTTTGGCGTCGATAACGGACGAGGTGGTTACAATCATTTTGACCTGTCGAAGGATTGGATTGGATTTTGGGTGCCGTCGGGGAGAGGAAACTACAACATTTTTACTCATGCAGACGGATGGGTCGCGTTTACAACATAGCGACGGCCCAACCGGGCGACGCAGCCAACGGCTACAAGGTTGAGCCGACCTACGATTGTGCGGTGTAGATGGTCACGATGCCGGCCGTTAACGGTTCGTAGCGAGCATTGCCAAGACCGGCGGCTTCCATCAAGCGACACATCGCGTCGCCATTCGGAAATTCCTCGATCGAGTTGCCCAGATATTTGTAGGCCTCTTTCTTTTTCGTCAGCAAAAAGCCGATCAGAGGTGTGCAACGATGCAGATAGAATCGGTAAACTTCTCGCAAGATCGACAATTGCGGGAGCGAGAACTCCAGAACGAGCACGTGGCCGTTTGGTCGAAGGATGCGTCGCATTTCCCGAAGGGCTGCGCTCCAATCCGGCAGGTTGCGCAGGCCGAAGGCAATCGTCACGCAATCGAAGGAGGCATCGGTGAACGGCAATTGCATCGCGTTCGCCAGAACGGCTTCGCGCACGCCTTTGCGTTTTGCGATCGCCAGCATCTCTTCCGAAAAATCTGCGCCGACGATTTGTGCATTTGGTATTGCTCTTTGCATGGCGAGGGCGAGGTCGCCCGTGCCGGTAGCAAGATCGACAATCGCATTTGGGCGCCAACTCGCGACGATTCCCGCGGCGCGCTTGCGCCAATAAAAATCAAATCCGCAGCTGAGCAGGTGATTGGCTAGATCGTATCGATGAGCAATCGATCCGAAAATTCTTCGGACCCGTTCCGGATCGGCAACGCTGGTTCGGTTTGAAGTCACAGTTCTCTGGGAGCGAGTCCCTTCCTTTGCAGCATCATCGGCACCAATGTCTGCCTCAGTTTTCCGACGCGAAAGCGCGTCCGACGAATCGCTGTGAGGGTTGCAGCAGGCTTCTCCAAGAACATCACCAACACGCGAGCGACCGTTTGAAGCCGGCGGCGAAGTCTTTTGCTCGTAGAGAAGTCCTGTAGAGCTTTGCTCGGCAAAAGAAGTGCGGCACATTCGTTCCGCGTCAGCAGGCGCTGATGGCGCTCGCAAATCTCCGGAAGAGCGCGCTCACATATCATTTTGAGCGAAGCGAGGCGCGAAGCGTCCCGGTGCACGCTAAGTTGATCGCCATGAAATCGCCAGATCGCTAATTGCTCCGGAAGATGAACCGTGCCGATATGATTGGTTAGTCGGATCAACCATCCGAAGTCGGCGACCGAACCTATCGTCGTTTCGAAAGGCGTCGCCGCTTTTGCGTGCGTGGTACGAATGAGCAGTTGCGTGAGAGAAAAATAAACACTGCGCGCGCCAAAGTGCAGGAGGCAATCGTGCGGCGGCGGCCGGTAGTTGATGCGATCTTCCTTTTCTCGCGATGTGCGGACGTAGCCAGAGTCTAACAAATCGTTGACGGACGACGGCGGTAGGTAGTGAACCAGTTGTTCGGCAGACAGTTGGTTGTTGTTTGGATCGACTAACGAGACATCGCACGCGGCGATTCCAGCTTCGGGACATTGTTGGAATGCTTTCAGCATCGCATCCAAAAAGTTCGGAACCATCGCGTCGTCGCAGGTCGCGATATGCAGGAATTCGCCGCCGGCGAGCGGCACCCCACGATTCAGCGCGGCATAGACGCCTTCGCGTGGGATTTGATTTAGCTTAAAGCGCGCGTCGCGGGCGGCGATCGATTGAAAATACTCCCAGCTGCCATCAATGGAGTGACTGTCGAGAACAATTGCTTCCCAATCGGTAAACGTTTGCGCGAGCAACGAATCGATCCGCGATTCGAGAAACGCTCGTGCATTCAAGCACGGCAGAAGAATGGAAACTTTCGGCACGCTGAGAAATCTACGCAGGCGGCGGCCAGGAGCGACGGATGGGTTGGAATTCGTCGAGCAAGTCCAACAAGCCTTTCGCGAAATCGCTGCCGGTAAAACGTCGGGCGCGCTCTTTTCCCCGCGCGATCAAACTTTCCCGTTTCGCTTTGTCCTGGAAAAGCGATTTGAGCGCCCCGGCAATTTCCAGCTCGTTCGCGGGATTCACGAGAAGCGCTGCGTCGCCCAGTTGCTCACTGGCGCCGGGGATGTCCGCCGCAATGACCGGACAACCCAACGCGAATGCTTCCAAAGGCGGAAAGTTTTCCGGCCCAGAAAAACTCGCGTAGCAAAGCGCAAAAGCGTTTTGATAAAGCGCCCTCAAGGTTTCACGCGAGACGTGGCCGAGGAAATGGACCTGATCTTCTAATTGCAACGTTCGAACGAGTTGCTGGACATGATTTTCGTTTCCCTGATCCGATCCGGTGAAAACAACGGGCAGACGCAGATTGTCCGCTCGTTTCAGATAATGAATCGCGTGCAACAGACCGACGTGATTCTTGTGGCTCCAAAACTGGGCAGGATAAAAAACGTAGTCGCGGGGCAACTTGTATTTTGAAAGATCGACATCATCCGACGGACTTTCTTCGAGTGCGAAACGCGGCGTCGGGTGCGGAAGAATCCTGATTCTTTCATCGGGCACTCCATAAAACATTTGCACTTCTTTCTGGCCGGCCTGTGTGCCGACAATGACGTAAGTAGCTCGCTTTAAAATCAGGGAGAAATATTGTTCCCGGCTTTGCCAGGTCCCGTCGGCGCTCACTTCGGGAAAAAATGGATTCATCCGGTGTTGCAAATCCCAAACAATAGTCAGGAACGGGACCTCCAACGTGGCGGTGCCTGAACCAATGTTCAGGAAAAATTCAATTCCCTCGCGCGCCAGAATCTCTTCGACCCATTTGTTTTCGAATAAATGGACGATTTTGCGAGGAGCAAAACGCAAAGTCCGGCCGACTTTACTCAGTTTCGATTGTGCTTTGCGCACCGCCGGTGGTTTAAGCCGGACGCGTTTGAGATTTCCAGATTGAACTCCGCGGCTTGAAGTCTCGAAGACCACGAACTCATGCTTCGAATTTTTGGCAGACTCGAGCAACTGCTCAAAAATCTCCTGCTCGAAGGTATGACCGCCACCGAGAGCTTCTGGTAAGACGGGGGCGAGGATGCCGACTTTCATGCCGGCTGCTTCGTGTCGCATTTTGCAGCGATGCCTTGAATAGTCTCGGCGATCTTTTTAATCGTTTGCTCGTCCAACTTGGGACTGGAGGGCAGATAAAATCCGTCGGCCCACAATCTTTCTGCCACGGGACACTTTACTCGCCGGAAGCCTGGTTGTTTTTGCAGGCACGGTTGCAAATTCATCGGACAGAAAAAAGTCCGGGTATCGATGCCGGCATCGCGCAACTGCTTCGTAAGCTCATCGCGGGAAAGTCCGAAGGCCTGCTCGACGACGGCACCGTACATCCAGTAAACATGCCGGCCGATTGTCGATCTTGCGGGAAGTTGTAAGCCTTCGATCTTTTGTAAATACCGATCGTAGGTTTCTGCGACGCGAATCTTTTCCGCGATGACCTTCTCGATCTTGCCACATTGCACCAGACCCATTGCCGCTTGGTATCCGGTCATTCGGAAATTGTAGCCGGCTATTTCGTGTCGAAAGCGCGGCGTGGTAAAGCCCAGGTTCCGCAAAAGTTTTAAGCGCTCAGCCAGCTTGGAATCGTTCGTGACAATCATGCCGCCTTCACCGGTGGTGATGACCTTGTTCGCGTAGAAGCTGAAACATCCCATATCGCCGAAACTTCCGGTCATGCGTTTGCGGCAGGTGGCGCCATGAGATTCAGCGCAATCCTCGATCACCGTGAGATTATGCTTTCGCGCAATGTCGCCAAGGCGATCCATATCGACGGGATGACCGAAGAGATGAACGGGAATGATCGCGCGCGTGCGCGGCGTAATAAGCTTTTCGATTAAATCGAGATCAAGATTCCAGGTTTCCCGTTCTGAATCGACCGGAACCGGGACGAAATTGTTATGATAGGCCGCGAGCGCGGTGGCGATGTTCGTCGAAGCGCTGACCAGAATTTCATCGCCAGGGGCAAGATCGAGAGCCGCGACCGCGAGATGAAGCGCAACCGTGCCATTGCAAACCGCGACCCCATATTTGCAGCCGCAATATGTCGCGAACGCTTCTTCGAACCGGGGAATCGATTCACCAAACGAGCCCGAAATTTCGCCGCGGCGCAGGGCCGCAACGACGACCGCGATTTCTTCTTCGCCGAAATCTGGCTCAAAAACGGGAATCATTTCTTCTTAACCTCGACATTAATTTTGTCGTTGGCCGTGCCCAGAAACGGCCCTTGTTTGACGCTGATGGCCTGAAAATCTTCCAGCACCCGCAGGGCATGGATACCGTGAATCAAAACGATGGCGTCGCCCGTGCCAAGTTCGATTTCGCGCAGAAGATCGCCGTCATCGCTGTAAAGCTCGACGATGATGCGGCCGCGCTGCATGACGAACATCTGTTGCAAGTCGGTTATCTCGCGCGGAAAAGGTTTATGATAATGCGGCGGCTCGGAGAAACCGGCCTCGTGCGCGAGCAGCCCAAATTGAAACGATGATTCGGGCGGAGAGAAAAACTGTGTGATCGGAACTCGCGTGCCCGCGCGAATAATCTCGGCGTAACGGGTCCCTTGATATTCAACACTCTCCGGATTCATCGGTTTTGATCGTCATGAACGAGCATTGAGATGGTGCCAGCCCGCTTTCGCCAAACGCGCAGATGAGTTAGAGCACCTCCAATAGGCTTCGTCTCGGACGAACGTTCCGTTGTTAATCGGATAACGCAAAGTTTTCATGGCGACATGGGCGAAGTACGGCCGGAACAAATTTCCCAGGTCTTCGTCGGTCGGAAAGAACTGTAAATGATCGTGGCCTTCATGACCGAGCGATTCCGAACCGGCAAAAACTCCGTCTGGATGCAACGCCGCTGCGATTTTTTTCAAGATAAGCGCAATCTCAGGCGCCGCGAAATGGCCGATGGCCCCGTTCCAAAAAATCACGTCGTATTTTTCGCGCGGAAACGGCTCCCTGGCCGCGTCGCGCAAAAGGTAGGTGATATTTCGGCGAGCGTTGGTGCGTTTCGCTTCGCGGATGGCCGCGGGTTCGATATCGAACGCGTCCACTTCCGCGCATTGCGTGGCAAGGAAATGATTTGTCAGAAAGCCGTCGCCGCATCCGATATCGAGAACGACGTCATTAGGGCTGAGCGCTTCCGCGCTGTAAAACGCGCGCGCAAGCTGATACGGGCGCATGGCGCCATCGCCGAATCCGAACAGAAACCAGGTCAGCCTGTGATTGGTAAAGTGCGGCCGTTCCTTGTCCAACTCCCACAAGCGCCGGAAAAGACTCTTGTAGTGTCGTCGAAGCAACCGGATGAGCAGCTCTTCCCGAATCTTTCCGCCCCAGAGGATTCTCTCCTTCCACCGAACGAGCGTTCGTTTCATTTCGAGCGAAGAGAATTGAGCGGAGCCTGAACCCCGCGCTCGATGTCATAAACTTCCAGGCTCGCAATCTGAGCGAAGCGCTCGTCGCCGGACAAGTAAGTCAGTTCTCCCGACGGGCTCCGGGAGTCGCGAAAACGTGCGTCGACGAAAGCTTCTCGCGCGGAAAGAATGGGCAGCGCGCCAGCCCTATTCTTGCGAACGAAATAGGCGTTATTTCCTCCGCTGTTGCAGCCGAGAAGCGCGTAACCTTTTCGCTCCGCCAGCAAGGTCAACGCCGGCAAGGATGCGCCCCAAAATTGCCCGGAGAAATGGGCCCGATGTCGCACAAATTGCGGATCGTAAGGCACTGTCACGGCCAGGTCGGGACCGAAGATGCTGTTGTATTCCATGATCACAATTGCCGGATCGATGATGTCGATCTTCTCCCAAACCCAATAGTCGTTTCCGTCGATGTCGATGCTTAGAAGTCCGATCTCACCGGTAAACCCGGCTTCGCGCAGCAGATCGTTGATATTGTCGCGATCGATCAGAGCGCATTGCGCGGTCAGCGTGTGTCGCCAATAAATTTCATCTTTGCGAATGAAGCGGATGGAATCCTCACTGCTATCCATGACCAGGCCGCGCCAGTTATCGTTCAGCACCAGGAAGCGCGTGTTCGACTCGCGATAATTCCCGACGCCGAACTCGACAAACGAATCCGGCAGGGGTGCCAGGCGATGAATGAGATATTGAATGATCCCGTCGTCACCGAACTGGGAAAAGGCTTTGAACTCGGCATCGCGCAGGCGCGAAAACGTTTCGCCGGTCTTAAATTTTTGGATGAGCGGTTGTGCGGCGAGAATCTTCAAGTGATCGACCTCGCTCTGGAGAGCTTTGAGCGAGTCTTGTTTTCGTCGCAAAGCTCGTGAGGTTTTCAAAAAGCGAAACATGAGAATCGGGCTGGAAACGTAAGGCCGAATCTACTCTCCCTGTGCCCGCTCCAAAACGAATCCCTTAAAGTAACCCTCCGCTTGGGCGAGGAGCGGCGCGTCCACCGGCGTAAATGTCGCAACGGTCCGATATTGTTCCGCGATCGCCTGCTGAAATTTCGTCTCGGAGAGAAACCAAAAGGGATAACTCGCTTGATAAATCGCAGCCGGAACCCGTTCCACTGCAAGGCGATCCTCATCTCCGGGAAGAAATGCCGTGCGATCAACGATTACTGTCGGGATCTTGAGGCTCAATAGCTTCGCCAGTTGTGTGTAAGGCTCTTTTAAGTACGGCAGCACACTGGAGAGGAGCAGCACGTTAGGCGCAGGATCGGCCCTAAGAAATTCACCGACCGTCTCATGAAAGTGCAACTCTTCGCTTTCGAAGTCTCGCCGGCCGCACGCGACATGGGCCGCCTGTTCGACAACGTGCCATCGCAAGATTTTCAAAGCGCTAAAGAAAGATCGACATTGGAAATAGGAGCTGCCGAGCGAGCCGCCAAAATCCAAAACACTTAGTCGCCCCTCGGATTTCAACGCTTGGCCTAGCATCGCCCCAATGATGGGGAACGGATACTCGGGTTTATCAAAAAGCACCGAATCGCGCTCAAAAATTGCGGCGCCGTTTTTCACCTTCAACAGGGCCGCGCGCGTCTTTTCAACGATGACCGGCGCGTCGTAACCAGTGGAATCGCGCAAAGCCGCTTCCCAGGAATCATAGTTTCCCGAAAATGCGATCTTATCAGGGGACCGGCGCGAAAGACGTTTCAGCGTCACTCTGTCAGGTTGGGAATCTCTTTGCTCCGGCGCCACTTCACGTCCGCATAAACGTGGCCCAGCTGCTCACTCGAAAAACCGTGATACCCATCGACCATCCCCAAAATCTGAAAACAGAGCCCCTGATCACGGCGATCGTAGAGTTGGGTGTTCGGCGTATGCAGTGCGAGCGTAACAAAGTAGCGACCCGGCAACAGCAAACGGGATGGAATCAATGCCGAGATGTCATGCACGCCGGGCGCTTCAACCGAGATAGCGGGGTCCGCCATCGAGATGGTCGAATAGAAGATTTGTTCGCCTTTGAAGTTGAATACAGAAAAGCAAACCTGAAGACCGGCAATTGTCCGACTCACCGCGAACGAACATTTTATCAAGATCGACATGTTCGCATTAAAAGAGACCGTCGGCCGTCCGTCCGGATCGTACAGGCCGGCCGATTGGAAGGTCGCGTCGGTGCTTGTCGGCTTGAAATTTACCACCGGTTCCTGCATTTCGGTTGCGCCTAAATAAGCCGCAACAACGTCTTCGGTCGGACCCGATTTTTCGATCTCCCCGTCACGGAGCAAGATGCAACGCGAGCAAAGGTGGCAGATCGCGTCGATGTTGTGGCTTACGAAAATGACGGTGCGCCCTTCTTTCGCCGCGACGTCCTCCATCTTTCCCAAGCATTTTTTCTGAAACTCGGCATCGCCGACGGCGAGGACTTCATCGATCAACAGAATTTCCGGATCGAGATGGGCCGCGACGGCAAAGGCGAGCCGCACGTACATGCCGCTCGAGTATCGTTTCACCGGCGTATCGAGAAACTTCTCGATCTCGGCGAACGCGACGATGTCGTCGAATTTTCTGCGGATTTCGGGCCGGGTCATGCCGAGAATTGCACCGTTTAGGAAAATATTTTCGCGGCCGGTAAGCTCGGGATGGAATCCTGTCCCCACCTCGAGAAGCGCTCCGACCCGGCCATAGACATCGGCAATGCCAGAGGTCGGCTCGGTGATCCCAGTTAGAATCTTGAGCAACGTACTCTTGCCCGCTCCGTTACGGCCAATAATTCCGACGACTTCGCCTTGTTCTACTTCGAACGAGATGTTCTTGAGCGCCCAGAATGTTTCTGCGGTAGATCGGCCGTTGCGACCGAGGCGCGTGAATAACCGTCGCGGCAAAGTCTCAAGATCATCGCGCAGCGTCCGGTAGCCGGGCAGTCCGGTCCGTGCGTGCGAAATCCGGAAAGACTTGCTTAGGTTCTCAACAGAAAGAGCGATGTCCGACATTATGATTGAGCGGAGGCAAAACTATATGATGTCGGCGAAGCTACGCTCGACACGGCGAAAGAAAAAAGCTCCGCTAAGCAAAATGACAAAGGACATCACGACGGTAACGAGCAGGATATTCGCATTCAGCGCACCGCGCCCCAACACCGCCCATCGGAAAGCCTCGATGAAACCGACCGCCGGATTCAAGGCAAACACGGTTTGCCATCGCGCCGGAATCATACTCACCGGATAAACGACCGGGCTGGCGTACATCCAAAGCTGAACAAAAAACGGCAACGCGTTTGCGCAATCGCGGTACTTTACTCCGAGCGCGGCAAACCAGAGAGCGACCCCGGTCGCGGTAAAATTCATCAGGACCAAAAGACCAGGGATTACGGCAAGGCGAGGTGTCGGTGGGACACCGTACACAGCCATGAAGACAAAAAGGACGACGAGCATGACCGCGAAATCAACCAACGCCGCCAGGGTATGCGCGAATGGAATGAGCAATCGCGGAAAGTAAACCTTCGACACAAGCTGCGAATTGCGAACCAGACTGTTCCCGGCGCGTTGCAACGCTTGTGAGAAATAAGTCCAGACGGTAAGCCCGCAGAAGACGAACAACAGGTACGGGGCGCCGTCGCTGGGAAGTTTGGCGACGAGGCCAAAAATTACGGTGAAAATTACCGCAGCGATCAGCGGCAGGAGCACGACCCAAACGACGCCAAGCGCCGTTTGCTTATAAAGAAGTTTGATATCGCGTTCGACCAATATCCAGAGCAGGTCGCGATATCGCCAAAGCTCTTGCAGGTTGAGCGCGGACCAGCCTTTGGTCGCTCGAATGCGATGCGTAGGTTTTCTACGCTCGCTTGGTGACGCAACCGATGTCGCAGGCGGCTCTGCGCCGATGACGATAGGAGAATCCGCGTTCAAGAGACCAACGTTAAGATAGCGTCCCGCGAGCGCAAGTAGAGCAGCGGTAGGGTACCGTCCTACTTTGAATGAATTAGGACACCACTGGCGTTAAGATGAGGTTATTCGTCGCTCAACAAGTATTCGCTTCGAGCGCGTTGCAAATCTCCCCTGCATAGTCGGCCCAAGTCTTCATTGGCCGGCCCTCGATCTCATCCACCAGCTTTTGCCGCAATTCCGGACGCGTCGCGAGGGCGACGATTGCTTCGCCTAATTTCACAGGATCGCGGACATCGACGCCGAGACAGCCACCGCCTTTTGCCACCTCCGCCATCGCTCCGAAGTCGGCGCAAATACAAGGACGCCGATGCCACAGACTTTCGGCAATGGGAAGACCAAATCCTTCAAGGAACGAAGGGTAAATCGTAAAATCACATTGCCGATAGAACTCGGCGAGCTGCGGCGCAGTCACTTTGCCGTGCCAGGTCACATTTCGATTTCGCGAGATCGCATCTTCAACCGTTTTGACAACGGACTCGGCATTTTTATAACGATCGCCCACGAGATGAAGGCGAAGTTCCGGCCGGGTTACGCCGGCGCAGGCCAATTGAAATGCTTTCAACAAGGCCTCGTGATTTTTGCGCGGCTCCAAGGTGGAGACACAGAGAATGTTGATCGTCTCGGAAGGAGCATTCGGCTTCCTGCTCAGACGTTCCTGGCTCGTTAATTCGCCGGGCAAGCTGCAGACAAAAAGAAGAGGCAGCCGCAGCCGATGTTTTTCGACAAACGCGCGAAATTGCTCCGCGGCCGCGTTCGAAGTCGCGATGAGAAGATCGACATCGCACAAAGCCTGCATGTAATCGGCGTGATACTTCGCCGCTTCGGAACGAACCAGTTCGGGATGCGAAACCGGAATCGCGTCGTAAAAGATCGCCGCGACCCGCATCTTCCGCTGTCGCGCGTAATCGATCATTCGATTAATTCTGCCGCGATAAACAAGTTCGGGGAGAAGAAGCCACTGGCTGTGCAAGCGATCGCTGGGAATATGGCCGGGTTGAGAAGGCAGGCCCAGGCGCTGGCGGCGCCGCGCACTCAGCGGAGATAATGTCCCGCGCCATTTCCTCCATCTCAGGACATGAAAGTCCGCATGGCGCTGAGTTAATCCCCAAACCAAACCGCGCACGACGGTTTGGATACCAGTTCGCGCTTTGCTTTTCGCGGTATGCGTCGCTACTACAAAAATTGCGTCCATGATCTCGTTGCGCCTCCGCTTTGCGAAGCTACGCCCGTTTGCCGAAACAAATTATTATTCCGGCGCTTCGAGTTTCAATTCTTTGTCTCGGCGTCTGATGCTTCCTGCTGCTGTTGACTCCACGATCCGACTTCGTCCACGAACCAGTGCTTTGCCACAGCCGCGCGGCCGATCTTTGTCTGTGCGGCACGTTTCTCGAGAATGGTGTAATAGCGGTTGCCGACCTTCTCGTCGCGATCCTTCACCCACTGGCCGGCAGTGTTGACCACGTCCGCCAGTTCCTCGGAGTTGTCCGGCAGAAATTGCGCTGCGCGAATGGCCAACTCGCCCGCGATCAACCGATAATGAAAACGAATGTCCGGCGAGATCTTGTTTTTGTTTAAACGTTGCAGCTCCGATTTCGATGCTTTCAAAACGACGGGATGACTGACCTTTTTTTCTTCGCCTTTTTCATAAACCACCATCTTGTAGAGACCCGTCTTCCGCTCGTCCGCCAAGTCACTTATTTCGAAACTGCCTTCGCTCGCAAAAACATCCGGCGCGACTTCGGTTCCCATCAATTCCATGCCGTCGTGCCGGGCGAGCCAGGCCGCGGCAAAATAGGCCTTGGCCCGTTCCAGTTTCGAAAGTTTCTCGTTCGCGCCATTCTTCAGCGCGCTCACATATTTTTCCAGGGTCTTATCGTAGGGCGGCTTGAGATAAGGGCGGGCCTCTTCGTAGCGTTTCTCCCGAACGAGCCTGCGACCGAGCAAGTAGCGCAGTCTCGCGACCGGATCTTCGACATTGGTATCGGCCGCGTCCGCCGGCGCGGGTTGGCCATCGATATATTTTTTCAACTCATCCGCCGTCAGGATTCGTTCCGCGACGAACGCGGCATCGAACCAGAGATTGCCTTTCAAAAATCCATCCATTGCCTCAACGAAATCGGCACGAACCAGATGTAATGCCGCGAGGTCGCCCGTCGCCGCCTCGGAAAAGGACCAACCGGGGCCTTCGTGCTCAGACATGTAGGAAGTCTCCTCGTCGCTCGGCTTTTCGTAGAATCCTGTCCAGCCGGTATACAGCCTCGTCTCATGAATCGATTGCCACGCTTGTTCCATGCTTTTCAAAGCATCGTCGACCTTGCCGGCGCGGCGCTGTAGCTTTGCCTGAAGCCAATATCCGGCCGGCGCGTCTTTTTTTCCGAGCTCGAGCCAGTGCGCCGCGCCCTTGTAATCCCCGTTGTTATACGCAACCCATCCGAGATACTCCGCGTCGTCTACCTTGCCGACGTTTGCTCCTTTGATCACGGAGAGCCAGCGAGCACAGCGATTCACGCGTGGAGTCTCTGAGTCCCCCGTGAACAAATCGTGGACGGATTCAGTCGACAGAATGTGCGCCGTCACCAGCCGCCGCAGCAGCGGATCTTTGGCCGCCGCTTTGAGTGCGCCTAAAGTTTTTTGTTCCTCGGCTCGCTTTTGCTGCTCGTCCCAGGCTTCGCGCTCCTGCAGTTCCGGACCGTAGTTGAGCATCCCGTCAATTGGGGCGCGATCGGGAACGAGCGCTTTGAGCGATATAACCGCGCTATCGTCGCCCAGCGCTAACTGCGTTAGAAAAAGCGCGGCCGCTTTCTCCGGATGATTCTGTTTCCATTCACTGCGGCCTTCCCAACCGTAACTGTCCCCCGCCATACCTAACGAATCGGCGAAGCCCGATTTCGCCAAGTCGCGTGTCTGCTGAAACCACTTCGCCGCGTCCGGCTCACCACTTTTGAGAGCGAGTTTTCCCAGCATGTAGGTCGCCCAAACCGTACGATAATGTCGATCTTGCGGCGGACGCTTGAGCAAATTCTCCCAAGCCTGGCGCGCTTCGGCCCAATGTTCTTTGCCTAGCTGAAAGGCCATGGCGCCGCGATGATAGTCAGCAAACTCCGAATCAAACTCCGCAGGCAACGGCGCAGTTTTTGCCTGGATGGAACCACGCGCATCGATGTGTTGTTGCAGCGCCTTGGCTGGATCCGGCGGTTTGATCCGCTGCTCTTTGATCGCCTGTTTGAAATCCTCCACGTCCTTTTCCGCAGTTTCTTTCGCAAACGCATCTCCCGGCGAGGGTTCGACGGGCGTTTCGTCAGGCGACGCCGCCGAGGCTGCGGCGCGAAGCATAAGCTTTTCCGGTGCTTTAAAATCCTTCGCCAACCGCTTCACTTCCAGTTCCCAATAGAACTCGGGTGAGCCGTCGACATTCTTGCCGCCTTGATCGAGATAATTATTGAGCCCGTAAAATCCGGTGCCGGATATGCGGCTGGCGGCAGTGATCGCGATCGCAGCGACAATGAAAATTTTAGCGTTGAGGGTTGGCAAATTCTTCCACCTGCGCATGAACAATCGGTGTCCGGTCATAACGGAGCCATCCTATACTCCGCCGGCTTCCGGGCGACAATCGCAAATGAGACTCCGATGCCGGTTGAAAAACCGCGTGCTGATTGTCGATCTTAAGCGTCCAACCTGGGAGTGCATCGGATGCCACCACGGTGGTGCCGGCATTCCAATTTACTGTCACCAGTGGATTGCGTTGTTCGTCTGCCTCGCCCGTATTCGCGATCGACACATCGACCGGATTTTCTCCCTCCGATAAAACCTCCAGTTTGTGCGCGGGCTTTCTCCCATCCATCACGGCCGAAAGCGTTGGCCAGCGCCAGTTCCGGATATCGCTTGCCACCGGCACGCGATACCAAAGTAGTTCGCGCAATTCTTTCGGGCGCGTCGCCTTCCACTCGGCCACGAGATCTGCGATTTCATCCGCATCGACTGAATATTCGATTACGCGCGTTCCGTTTGGCCACGAAGGTTGAACACTGTCGAACGCAACACCGAACAGCTTGCCGTTCGAATCATATCCAGCCAGACATCGGTAGGTCGGAAGCGATACGGCAAACGGCCGTCCGAGCTTCGCTGCTTTTGCTACCCACTTGCGCACCAATTGTGGGTCGCACAGAACTGCTCGTCCGCTTTCTTGCAATGTCGGCACTGAATGCACCTGCAAGATGTAGCCATCGACATCATCGATCAGCTTTACAAAATCTGGTTCGTCCAGCCATGCCGGCAGCGTCGTGATCACGAATCGAACTGGCTGAATCAGCGGCCGCAAGATCGACAACCACCGTCGATAGCCCGCGAGATTTTTCTGGGCACAATCGAAATCGAGCTGGAACTCCGCCAGACTCACGCCGTGTGACTTGGCCTCGTCGAGCAACGCCTTCGTAACGCGCGCGATTTCTCTAATCGCCGTGTCATCGGTTGCAAACGGTCCTGAAAAAGGCGAAACCCGCAGCGCGATGGCTAAAGGTTTCTTCGCGCCTTTCAGCTTCTCCCAATCAATTGAAGCTTTGATCGCGCTCGGTCCTTTGGCATCAATCTCCGCGCCGAGCAGCACGACTCCGTCCATCCGATTCTCCGTCTCCGCCACCGCCTCAACGACGGCGCTCGCCCAGTTTCGCTGCCAAACGTAACCGCGCTGGCACAGCGGCCCTCGCGACATAGACGCGGCACGATCACATCCGACCAGACAAAGACACAAGAATGCGTGCGCTAGCAATCTTGCGGTTCGGTGGCATGACATGAAGTGTACCTTCGCTGAATATCTGCGTCTTTTTGCGGTGTCCAATGTCCGAAATCAAACTCGGATTCTGATTGTGGGAGCCCGCCTGCGCGGCAGTAGCCCGACTTCGGCGTGGCGAAGGCCCGTGTGTTGTGTGCCAGTCCGGCTCGGGCTTTGGAGAGTAAGCGAAAGCTGATCCGCCATTGTGCGGACCGCGATTAGCGAGAAGCCAGCTTGGAACTACGCCGGATGAATAGCTGGCACCAACCTAGCAATTGGTTGCACGATCCCGATCGTCCCAGAAAATTCTCTGTCGAGCGTTACCGCGCGCGCAAAGATGATAGATGGCATCATCAAATTCCACTCGCAGCGGCCGCGCCATGAACGCAGTGCTAACAAACCACCCTCGCCAATGTCAAATGTTTAGATTTGACCCCTTTCCCCTTTCAAGCCGCCAAAATTTTGTCGCGAAGGCGCGCGACTGCGGCCTCGCCAATCTCACGAATGAAGAATGGCTGTTCCAGATAACTTTCGATCATCCTAACCAATCTGGTGGCGGAAGAAGTATCGATCTTCTTTGTTCGCTCTACCAGAGCGTAAAGCAATCCGTCATCGACCTCTAAAAAATTTCGGACAAAAGACGGTATATATCCGCGATGTTCTTCCGAGTCGCGATCCGAAACTAATGTCTGGGCGAAATATAATGAGGCGAGGTTTATACATGTTTCCCTATCCACTTGGCAAAGCGCCGCGAGTAAGGGCAAAATGGAGCGCCGTTTCACGAGCAACGCCGATTGAATGTGGTCAATACACCTAGCAGCGGCCGGTCGATACCGCAGGCGCAGGAGGGCTAATACAACTTGATCAGTCCATTCTTCTCTTCGACCGCGCAGTTCCAATAGACAACTTAGCTTTTCGGCAGCTTGCCTGGGATTCTCCTGGACTAGCACCTCCAACGCAACGCCCCATAGTGCCGCGTCTTGTTGAATTACAAGATCGACGAGCACAATCCATAAGAGCTCTTTGCTTACTTGGTCGAGTGTGGCAGCCCAATCCCTAATCCCCCGAACAAGCGCGTACCCACCATCACAGTCAGTGCCATGAGCAAAAGCGATTTGTCGCAATTTGGCTAGAGTATCAGTCTTCGCATCCATCACTTGAATCTCGTGACATGTTCTAATGGAATCGGACCTTCGAATAATACCTCGAATCCTCCTCCTGCGCGATTAAAAACGTTTCCCGGAACCCGCCGCTGGAGAAGAATCTTTGATTGATCTAGTCCTTTGGTCGAGATTCTAAAAAGGGCTTGTGCGGTGTTTTTTGGTGGCAGAGCGAGTTCGATCTGGGCTTGTAATGGAGTTAGTCGACGAGCAGTTGTTAGAAACGTCGGTTTAACACCTGGCAAGCCAAGTTGCGATTTCTCGATGAGAGCGGCCGTCTCTTTGTCGGTGTAGTAATATAGATACTTAGGCAGTGTTGCGGCTTTCTTCGCGGCCAAAGCTTCAAAGAAACGAAGAATTCGTGGAGCAAGAACGGCTTCGACCGCTACCCCCGCTTTACCAACAAAGCCACCTTCAAATATTGGCATATCACCCCAATCTTTGAGGGTTTTTTCGAGATCCGGAAGTATGTTGCTAATCAGATTTCCATTATCAGCAGGGGCAAGGGGAACTAATGTCGTCGAATAAGAAATGAAAGACGTTGGATCAACAGTCTGTGCAACGGCACGACCTCCGTCATTAAAAGCAATACTGGCTTGGCTACCTAAATCCCCAGCGGTTGGATCTTCTAAAGAAGCCCAACCTGCAAGATCTAGCCCAACGCCACCGGCCGCGAACCAGCTTTGGCCAAAGCTGGACATATCCGAGAATTCACCGCTACCACCAAATTGATCAAAGGATAGCGGAGATCCCGTATCTAGACCATCAAGACCTATCGGATCCCCGCCGAGGAGCGGATTGTTCCCACAGAAACGGTAGAGATTGGTCGGATCACCTTCAAAACCGATCGGATCGGTTTGATAGAAACGACCCATGACTGGATCATAAATGCGGTTGCGGAAATCGTAGAGGCCCAAACTCGAAAAGAACTCGCGGCCACTGAACATGAACCGGTTGCCGGTCGGCTGGCTGCCGTTGAACTGGGTGATTGTTGGCGAGCCAAAAGCATCGTATGTGCATTTCTCGATTACAGCTCCGTTTCCGTTGAGCAAAAACCGCACGTTACCCATCGGGTCGGATTTGTAATAAGTCTGAGTCGGGCCTGCTAGGCGGTAGAGAATTTCATCATCGCCGAGACCATAAACATTCGTTGCTACGAGATTACCGCTCCCGTCCCATTCCACAACCGGTGTCCACTGATCATAAGTGAGAACCGTGGTGGCATTGTCGATAAGCCGCCGCACGCAACGACCGACCGCATCGTAAGCAAAGGTGGCGTTGTGGCTACCGCCAACGGAAACCAAGCGATTCTCGGCATCGTAGCTATAGGTCCAACCATTGTAACTGGTCAGGTTGAAATTGTAGTCATGCTGCAACAGCCGGTCGGTCCCGTTGACGACGATTTTGCTGTACTGGTTGAGGTCGTTATGGACGTAGACATATGAGTTCGTGGTGGAAGGCGTGACCGTATTATCCGTCACGGTCATGGAATCGCGCCGCTTGTTCAGCACACCGTAGGAAACGCTTTTCCCCGGATTTGGGTCGGCCGAGCTCGCCGCCGAATAGAGCGCCGCGGTAAGCTCATTACCGTCGTCATAGGCATTGAAGTAATCGCCTTTGCCATCCTCATAAGCGGAGCTGCCTCTAATCACGTCTTTTAGATTACCGAGCTTGGAATAATCGTAGTGGCTCGCGGAAAAGTTCGTCCCGTTAATTGCGTGCGTGCAATCCGTTGCTCGATTGATAGCGTCGTAGACGGTCGTAGTGGTATCGCCCGATAATGTTCGGCCCAGCCGCTGCGTCACGTTGCCGCTCGCATCGTAGGAATAGGTAAACAAGGGCTGGCCGTTTCCGCTCGCGCCATTGTTGATGTTGCGCAATTCATTCCGGTTCGTGTACTCGAAGTTGTTGGCAAAGTTGGTCGTTCCACCGGTGGACACGACAAGACTCTTGCGGCTTCCGTCTGCATCGGGAAGCGTCTGCACCCGTCGCGTCGGCAGGCCGGTAATAGTTTGATCCTCATATGTTCTGTTGTTCGCTTCGTCGTAACCAAACCCGAGTGTCGTAGCAGGCAAGGTGATTCCGGCCACGGTATATGCGGTCGTGGTAATGCCGGTCGGCCTGGTCGAATCATAGCTAATGTGAACAGCCGGACCAGTCGCGCCTTTGGTCGGATCGTTCGTCCATGAGGTATCAGTTAGCCGTCCACGATTGTCGTAGGTGAGCGTTTTTGTCTGACCCGCCGGATTCCTATACCAGTCAAGGTGGTTTGCGACATCGTAGTGGTAGGTTTCGGTCCGGGTAGTCCCGGAATAATCGAGCGGATAGGTTTCGCTTGTCTTGCGACCCAGCTCGTCAAAGGTGAACGTATAGTACTTGCTCGTCGGGTTCGGCACCGCTATCGACACAACATTGCCGTCGGCGTCGATCACGTAATCTATCTCATTGACTTTGGTACAAGTGCCATGGCTGGAAGCGCAGGTGGTAGAGCCATGCCCGTTCATGACCGGGTCGGTCGCGATGTCCCAAGTGCTGCCGAAGTCCCATATCTGGTAACATCGTCCCGCGTCATCGTAGATATACTGTTTCATCTTATCATCCGCCCGAAACTCCTGGACGACGTGGCTACCTAGATCATAGTTGAATCGCACGGTGTGCCCCTGCGTGTTGCGATCGGCTGGAATTGGGTCGTCGATGCTGGCGACGCGATCCATCTGATCGTAGTTGTAAGTCGTCACTGCACCGGAGCTTTGACCGTTTGGATCCTTCACCGTCCTGACATTTCCTACGTCGTCGTAGGTATAACTGGTGACCGCGTCGGGTACATTCGAATCTCCGACTGCTGTGACGCTAAGCGCTCGCAAATTCCCGTCGTAGGTATAAGTCGTGACCTTTCCACCCGGGGAGAAGACCTTCGTCGGCACGGCGGCCGTGCGCGTGTAATCCTCCCCAGTCCCGGCCTGATCGTAAAAGTATGTCGTTGTTCTCGGTGTTGAATCGCCCGTTCCACGCAGCGGTGTAGTCACGCTACGGAGGCGTTTGTAATCGTCGTACGTGTAGCTGGTGCGCTGGTTTGGGTCGCTTGCGCCACCGGCGTGTCTTTCATCGGCGGTCCAGGCCAGCGTTCCGTTTGGATTGTAGCCGTACTGGACATAGGTCCCGTCGGGATGAGTTAGCCTCGTCAACTGCCCTCGCGCGTTGTATAGGAACGTGGTTGTGTAATTGGAGTCGCCGCTCGAACTGCCGCGAGGTTCGGTAATCCCCGACACTCGTCCGAAAGAATCGTATTGATACCGAGCAGTCGGATTTCCGGTGGCGTGCGCGGCGTCGCGATATACCTGAATTCGACCGGCACTATCGTATTGGTAGGACTCAGGAAAGCCCATCTTCGTTGTACGGGTCAGAACCTGGCCGAATGAGTTGTAAGTGAAGCTCTCAGAGAAACCGTACGCATAAGCAAAGGGAGCAATGTAGGCGATGGAAGTAACTCGCATCGATATATCTCGATAAAAGGTCTGGCTGGCGACGCCAGAACCATTGCTTATCGAGGAAAGATAATACGGATTGTTAGCGTCCCGGTTATTGGGGTCGGCGGCATTGGCTGCGCCGTAGTTATAACAAATCCGCGTGGCCGTGCCCGTTGGAATGCCATCACCAGGAATGGGGTAGTTAATCTGCTCGACGTTTCCGTTTAATATGTTCGCGTTGTATACCGTCGCATGGCCATTGCGGTCGGTAACGGTCTGGAGATAATAGGCGTCACTGTAGCCATGGTACTCGGTAACCCCTCTGAAGTCAGTGGTCTCCTTCAGTCGATAGGTGTTGTAGGTGAAAGTGCGGGTGGGATTGATAGGTGCCCCCATCGGGTTGTCGCCTCGGGTTTCCGACCGCGAACTGGGATTTGTCGTGCTGACGATCGCGAGCGTGGAAACGGGAATGCCGCCGTAACTCTTCTCGCGATATAACTGCCCATATACCACACCGGCTGCATTCGGCTTGAACTCGTAGGCGATTTTCCACATCGGCCCATCGAACATCGGATCGATGCAGGTGGCGATCAGAGGCCGGCCGTTTGGATCGGTGTTACCCGGTTGATAAGTATAGGTGGCGTTGAGCGAAGTGTCGCCAAAATAGACGACACTTGTGAGTGATGTATAACGCGTGCCGTTCGCCGTGACGTAGGCCGTGTAGTTGTACTGCACCGTCCGGCCGTCGCTTCCGGTAACATGATCGACAACGCCGTCGCCCAGCGCGCCCTGCGATGTGCTGGAGATTGTCCGCGAGAAAACCTTGATTGTGCGGCCGGCCGGTTCGGTAATGGTCAAGCTGCCGTCAGCCGGGTAGGTAATGGTGGTCGTTTGACCATACGGATCGATGATCCCCTTAAATGAGAACGTGTAGACCGACGTATACTTATTTCCTGAAGTCGTCGTCGAGATGTCAGCGTGAAACCAGACCTTGCCTCCATCCGAAAGGCGCAGATAACATTCGGTCGCACCAGTTTGGAGCTTCTCAAAGCGGTCGCGAATGCCTTTCGGCCCTCGGAAATCGGGATCGCCAGCTGTGTTCATATTCTGAAAAATGACTCGACGGCCATCGGGATAGTTGACGTTGTAGGCGGCTGGTTTGCCGACGCCGCCGGTGTTAACCACGGTGGCCGTGTCGATGCTCCACTGATAACTGAAGGTCCATGTTCCGGCCGAGCCGAAGGCCGGCTTATTGCCGAGACCAACGGTATACCGGCTGTTCATGGTGCGGGTAAAGGCAAGCGGGTAGGTACCGACGCCGCCCGCGACAACCAGATCAGTGATCGAGCGGGTCGCGTTTCCAGTATAGGGATCGTAGGAACAACCGGTGGTGATGTTGCCGTTATATTGGCCGGATGTGCCGGTGGGATTGTCGCCGCCGAGATCGGCGCGAAGGACCGGGGCGAAAGAAACCAGAATGGTGAGCGCAATTACGGGCGCAAATTTAGAAGAGAAAATTTTAGTCATGACTCGCTCCTTAAGGATTGATTACCGGGGGATTGTTGGTGGGATCGGTGGTGTCAAGCACCCAGAACTGAAGTCCCATCGGCTCCGAATTGCCGATATGCAGGCTGACCTGAGATGCTCCCGGATTCGGCCCGGCTTGAAAGACGAAGCTGAAGGTACCCTCCTCCCCGGTATCGGCACTAGTGGTGTCGACGGATCCTCCATCGAGCGCCTCAATGGTGACGGTGCTAAAAGCGAGACCTATCCCGAGATGGACTTCGACATAGGCAACTTGATTCGGCTGTAGCCCAACTCGATCGCTCCCGTACGCATTAACCATGGTTTGACCGAGA
>Ga0209526_10000036_pt1 | contig 75880 bp, 71 predicted proteins | sample JacPinW_OM2H0_M1_FD_188566 | JGI IMG/M metagenome (GOLD analysis project Ga0209526, IMG submission 188566) | Forest soil microbial communities from Algoma, Ontario, Canada - Jack Pine, Ontario site 1_JW_OM2H0_M1 (SPAdes) (version 2) | ecosystem: Environmental > Terrestrial > Soil > Boreal... | reverse complement strand
CCCGCCGCCGTCGCCGCTCCGCCGGTCCGGGAATCCCGCGAGAAACGCGCGCCGCTTTCGCAGGGGCGCATGCGCCGGCTGGTGTACAGGGAGGCGTGGCGAAAGCGCACAAACGGGCCGCACCGGGCCCTTCCGCTGGCTCCAAGTCGCTTGGTGCTCGAGGACGGCGAGGGCCTCGCCGGGCTCGATACCGCCACTGGAGAGGAGAAATGGCGGGTCGCGGCCCTGCCCGGCGCGGTCGAGCGGGGCTCCGAGCTGTACTACGCGGAGCCCGGCGACGCGCTGATCCGGCTCGACGGGATCTCCGGCGAGGTCCGCTGGAAGCGGCGGATGCGCGGAGGGGTGCACTCCGGCCGCCTGTGGGCGCTGCCGTCCGGGGTGGTGCGGGCGTTGCCGGGCGAAGGGCTGGCGCTGGTGACCGATTCCGGTTCGCTGGCGTTCCGCTCGAAGTTGCCGGGCGGCGCGCCCGAGCACCTGGCCTCCGTGTCGGGCGTCCTGGTGACCGGGCTGCGGGCGGGGCTGCTCGCGGGGCTCGACTCCGGGGATGGCCGCGTACTGTGGAAGCGGCGGATGCGCACGGCCGCCATCCTGCCCTGCGGGGCGCGCGCGCTCGTGCTCTCGACTGGCGCCCTGGCGTGCATCGAACCGGAGAGTGGAAGGCCGGTCTGGGAGCGGGAGCTTCCGGACGACGCCCACGAGCTCGCCCTGCACGAGGGCGCGGTGCTGCTGCTGGCGGGCGGCCAGGCACTGTCGTTCTCGATCGGCGACGGCGCGCCGCGGACGCCGATGCCGTTGCCATGGGCCGAGCAACTCGTGTGCGAGGACGATGGGGCGCTCATCGCCGCCGGCCCCGGCGGCGCGGCGATGCGCCTCGACGGCCGCAAGCGCTGGGCGATCGCCGCCTCGGGTGACTCGCCAGCGCCCGCCCTGCTCCACCACGGAGTCGTGCTGTTGCACCGCGGCCCCATCGAGCTGATCGACGCGGCCGAGGGCCTGCCGCTGGCCCAGCTTCCCCCGGCACGCGCCGCCGCGCTGGGGATGGATCTCTCCTGCGCCTTGATCCAGGACGACGCGGTCAGCCTGCACCGGCTGGCCACGCACCTCAGCCTGGTCTAAAGAACGCATCTCCTGAGCGGAACTGCCGAATGACCTCGCTCAAGCGTAGCCACTGAGTTGGCTGCGGCGCGGGGCTGTCACCACTTGACGGGCGAGAGGTCCTGCTCCGCGTACTCGTTGAAAGTGACGCGCCGCTGCTGGTTCAGCAGGGGCACCTGGATGTCCCGCGAGTAGGTCAACCAGATGTGGACGAAGGCGGGGATCTGGGTGCGCTCGATGCGCAGGTCGCCGTCGTCCACGTCGATGCGCATCTCGGTGAGGACGCGGCCGTGGTCCTCGACCTTGTGGTCGAAGAGATGGTGCAGCTCGCGGAACACGTACTCGCGAACCCGGCCGTCGTCGCGCTCGCGGTAGGAGAGATTCGCCGCTTCCTTGAGGACGCGCTTGACCTCCAGGTTTTCCCAGTACGCCGGACCGTAGGTTACGAACCAGAACACCGCCGCGGCGGCGCCGACGAGGATCAACACCGTCACGAAGGTGAGCCCGCGGTCGCCGCGCCTGCGCATCAGCCGCTAGTTTACACCACGGAACATGCGGTCAAAACGAATGCCCATCGGGCCGCCGAAGGAGATCCAGATCACGCTGGCCCGGCCCTTGATGTAGCTGAACGGGATCTGGCCGATTCCGCCCTCCACCCGGCTGTCGGCGGAGTTGTCGCGGTTGTCGCCCATCATGAACACGCGGCCTTCCTCGACCACGAAGGAGCCGGAGCGCTGGAAAACAGGGTCCTTGCGCACCAGGATGGGGTGCCTGTGCCCGTCCAGGTCCTCGGTGTACATGCGCGAGACGACGTCGATGTCGGTCTCGGTGTACTCGTTGTGGTCCTTGTAGGTGTAGTCGCCGACCTCGACGCGCTTCTGCTCCACGCCGTTGACGTAGAGGACGTTGTCGCGAATCTCGATCCGGTCCCCCGGCAGCCCCACCACCCGTTTCACGTAGTCGATGTCTGGATGCTGCGGGTTGATGAAGACCACCACGTCGCCGCGCTTCGGTGGGCGCTCCCCCAGCTTGTGCACCCGGCCAGGGTCGGTGAACGGGATCCGCAGCCCGTAGCTCATCTTGTTGACGAAGATGAAGTCTCCCACCAGCAGCGTGGGGATCATCGAGCCCGAGGGAATGTGGAAGGGCTCGAAGAAGAACGCGCGCAAGAGCAGCGCGACCAGGATCGCTCCGCCGATGGACTCGGTGTACTCCCGGACCGCGCCCTTGCGCGCGAAGATCAGGTGCTTGTCCAGGGCGGCGTCGAGCGCATGGCGCGCCCGCACCGCGGGCATTCCCTCCGGGTTGGCCAGGGCCGTGTCTACTGCCGCGATGGCCTGCTCCATTTCCGCGGCGCCGCCCTCGGGGATCTTGGCCCGGTTGCGACGCAGCAGCCGGCTCGCGCTCCGCCGGAGCGACTTCGCCTCGTTGCGCGCGCGGCTGCGGACGCCCCAGGGCGTGGCCGATCCGACGGTGGAGATCATGAACACGGCCAGGAACACGCAGAGCGAGCCGAGCAGGAAGTTCTGCTGGCGGAGCAGGTGCTGGGCCACGAGACCGATCACGGCCGTCCCCGCCACGATTCCGGCGAGCTTGCCGTAGCCCGCCGCCGCGTAGAAGGCGCGCGGCCCCTTGTCAGCCGCGGAGACCAGCTCCGCCTCCCGCTTTGCCTGGGCTGCGCTGCGCGTTTCGGCCGCTGCGGTCATTCCTCCACCCGGAGCACCGCGAGGAACGCTTCCTGCGGGATCTCGATCTGTCCCACTGACTTCATCCGCTTCTTGCCTTCCTTCTGCTTCTCGAGGAGCTTCCGCTTGCGCGAGATGTCGCCGCCATAGCATTTGGCCAGCACGTTCTTGCGCAACGCCTTCTGCGTCTCGCGTGCGATCACGCGCGACCCGATGGCCGCCTGGATGGCCACCTCGTACATCTGCTTGGGAATCTCTTCCTTGAGCTTCTCGCAGATCACCCGCCCGCGGTGGTACGCCCGGTCCCGGTGGACGATGGTCGAGAGCGCGTCCACCGGCTCGCCGTTGATCAGGATGTCGAGCTTCACCAGATCGGCCTCCTGGTACCCGAGCGGCTCATAGTCCAGCGAAGCGTAACCGCGGGAGATGCTCTTCAGCTTGTCAAAGAAGTCGAACACCACCTCGGCAAGCGGGATCTCGTAGGTGATCTGCACGCGCTTGCTGCCGATGTACTTGATGTCCTTCTGCACGCCGCGGCGATCCTGGCACAGCTGCAGGACCGCCCCGACATATTCGTTGGGCACGTAGACGTGGGTGAGCAGCATCGGCTCCATCAGCTTCTCGATCTCGCCCTCCGGCGGGAGTTTCGCCGGATTGTCCACGCGGATCTCGTTTCCGTCCTTCTTCACCACTTTGTAGACCACGGAGGGCGCGGTGGTGATCAGATCGAGGTTGTACTCGCGCTCCAGCCGCTCCTGCACGATCTCCATGTGCAACAGCCCCAGGTATCCACACCGGAATCCGAACCCGAGGGCCTGCGAAGTCTCCGGCTCATAGGTAAAGGCGGAATCGTTCAGGCGCAGCTTCTCCAGCGCGTCGCGGGTGTTCTCGTAATCGGCCGAATCTACGGGGAAAATCCCCGAGAAGACCATCGGCTTGATCTCCTTGAACCCGGGCACCGGCTTGTCGGTCGGCCGCAGCGCCTCGGTGAGGGTGTCGCCCACCTTGGCGTCCTGGATCACCTTCACGTTGGCGACCACGAACCCCACTTCCCCGGCGATCAGCTCGTTCTTCGCGCGCGCCTTGGGAGCGAAGACCCCCACCTCGCTCACCTCGTACTCGCGCTTGTTGGACATGAACTGGATCTTCTGCCGCGGCTTGACGGTCCCCTCGAAGACGCGGACCAGCATGATCACGCCGCGGTAGGAGTCGTACCAGCTGTCGAAGATCAGGGCCTTCAGGGGAGCCTCGGGGTCGCCCGTGGGTGGGGGGACGATCCTGACGATCTCCTCCAGCAGCTCCTCGATGCCGATGCCCTCCTTGGCGCTGGCCGGCACCGCATGGCTGGCGTCGAGGCCGATGACCTCCTCGATCTCTTTGCGCGTGCCCTCGACGTCGGCGCTGGGCAGGTCGATCTTGTTGATCACCGGCACCACGGCCAGGTCGTGCTCCAGCGCCAGGTAGACGTTCGCCAGCGTCTGCGCTTCCACCCCTTGCGAGGCGTCGACCACCAGCACGGCGCCCTCGCAAGCGGAGAGGCTGCGGGAGACCTCGTAAGCGAAGTCGACGTGCCCGGGCGTGTCGATCAGGTTGAGGACGTAGTCCTTGCCGTCTCGCTTGCTGCGCCAGTTCATGCGCACGGACTGCGCCTTGATGGTGATCCCCCGCTCCCGCTCCAGCTCCATGTTGTCGAGGAACTGATCCTGCGCTTCGCGCTGCGTCACCGTGCCGGTCTTCTCCAGCAGCCGGTCCGAGAGCGTGGACTTGCCGTGATCGATGTGCGCGATGATGGAGAAGTTGCGGAGGTGCTGGTTCTGCTCAGGCATCGTCCATTTCCGGGAGCGGGGGGGATAACATGCGAGGCCGTGACGCACAATGGCGCGAATCATCCGCCCCCTCCCGCGCGCCGCCGGCTGCCCGCGCGACACGACCTGGGGGCGCGAGCGAGTGTCGCGCGAGAGCGTTTGTGGCCCGTTCCTTCCCTCACTCAGTGAATCAATGCGGGGCGCGGCGCGCGTTGTGTGTCGACTGGGTAAGACGCGCGCAGATAGCCGACGGGGTGCGTGGCCGTCGCGCCGCCGCATCAGAAAGCACACGACGCGCAGTATGCGCCGCCCCGTGTCTCTCGCCTCACGTGAAGTGCCTCGCCGGCGTGCTCGCTTTCTGCGTGGCGGAGCACGGCCATGCAGCCCGGCGGCGTCTCAGCGAACGATACACAAGCCCAACGAAGGGGCGCGAGGGGTCCTGCGTGGCGGAGCACGGCCATGCAGCCCGGCGGCGTCTCAGCGAACGATACACAAGCGCTCAGAGCGCCAGCTCGCGGCGGAAGTACGCGACGGTCGGAACGAGCCCTGCCTCGAGCGACACCTTCGGCTCCCACCCCAGCAGCGTTCGCGCACGCATGATGTCCGGGCGCCGCTGCTTGGGATCGTTCTCAGGAAGCGGCCTGACGGACCGGACCCGGCCGCCCTTCCCCACCACCTTCCGGACGGCGTCCGCGAACTCGATCAAGGTCATTTCCCGAGGGTTCCCCAGGTTGACCGGCCGCGCGTCGCCCTTTTCTTGCAGCGCCAGCAGCCCCGAGACGAGATCGTCGACGTAGCAGAAGCTGCGGGTCTGGGTTCCGTCGCCGAAGACGGTGAAATCTTCGCCGCGAAGCGCCTGCGTGACGAAAGCGGGCACCACCCGGCCGTCGTCGGCGCGCATCCGCGGGCCATAGGTGTTGAAGATCCGCGCGATGCGGACGGGAAGGCGATGCACCCGCGCGTACGAGGTGACCAGCGCCTCCGCGAACCGCTTCGCCTCGTCGTAGCAGGAGCGGGGCCCGATCGGGTTGACGTTGCCGAAGTACTCCTCGCGCTGGGGGTGCTCCAGCGGATCCCCGTACACCTCCGACGTGCTGGCGTGGATCAGCGTGGCACCGGTTTTTCGGGCGAGGTCCAGGGCCTGACGCGTGCCAATCGACCCGACGTCCAACGTCTCGAGCGGCAGCTTCGCGTAGTCGACCGGCGACGCCGGCGAGGCCAGGTTGAACACCGCTTCCGCGCGCCCCTCGAGTGGAATGGGCCGACAGATGTCGTGCTGCAAGAACTGGTAGCGGGGGTTGCCGCCGTTCCGGTCGGCGTTGTCGCGGCGGCCTGTGAGAAGGCTGTCCACCGCGACCACCTCGTCACCGCGCGCCAGCAGCCGATCGACCAGATGGCTTCCGATGAAACCGGCCCCGCCCAGGACGATCGAGCGCATCTATTTCACCCGGCCGTAACGGTCCTCGAGCCGGACCACGTCGTCCAGCTCGGGCGTGGAGGCTTCGAGGATGTCGCAGTCGGTCTGCGCAATCATGCGGTGGCGGAGGAGCGGCGTGATGTGGAAGGAGTCGCCCGGGTGGAGAACGGTTTGCTGGAGCTCCTCGCCTTCCCCGCCGGTCTCGAAACGCATCACGCCGGTCAGCACATGGATGGTCTCGTCCTTGCGCAGGTGGTACTGGAGGCTGAGGGCGTGACCCTTGTCGATGTGCAGGACCTTGCCGACGTAGCGGTCGGTGTGCGCCCAGATGAGCTCGTATCCCCAGGGCTTCTCGATGCGGACGGGCTTGATCGGGGGCATGGTCAGTGCGCCGGCATCACGGCTGCGGGGCTGCGCAGCTCGCGCTCGACGTCCAGGCGGAAGCGGTTGGCCGCCTCCTTGTCGTGGAATGCGCCGACGCGGACCCGGTACCAGGTCCCCTTGGCGCCGAGGTTCGCCTCCATCACGTACGGCTTGAGACCGGCCCCGCGCGCGCGGGCCTCCAGGCGGACGGCGGCGGCGCGGTCCTGCGAAGCTCCGACCTGGACGGTGAAATTGCCCAGCTCGCGGGGAGGCGGCGGCAGCGGCGCGGCAGTCGCCGGGGGCACCTGCACGGCCCGCTCGGGAGGCGGTACCACGGTGGGTTGCCGGGTGGGTGAAGGGACTACCGATGTCGCCCGCACCGGCTCGGGCTTCTCCACCCGCTCATGCGCCTTTTCCGCCGGCGCGAGCCTCACGCTCCCTTCCGCGGGTCGGGAAGAAACGGCGGGCGATTCCGGCTTGCGCGCTTGCGCATCGAGCGCCGCGAGATCGCCCGCGGCCGCCGGCGCTTGCATCGAGGAGATCTTCTTTCCCAGCAGGATCCCGAGCGAGAACACCCCGGCGAGGAGCAGCAGCGCGCACAGCGCCAGCGCGACCACCTGCCGGTCATCGAGGGAAAGCTCGATCCTTTCGCGGAGCCGCTCGACCTCGCGCACCGGCGCGGGTGTACCAGACCGGGGCGGGTGCCCGCTACTCCTCTTCCGCGACCGGAGCGTCCATCCGGTCCGGCGCACCGACCCCCAGCACCGCCAGCGCGTTCGCCAGCGTCTGCTTCACCGCCCAGACCAGGAACAGGCGCGCGTCGGTCTTGCGCGGGTCGTCTCCGATCACGCGCTCCGTCTTCTTGTACTTGGTGTAGTAGCCGTGGAACTGCGCGATCGTCTCCTGGAGGTAGAAGACGACCTTGTGCGGTTCCAGGGCCGCGGCGGCGTGCGCGATCAGGTCCGGAAGCTGCAGCACCCGCTTGATCAGCTCGATCTCCTCGGGGAGCTGGAGCGCGCCGACGGCTTCGGGGTCCCAGCGCGGCGTCAGGCCCCGCTCCTCGCGCGCCTTGCGCAGGATGGCCGCGCAGCGCGCGTGTCCGTACTGCACGTAGAAGACGGGATTGGCGTTGTCGCGCTTCTGCGCCAGGCCGATGTCGAAGTCGAGCGCCATGTCGCCCCGGCGGAGCAGGAAGAACACCCGGGTGGCGTCGGAACCGGCAACCTCGAGCAGCTCGCGCAGGGTGACGAAGTTCGCCGCCCGCTTGCTCATCCGGTACGGCTGGCCGTCCTTGATCAGATTCACCAGCTGGAAGATGATCACCTCCAGCTCGCCCCCGAGCGCGGCGACCGCGGCCTTCATCCGCTGCACGTAGCCGGCGTGGTCCGCGCCCCAGACGTCGATCAGGCGGCGATGCCCGCGGGCAACCTTGTCGAAGTGGTACGCCACGTCCGCGGCGAAGTAGGTGGGCTCGCCGTTGGTCTTGAACAGCGGACGGTCGCGGTCGTCGCCGAACCGGGTGGTCTTCACCACCTTGAGCGGCTGGGGAACGTACTCCTCCTCCTCCACGTCCATCCCCTGGGGCGGCGGGAGCACCTCCATCGCCGTCATGCCCTTCTCGTCCAGCACCTGGATGGCCCCTTCCAGGCGCTTCTGGTCGTGGAGGACCTTTTCGCTGAAGAAGTTGTCGAAGCGGATCCCGAAGATCTCCAGATCCGGCTTGATCAAGTTGTCCAGGATCCAGGCGGTGGCGAACTTCCGCAGCGGCTCGCGGATCTCCTCGAACGATCGCGCCGGATCGCCGCCCGCATCCAGCCAGGCGCGGGCCACGTCCTTGATGTACTCGCCCTGGTAATCGTCCGGGTCGAGCGGCACCGGCCGCACGTCTTTGCGCAGCTCGGTGGCGCGGGCAAGGACTGCGTGGGCCAGACGCCAGACCTGGCCGCCGGCGTCGTTGATGTAGAACTCGCGGAAGACGTCGTAGCCAGCCCATTCCAGGAGATTGGCGACCACGTCCCCGATCACCGCGCCGCGGCCGTGGCCGACGTGCATCGGGCCGGTGGGATTGGCACTGACGAATTCCACCATCGTGCGCAGCCCGTTTCCGGCGTTGCTGCGGCCGAAGCGATCCCGCTGCTCCCAGACCGCGTGCAGCGCCTTGTGCCACACGTCCTGGGCCAGGCGCAGGTTGAGGAAGCCGGGTCCGGCGATCTCCGGCTTGCCGGCCAGCACGCCCGCGCGGTCGTCGATGCGCTCCACGATCGCCTGTGCCAGCGCGCGCGGATTGGGTTTCTGCGCCCCGGTGGCGGCGGCATGCTGCCGGGCGAACGTCATCGCCGCGTTCGATGCGAAGTCGCCGTGCGCCCCCTGCTTCGGCACGTCGAGCTGGACGGGGTAGTCGCCCGGCGGCAAGAGCCCGTCCTCCACGCACCGCTGCAATGCGCCCCGCACGAGCTCGGCGACCTGCTCCTTCACCATGCCGGGCCCTTCGAGTATTCGCGGTCGAACGGCGGGCGCAGCCGATCCCAGCTCGCCTGCAGGTGCTCGATCATCACTTTCGTGTCGCCGAGCACGGGCATGAAGTTGGTGTCTCCGTTCCAGCGAGGCACCACGTGCCAGTGGACGTGCTCGGCGATCCCGGCTCCCGCGGCGCGCCCCAGGTTCATCCCGACGTTGTGGCCCTGCGCTTTGTAAGCCTGCCCCACCAGCCGGATGGCGACCCGCAGCATCTCGGCCAGTTCCTCGTGCTGATCGCGTGGGAGCGACGCCAGGTCGGCTTCGTGGGCGCGCGGCACCACCATCAGATGGCCGTTGTTGTAGGGATAGCGGTTGAGGATCGCGAACGTGTGCGGCGTCCGGCCCAGGATCAGGTTCTGGCGGTCGTCCGGGCTGCGGGGGAGATCGCAGAAGATGCATGCCTGCTTCGCGTCACCCTTCTCGATCAGCTCCATCCGCCACGGCGCCCAGAGCTGCTCCATCACCTCACCAGGTTCGGCGCGAGGAACATGACCCCTCCCTCGGGGACGGCCGATCGCATGCCTTCGGTCGCGCCCTGGAAGGCGCCCTGGAAAGCGCCGCGCAGGAGATCGCGCAGCGACAGCTCGTGCTCCCGGGGCGGGTATTGGACTTTCGGCTCGCCGCTCTGACCGGCGAGCGCCCAGGCGGCGCCGATGGCGTCGTCGAAACCGCCCAGCTCGTCCACCAGCTTCAGCTCCTTCGCGCGCTTGCCCGTGTAGATGCGCCCTTCCGCCAGCTCGCGCACCCGCGCCTCGGGCATGCCGCGTCCCTGCGCCACCGCTTCCACGAACTGGCCGTAGACATCGTCGGAGATGCCCTGGATCTCCTCGCGGTCCGTGTCGCGGAGAGGACGGAAGGGCGATAGCGTGTCCTTGTACTTCCCGGTCTTCAGCGTGGTCTCCTCGATTTTCGCCCACTCGAGCAGGCCGCGGACGTTGAAGTGGACGAAGATGACGCCGATGGATCCGGTCAGCGTCCCCGGCTCGGCGTAGATCCGGTCGGCGGGAGCGGAGATGTAGTAGCCGCCGGACGCGGCCAGCGCGCCCATCGAGACCACCACCTTCTTCTTCGCCTTGATGCGCTTGACCGCGTCGTGGATCTCCTGGGAAGGCGCCACCGAACCGCCGGGCGAATCGACGCGCAGCACGATGGCCTTCACCTCGTCGTCCTTCTCGTACTTCTTCAACAGCTTGACGACCTTGTCCGCATCGACGCCCGCTTGCGCCTCGCCGATGGCGCCCTTGGCCTCTACGATGCCGATGCGGGGGCCGGCGGTTGTTTCGGTGTCCAGGCTGACGTGCGCGGAGACGCCCTTGACCGCCGAGTATGCGAGCAGCATGAACCCGAACAGCACCAGGAACAGGCCGCCGAAGATGACGCCCAGGACCACCGCCGCGCGCTTGTCCAACCGGGAGGCTCCTTCTCGAACAGAGGTCGCTTGCTACCACTCGGACCGTGTGGGTACAAGCGCCTCCCGTGCCCTTCCGGCGCATCCTGACGAACCTGGTCGAGCGCGCGCGGGGAGCGCGCGGCGCCGTCTTCTGCGATCACGAGGGCGAATCGGTGGAGTTGGTGATCCGGGATCCGAAGCTCTCCGAGTACGACATGAAGGTGTTCGGGGCGCAGCTCGCCTCGATCTGGATGGGCCTGCAGACCAACTCGAAGGAGCGCGGCGCGGGCGCGGTCATCGAGCTGCGGGCGGGTTGTGGCGGCGGAAACCTGCTCTGCCGGGCGCTGCCGGACGGCTACTACGTGGTGCTGCTGGTCGGGCGCGGCACGCCGAGCGCGTCCGCTGCTTTTGCGCTGGAGGCGACGGCGGTGGAGATCGCCGCGGCCCTCTGAACCCGGCCTCCTGTCAAAGGGCGCTGCCACCCCGCCGTGCGTAGCGGACCAGGGCGCGCAGGTCGGGATCGTCGGGATCGAGCTCGTGCCCGCCCTGGCCCTTTCGCGGTCCGTTGACCACGCCGCTCCACTTCGACGGATCCTCGACGGGCAGGCCGTCCGGATTCAGCAGCAGCGGGTCGCGCGGGTCCAGGTCCTCTGCAGCTTTGAGGAACGCCAACGCCGTCCTTTGGGCGCCGGGACCGTTGACCGCCAGCACGGCCAGTCCGGCGAAGTTCAGCGCGGCGATTCGCTTGTCGAACACCGGCCGCGTGGGCGTCTCGGAAATCAGGACCGCGACTCGCGGTTTCGGCGGGTCGGGAGGTCGCCAGAGCCACGCCGGCGCTTCTCCAGCGCGGACCAGCGTCGGGCGTGGGATCGCGTCGCGGGACAGCGCCGGCCGCGGGCTCCGGGTCAACCGGGTCGGGCTGCCGCGGCCGAGCCGCAGCTGCCAGATGTCGGTGGTGTCGTCCGCGAGCCGCCAGCCGAAGAGGAGCCGCTCGCCGGGTCGATCCCAGGTGATTCCGCCGGCCAGGGCTCCCGCGGGCGGAGCTGCCAGAGGTTGCATGCGCAGCGAGGGCAAATCGAGGAGCGAGAAGACGTCGAGGCCCGTCGAATCCACGGCGACCGCCAGACGATGACCATCGTCGCTGACCGCGAACGCGTCGATCGGGTTTCCGGGCGCATACACGGTCCGGCGCGTCCTGTCTTGCACGGTGATCGCGTCCACGCCGAGCGCAGAACGGCCCGCGTCGGTGAGGACGTACAACGTGCGGCCATCGGGGGAGAAGCGCGGCTGCCGGAACCGCGCTGCCTTGTCTGGCGTGAGCAACTCCGCCCGCGCGGCCTGCAGATCGGCGAGCACGACCGCCTCCGATCCGGACCGGGCCACCAGGGCGACGATGCTGCGGCCGTCGGGCGAGAGCGGACCGAGCGCGAACAGCCCGGAGAACGCGTCCTCCAGGCTCAGCGACCCCACCGCGCGCTGGGTCCCGGCCGCGGGCGGCGGCGGCACCACTTCGGAGACCTTTCGCGTGTCCATGGCGATGGAGCGCAAGGAAACCTTGGATCCGTCGCGGACGACGTAGAAGAGCTTCTTGCCGTCGCGCGTGAACCCGCCGGGAAACTGATCCCCGGCCGCCGCGTCGAGAGGCGCCGGCGGCGCGCCGTCCTCGTCCATCACCAGCAGGCGCCTGCGATCGTCGCGCAGCGCCACCACCAGGAGCTGGCGCGGCTCGGAAGGCACGTAGCGGATCTCGGCGATGCCACCGGGCTCGTCGGTCAGCTGCGTGGGATAGCCTCCCTCCAGCGCGATGGACGCCGCCTGGCGTCCCCCGAACATGGTGGTGAGGAATGCGACCCGGGTCCCGTCCGGGGAAGGCGCGGGCGACCAGGCGGCCGCCGCCGATTCCAGGTGCCGGAGGCGGGTCGGCAGGTCCTCGGCGGGGACCGCGAGCGTCAGCAGCAGCGCCAGCATTGAATTCCCACCTCCGCTGGACGTTCTATCCTCGGACGTGTCCGAACGCGACCGCCGGGGGTCGCAGATGGTGCACTCTCGACGCGCCGGCTCCGTGCCCGGAAAGGATGTGCAAATGCGCCGAATGGGGTTGGTAGTGTTTCTGGCGGCTGGATGCATCCACGGCGCGCCCCGCCAGGACGATCGGGCGATCCGCGCCGTCGGCCAGCAGGAGAGCTGGGCGGAGCAGGCGATCGCTACGCGCCCCAGCCGCGCCGAGCTCGACGCCATACGCTCGGGTGATTTCAATGCGGTGGGGAAGGCTAGGAGCGGCTTCCGACGGCTCGTCCAGGCCATCGACCGGGGCACCTGGATCCGCAACACCGCTTCCCAGCTGATGGTGGACGATCCCGACCCCCGGCTAGCGTCGTCGTTCGACCGCGCCGGGCGGCTGCGCTTCGAGGCCATCCAGGCCGCGGACGAGCTGTCTTTGGCCCTGGCGGAGGCGAAGGGCGGGCTCTCGATCGGCGATCTTCAGCCTGGATTCGAGGCGATCCGGAAGGCGCAGGCCAGCGAGGACCGGATCGTCCGGCTGCCTCCGCGCCCGGGCGGCCTGAGGCTCGCGCCCGCCCCGTTGCCGGTCCCGCGGCCGTTCATTGCGTCCGCCGCCCGGCTCGTCTCCCGCAATCCCGAGCTGACGCGGGAACTGGACCGGCTTCCCCCCTCCGACGCTGCGCAGATCCGCGCGCGCCTGGCGGACGTCGATCGCGGCAAGGAGGAGCAGCAACGTTCCGAGACGGCGGCCGCGACGGCAACGGCCCCGGCGGCTGTCGCGGACCCGGGCATCGGCGAAGTCCCCGCGCCCGGCGAGCCGAAGGAGGCGGAAGCGCCCTCGCCCACGCTCACCATCGCGAACGACGCCGCGGCGCTCCTGGCCAAGCGGATGCCGCGCTCGATCACGCTGCGCGAGGACGGGCTATTCGAGCTCTCGTATGACGATGCCGAGTATCTGGTCGATCCGCGCGGCAAGCTGGTGCGCAAGGAATCGAAGGAGCGATAGCCCATTTCGCGCTCGTCCCGGGACGGGACGCAGCGCGTCAATGCTCGGTCCACACAGCTCTCCGGCTATCGCTGGAAGTCGTAGACGTTGCCGAGCCGCAGGATCCGGGTCAGCTCGTCCAGGGCCGTCATCGTCTCGCGGGCCAGGCGCGGGTCCGCGAGGTCGGCGGCCACCAGCCGGTCGCGGTAGGTCCTGCGCACCCAGGTCTCCAGCTCGGCTCCGAGCGCCTCGTCCCAGAACACGCGCGCCTTTACCGCCCGCCGCTCCGCGTCGTCGAGCACGATCCGCTGCCGGAGGCAGGCCGGCCCGCCGCCGTTTTCCATGGACTCGCGCAGATCGAGATGGTGCAGGCTCTTCACCGGCCCGCCGGACTCCACCACCCGCTGCAGGTAGTCGCGCGCCCGCGGCTCCTCGCTGGACTCCTGAGGCGCGACGATGGTCATGGTTCCGTCCGGCAGCGTGAGCAGCTGCGAGTTGAACGGATACGCGGCGACGGCGGACTCGACCGGCAGCTCCGCCTCGCTGGCGATGATCGAGACCAACGAATCCCCGAGCAGCGCGCGCAGGTCGTCGAGGACGCTGGGAGCGTCGACGAACGCGAGCTCGTGCAGCAGCAGCACGTTGCCGTTGCCGACCGCGAGCACGTCGGTGTGGAACGCGCCGGCATCGATACCTGCCGGGTGCTGCTGCGGGAAGAGCGAGTGCGCGGAGTCCACCTCTCCGAGCCGAGCCAGGGCGTGGGACGCTTCCCGGGTCTGCCGCGCCGGATACCGGGACGGCTCTCCGGCCGCCGCCGGGCCGCCGAATGCGCGACGCCCCCAGGCGAACACGTGCACCGCGGGGCGATCCGGCGCGAGCAGGCGGACGTGGTTCGCCGCGCCTTCGTCGGCGAACTGAACGCCGCCAGGAAGCGGATCGTGCACCTCGAATCGCTTCGCATCCGCGAAGATGGCCCGCAGCACGCGCGTGGTGGTCTCCGCCTCCAGCGAGCGGTGGAACATGGCGGCCAGGTTCGCCGGGATCAGGTGCAGCCGGCGGTCCTGCGCATCCGAGCTGGGGATGCAGGTCGCCGCGTTCGCGGTCCACATCGCGGCAGCGCTGGAGCTGATGCGCAGGAGCTGGTCCTTGAGCTCCGGATCGCGCGCGGCTTGCGCGAGCACTTCCTCGTCGCTGCCGCGGAAGCCCAGCCGGCGCAGCGTCCGCAGCGAGGGGCGCTCGTGCGGAGGAAGCACCGCCTGCCCCACGCCGAGCGAGGCCACGAAGCGCATCTTGGCGAGACCCTGCAGCGCGGCGCCGCGCGGGCTCGCCGGCTGCCCCTCGTGGGCGAGGGAAGCGACGTTGCCGTGCGAAAGGCCTGCGTAATTGTGGGTCGGTCCGACGAGCCCGTCGAAGTTGTACTCCCGCGCCGGCACGGGCGCGTTCTAGCACAGGCTACCGGTGCTTTCCGCCCGCCGCCTGCTTCGGCGCCGCTTGCTGCTGGTCCTTCTTCTTCAGCAGCTCCTCGTGGCGCGCCTTCTCTTGTTTCTGCCGCCGCTGGAGCAACTCCTGCCGTTTCTTCAGTTCGTCCTCCTGCCGTTTCTTCAAGGCGTCGGCCCGCATGCGCACCTCCTGCTGGCCGCGCTCTTTCAGCTCGTCCACGAGCTTCTGCCTGGCCTGCTGCTGCTTCTGCTTCAGCCCTTCGAGGCGTTTCGAGAGCTGCTCGCGCTGCTTGGCGAGCCCGTGGGAGGCGATTGCGCAGCTTACTGGATGGGCGGCCGCCCTGGCGAGCGCCGCTATCCCGCGCCGTAGAAGCGGAACGCGAGCTCGGCGACGCAGGCCGGTTTGGCTTCTCCCTCGATCTCGACCGTCGCCTTGAGCAGCCCCTCGACGCCGTTGGGGATCTCGGCCACGTCGCCCAGCTTGACGTTGAGCCGGTACCGCTGTCCCTCCTTGAGGGGCGCCGGGAACCGGACCTTGTTGAGCCCGTAGTTGATCACCATGGCGAAGTTCTTGATCTCGACCAGGTCGAAGAAGATCCCGGCGATCAGCGCCACGGTGAAGTACCCGTGCGCGATCGGTTTCCCGAACGGGGACTCGCGCGCGATCCGCTCGCGGTCCACGTGGATCCATTGGTGATCCCCGGTCGCGTCGGCGAACTTGCGAATCGCCTCGTACGTCATCGGCCGCCAGTCCGAGATCCCCAGCTCCTTGCCGACCAGCGACTTGAGCCCTGCCACCCCGTCGATCACGGTCTTGCCCACGGTGAGCTCCCGGTCCGTTGAAGGGAACTCTCTTTAGCATGCCTGCGTGGTCAGGGCCCGCAGCGCCCGGCTCGCCCCCATCGACGTCGCCAGCGAGGCCGGCGTGTCGCCACCGGCGCTCCGGGCCGAAGGATCCGCCCCCCGGGCCAGCAGCAGTCGCACGATCTCGTCGCGGTCGAACATGGCTGCGAACATCATCGGCGTGCGCCCCACGGGGTCCGGGGCGTCGGCCGAGGCCCCGGAATCGAGCAGCAGGCGGGCCATCGCGGCGTCTCCCTTGAAGCTGGCGCCCGCCAGCGGCGTCTGCCCGGCATCGTTCGCAAGGTCGGGCGATGCGCCGCGCGACAGGAGCAGCGCGGTCGCGTCGAGGCGCCCATGGTAGCTGGCCAGCATCAGGAGCGAATCACCTCTCTCGTTGCGCGCGTCGGGGGACAGCCCGAGATCGAGGATCCGCTGCAGGCCGACCACATCGCCCGAGCGCGCCAGGTCGAACGCCGACCGGGCGAGCTCCAGCGCGTTCCTCTCGGCTGCCTCGATCATCGCCGGCCTCCGCGCAGGGCCGCCACCGCGTCCGCCAGGCGCTGCCCGTACCCGGGATCTGCGCGCCGGAAATGACCGATGGACCGCTCGACCACGTCGGGCCGCGTGACCTGGGCGAGGCTGCCCGCGAGGTTCGCGATCAGACGGCGACGCCCGTCCTCCGTCATCACCCGGTAGAGCGCGCCCGCCTGCACGAAGTCGTCGTCCTCCGCGTGCCGCGCGCGCTGCTGCGGCCCGGTCACGCCGGAGAGCGCGAGGCCGTGGTCGTAGGCATTCCCGCTCTGCTGGGGACCCGAGGCGCTGTTCGGCTCGTAGTTCTTCGCGCGACCGCCGTTGGCGTCGAATCGCATCGCGCCGTCACGGCCGTAGTTCCGCGGACCGCCCGGCACGCCCTTCGCCTCGTTCACCGGCAGCCGGGTGTGGTTGATCCCCAGACGGTAGCGGTGCGCGTCGCCGTAGGCGAAGAGCCGCGCCTGCAGCATGCGGTCCGGAGAAGGACCGATCCCCGGCACGAAGTTCGCCGGGTCGAATGCTGCCTGCTCCACCTCGGCGAAGAAGTTCTCGGGCACGCGGTCGAGGACCAGCTTGCCCATCGGGAGCAAGGGATAGTCGCGGTAGGGCCATACCTTGGTGAGGTCGAAGGGATCGAATCGGTAGGTCGCGGCGTCCCTCTCCGGCATCACCTGGACCTTCAAGGTCCAGGACGGGAACTCGCCGCGCTCGATGGCGTCGTACAGGTCCTTCTGGTGGTGCGCCGGGTCGATTCCGGCCGTGGCGGCTCCCTCCTCGCTCGTGAGGCAGCGGATGCCCTGGTCGGTCTTGAAATGGAACTTCACCCAGAAGCGCTCGCCCTCCGCATTGACCCATTGGAAGGTGTGAGACCCGAAGCCGTCCATGTGGCGCAGCGATGCCGGGATGCCGCGGTCGCCGAACAGCCAGGTGAACTGGTGCGTGGCCTCCGGGGTCCAGGAGAAGAAGTCCCAGACGTTGTCAGGCTCCTGCCGGTTGGTGAACGGATCCGGCTTCTGGGAGTGGATGAAGTCGGGGAACTTGATGCCATCGCGGATGAAGAACACCGGGGTGTTGTTGCCCACCAGGTCCCAGTTCCCGTCCTCGGTGTAGAACTTCAACGCGAACCCGCGGGGATCCCGAGCGGTGTCGGCGGCGCCGCGCGAACCCGCGACGGTGGAGAAGCGCACGAGCACCGGGGTGCGCTTTCCGCGCTTCTCGAACACCCGCATCTTGGTGAAGCGGCGAGCCTCTTCGGAAGTGACCTCGAAGTAGCCGTATGCGCCGCTACCCACCGCGTGCACCACGCGCTCCGGGATGCGCTCGCGATTGAAGCGGGCCAGCTTCTCGATCAGGGCGTGGTCCTGGAGCAGGACCGGTCCCACCGGCCCTGCGGTCTGGGAGCGCTGGTTGTCTGCGACGGCTGCGCCGGCTTCGGTCGTGAGCTGCGGAACCTTGCTCATCGTTGCTCTCCTTCCGCGGGCGGGCTGCCCGCTGCCAGGTAGGACGCGCTCGGGTGCCGATAGATACGATACAACTTACACGCTGTTATGATAGTCCTTACCTATCATGCGCCCCCACGCCTTCAGCATCCGGCAGCTCCAGTACGCCGTGGCCGTCGCCGATGAAGGCGGGTTTCGCGCCGCAGCCCGCCTTTGCCGGGTCTCCCAGCCGTCCCTGAGCGCCCAACTCCAGGCGCTCGAGGGCGTCCTGGGCGCCCGACTGTTCGAGCGCGGTCGCGGCCCCGTCCTCCTCACCGCGGCGGGCGAAGAGCTGGTCCGGCAAGCGCGGCGCGTGCTGCTCGCGGCCGATGAGCTGGTGGCCGCGGCAGAACGCCTCACAGACCCTCGCGCGGCCACGCTGCGCATCGGCATCATCCCGACGGTGGCCCCGTATCTCCTGCCCAAAGCGATGCCCGCCATCCGGCGCAAGCTGCCGGCCCTCAAGATCCGCTGGATCGAGGAGCGCACGGAAGCGCTGCTTCGCGATCTGGAAGAGGGTGCCGTCGATGCCGCGCTGGTGGCGCGCGTGCCGCGGATGTCCCGTTTCGAGATCGCCGAGCTGATCGAGGACCGGTTCCTGTTGGCGGCGCCGAAGACGCACGCCCTGGCGGCGCGAAGCGGCCCAGCGCGGATCGCGGACCTCGAAGGAGAAACCCTGCTGCTGCTGGACGAAGGCCACTGCCTGCGCGATCAGGCGCTCGCCGTCTGCTCGCGGGCGCACGCACACGAGGCGGACTTCCGGGCCACCAGCTTGGGCACCCTCGCGCAGATGGTCGCGGGCGGGGCCGGGATCACGCTCCTCCCCGAGCTCTCGATCGCCGTGGAGAACCCGCGTGGCGCCCTCGTCACCCGGGCGTTTGCCGCGCCGGCCCCGTCGCGGACGCTGGTGCTGGCCTGGCGGCGGCAGTTCCCCCTCGCGTCACTGCTCCAGGAGCTCACGGCGGAGATCGCCTCGGCCTTGCGGCGGTCCTGAGCGCCGAATCACGCGCGCGGCGGAACCCGGAGGGTGAACCAGAACCGGCTTCCTTTTCCCGGCTCGCTCTCCACCCCCATCTCGCCGCCATGGGCGGCGACGATCTCGCGCGAGATGTAGAGCCCGAGACCGATGCCCTCTCCCTTGGTGCCGGGCATGCGGAAGAACTTCTCGAAGATGCGCTGCTGGTACTCGACGGGAATTCCCGGACCCTGGTCCTCGACCTCGAACCGGACCCATGCCTTCTCCGGCCGCGCGCGGACCACGATCCGGCTTCCCTTCGGGCTGTGCCGGATCGCGTTTCCGACCAGGTTGTCGAAGACGAGGTGGATGCGATCCGGGTCGACGAGCACCGGCAGCACCGGCTCGATCAGGTCGCCCTCGATCTTCAATCCCGCGTCGCGCGCGGCATCCTCCTTCGCGGCCACGGCGGCGTCGAGGATCGACTTCGCCGGCAGCGCGGTCAGCGACACCTCGACCTTGCCGGCCTGGATGCGCGAGAGATCCAGCAGGTCCTCGACGATGCCCTGCAGCCGCTCGCAATCGTCCCGCGCAGCGCCGACCAGGTCGAGCTGCTTGTCGTTCAACGGGCCCACCATGCCCTCGAGCAGGATGTGCACCGCCATCCTCATCGAGGTGAGCGGCGTGCGGAACTCATGGGCCACCGTCGCCACCAGATCGTTCTTCAGCTCGTCGAATCGCAACAGGCGCGTCACGTCCTGCAGCACGATGGTGGCGCCGGTGACGTTCCCCTGCTCGGAGTAGAGCGGCGTGGCACGGGGAAGGAGGGCGCGCCCTCCCCCTTCGCCTTCCACCCGGATGGCCTCCTCCACTCCGCGCGGGGCGTAGGAGCCCTTCCCTGCGAAAATGTGCGCCCGGATCTTGTCGATGGCCTCCCGGAGCTGCGGCGGAAGCCGGGAGAGCGGATCGCGGCCGGCTTCCAGGCGGATCAAGTTCTCGGCGGCCTGGTTGACGTTGAGCACTTGTCCGTCCAGCGAGAGCACGATCACCGGATCGGGCAGGCTGTCGATGGCCGCCTGCGACGCCTGCTGCGCCTGGAGCAGTTCCCCGAGCGAGCTGCTCCGGTACTCGCTGAGCTTGTCGGCCATGGTGTCCAGCTCGCGACCGACCTGCGCGATCTCGTCCTTGCCTTCGATGCGGGCCCGCGCGTCCAGGTCACCCTCCCCGATGCGGCGCACCGCCAGGCTGAGCAGGCGCAACGGACGCAGCGCCCGTCGCGTGAGCGAAACCGAGGCCAGCAGGCCCAGCCCGAGCGCGGAGGAGATCGCCAGCAGCAGCAGGGTTCGGTTGCGCTCGGCGGTGCCCCGCGCCCGTTCGCTCTTCAGCAGCATCGCATCCTGGTTGATCTCCAGGACCCGCTCGGCGGCGTCCTTGACGCGGAGAAAGGCGGGTTGCAGCTCGTCGAAATAGCGCCGGCGCAGCTCCTGCCCGTCGCGGATCCGGCGGTAGCCGTCGTACTTCGCCAGGTACTCATTCCACGCCCCGCGAAGCCTCTGCGTGGCCTCCGCTTCCCCAGGCTCGGTGATGTTGCGCTCCTGCGCCTCGAGCTGCGTTTCGAAGGCCCGGATGTTGGCAGGTGCCTGTTCATCGGCCTTGTCCGGCCGCCCGGCGGCGCGGAATGCCGCCGCGCTGTCCACGCGCTCCACGGCGTCCTTCATGCGCTGCGCCGCGAGCACGCTGCGGAAGTTGTCGCGCAGGATCAGTTGTGAGCTCTGGCCCAGCGTGTCCAGGGTGTTGAGCGCGACCAGCCCGACCAGCACCAGGCCCGCGGCCAGCGGCGCCTGCGCCAGCAAGAGGCGGGTCCGGAGCGTCACTGGCGCTCCTCGCCGGTCGACGCGACCACGTGCAGGTCGAAGTCGCCGCCTTCCCGCAGCAGGCGGGTCAGGACCGAACCGCGCAACACCTGCGTCCACCAGGGCTGCAGCGAGCGTCCGACGATCACGTGAGCGATCCCGTGCGCGCGGGCAAAATCGAGCAGCGCCTGCGCCGGATCGTCGGACTTGATCCGGACCACTTCGGCGCCGAGCTCCCTCGCCTTGTCGATGTTCGCGAGCAGGTGACGCTGCGCCTCGGAGTCGATCCGGTTCGGCGCTTCCTGGGGCGTTTCCACGTAGACCACGAACCAGTCGGTGTTCAGCCGGCCGGCCAGGCGCGATCCGCGCGAGAGGAGCACCTTGGCGCGTGGCGGATTCGAAGCGAGGCAGACCATCACCCGGCCGGAGGCCTTCAGCTCGGGGGCGCCCTTGGCGACTCCCGCGCGGTCCAGGCTCTCGGCCACCTCGCGCAGCGCCAGCTCGCGCAGCGTGGCGAGGTTCTGATCCTTGAAGAAGTTCTCCAGCGCCCAGGGGATCTTGTCCGGCGCATAGATCTTGCCGGCGCGCAACCTCTCCTGGAGGTCTTCCACCGCCAGGTCCAGGTTCACCACCTGATCCGCCTGCTTGAGGAAGCTGTCCGGCACGGTCTCGCGCACCGCGACGCCGGTGGCGCGCTCGATCAGCCCGTTGAGCGACTCCAGGTGCTGCACGTTCATCGCCCCGATGACGCTGATGCCGGCATCGAGAAGGGCGAGCACGTCCTGGTACCGCTTCCGGTTCGAGCAGCCCGGCGCGTTCGTGTGCGGGATCTCGTCGACGACCGCTACCGTCGGGCGGCGCTCGCGCACCGCATCCAGGTCCATCTCCTCGACCACGACGCCGCGGTACTCCATCCGCTTGCGCGGCACGACTTCCAGATCCTGGACCAGCGCCGCCGTCTCTGCGCGTCCGTGGGGCTCCACGAACGCCACCACCACGTCGACTCCTCGGCGCCGCAGCTCGTGCGCCTCCTGCAGCATGCGATAGGTCTTGCCCACGCCGGCGGCGAACCCCACGTAAAGCTTGAGCCGGCCCCGCTTGGCGCGCTCCACCAGCTCGAGGAAGTCCTCGGGCCGCCGCGGCTGGGCTGGCTTGGAGATCATCCCCCCTCGTACTTGCGCCGCTTGCGCCAGAGCGTCGAAGCGTCCACGCCGAGAATCTGCGCCGCCTCCTCCTGCGTGCGGGTGCGCGCCAGCACGCGCAGGATGTGCTCGCGCTCGACCGCCTCGACGGTGAAGTCGCCTCCGACCAGCGGAACGTCCTTGGCGTGCTGGACGATGCGCTCCGGAAACGCTTCCGGCGCGAGCACCTGGCCGGCGCTGAGGATCACCGCCCGCTCGATGGCGTTGCGGAGCTCGCGAACGTTTCCCGGCCATGGATAGGCGAGCAGCACGCGCTCCGACTCGGCCGACAGCTCCGGCGGAATCTTCCGCGCGGCGCGGGCGAAGAATGCGAGAAACCTGCGGGCCAGCGGCAGGATCTCGTCGGCGCGATCGCGCAGCGCCGGGACCGTCACCTCGACGACGTTGAGGCGGAAGAGCAGGTCCTCGCGGAATTCACCGGTCCGCACGGCCGCGTCCAGATCGCGGTTCGTCGCGGCGACGATGCGCACGTCGGCCTTCCGCGTCCGGGTCTCGCCGACCCGTTCGAACTGCTTGTCCTGGAGGAACCGCAGCAGCTTCGCCTGGAGCGCGGCGGGCATCTCGGCGATCTCGTCGAGGAACAGCGTGCCGCCCTCGGCCGCCTCCACGCGTCCCGCGCGCTCGCGCACCGCCCCGGTGAACGCGCCCTCCGCGTGTCCGAACATCTCGCTCGCCAGCAGCTCCTCGCTCAGCGCCGGGCAGTTCACGACCGCGAAGGGGTACCTCTTGCGCGGACTGAGCTCGTGCAGCATCCGCGCCAGCACGCTCTTTCCGGTCCCGCTCTCGCCCCGCAGCAGCACCGGCACGTCGTGCGCGGCCGCGCGGCTGATCACTTCCATCAGCGGCCGCATCGCCGCGCTGGCCAGCTCGAGGTTGGGCTCCGGCGCGGCATCGGCCAGCCTTTCTTGGAGATCGGTCACGCGCAGCTCCAGCTCGCGCCGGGCGCGCGCCTGCTCCACCACCCGGCGGATCTGCGCGGGGGTGAACGGCTTGGGCAGGTAGTCCTTGGCTCCCCGCCGGATCGCCTCCACCGCGGAGTCGATCGCGGCGTAGGCCGTGATCATCACCACGTCCAGGCCGGGCCGCGCGGCAAGAAGCTTCGGCAGCAGCTCGAGGCCGTCTTCCTTCCCCAGGCGCAAGTCCACGAACGCGAGGTCGAACGCGGACCTGCCGAGCGCTTCCAGCGCGGCCTCGGAAGCGGCGGCCTCGGTCACGGCGCAGCCCAGCCCCTGCAGGCAGACGACCAGCGTCTTGCGGATGTTCCGCTCGTCGTCGACCACCAGGACGCGCATTGGAGCCGGCGGCGCCTGTTCCGTTTCGCCCATCCCCGCACCTCTCTGGCGCCATTCCATCATGGCCGGGCCGGTCTCGCCATGGAGGAGCCGTTCAACGAGTTGCGAGCGGCGGCTGTCCGAAGTGGCGGTCGAGCGCGCGATTGACGATGAACACGTTCACGCGCGGCTCCCCCAGGATGAACAGGTCGCGACCCTCGACGTTCGCCTCGATCACGGCCCGGACCCGCGCCTCGTCCACGTTTCGGGCCCGGGCGATCCGCGGCGCCTGCCAGAGCGCGCCCGCCGGCGAGAGATGCGGATCGAGGCCGCTGGCGGACGCCGTGATCAGCTCGGCCGGGACCGGTCCTCCCGCATTCGGGTTTTCCTGCAGCAGCCGCTGCAGCTCCTTCTCGGCGCGCTCGTGGAGGGCCTTGGAAGTCGGTCCGAGGTTCGAGCCGGATGAGCCTGCCGCGTCGTAGCCCTTCTCGCCGGCCGCGGACGGCCGAGGCTGGAGATATCCCGGTTTCCCGAACGGCTGCGCGATCAACTCCGATCCCAGCACGCGCCCTGAATCGTCGGTGACCAGGCTGCCGCGTGCACGACCGGGGAAGAGGGTCAGCGCGACGCCCGTCGTGATCAGCGGATAGACGATCCCGGTGAGCACGAGCGTGACGAGCGTGGCGCGAATGGCGATGAGCATTCCGGTGCGAAACATGAGGTTCTCCTCAAACGAGCCCGGCGGCAGCCAGCCCGAGATCGATGATCTTGATGCCGATGAAGGGGGCGATCACGCCGCCCACGCCGTAGATGAGCAGCGAACGGCGCAACAGCGCGGCGGCGCCCAGCGGCCGATAGCGCACCCCGCGCAACGCCAGCGGGATCAGCAGGACGATGATGATGGCGTTGAACACGACCGCGCTGAGGATCGCGCTGTAGGGAGACGCGAGCCGCATCACGTTCAGCGGCGCCAGCTCGGGAAAGACCCCCACGAAAAGGGCCGGCAGGATGGCGAAGTACTTCGCCACGTCGTTGGCGATCGAGAACGTGGTCAGCGTGCCCCGCGTCATCAAGAGCTGCTTGCCCACCTCCACCACCTCGAGCAGCTTGGTGGGATCGGAGTCGAGGTCGACCATGTTGCCGGCCTCCTTCGCCGCTTGGGTCCCGGTGTTCATGGCCACGCCCACGTCCGCTTGCGCAAGCGCCGGGGCGTCATTGGTGCCGTCTCCGGTCATAGCAACGAGCTTGCCCTTGCCCTGCTCGTCCTTGATCAGCCGCATCTTGGCCTCGGGCGTGGCCTGGGCGAGAAAGTCGTCGACGCCGGATTCCCGGGCGATGGCGGCCGCGGTGCGCGGGTTGTCGCCTGTGATCATCACGGTCCGGATCCCCATCGCGCGGAAGCGCGCGAATCGTTCGGAGATCCCGCCCTTCACCACGTCCTTGAGCAGGATCAGCCCCAGCACCCGAGGGCCGTCGGAAACGGCGAGCGGCGTTCCGCCGGCATCGCCCATCTTCCAGGCGGCCTGCACCAGCTCCTCCGGCATGACGCCGCCGAGAGATTTCACGTGGTCTCCCACCGCGTCGACGGCGCCCTTGCGCACGTGGCGGTCGCCGAGATCGCAGCCGCTCATGCGCGTCTGGGCGCTGAACTGGATGAAGTGCGCCACGCCCTTCGTCTCCCTGCCGCGCAGCTGGTACTTCTCCTTGAGCAGCACCACGATGGACCGGCCTTCCGGCGTTTCATCGGCCAGGCTGGCGAGCTGCGCCGCGTCCGCGAGCTCCTCGACGCGGACGCCGGGGGCCGGCACGATCTCGGTGGCCATGCGGTTGCCGAGCGTGATGGTGCCGGTCTTGTCCAGCAGCAGGGTGTCCACGTCCCCTGCCGCCTCTACGGCGCGGCCGCTCATCGCCAGCACGTTCTTGCGCAGGAGCCGGTCCATGCCGGCGATGCCGATCGCGGAGAGCAGGCCACCGATGGTGGTGGGAATCAGGCACACCAGCAGCGCCACGATGGCAGTGGCACTCAGCGGGATGCCCGAATACATGCCCAACGGCACCAGCGTGACGCAGGCGAAGAGAAAGACGATGGTCAGTCCGACCAGCAGGATGTGCAGCGCGATCTCGTTGGGCGTCTTCTGGCGGGAAGCGCCTTCGACGAGCCCGATCATCCGGTCGAGGAATGACTCGCCCGGATCGACCGTGATGCGCACCACGATCCGGTCGGAGAGCACCTTCGTGCCGCCGGTCACCGCGGACCGGTCGCCGCCGCTCTCGCGGATGACAGGCGCCGATTCGCCGGTGATGGCCGACTCGTCCACCGAGGCGATGCCTTCGATGACCTCGCCGTCGCCGGGAATGACCTGATTGGTGTCGATGATGACCAGGTCGCCCTTCTTCAGGCGGGAGGCCGGGATGATGTCCTCGTTCGCGATGCCCGGCACGTCTTCCCGCGGGGGCCAGAAGCGGACCTTCCGGGCCATCGTCTCCTGCCGCATCCGGCGCAACGTGTCCGCTTGCGCCTTGCCTCGCCCCTCCGCCACCGCCTCGGCGAAATTCGCGAATACCACGGTGAACCAGAGCCAGATCGACACCGCCAGCGTGAACCAGGTCGGCGCCGCATGCGGAGAGGGTGCGAGGACGTCGCGCAGCCAGATCGCGGTGGTCAGCACACTGCCCACCTCGACCACGAACATGACCGGGTTCTTGGCCACCAGCTGCGGAGCCAGCTTCCGGAAGCTGTCGACGATCGCCGGACGCAGGATCGTGGGATCGAACAACGAAAGATGTTTCGCCCTGGGTGCCATCAGAACAACCTCCCGGCTCCGGCCGCGAAATGCTCGACGATGGGGCCGAGCGAAAGCGCGGGGAAGAAAGTGAGCGCGCCGACGATCAGGATGACCGCGACGAGCAGGCCCACGAACAGGCTACCGTTGGTGGGGAACGTGCCCAGGCCAGCCGGCGTGACCTTCTTGTCCACCATGGACCCGGCGATCGCCACCGCGGGGATCATCATCAGGAAGCGTCCCACCAGCATGTCGGCGGCAAGCGCGTAGTTCCAGAATCGCGTGTTGGCGTTCAGGCCCGCGAAGGCGGACCCGTTGTTCCCGGCCCCGCTCGCGAACGCATAGAGAATCTCGGAAAGCCCGTGCGGGCCCGCGTTGGACAGCGAGGACACCCCGTACGGCGCCACGGCTGCCCAGCCGGCCAACGATAGGATGGCCAGGGGAAAGACCAGCACGTAGAGCATGGCCAGCTTCATCTCGCGCGCCTCTATTTTCTTGCCCAGGTACTCGGGCGTGCGCCCCACCATCAGGCCGGCGATGAAGACGGTGAGCACCACGAAGACGAGCATCCCGTAGAGCCCGGCCCCGACGCCGCCGAAGATCACCTCGCCCAGCTTGATGTTGACGAGCGGCACCAGACCGCCCAGCGGCGTCAGGCTGTCGTGCATGGCGTTGACCGCGCCGCAGGAGGCATCCGTGGTGACGGTGGCGAACAGCGCCGAGTTGGCGAGCCCGAAGCGCGTCTCCTTCCCTTCCAGGTTGCCGGTGCCCTGCTGCATCTGGGTTAAACCCCGGAGCGCGGGGTTGTCGTGGGCCTCTGCCCAGTACAGAGCGGTGACGCCGGCGATCGAGAGCACCACCATCGCTGCCCAGAGCGCCCAGCCCTGGCGTTGGTCGCGCGCCATGCGTCCGTAGGTCCAGGTGAGCCCCGCGGAGATGGCGAAGATCGACACCATCTGGACGAAATTCGACAGCGGTGTCGGGTTTTCGAACGGGTGGGCGCTGTTGGCGTTGAAGAAGCCGCCTCCGTTGGTCCCCAGCATCTTGATCGCTTCCTGGGAGGCGACGGGGCCCATGCCGATGATCTGCTTGGCCCCTTCCAGCGTCGTCAGCTCGTGATAGGGCGCCAGGTTCTGCAACACTCCCTGCGAGACCAGGAAGAGCGCGTAGAAGAAGGAGATCGGCAATAGTAGGTACACGGTGGCGCGGATCAGATCGACCCAGAAGTTGCCGAGGGTCTTTCCACCCGACGGCCCCGCCTTGCGGGTGAGCCCGCGCGCGATCACCAGCGCGACCGCGATGCCGGCGGCTGCGGAAGTGAAATTGTGCCAGGCGAGCCCCGCCATCTGCGTGAAGTAGCTGACGGTGGTCTCCGGCGTGTACGACTGCCAGTTGGTGTTGGTGGTGAAGCTCGCGGCCGTGTTGAACGCGAGCGCAGGCTCGACGGCGCCGAGCTTCTGCGGATTGAAGGGCAGGAACTGCTGCAGCCGCTGGATCCCGTAGGTGACCAGCATTCCGAAGAAGCTGAACGCCAGCAGCGAGAACGCATAGACGGGCCAGGTCTGCTCGGCATCCGCCTTCACGCCGCACAGGCGATACAACCCCCGCTCCACCCGTCCGAAGACGCGCGGCAGCGGCTGCCGATCGCCTTCGAAGACGCGGAACATGTACGCCCCGAGCGGCTTGGTCAGCGCCAGCACCACCAGGAAGAAGAGGGCGATCTGCAACCATCCATTGGCAGTCATCAGAAGCGCTCCGGCTTGACCAGCGCATAAGCGAGGTAGACGAGCATCAGCACGGACAGCGCGAGGCCGATTGCGTATTCGAGGTTCATCAGAGCTTCTCGCAGAGCCGCGCGTAGCCCCAGGACAGGGCGAAGAACGCGGCGGTAGCCAGCACCAGCAGGAGATCGATCATGGAGCCCTCCGCCGGGGCATGAAGCACAACCCGTGCCGGGCCCGAATGCCTCGCAAACCTGCGAATTCAGCCGTTCCCCGAACCGCCGGCGTGCGATCTGCAAGATCGGGGGGGTCCCCGCATTGCGGTCTGCAATGATCCTGACCCCGGCCCTGAAGCAGCGAACTGGCGAGGCCGGCAAGTGAGACCAAGGGGCAATATCGCCCCTTTGAAAGCGAATGGCGACGGCGCATGACCGCAACAGACCGGCCGGGTATGGGACTTGTGATCCATTCCTCGCCCGATCGAGAAGTGCTCGGATGCGGCAATGGCACCGCGCCCTCGCCGCGTGTTCGTGATCGACGACGACCACTCCGTCCGGCGAGGTCTTGCCCGGCTCCTGGCGGCTGCCGGGTTCGAAGTGGAAGCGTTCGAGTCCGGACCGGCGTTCCTGGAGCGCCGGCCGCCTCGCGGGAATCACTGCCTGATCGTCGACGTGCGGATGTCCGGGATGAGCGGGCCCGCCCTGCGCGATGCTCTCCGCGCCGAGGGGCGCGACTCGCCCGTCATCTTCATCACTGCCCACGAGATCGACGAGATCGGAGACGGCATGGCAAGGGAGACGATGCTTTCCAAGCCGATCGAGGCCGACGTGCTCCTTCGCGCTGTCGACGCGGCGATGAGCACCTACGCATCGCGCACCGCGAAGCGCGCGCGGCTGGTACCCCGCTGAGTCCTTCCGGCGAGGCGAAAGAGCTCGTGTCGACCTGGTGAATCGGAGCGCGCTAGAATTTTGAACCCCTTGACCAGGGTCCAAATCCGGGCACGATGCGCACAGCCATCAGAGTGGTAGTGGCTCGGAGAGTTGGCGATGGAGCGGGTGGGGGCTGGGGCGATCAGGTCCCAAGCAGACGGTCGCAGGGAAGCGGCGCTTGCGACACTGTTGCTGCGCATCTCAGCTGCGCTGATCCGCACCCCTCATCATCGCCTCGGCGGTGCCATCGATGACGCCGTTGCCGAGGTGGCCGGAGCGGTCGCGGCGGATTGCGCCCTGGTGGCGAGGCGTGAATCTCGCGGCGTCGTCCAGCACCACCTCTGGGAGCGCGGACGGCGAAACGGCAGCGCGTGCACGCTTTCCTCGGACATCTTGACGGCGATCCTCGGCCGGCTCCACGGCGGTCGCACCCTGGTCTGGGGAAATCGCGATGAGTTCCCGTCCGCTCGGCGGCCGCCGAGCGATCAGCCAGAGTCGGGGATCTTCGTCCCTCTCCAGGTCGGAGTGACCCGGGGAGGAATGTTGGCGGTCGTCGCCCGCGCGCCCCGGTCGTGGCCGGCGGACGCCGTCGAGGCAACCGAGCGGCTCGCCGAGATGCTCGCTGCCGCCCTGGACCGGATCGCCAACCAGTCGGCGGTGACCCGGGAGCAGGAAGGGCGCCGCAGCGCAGAGGCCGAAACGCGCGTGCTACGCGAGCACCTGGCACACGCGGGACGCGTCACCATGTTGGGCGAGCTGGCCGCCTCCTTGGCGCACGAGCTGAACCAGCCACTCACCGCCATCTACACCAACGCCCAGGCAGCAGAACGGTTCCTGGACCGGAAGCGGCCGGCGATCGGCGACGCGCTCGGCGCGTTGCAGGACCTCGGCCAGGACTGCCGCCGGGCGGGGGAGGTCCTGGGGCGGCTCCGCAAGATGTTCCGGCGCCACGAGACCGAGCGCGTGCCCCTCGCGGTCGGCCCGCTCATCGAACACGTGCTGCGGCTACTTCACGAGGAGGCCGTGGCCCGCGGCGTGGACGTCGTCCTCGACGTGCCGCCCGACCTGCCGCTGGTCAACGGCGACTGCGTCCAGCTCGAGCAGGTGGTGATGAATTTATTGGTGAACGCGTTCGATGCCGTCATGGGCGTGGATGGAGCGCGCGAGGTCACCTTGCGCGCCTCCGCGCCCGACGACGTCCTCGCCCTGTCGATCGCGGATACCGGACCGGGGATCTCGCCAGGCGATCTCGATCGGATCTTCGAGCCCTTCTTCACCCGCAAGCCGAATGGGATGGGGATGGGCCTGTCCATCTGCCGCAACATCGTCGAGGCGCACGGCGGGCGCATCGGGGCCCGCAACGGTCGCGAGCGCGGCTCGGTATTCGAGCTGAGGTTGCCGGCCGTGAAAGCACACTGAAGGGGGGGAACCATGAGCGAGTCCGCAATCGTATGCGTAGTGGACGACGACGAATCGGTCCGCGGCGCCTTGCTCCGGTTGCTGAAGTCGGCGGGATACCGGGCCCGCGCGTTTGCCTCCGGGCTGGCCTTGCTCGCCGAGCCGCCGCCCGACGACAGTCCCATGGTGGTCCTGACCGATTTGCGCATGCCCGGGATCGACGGCCTCGAGCTGGCTGAGAAGCTCAACGCGTACCCCTTGCCGCCTCCCATCGTCTTTCTCAGCGCGCACGGTGACGTGCCTGTGAGCGTCAGGGCGATGAAGGACGGAGCGGTCGACTTCCTCGAGAAGCCCGTGCAGGAGGAGGACCTGTTCGACGCCCTGGAGCGGGCGGTGGCGCGCAGCCGGGAACAGATCCTGCAGCGTCGCGGGCTCGCGGACCTGACCGAGAATTTCACCAAGCTCACACGGCGCGAGCGCCAGGTTTTCGCGCTGGTGATCTCGGGCCTGCTCAACAAGGAAGTGGCCTGGGAGCTCGGCATCTCCGAGAAGACGATCAAGGTGCACCGCGCCCGGGTGGTCGAGAAGATGGGTGCCCGGTCGCTTCCAGATCTCGTCCGGATGGCCGAGAAGCTCGGAATTCCCTCCGAGCGGCCCCCGGAGACCGCGCGCGCTCCGATCGCATAGGTCACCACTCAGGACCTACTTGACTGCCTGTGGCGGCGCCTCCTCCGGCTGCCACCCGCCCCCGAGAGCACGGTAAAGCAGCACAGCGGAGGCGAGCTCGTCCCGCTCCGTGTGCGCCAGGCTGAGCTGCGCGTCGAAGAGCCGCCGCTGGGCGTCGAGCACCTCGAAGTAGCTCGAGACGCCGCCCTGGTACCGGTCGAGGGCGAGCTTCGCCGCCCGGGTGCTCGCCTTCACCTGATCGGTCCGCGCGATCCGCGCGGCCCGCAGCTTCCGGACGCTCACCGCGGCATCGGCGACCTCCTGCAGCGCCTGCTCCACCGCCTTGCGGTACGCCGCGATCGACTGCTCGAGCCGGGCGCGCGCCGCCTCTTCCTGGGACGACAGCCGCCCGCCCTGGAAGATGGGAGCGAGGAGGCTACCACCGGCAGTCCCCTCGACGCCGTCGGATTTGAACAGGTTCGGAATCGTGGTCGCCTCCAGCCCGATGAACCCGGTCAACGATAGCGTCGGCAACCGATTCGCAACCGCAACCCCCACCCTCTTGCCCGCTGCGATCACGCCCTGCTCGGCCGCGAGGACGTCCGGACGCCGTTCAAGGAGCTGCGCCGGCACGCCGAGAGGGAGCTCGGGCGGCAAGAGGGTCTCGTCTACCGTCAGCGATCCGCGAGGAATGGGGCCGGGCGCCCGCCCGAGCAACACGGAGATCTGGTGCTCCTTGACCGCGATCTGCAGCTCCGTCTCCGGAATCGCGGCGGTCGTGACCGCCAGGTCCGCGCGCGCCTGACTCACCTCGAGGTCGGAGGCGATCCCTCGCCGCGCGCGCGCGTCGAAGAGATCGAGCGTCGACTGCCGCGTCCCGGTGTTCGACTTCGCGATCTCCAGGTCCAGGTCGAGCCCCCGCAGCTCGACGTACGCCAGCGCCACGCCGGAGACGAGGGAGAGGATGACGGCGCGCCGGCCGTCGTCGGTCGCGAGCAGGTCGGCCAGGGCGGCGTCGCGGGAGTTGCGCACGCGGCCCCAGAGGTCGATCTCCCAGGAGAGGCTTGCGATGGCCGCATAGCGCGCGGAAGTCGTGATGAAGGGATTGATGTTCTTCGACACCGGCCGGCCGTATGCAGCGTCCAGCTGGGCGGAGATCTGCGGATAGAAGTCCGCCTTGGCGATCCCCACCAACGCGCGCGCCTCGTCGACGCGGGCGGCGGCGAGCGCGAGGTCCTGGTTGTTGGCGAGCGCCGCGCGGATGAGATCCTGGAGTGCGGGGTCGTTGAACAGCTTCCACCAAGGGAGGTCCGCGATCGACGCGGTCTCCTTCGGCTCCGCGAACCGGTACTGCGCCGGCACCCCCGCTTCGGGGCGCTGGTAGGGGGGAGCGAAGGAGCACGCGCTCGCGGCCAGCGCCGCCACGACCACCAGCGTCCTGTTCACGCCCGGCCTCCCGCCAGCCGGGGCCGTTCCTCCGGCTCCAGCTCCGGGTGCGGGGGCGGGCTTGCGGCCCCTTCCACCCTTGCTCCGGAAAGCCGGCCAACGGCGACGAAGAGCACGGGGACGAGGATGACGCCGAGGATGGTCGCGACGAGCATGCCCGAGAATACCGTCATGCCCATCACCTTGCGACCCTCCGCGCCCGCGCCCGCGGCACGGACCAGCGGCAGCACGCCGAGGATGAACGCGAAGGCGGTCATGAGGATGGGCCGCAGCCGCAGCTTCGCCGCCGACATGGCCGCCTCGACGATGCCAAGCCCATCCCGCTCGTGCGCTTCCTTGGCGAACTCGACGATCAGGATGGCGTTCTTGGCGGCGAGGCCGACCAGCATGACCAGCCCGATCTGCGCGAAGACGTTGTTGACGTACGCCGGACCCGACAGGCGCGCCAGGTAGAGCCCGAGAAAGGCGCCGAAAGCGGCGAACGGCGTGCCGAGCATGACGCTCATCGGCAGCGACCAGCTCTCGTACTGGGCGGCCAGGACCAGGAACACCAGGAGGATGGCGAAGGCGAACACCACGCCCGCCGTCCCCTCGGCCTTCTTCTCCTGGTAGGAGACGTTCGACCAGGCGTAACCCATCCCCTGCGGCAGCACCTGCTTCGCGGTCTCCGCCAACGCCGTGAGTGCCTGTGCCGAGCTGTAGCCGGGCGCCGGCTGTCCGGTGATCTCGGCCGCGCGGTACAGGTTGAAGCGATTGGTGAACTCAGGTCCGGCGGTGGGTCGGGTCGAGAGGAGCGTGTCGAGAGGCACTTCGTTCCCTTCCGCGGTCTTGACCGAGAACAGCCCCAGGCTCTTCACGTCCGCGCGATACTGAGGCTCCGCCTGCAAGTAGACCTTGTAGGTCCGGCCGAACCGGTTGAAGTCGTTCACGTAGGTTCCGCCCAGGAGCGCGCCCAGCGTCGTGTTCACGTCGGTGACCGGGATGCCGAGCTTCGTCACCTTGTCCCGGTCGATGTCGGCGAAGATCTGCGGGACGGTGGCCCGGTAGACCGTGCGGGCTCCCCCGATCTCGGGCCGTTTCCGGGCTGCCGACAGGAACTGCTCCGCGTTCTGGGCCAGGAATTCCGGCGTCCCGCCGCTGCGGTCCTGCAGCATCATGGTGAACCCGGATCCCGAGCCGAGCCCGATGATCGGAGGAGGGCCGAAGGTGACGGCGAATGCTTCCTGCACTTCCTTCCCCAGCTGCCGATTGAGAGCGGCCATGATGGCGAAGGCGTTCAGCTCCTTCCCCTTGCGATCGTCCCAAGGCTTGAGCGAGACGAACATGAACGCGGTGTTCGAGGCGAAGGCGCCCGAGATGAGCGAGAAACCGGTCACGGTAGTGACGTACTCCACGCCCGGTGCCCGGCCGATGATGGCCTCCACCTTCTTCGCCACCGCGTCCGTCCGCTCCAGCGACGAAGCGTCGGGGAGCTGGACGTTCGCGAAGAAGTAGCCGTTGTCCTCGTCCGGGACGAACCCGCCGGGGATCCGCTTCGCGATGAGCACCGCGAAGCCGCCGACCAGCAGCACGAGGAGACCGCTCCGGAGCGCCTTCCGCACCAGGATCCCGGTCAGCGAAAGATAGCCGTCGGTGAAGCGGCCGAAGACCTTGTTGAAGCCGTCATAGAAGGGCTGGAGAAAGGACCGCCTTCCGGACTTGGGCCTCAGGAGCAGCGAGGAAAGCGCGGGCGAAAGCGTCAGCGCGTTCACGGCGGAGAAGAGTACCGAGATGGCGATCGTGATCGCGAACTGCTGGTAGAGGCGGCCCGTGATGCCGCTGATGAAGGCCACGGGAACGAAGACCGCGGAGAGCACGAGCGCGATGGCGATGACCGGTCCGGACACTTCCTTCATCGCCTGGGCGGTCGCTTCCTTGGGCGTCTTTCCCTGCTCGATGTGGTGCATCACCGCCTCGACCACCACGATGGCGTCGTCCACCACGATCCCGATGGCGAGCACCAGCCCGAGGAGCGAGAGCGTGTTCACGGAGAATCCAAGGAGGGGGAACGCGATGAAGGTGCCGATCAGCGACACCGGGACCGTGAGGAGCGGGATGAGGGTGGCGCGCCAGTTCTGGAGGAACACGAACACCACCAGGATCACCAGCGCCAACGCCTCGATGAGCGTATGCACGATCTCGTTGATGCCCGCGCTGATGGCGGCCGTGGTGTCGAGGGTGACCTCGTACTTCATGCCCGGCGGAAACCCGGGCGCCAGTTCCTCCATGGTCTTGCGGATCGCCTTCTGCACCTGGAGGGCGTTCGAGCCGGGGGTCTGGTAGAGCGCCACGATAGCGGCGGATTTCCCGTTGAGCCGGCCCACCGCGTTGTAGAGTACCGAGCCCAGCTCCAGCCGCGCCACGTCGGAGAGCCGCACGACCGAACCGTCCGGGTTGGCCCGCACGATGATCCGGCCGAAGTCGTCCGTGGTGAGAAGGCGCCCGCGCGTCCGCACCACGTAGGTGAATTCCGTGCCCTTGATGGCGGGTGGGCCACCGATCTGGCCGGAGGGCTGGAGGACGTTCTGCGACCTCACCGCGTCGACGAGATCGATGACGGTAAGCCCGAGCGACTGGAGCCGGTCGGGCCGCACCCAGATTCGCATCGCATAGTCGGATCCACCGAACAGGTTTACCTGGCCCACGCCGGAGATGCGGGCGAGCTGATCGTTGATGTTGATCAGGGCGTAATTGGAGAGGAAGTTCGAGTCGAACGCCCCGGAAGGCGAAGTGAGCGTCACCAGCATGATGGGAAAGGCGAGCGACTTCTTCACGCTCACGCCGTAGTTCTTCACGTCCACCGGCAGCGACGGGATCGCCTGCGAGACGCGGTTCTGGGCGAGTACGTTGGAAATGTCGAGGTCGGAGCCCACCTCGAACGACACCTCGAGCCTGAGGGTGCCGTCATTGGCGTTGGTGGACTTCATGTAGATGGAGCTCTCCACGCCGTTGACCTGCTGCTCGATGGGCGTCGCCACCGACTGCTCGACGTCGAGCGCGCTCGCGCCCACGTAGGTGGTGTTCACCTGGATCAGGGGCGGCGTGATCTCGGGATACTGGGCGACCGGGAGGCTCGAGAGCGCAACGCCTCCCACGATCACCGTGAGGATGGAGATGACCATCGCCACGATGGGGCGGCGGATGAAGACGTTTCCCATCGGTTACCTCGACGCGGCGGGGACGGGGGCCGGGCTGGTCGCGGCAGGCGCCGGGACAGCCGGCGGCGTAGCGGCCTCACCGGCGACCAGCGTCGCCGTGACCACCATGCCGTCGCGGACCTTCTGCATCCCCTCGACGATCACCTTCTCGCCAGGCTTGATTCCTTCCTCGAGGATCCAGAGGTTGCCGACCCGCGGGCCGGGCTTCACGTTCCGGCTCTCGGCCTTGCTCTCGGCGCTCACCACCACGACCGAGAACTGGCCCTGCAGCTCCTGCACCGCCCGTTGGGGCACGAGCAGCGCGTCCTTCCGGACGTCTTCCCTGTACCGGAGCTTTCCGTAGAGTCCGGGCCGAAGGAGGCGCTTCGGATTCGGAAAGGCCAGATCGGCGCGCAGCGTACCGGTCTGCGGATCGACGGCGCGGTCGATGCCGATCAGGCGCCCGCGCTCGGGATAGACGGCGCCGTCTGCGAGGACGAGCTGCGCGCCCGCGTCGTCCTGCGGCTGTGCGGTCCCACTCGTCGCCGCGTTCAGCCGATCGGCGTAACGGAGGAACAGCGTCTCGGGGATGTTCACGCTGACGCGGATCGGGTCGATGGAGGAGATCGTCGTCAGCAGCGTGGGCTCGCCCTTGCCGACGAGGTCGCCGACCTTGCGCTGGGCCCGGCCGGTCAGACCCGCGATGGGGGCAGTGACGCGGGTGTAGCCCAGGTCCAGAGAAGCCTTCTCCAGGCTGGCCTGCGCCGCGTCCACCTGCGCGCGCGCCGCGCTCTGCGCTGAGACGGCGTTGTCCAACTCGGCCTGGCTGACAGCGCGCTCCGCCGCGAGCGGCCGGAACCGGCTCACGTCCAGGTCGGCCTTCGACAACGCGGCGCGATTCCGGGCGAGCTCGCCTTTCGCCTCCGCGAGCCTTGCCTTGTAGGGTTGGTTGTCGATGGTGAAGAGGAGCTGCCCCTTCTCGACCTCCGAGCCTTCGCGATAGTCGATCGATTCCAGATAACCCTCGACTCGCGCCCGGATCTCGACGTCCTCCAAACCGCGCACCGAGGCGGTGATCTCACCGCCGATCGGTACGTCGCGCAGGACCACCTCGACGACCGAGACTTCCGGCGCCGCCGCTTTGGGCGCCTCTTTCTTCGGCGTGCACGCTGCCAGAACGGCTGCGAAGCCGGCGCAGACGACTCCTATTGAAGAGCTCGAGGTAGCGCGGACCAGGGGTCTCGTCTGCCGGGTCATGGGTGCCTCATCGGAATTCGTCCAGCACGCTTCTCGCGGAGCATCTCCGGCTGGTCAGACCGCGCGGCGAAGCCGGGCCAGACATGGAGACGGGCGAACATCGATCCCTGGAGCGAACCCCTGGACAGCATGCCCCAAGCCGCGTTTCCTGTCAGAGTGGACCTTGGTCCTACGACCCGATCGACCCAAGGGCCAATATCGCCTCGGTGCACGGTCCCTTCCAAGGTACAAACCGCCCTGGAAAGCGCCTGACCCGACCAGGAGGTGCATGGTGGACCGTGCAAGTCGAATGCTGGCGTTCGCTCTGGCGCTCGCGGCCTGCTCGTCGATGAAGGTGCAGACCGAGTACGATCGGAGCGCTGATTTCAAGGGCTATCGCACCTATGCATGGCTCCTCCAGCAGCCTGGTCCGGAGCAGTCGCCGGAGGCCCGCGACCCCAGGATCCGGGAAGCGGTTTTCCAGGGTATCGATCAGGCGCTGGCCTCGAAGGGGCTGACCCGGGTAACGCCCGACCAGTCTCCGGAGCTGCTGGTCGCCGTTCACGGCTGGGCCATCGATCGAATCGACGTGCAGTCGTACGGCTACAACTACGCGGCCACGCCGTATGGGTTCTATCCCACCATGGCTACGCCCGCGGTGGCGGTGAGGCAGTACCGGGACGGTACGTTGATCATCGACCTGGTCGACGCGCGGTCGAAGCAAATGGTCTGGCGGGGAACGGCCACCGACACCTTCAGCCCGGGCATGGAAGCCCAGAAGGCTGCAGAAGCCGTTTCGAAGACGCTGGCGGAATACCCGCCGCCGAAGTGACCGGACGCGCTCAGCGCGTCATCAGCACGATGGCCAGGGCCGGGGCGATCGCACCGAGGATGTACAGCGCAACTCCTGGGAGCCAGACCCTGATCTCTCTCAACATGGACCAGAGCCTTAGCGAGTCAGCTTGAAGGTGTACAAGGCGCCGGGGTGCGTCCTGCATGCCGGCGTGTGGGGATCGGTGGGACCGTCACGATCCGTGCAGCTCGTCCTCGGCGAGAAGAAGCAGCTCGCTCTCGATGCCGACCGGGTCTTCAGGCGACCCGTTGAGCAAGCGGGCAGCGCGCTCGTCGCGCACCATCGAGAGCAAGCGCCGCTTCTCCCCTTCCAGGCGAACGACCTCGAAGGCAAAGTGCATGATCGTGCGCAGGTCGGAGTCGTTCCACGGCTTGCGGATGAAGCGGTAGACCTCGCTCTCGTTGATCGAGCGCACGGCGGTATCCGGATCCTTGTCGGCGGTGATGATGATCCGGACCACGTGGGGATGGCGCACCCGGACCAGCTTGAGCAGGTCGATCCCGGAGAGCTCGGGCATGTGGTGGTCGCTGATCACCAGGTCGATGGCGTTGTCCTGGAGCAGCTCGAGCGCATGGCGGCCGCTCTCCGTGGCCTTCACGTTGTACCCAGCGCGTTCCAGCACCTGCGTCAGCGCGCGGCGGACTGGGGCTTCGTCGTCCACGACCAGGATGGTCCGCGGCGGGGGAAGGTCAGTCGCCATCCCTTCGAGAGCTACAGAAGAACTCCGGTGACCACAACGGAGCGCCCCTGCCGCAAGGTGGGCGGCGTCCCACACGCGGAGCGCATCCCAACAGATCCTCGGGTTGCATCTTCAAGCGGCGATCGCCGAACGAACGGCTCCCAGGACCTCGTCGAGATCGCACGGCTTCTCCAGGGCCGCCTGGAAGGTCAGCCCCTCCACCTCGGCGAGGCAGAGCCGCATCTGCGCGGACACCAGGACTACCGGAGTGCGGCTCAGCTCGGGATCGCCCCGGATCTCCCGGAGCACTTCAGCTCCGTTCATGCGCGGCAACGCGAAATCGAGCAGGACCAGGTCGGGCCGATGTTTGCGGACCTGCGCGAGGCCCTCGGCGCCGTCGGCCGCCCCCCGGACGTCGAAGCCTTCCAACGAGAGGCAGGTCATGTACAGCTCGCGCGTGTCCTCGTGGTCTTCGACGACCAGGACGCTGGGGGGAGCTGGCATCCGCGCTGTATCACTCGATTTCGGTCGGGCTGCAACTCTTCTGATCGAGATCCGGCGCCGCAGATACGGCGAAGTCGATTCGGAGGTGGTACACGAACGGCATGGTGAGCGAAAAAGAACGGCGCGTCGCCCTGTTCATCGACTTCGAGAACCTGGTCACCAACACGGGGATCAGCCCGGCCACGTTCGATCTTCAACCTGCCATGGACCGGCTCCTCGAGAAGGGGAAGGTGGTGTTCAGGCGCGCATATTGCGACTGGTCCCGGTTCCGCGAAGCCACTCGCCGGTTGCATGACTTCGGAGTAGAGCTGATCGACGTGCCGCCCTCGACGCGCGCCGGGAAGAACGGGGCGGACATGCGGCTGGTCATCGACGCGCTCGAGCTGTGCTACGCCCGCGAGCACATCGACACCTTCGCGATCGCGTCGGGCGACAGCGACTTCTGTCCGCTCGCCTACAAGCTGCGCGAGAACAACCGCGTGCTGATCGGCCTCGGCGTCAAGGAGGCCACCTCTCCCCTGTTCATGAAGGCTTGCGACGAGTTCATCTATCTGAAGCCCCCGGGCAAGGCGAAGGCGGCAGGCCGCGAGGAGCGCGCTCCCGCACGCGCGCCGCGAAAGCCTCGCTCTCCGAGCGTGGGCCGCGACATCCCGCCGATCGCGCGCGAGGTCGTCTCCAGCCTGCTCGCGCGGGCGACGGGACCGCTGAACCCCTCGTTGATCAAAGAAACCATCGTTCGCAAGGAACCCGACTTCGACGAGCGGGAGCAAGGTTTCTCGACGTTCATGCGCCTGCTCCAGGAGATGGAGCGGCAAGGCCTGCTCAAGCGCCAGCAGCTCAATGGCCGCCAGTGGTACGTGTTGCCGCCCGATGCCGCTCCGCCCACTCCGGAAGCCCCGCACGACGAGAGCAGCGGTGCCTCGTCCGAAGAGACCTGAAAGCCCGGTTCACCGCGCGAGGACTACTGCGACGCTGCCGCCCCGCAGCGTTCGGGCCTTGGTGCAGCGGAGTCCGCAGCTCGCAGCGATCTCGCGGAGGCGGTCCGACGTGTAGAGGCGGACCCGCACGCCCTGCATCCTCCGGACGAGCGCGTATCCGATCCCCACCACCGACGGCGCGGCGGCAGAGACGACGGCGCGGCCATCCGGCGCGAGGTGCCGTCGAATGGCCCGCAACCCCGCTCCGGCATCCTCTACGAAGTCCAGGACCCCGCAGCAAATCACCAGGTCGAACGTGCGGTCCAGCACCAGCGACTCCAGTCGCGCGTGCACTTGCTCGTCGAGCCACGGACCTGCGAGAGCAAGCATCGCCCTGGACGCGTCCACGCCGCAGAGGCTCGCGACGCGCGGGCGAAGGAGCGCCGCCAGCCTGCCAGCGCCGCAGCCGATGTCGAGCACGGAGTCGGTGGACCGGGGGGCCGCGAGCTCGATGACGGCATTCCGCTGGCTCGCGAGTACCGGTTCACGCAGGCCGTGCGGCCGGGGGCAGAGGTACCTTCCGGCTGTACGGCCGTAGAAATCGACGGCGCGCTCTACGTTTCCCATCCCGGCCCGCATTCGTTCGATGACCGACCCTCGAGCTTGCCAGACTACGCCGCGCGTCCGCCTCGGGGAAGCGCGGGGGCCGCCTGTTGGCCGCGGTGCTCTACTCAGGCTTTGGCAGCATCCTTCGCGGCCGACTTCGCGAGCGCGGCGAGCTGCTTCGCCTTGGGCAGCTTGCGATGCTCCTCGCACATGAACCGGAACCGCGGCCCCTTCGATCTGTTCTTGCAGCCCGGGTAGCGGCAGCGCATGTCCAGCTTGCGACCGCGCAGTTTGCTCGTTCCACGCTGATCCGCTGCGCCGTCGCGCAGCCTCCCGCGGGGCAGCGCGGCCGCGATGCGGTCGGCGAAAAGCTGGGCGAAGCGGTTAACGAGCGCGTCAAATGGATGCGAAGAGGGTCTGGCCATTGCCCAACTATGCTAGTTCCGGGGTAACGCGCAAGCCCAACTATGCTGGTTCCGGCGTAACGCGCAAGCGGGCGCCGCACTCGCAACCTCGCCGGCTTGGGCGCATCATGCCTTGTTCGAGGAGAGGACCATGGCCTTCCGCAAGCCTTCCGATGCAGAGTTGAAGAAGCAACTGACGCCCGAGCAGTACCAAGTGACCCAACATGAGGGCACCGAGAAGCCGTTCCGCAACGCGTACTGGAACAACCACGAAGCGGGGATCTATGTGGACGTCGTCTCCGGCGAGCCACTGTTCAGCTCGCTGGACAAGTTCGACTCGGGAACCGGCTGGCCCAGCTTCACCAAACCGCTCGAGGTGGAGGCCGTCAACACCAGGACTGACCGCTCGATGTTCGCGACCCGAACCGAGGTCCGCTCGCGGCTCGCGGATTCCCACCTGGGCCACGTCTTCGACGACGGGCCGGCGCCCAACGGCCTGCGGTACTGCATGAACTCCGCTTCGCTGCGCTTCGTGCCGGTGGCGAGACTGGAAGAGGAGGGCTACGGCGAGTATCTCCCGCTCTTCGAAAAGGCGGGGTCGAAGTAGCCTCAGGGCAATGCGTAGGGCGGAATGGTCTGCAACCGCGGATCGTCGACCGCCCCGCCCATCGTGAAGTGGTAGAGCACCTGGTAGCGGTCGCCCGCGAGCCCGAACACCTGGTGGGTGTCGTCGTCGAAGAAGCAACCGATCCCGGTCGCGCGGATGCCCGACGCCTCCGCCTCCAGGTAGAGCACCTGGCCGATGATGCCGGTCTCCCAATGGAGCCGGCGATAGAACCAGGGGCCGAGTTGCTCGAGCGGCGCGCGGAACTCGGCGAGCATCGCTGCCGCAAACGCGCCGTCGGCCGCGATCTCCTGGCCGCAGCTGGTCCGCCGGGCGGCGGCGCGCGCGTCGCCTGCCTGGAGAAGGAAGAGCGGCAGCGAGACCGGGCAGCGAGGAGGCGGCAGCCAAAGGAACCTCGGGTCGAGCGCCCCGCGAAGCCTCTCCTCGCGGGACGGATCGCGGAGGAGCGCGTAGAGCCCCGGCTCCACCCCCTCGACCCGGTGAACGAAGAGAAGCAGGTCGATTCGGGGCCGCCAGGGCACCGCGGTGAACGGCGCCTGGCCCGCGCCAGGCATCGCCTTGAGCAGGATCTGGTAGAAGGCGTCGCGCGTGATGCCGGTGCGGCCGTCGAGCGCCACGGCGCTGCGGCGCTGCTGGATGATCCGGCGCAAGGGCAGCGGCGCGTCGCCGGACGTCAGCGATCGGTTGTCGAACTGGAACGGCTCCGGAAAGCCGTCGACCGGCCCCACCTGCCTGGTGGCGCGCGCCACCTCGTCGATCGCCGGCCAGGAGTGGTGGTCCTTGCTCAGGCGGTTGGGCAAGCCGTTCCACTTCGTGGACGCGAGCTCCACGAGAAGCTGCGGTGACAGCGCGAAGGCCCGCCCATCTTGGGACCGGAGGTGGGCCGGCGGCGGGGCAACGACCAGCAAGCACTCCGGGTGCTCCGCCTCGGCCCCGCGCTGATCGCCGACGCCGAGCAGCACCGCCAGCTCCCGGTCTGGGACACCCTCGCAGAGCCGCGCCTCCCAACCCAGCCCCCCGGCAGCCACGGCCAGCGCCCCGACCGCGTGTCCGGCGTCATGCTGGCAGTAGCGAAAGGCGCGCTCGCCGTACTTCCACGACTCGCGCCAATGGATCGAGGTCAGTCCGGCCAGCAGCGCGCCCACCGGCGCCATCGCGGAGAGGTACGCCCAGGCGACGTCGCTCAATTCAGCCCGCAGCTCGAGGGCGTGCTCGCGCGGCGCATAGTGGTAGACGGCGGGCCGCGGGTGCAGCCCGACCACGGGACCCGCCACCAGGTAGCCCTCGGTCGGGTGCAGATTGCCGCTCGACGGGTTCACCCGCAGCGACCAGCGCGAGCCGCCAGCCTCCTTCCAGGCCGAAAGCGCAAGCGAATCGTGCAGGAGCTGCGAGACCGTGCGGCGGTCGAGCGCCGCTGGCGGAATGCGGCCGGCGAAGAAGGCCGGCTCGTACCGTGGCTCGTCGCCCACTGGCACGAGGTCGAGCGGGAGGAGCGGCGCGCCCAGGAAGCGCCGGAACGGGTTGGGCTGCGTCGCCCAATCGAGGTAACCGAGCGCGCGCGCGTAGCGGCCGGGAAAATGCTTGGTGCGCTCGTGGTAGTCGAGCACCGTTTCCAGGCTGGTCTGCGGCGAATCCACGGCGACAGGCTAGCGCATTGCCTCGGGAGGCGACGTTCCGGCGGCCTCGAGGATGCACAACCGGTATTGCCGCAACCGCCGCGCGGCGCCGCCACTGCGCGCCACCAGGCACTGCTCGCCTTCGATGCGCCAGGAAAGCGGCCGGGGCCTCACGTTGCGGGTAACGTGCTTTCCGCCAACCGCGCCATAGCTGGCGCGGAAGCCGTCGGCGACAGTGAAGACGCCGTCGCGCGGAAAGTCAGCAGGCACGTCGGCGGTCAGGGTATCGCGTGAGCGACTCGATCGATCCCCGCTGACCACGTCGCGGAGGGCGATCGCTGTCATGGCTCGTTCCATGCTCCCCCTTGTCCGCCGGCGCAAGGCACTTCAGCGTGTCCGGCGGAAGCCACGCGTTTGAAGGGAGGCGGAGTTGGTAGAGGATAAGGCTGGCCGTCATTGAAAGCTCGTGAAAGGTCCGGGCAGGACCCAATGGAAGGCGTTACCATCGACGACGCCCGATCGGAGGACCACTTGGAGCCGACCCAGCTGCAGGAAACGGATTTGAAGAGCGACCTCCTGTTGCTCGATCGGCTCCTGGGTGATACGCGCGTCCGCTACCGCCAACGGAAAACGAAGTTTGCTTCTTCGGAACAGCTGATCGACGTCGACCTCGAGATTCGCGATGCGCTGAAAAGGCCGCTCTCGCCGGAGCTGCAGCTCGAAGTGCGCCGCCTCATGGCTCGCCTGAGCGCGCTCGACCCGCACTGACACGTCCGGGAGATCCTGTCGCCGGGCAAGGAGCACGACGCGGAACTGCGGCGCGAGCCAGCGTGACGCGGGAAAACTGATTGGTACGGTTCTCGCAGCCTGGGTCACCAATCCGTCGCCACTTCGTAACCGAACATTGGCCGACGAGAAGTGACGCGCTCACTACCATGCGCCGGCTTCAACGACTTGCGCACTCGAGGAGGAGACCATGAATCGTCGAATCAGTTGGACGTTCGTCGCAGCAGGCCTTGTGACGACCGTAACAGCAGCTGTTGCACAGTCACGATCGTCAGGACCGTCGATCACGCACTTGCAGGACCCCAACACCAAGGCCGTCGGCTACGCCCCGGCATCGCGGCTCTCGACGGAGCTCCGTCAGACCCTTGTGGCGCAAGGCTCGATGGCGCTCGAAAACCCGCTGGGGATCATCGGCTGGTACGGTTACGAGAACGATACGCCGAGCCCGGACAACCCGGCTGTGCCGCAGATGGTCCCGACGGCGGCGATTCCGGTCGAGGCGCAGAAGACGGAGCCGGACAAGAACACCTACCTTGTCCTGAAGAATCAGAAGGGCGCCGACCCCGACTACGACTATGGTGCGCACTTCCTCTTCCAGGGCCACGAGCTTGCCGCGACGGTTGCGGGCGCCAAGCAGGGGTACATCACGCGGATCAACCTCGACGCCGACACCGCGCATCGGGTGACGCTGATGGCAACCCAGGACACCACGGGCAAGCCGATCGCCACCATCGACGGCTCGACCTGGGACCCGTTCGCGCAACGCCTGCTGTTCACCACGGAAAGCGCGGGAGCTCCGACCTATGCGGCCACCGCGAGCTTCCCGTCCACGGTCGAGGACGTGTCCGGTGCGCTCGGACGCGGCGGCTACGAGGGCATCCAGAACGACTCGCGCGGCAACCTCTGGATCGTCGAGGACATCGGGGGACCGAACAAGCAGGGAACGACCGCACGGCAGCCGAACAGCTACGTCTACCGGTACGTGCCGAAGGAGCCGGGCGATATCCACAATGGAAAGCTGCAGGTCCTGCAAGTCATGAATGCGGGGCATCCGGTCACGTTCGAATCGCAGGCCACGGTCCTCGCTCCGGATCAGGTCGCGCTGCGCACGTACGGACAGTCGTACGCCACCAGTTGGGTGACCGTCCACGACACGGCCGTCCATGGCAACGCGCCCTTCAATGCGAATGCGCTTGCGAAGCTGGCGCAGGGCACGCCTTTCAAGCGGCCGGAAAACGGCGTCTTCCGGCCGGGAACCGGTTTCCGCGAGTTCTATTTTGACGAGACTGGCGACACGAACGCGACCAGCCCCGAGAACGGCGACCCGGTGACGGGCGCGGGCGGCGCCGGTGGCTGGACCTCGATCTTCAAGCTCGTGCAGAGCGATCCGTCGGCGGACCAGGGCACGCTCTCGCTTTTCTACGAGGGCAACCGAGCGGTTGCGGGCCTCGACAACATCCAGTTCCTCTCGCGAGACCAGTTGTTGGCGGTCGAGGACGCGGGAGACACCTTGCACTCCCAGCGCAAGGCGCTGGATTCGGGCTACCTCTTCGACGTCACCATCGACTACTCCCGTGGAGCGCAGCCAGTCCGCTGGCTCGCCGAGGGACGCGATCCGTCCGCGGCGATCGACTCGGCGATCGGCGGGGCGGGCAAGAACGACGGTGACAACGAGATCACCGGCGTGCACGTCTCCGACGGCGATCCGTCGGTCCACGGGATCCTCGGCGCGAAGGTCCCCAGGGTGTGGCAGGACGGCTGGCGTTGGTTCTGGAGCCAGCAGCACGGCGACAACGCCGCCTGGGAAGTGCTCCCTGCCTCGCGGGGCGAGCAGGATGAGAGGGGCAGGAACTAGCCGCCTCCTGACCAGGAGCGCGAAGGCCCGGGCACGCCAAAGGGCCTTCGCGTCCAGACCTCCCTACCGGCTGGACGGAGCAGGAAGTGCTCTGGATCTTCCTGGCCTCGGGGGTCGCAGTGATGCTGGTGCGCACGCCGTTTCCGCGCGCGGGCGCAGCGGCCATCCTGGTGCCGCCGCCCTTTCTGCTCGCCGGTCTGGGCGGACCCGCGACGGTTCCGGTCCTCCTGAAGATCCTCTGGTTCTTCACGATCGCCGGTTCCGTCGTGTTCGGCAGCGGGCTGGCCATCGTGCCCTTTCTGCACGGCGGCGTGGTGAACGACTTCCACTGGCTGGACGAGCGGCAGTTCCTCGACGCAGTCGCGGTGGCGATGATCACGCCCGGGCCGGTGGTGATCACCGTCGCCTTCGTCGGGTATCTGGTGGCGGGATTGGCCGGCGCGCTCGTGGCGGCGTTGGGCGTCTTCCTGCCCTGCTACCTCTTCGTCATCATCCCAGCCCCGTACTACCGCCGCTGGGCCCGCGTGCCGCAGATCAAGTCCTTCGTGGACGGGGTCACTGCCGCCGCCACGGGGGCGATCGCTGGCGCCGCCTTCGTTCTGGGCAAGCGCGCCATCTTCGACGTGCCCACGGCCGCCATCGCCGCGGTCGCGCTGCTCGTCCTGGTCAAGGCGCGCAAGGTGCCCGAGCCGGTGCTGATGCTCGCCGCGGGCGCCGCAGGCCTGATCTTGCGCGGCGGGAGCGTTCGATGAAGAGACTCTTGTTGGTCAGCAACTCGACCCAGTACGGCCGCGGCTATCTGGATCACTCGACAAACAGGAGCTGGACCCGGAAATCCTCGCATCGGCCAAGGTCGTCGTCGACGTCCTGGAACAGTGCGCCGCGATCGGTGAGCTGCATCATGCGCTGGACGCCAGGCTGATGCAGCGCGCAGACATCCACGCCGAGCTCGCCGAGGTCGTTTCAGGTTCGAAGCCCGGGCGCACGTCCGACCAGGAGGTCGTCGTCTTCGACGGCACGGGAACGGCCCTCCAGGACGTGGCCGCCGCGGCGGCTGTTTATGAGAAAGCAGTCAGGTCAGGGACCGGCGAAGGCATCGATTTCGCTCTTTGACCGCCCGATGTGCTGACGAGCTGCGCGGACAGCCGGCTGCCTGCTTGTCCGTCGCTCTGCGTTCCGATCACCCAATGGCCATCGTCCGGCGGTGAATCCTATAACTCGAACCCTGCCGATGTGCGCCCTGCTCTTTTCCCTACCGACCTGGGGCGTGGCGCTGCGGTATCCGCAGGCCGACCTGCACGGCTTTCCCTCGATGAGCGATCAGACCGGCAAGCTCATCGCCGATGGCGAGCTCACCCAGAAGCTCGAGGGCAACCGGCTCGTCGTGCACGCGGTCTGGCGCTTCAAGGACGGCCGCGTCGCCATCGAGGACGACCGGCTGCGCCTCAAGCCCGAGCTCGCTCAGGAGAGCTTCCGCTGGGTCGAGCGCCGCGGCAAGACGAACCTTCGGCGGATCGAGGTCGACTTCGGCACCGGCAAGGCGACCGTGACGCATTTCAACGAGGGCAAGCCCGAGACTTGGAGCGAGAAGCTGGATCTCCCTGCGGGCAGGGCGTTCACCGGATACTCGACCGCGCTGGCCGTCTCGCAGCTGCGAGACGAGCTCCAGGAGAAAGACACGCGTCGCGAGCTGACTTTCATCGCCTTCACCCCGAAGCCGCGCACGGTCTCGCTGGAGATCTCCCGGCAGCAGGGCGTCCACATCCGCGCCGCGGGCCGCGAGCTCGCCGCCGACCTGTTCACGCTGCATCCGAAGATCCCTTTTCCCGTCAGCCTCTTCGCCGGCGCGAAGGACGCCCACCTCTGGTTTACCCACTCGGTGCCGCCCTCGCTCCTGCGCGCCGAGCAGAACCTGGCGGAGAAGGACGACCCTGTCGTCCTCATCGACGTGATCCCGCGCGGAGCGGCGCTGCCGAAGCCGGCCGCGCGCAGGAGCAAACCCGCGCGATAGCCCCGGCCGCTTCCGCTTGACACGCTCTTTGTCACTTAGCATAGTGACTAAGTGATTCCGAGCGGCGTGGCGGCGGCGCTGGCGAACGACCGGCGGTTGTCCATCCTCAACTGGCTGAAGAAGCCGCGGGCCCACTTCCCAGCCCAGGTCGACGGCGACCTGGTCAAGGACGGCGTGTGCAGCCTCTTCATCGCCAACAAGCTCGGCGTGACGCAGGCCAGCGCGCACGAGCACCTCAAGATCCTTGCGGGCTTGGGCCTGATCAGGGCGAAGCGGATAAAAAAATGGACCTTCTACCGCCGCGACGAGAAGCGCATCGCCGAGGCCCGCCGGGTGCTCCGTGAGTCCTTCTAGCGTCGGCCGCGAGCAGATCGCCGCCACCGAGGCGCTGATCCGCCCGCACATCCGCTTCACGCCCGTCGTCGAGGTGGACGGCCCCGACTTCGGCCTCCCGGCCTTCACGCTGGTGCTCAAGCTCGAGCTGCTGCAGCAGTCGGGGTCCTTCAAGGCCCGCGGCGCCTTCGCGAATCTGCTCCTGCGGCCGGTGCCGGCGGCAGGAGTTGTCGCCGCTTCCGGCGGCAACCACGGCGCGGCGGTCGCGCACGCCGCCCGCGACCTCGAGATCCCGGCCCGCATCTACGTGCCGCGCATCTCCACCCAGGCGAAGGTCGACCGCATCCGCGCCTGCGGTGCCGAGCTGATGCTGGTGGGCGACCGTTATGCCGACGCGCTCGCGGCGAGCGAGGCCTGGGCCGCCTCGTCAGGCGCGCTGCCGGTGCACGCCTTCGACCAGGACGAGACCCTGATGGGCGCCGGAACGCTGGGCCTCGAGCTGGAGCAGCAGGCGGGAGCGGTCGACGCGGTCCTCGCTTCGGTGGGCGGCGGGGGTCTCATCGGCGGCATCGCCGCATGGTTCACGGACCGGGTCAGCGTCGTCGGCGTCGAGCCCGAGCTGGCCCCGACGCTCACGCGGGCGCTAGAGGCGGGAGAGCCCGTGGACGCGCCAGCAGGGGGCATCGCCGCCGACTCGCTCGCGCCGCGCCGCGTGGGCGCGCGCGTCTTTCCCATCGCCCAACGCTACGTGAAGCGTGTCGTGCTCGTCACCGACCAGGAGATCGCGCAGGCGCAGCAGGCGCTGTGGAGCACGTTGCGCGTCGCGGCCGAGCCCGGCGGCGCCGCGGCCCTGGCGGCCCTGCTCTCGCATCGCTTCGAGGCACGAGCAGGGTCCCGCATCGCGGTCGTGATCAGCGGCGGAAATACCTCCGCCGTCAATTTCGAGTAGCGGCCGCGGTTCGATGCGGCCTGCTCCGAACGATCAGCCTTTGTCGGCGCGCGCCACCGTGGTCTTGTCGGAGGCGTCGGTCTTCTTCGCCTTCTGCTGCTGCTTGCTCTGCTTCTTCGTCTTCTGCGCGACGGCCGGCTTCTGCCGCGGCTGCTCCGTGGTCTCTACCTTGTCTTCGCAGGCCAAAGCCGCGTGCGCGGACACAGCGGCGAATGCGGCGGCGACAGCGGTTGCGAGCTTGCGCATGATGCCCTCGTTCCAGCCGGAGTGGCCGGCAGCCCGGAGCATTGCGCGAGACCGTGGCTTGCGCAACTTGATCGCAAGGCCGACACAAAAACAGGCCCGCAACTGCCGGTCGAGGCTCGAAATCAGCGCTTGGAAGACAAGTCGAAGACCCACGCGAGACCGAAGCTCGGATGCACCAGGCGTCCTGGGAAGACGACCAATTCGGCCACCAACTCGAGCCCCAGCTTCGAGAAGAGCCGCACACCGCCGGTGATCCCTGGGTTCGTGGTCGTGCTGGTGAGCACCGAGTTGTCGCTGGTGACGTGGAACTCTCCCCATATGCGCGAGACGCCGACGCTGGCGAACGGCGTCACGCTCCCCGGCCCGAAGTCGAAACGGTAGCCTGCGCCCAGGTCGGCTCCGAAATCGACCGTATCGAGCGTGTCGCGAGTCGTCGGCTCGGTGACGGGACTCCGCGACCTCGCCACCACCACGTAGCCGCGGATTCCGGCGGAAAGCGGGCCCCCTTGGTCCCAAGCGAGTCCCGCTTCCAGGGCCCCCTGATGCGAGCTCACCTCGTTGATCTTGATCGGGGGGATATAGGCGAGTCCGACGAAGGCGCGGAAATCCTCGGGCGCGGGGAGACCGATCGCAAGCCGCGGGCGGGGAAAGACTGGCGTTTGATCGGAGGCGGTGATCTGCCGCTTGCCGCCTGTGGTGCCGTCGATAGGCGGGATGACGATGATCTCGAGCCCCAGGCTGAGCTCGCCCGCCCGATATGCGCCGGGCGCGTTGCCAGGCTGCAGCGCGATCAGCAGCGAATGGATCTCGATAAGCCGCTCCTCCTGGTCGAGCATGGTCTGCGCCCTCGCGGCGCCTGCGGCCAGAGCAAGAGGAAGGAAAGCAATCCCGAACGCCCTCATCGCCGCGGGGCTCGGGCCAGGCCGGTGAGAAACTGGCCGGTGGTGTCGAAGCCGGCGTAGTACATGGTCCAGGTGCTGCCATCGAGGAAGACCGACGGTGTGGTCAGGCCGCCGGAGTCGAACTGGCCGGCCGCGCCCACGGAGAGGGCCTCGCCGAGCGGTCCAGGTTGCCTGACCTTCACCCAGGTCCGCCCGTCGTTGGACTCGGCATAGCCGATCACTCCGCGGCTCGGCCCGCCGAACGCGCCTGGCGCCTGGCAGCCGCGGTACCACATCCGGTAGAGCTGGTCCCGCTCCTTGAACACCGACGGCTGGTAGGCGCAGGCGACGTCGAAGCTGCCGGCGGGACCGAGATCGAGGACGGAGCCGCCGAACTGTTTGCCTGGGACCTTCGTCCAGTTGCGCGCGTCGGTGGAGACGGCCAGCGCCACCCGCCAGGAGTTCCCGGCATCGTTGGCCGAGTAGTACATCTTGTATTCGGCGCCGTCCTTGATCACCCAGACGTAGCCGACCTGCTGCGCGTCGATGGCTCCGGTGGCGCCGATGGGGAGCACACTCCCACCCGGGCCCGGGCCATCGTAGAAGCGAGTGAAGTGGATGCCGTCGGTCGACTCGGCATAGCCAATGCGCCGGTTGTCGGCCAGCGTGCCGTTGGGACAATTGAAGGGCTTGGTGCTGCCGTTGTACCACATGCGGTAGAGCGACCCGTCCTTGAGGACGTAAGGACGATAGGTCAGGTAATCGTCGAAGTTGCCGGCGACGCCGATGTCGAGGATGGCTCCGCCGGTTTCGGTTCCGGGGACCCGGGTCCACGCGAGTCCGTCGTTCGACTGGGCAAGTCCGATGCGCCAGTGGGCGCTGTTGATCCCCGCGCACGAACCATTCGTGTCCGCGCCGCCGTAGTACAGCCTGTAGACGTCGCCATCCTTGAAAGCGGAGATGGTGAAGTTGCCCCGCTCGTCGAAGTTGCCAGGGCTGCCCAGGCCCAGCACAGCGCCGCCCGGACCAGTCCCCGGCACCTTCTGCCAGGCGATCGGCTCTAGATCAGCGGTTGTTGACGAGCAGCGCGCGAGGAGCAGGTGCGCGGCGAGGAGCAGCGAGAAGCGACCGAGGAATGTCATCCAAGCACCTGGAACGGGCTCAGTAGCCACTGCCACCATCGACGCCCGGCTGCAGGACGGTCACCGTCCCCGCGAACGCCGCGCCTGGGTTCACCGTGTCGTTGAAGTTGCACGTCTGGGGCCCGGTGAGAGTCGCTGTGAAGCTCCCGTCGGTGGCGAGCGCCATGGGCGTGGAAAGCTCCGGGCAGCTCGAGGTGATCTGGTGGCTCGCGGTGTCCTTGTTGACGAAGCTGACCTGCGCCCCGCTAGGGATGGTGATCGTTCTCGGGTTGATCCCCGCCGCGGTGATCTGGAGCTGGACAGGTCCCTGAGGGGGGCTTGAGCTGCCGCCGCACGCGAGAACGAGCAGGGAGAAAGCAACGGCAACACGCATGGTTCCCTCCTAGGGAAGACAAAGCCGCTCTTCTGACGCCGGCAGATGGAGCAGCACGGTGGCCTAGACGTCCCACGGCCATCGAATGTTCCCCGAAAACTGCCCGTCGCGCGTCTACCGTCCTGCTCGAGCGCCGATCCGGAAGGTGAGCACGACCTCGTCCTCGACTCTGACCAGCCCGCCGGCCGCCGAGGTGGGCTCGATTCCGAAGTCGGTTTGCTTCACCACCATCTTCCCCGTCGCGCTCAGTGTATCGCCATGCACCTCGAGCCGGACCGGGACCGTGAAGGCCTTCGTGACGCCGTGCAAGGTGAGCTCACCCACCAGCGTCAGATCGTACGAGCTCGGAGCGATCCGTTTGCCCGTCACCCCGACCGAGCGGAACCGGATGGTGCCGTGGCGCGCGACGTCGAGCACGCTCGGTCCTCTCGTCACTTGCTGGACCTTCGGCGCATCTCCCTCCGGCTCGCCTTCCTCGCTGACCGTCAGCGACCTGGCATTCACGATGAGGTCGACCGAAGATCGCGAGAGCTCTTCGAGATCCAGGACCACTTCCCCCTGGATGGTCTGGGCGACGACGGTATGCTCGTGGCCGGCGAAGCTTCCGATGCCGGTCTTGCCGACGTGCGCGGTTGCGCTGCTGGCGTTGCCGTCGATGGCAAACGTGCGGGGCGTTGCCACGGCGGCTGGGATCCACGCCGCGATCAACAGACAAGAGAGGCGAGCAGTCATGCGGGAGGAGTAAGGCGCGCGGAGGCGCTCCGCTCGCCAGATCGCGTCAGGGCCAAGGCGCCCTATGTGGAACGGTGGGACGCGTCGTTCCACCGGCGCATGTACGCCGCGGTCCCGTTCTTTCAGGGCGGCCGGAGTGCCGGTATCATCCCGTCCCGTGGGGCACTCAGTCTACGTCGTGGTGCCGGCGTTCAACGAGTCCCCGCGGCTCGGCGAAACGCTCCACGCCCTCTGCCCGGCGTCGCAGCTCGCGATCGCGGATGCCCGCCGGGGATCTGCATCCCCACCCGCCTCATGACCCGATTTCGCGCCGGCTGCCTGGCCGCGGCGGTCGCAATCACGCTGGCGTACGCGAACCACTTCCGCAACTCGTTCCACTTCGACGACTCGCATACGGTCGAGAGCAACCTGTTCATCCGCGACCTGCGCAATGTTCCGCGCTTCTTCACCGATGTGCGCACCTTCAGCTCGCTGCCGCCCAATCAGAGTTATCGGCCGGTGGTGACGACGACGCTTGCGGTCGACTACGCCCTGGGCGGACTCGATCCCCTGCCCTTTCACGTCGACAGCTTCGCCTGGTTCCTGCTCGAATGCCTGCTGCTCGCGGTCTTGTTCCGGCGGATCCTGAACAGCGATTGGGGCGCCGTCTTCGGCGCCGCGCTGTTCGGGCTGCATCCTGCGAACGCCGAGACGGTCAATTACGTGATCGCCCGTTCCGACGTGCTTTCGGCGCTCGGAGCTGTCGCCTGCGTCTGGCTCTGGGCGGCCTCCGCCCGCGCGCGGCGCTTCCACCTGTACCTCGTGCCCGCGGTCCTCGGCGTGCTTGCCAAGTCGCAGGGAGCGATGGCCGCCCCGCTGCTCTTCCTCTACATCGGATTGATCGAGCAGCGGCGTTCGGTGCGCGAGCTTCTCGCGCCTCGCGCGCTCTGGCAGGCGCTGCGGCCCGCGCTGCCGGCGTTCTTCGCCTGCGGGGCGGCGCTGCTGCTGGAGCAGAGGATGGCCCCGTCCTGGGTCCCGGGGGGTGGGTCGCGCCTTCATTACCTGCTCACCCAGCCGTGGGTCGTCCTCCACTATCTGGGCATGTTCGTGCTGCCGGTTGGACTGAGCGCCGACACCGACTGGACGGCGCTGGAGAGCGCGAAGGACCCCCGCGTTCTCGCCGGGCTTCTGTTCCTGCTCCTGGCGCTCTGGATCGCCGTGCGCACTTCACGCAGCGATGCGACCCGGCCGATCGCGTACGGGCTGCTCTGGTTCTTCGTGGCGCTCCTCCCGACCTCCAGCGTGATTCCCCTCGCGGAGGTGATGAACGACCACCGGATGCATTTCGCTCTTCCCGGGTTGTCGCTGGCGGCCGCCTGCGCGCTCCAGCTGGCGGTTGAACGGGTCGCGGTCTCGAGAGCGGTCCGAGCGGGAGCGATGGCCTCGGCCGCGCTGCTGCTCGCGGCCTACGGATTCGGAACCCATCGCCGCAACCAGGTCTGGCGGAGCGAGGAGACGCTCTGGCGTGACGTCACCGAGAAGAGCCCAGGGAACGGCCGCGGCTGGATGAACTACGGGCTGACCAGGATGGCGCGCGGCGACTACCCCGAGGCGGAGCGCGCGTATTTGCGGGGCCTGGAGCTCGCCCCCGGCTACGGATACCTGCACGTCAACATGGGCATTCTCAAAGGCGCGATGGGCGATCGGGCCGAGGCGGAGCGGCGCTTCCGGCGTGGGCTCGAGCTGATGCCGCGCGTGCCGGCGATCCGCTTCTTCTTCGCGCGCTGGCTCGACCAGGTCGGACGCAGCGACGAAGCAGTCCCCGTGTTGCGCGAGACCATCGCAATCTCGCCGGGCGAGCCGGGCGCGCACGATCTGCTCCTCCGGATCCTTGCCAGACGGGAGCGCTGGGTCGAGCTGGAGAGAACCGCGACGGAGACTCTCGCCGTGCGCTCGAATGACGCGACGGCGCGGTCGATGCTGCAGCTTGCGCGTGAGCGGCTCGCTGCGGCGCCGTCCATCGATGCATGGCTGGCCGAGAGCGTCGTGCTCTATGGGGAGCGCAAGTACGAGCAGATGCTGCGTGTCTGCGACGCCGCGATCGCGCGCAGACCCGACTCCGCCGAGGCGTGGAACAACCGATGCTCCGCTCTGAACGGGCTGCACCGGTATGCGGAGGCCGCGTCCGCATGCGGCAAGGCACTGCAGCTCAAGCCCGATTTCACTCTCGCGCGGAACAACCTCGCGGTTTCGCGCGCGGGACTGAAGTAAGGCCCTCAGAACTGCGAGATGGCCCACCAGGCGCTGCCGTCGCTGACCACGCCCAACACCTGCCTGGGGAGGAAGAGCGTGCTCGTGGCCGCGCCGTCGACGGTCGAGCCCATCAATCCCGCGTCGACCTTCACGGGATGGAACGTACGGTCGATCTTCTTACCTTCCGGAAGGACCAAAGGAGGATGCGATGGGAATTCTGGACCGACTCTTTGGACAGCAGCCGGCGTCGCCGCCCGGCGACGCGCAACGGGCGCCGCAGGAGATTTCAGACGAGCAGGCTCTGCAGAGATACCGCTACCTCGTGCGAACCGCGCCGCCGGAGGCCATCGAAGAGGCTCATCGGGAGGCGTTCGCCAGGCTGACGCCCGAGCAGCGCGCGCAGGTGCTGCAAGAGCTGAATGCGGCGGCCCCGGCCGCTCAATTCGCGCTCGACGCTTTCCAGAGGTTGATCCCGCTTTCAGTTGCGTACCGATCGATGTCCTTCAGCTCGCCGGCCGAAAACTCGAGCTTCTCGAGCGCGCCGACGTTTTGCTCCAGCTGGGCCACGCTGCTGGCCCCGATCAGAGTCGAGGTGACGCGGGGATCGCGCAAGGTCCAGGCCAGCGCCATTTGCGCCAGCGTCTGGCCGCGCCGGCTGGCGATTTGATGGAGGCCCCGCACCTTCGTCAGCACCTGTTCCGTCAGCAGATCGGAAGAAAACGAACCGGGATGGCTGGCTCGCGAACCGGCCGGGACGCCAGCAAGGTATCGGTCGGTGAGCAGGCCTTGCGCGAGTGGGGAGAAGACGATGCAGCCGACTCCCTCGTCGCCGAGCACCTGGAGGAGGTCTGGCTCGATCCACCGGTTCATCATTGAATAGGACGGCTGATGGATGAGGAGCGGAGTTCCCAATTTGCGGAGGATCTCCGCCGACTCCTTGGTCCTCCGGGCCGAGTAAGAGGAGATGCCGGCGTAGAGCGCCTTCCCCTGGCGGACTGCCGTGTCGAGCGCACCCAAAGTCTCCTCGAGCGGAGTCTCGGGATCGAAGCGGTGAGAGTAGAAGATGTCGACGTACTCCAGGCCCATCCGCTTCAGGCTCTGGTCGAGGCTCGCCAGCAGGTACTTTCGCGAACCCCAGATCCCGTAAGGCCCGGGCCACATGTCGTAGCCTGCCTTGGTCGAAATCACGAGCTCGTCGCGATGTCCGGCCAGGTCGGACCTGAGGATGCGGCCGAAGTTCTCCTCGGCTGAACCGTACGGCGGCCCATAGTTGTTCGCCAGGTCCAAGTGCGTGATCCCGAGATCGAAGGCCCGGCGGATGATGGCGCGCTGCGTTTCGATCGGGCGGTCGCCCCCGAAGTTTTGCCAGAGCCCGAGCGAGATCGCCGGCAGCTTCAGCCCGCTGCGACCGGTGCGCCGGTAGGGAATACGGGCGTAGCGCTCACCGTCGGGCATCATGATCATCCCCCTAGCACCTCCTTCCGGCGGATGGAATGATGGTCTGAGCGAACCGCGAGGTTCCCTACGCCGCCGTTCCGCGGCTGTCCGTTCCGCGCCTGTCCGTTCCGCGGCTGTCGGAAGCGCGGCTGTCGGAAGCGCGGCTTGACCATTCCTGGGGAACGGCGTAAACGCGCCAGCGCAACTGTTCGACGTGCCGCCGTGGTGGCCCACAAGGGCCTAGAGGGAAGCCGGTCAAATTCCGGCGCGGTCCCGCCACTGTAGCCGGGCAGCTCGTCCCAGAAGCCACTCGGTGCACGCACCGGGGAAGGCGGGACGCGCGCGCAGCGAGTCGCTGCGGACCCGGGAGCCAGGAGACCTGCCTGGCGGCATGAAGCCGAAGTCCTTCGCCTCTTCGAGAGAGAGAGGGGAGACATCATGCGGCTGGTCCCAGCCCCACAGGGGCGTATTGCACGTTCTCGCGCGAAGTCTCCGGCGAGTCCCTCGATCCTTCTGCTCCTGTCGGCGCTGCTCTCGTGGGCGCGCTCCGCCCGCGCCGAGCAGGAGGGGGGCGCGCCCGACGAACCCATGGCCGGCCCTCCGATCGAGGTCAGCTATGAGGCCACGGTCCGCGCATCCCGCCAGAGCGCCACCGCCCAGACCACGATAGTGGACGCTGACCGCTTCGCGGGCGCGCTCGATGACGACCAGGCCATCGTCAGCAACTTCATCGCGGGAAACATCGTCGGCGTGGATTTCAGGACGGGAGCAAGGCCATGAAAGTGGCCGCCCCGCCCTTCGATCTCGCTTCCGCGGAGTTGGCCCGCGAGCATCAGCAGCGCCTCACCAAGCCCCGGGGCAGCCTCGGACTCCTCGAGGAGATCCCGGTGCAGCTCGCCGGGCTGCAGCGCACGGCGATGCCGTCCTCGCGTCCCGCCGCGGCCATCCTCTTCGCCTCCGACCACCCGGTCGCACGCCACGGCGTCTCGGCGTATCCGGTGGAGGTCACCGCGGCGATGGTGCGGAACTTCGTCGCCGGCGGCGCGGCCGCGAGCGTGCTGGCGAGAGAGCTGAGTGTTCCCCTCCACGTCGTCGACGTCGGCGTGCTCGGCGGCGGCTACCTCAGGTTCGAGAACAACGTTCGCCTGGTGCGCGCACCAGTGGCTCGAGACCCGGTCGGCGATCTGCGGGTCGAAGACGCGATGAGCGAGGCGACATTCGCCCGCGCCGTCATGGCCGGCGCCAACGCGGTCGACGCGTTGCCGACGGGCGTCCTCGTCCTGGTCCTGGGAGAGATGGGGATCGGCAACACCACTGCCGCCTCCGCAGTGGTTGCCATGCTCCTCGACGCGCGGGAGGCCGAGGTTGACACACTGGTCGGAGCTGGCACCGGCGTGGCCGGCGCCGCTCTTACGCGCAAGCGCGCGGTCGTGCGGGACGCCCTGGCGCGGGTGGGCCGGGTCGGATCCGCCGAGGAGGCAGTTCGCCGCCTTGGCGGCCGCGACATTGCCGCGCTGCTCGGAGCAGCTGCCCGCGCCTCCGAGCGCGGAATGGCGGTCCTGGTCGACGGCTTCATCGTCTCCGCAGCCGTGCTGGCGTTGGTGCGCTCGGCGCCCGCGACGCGCCCATCGTTCCTCTTCGCTCACCGTTCCACCGAACCCGGCCATCAGCGTGTCCTGGAAGCGCTGGAAGCGACGCCTCTCCTCGATCTCCGGCTCCGCCTGGGCGAGGCCAGCGGCGCATTGCTCGCACTCTCGCTCGTCGATCATGCCTGCGCACTCCATTCCCGGATGGCGACCTTCGCCTCAGCCGGGGTACCGGAGAGCGGCGCATGATGACCGCGCTTCGCGGGCTGCCCGCGGCATTTGCCTTCCTCACCCGGCTGCCGGTGGGCGGATTCCCCTACAGCCCCGACGAGTTGCGCTGGAGCTCCGCGCACTTTCCTTTGGTCGGCGCCGTCGTCGGCGCCACTCTCGCCGGCGTGATGGTGCTCTCCGCTCGCGCCGGCACGGTCGTCTCCGCGACGCTGGCGGTCTCCGCCGGAATGCTGCTCACCGGGGCGTTCCACGAGGACGGCCTCGCGGACACGGCCGACGCGCTGGGCGGCGCTACCGATCGCGACAAGCTGTTCGTGATCCTCCGGGACAGCCGCATCGGAAGCTTCGGCGCGGCCGCCCTCTGCATGGCGCTCCTTCTTCGCGTCGCCCTCCTCTCGGCCCTCTCCAGCGCCGCGCCGCTGGCGCTGGTGCTCACGCAATCGCTGGCCCGGCTTCCGCCGGTTTGGATGATGGCGCTCCTGCCTTCCGTCTCGCCCGAAGGCGCCAAGAGCGCCGCGATCGCCGGCGCCGGCGCTTCGCAGGTGGCGGTTGCGAGCGGCTGGGTGGCGCTGCTCTTCGGCAGCGCCTTCGCGGCGAATCTGATCGAGGGAAGAGTGCTCGCGGGCCTGCTCGTGGTCGCTGCTCTGACGGCGGCCGCTTGCGCCGTTCGGTTCCTGCGGCGGGCCGGCGGGCTGACGGGGGACTTTCTCGGAGCCACCGAGCAGGTCCTCGAATGCGCTCTCCTCCTGACGCTCGCGCTCTGGCGTGGAGGCAATGTTTCATGACGCCGCTCCTCCGTTGCGCGCGTGGCTTGCGCTGGACGACCCTGATCTGCAGCTTCTTCCTTTGCGCGCTGATGGCCGCGCCGGCGATCGCCGGGCCTCCGCGACGGGTCGTCAGCCAGACCGTCGGCACCGACGAGCTTCTGCTCGCGCTCGCCGATCCGGCTCAGATCGCCGCCCTCAGCCACCTCGGCCGCGACCCAGCGTTCAGTCTGACCGCGAGCGAGGCCGCCGCCTATCCCAAGCTGAAGAGCAGCGACGCGGAGAGCGTGATCTTCTTCCGCCCGGACCTCGTGCTGGCCGCGAGCTACAGCGAGGCGCCCACGCTGGCGCTGCTGCGCCGCGCTGGTATAGCGCTGATCGTCGTCGATCGTTTCGAGTCGCTCGAGGACCTCTACGCGAACATCCGCGGCATCGGCGCCGCCCTCGGCCATCCCGACCGCGCCGAAGCGCTGGTCGGCAGCACCCAACAGCGGGTTGCCGAGCTGGCCCGGAAACTCCGCGGCGTGAGGCCGGTCCGCGTCCTGGCGGTGAGCACCTATCCATTCACCGCCGGTTCCCAAACCACGTTCCAGGACCTGTGCGATCACGCCGGCGCGGTCAACGTTGCCGCCGAAGCGGGCCTCATCGGCCACGCCTCGACGCCCGACGAAAAGCTCCTCACCTGGAAGCCGGAGGTGCTGATCGCCTCGGATACGGAGGGACAGGGTCTGGAGGCCCGGCTCCGGCAGATGCCCGCGTACCGGCACCTCCCGGCGCTCGAGGCTGGACGGCTAGTGCTCTTGCCCGGGCCGCTCCTGGCCAGCGTCACCCATCACCGCCTCGAGGCGTTCGAGGCGCTTGCCCGAAAGCTGCACCCGGAGCGCTTCCAGTGAAGCGAGGCGGCGCCATGTGGGGGCTCGCCTTGCTGCTGCTAGTCGCGTTTTTCGCATCCCTCGCCTTCGGCGAGGTGCCGCTTCCGTTGCCGGACGTCGTGCAGGCGCTCCGCGGCAAAGGAGACCCCATCGCATTGGCCGTAGTGCGGGAGTTCCGCCTGCCGCGAACGCTGGTCGGAACAGTGGTCGGCGCCGCGCTCGCGGCGAGCGGCGTCGTCATGCAGGCATTCTTCCGCAACGCGCTCGCGAGCCCGGGGCTGCTCGGCGTCTCCAGCGGCGCCGCGCTGGGCGCGGTGTCGGTGCTCGCCTTCGGGGTGGGCCACACGCTCTGGACCGTTCCCCTCGCGGCCATCGGAGGCGCATTCCTGTCCACGGCTGCAGTCGTGGTGCTCGCGCGGAGGGGCGCGGGCACGGAGCGGCTGCTCCTCTCCGGCGTCGCGCTGAACGCGCTCCTGGACGCGGGCACCGCCTTCCTGCTCTCGCTGAGCGCCGGGCGCCTCGAGCTCAGCGGCCAGATCCTCTTCTGGCTGATGGGCGGGCTGGAGAGCCGCACGACGGAGCACGTGATCATCGGCATCCCTGCGATCGTGCTGGGCTGCGCGCTGCTGCTCCCGCTGGGACGCGCGCTCAATCTCATCAGCCTGGGCGAGCAGACGGCGCAGAGCCTGGGCGTCGACGTGCGTCGCGTGCGCCGGCAGCTGATCGTTCTCTCCACGCTGCTCACCGCGCTGGCCACGTCGGTCGCGGGCGTGATCGGATTCGTGGGTCTCGTCGTCCCGCACCTGCTGCGTCTGTTCCTTGGCCCTGATCACCGCCGGCTCCTGCCCGCATCGATGATGGGAGGAGCCGCCTTGACGCTGGCCTGCGACGTGGCCACGCGCGTCTTGCCCGGTGGCCTGCACCTGGGCGTGGTGACCGCGCTCGTCGGAGGGCCCTTCTTCCTCTGGATGCTGAGGACGCTGGCATGACCGTGCTGGAGGTGCGCGAGCTGACGGTTCCGGGCCGGCTGAACGAAGTTTCCTTCGCGCTGCGGCCGGGGACGCTGACGGTTGCGGTCGGTCCAAATGGGACGGGCAAGTCGACCCTGCTCCAGGCGGCGGCCGGGCTGTTGCCGGCCAGCGGAGAGATCGAATGGGACGGACGGCCGCTGCCGCGCATCGACGTCCTCGACCGCGCGCGCCGCCTGGCCTGGGTGCCGCAGGAGGCCCACTTCCACTTCTCATTCAGCGTGCGGGAGGTGGTTGCGCAGGGCCGCTACATGTGGGGCGACGACGAGAACGGCGTCGACGACGCGCTCGCGGCCTTCGACCTGCGCGAGCTTTCGGCACGTCCGGTGACGCGGCTCAGCGGTGGCGAACGCCATCGGGTAACGCTCGCCCGCGCGGTCGCCACCGGGGCCAGGCTGCAGCTTTGGGACGAGCCCATCGCCCAGCTCGACGCGCGCCATGCGCTCGAGGTGCTGGCTCTCGCGCGGCGGCTGGCGGACGGCGGCGCCGCTTTGCTGGTGACCCTGCACGATCTGCGGATGGCCCGGTACTTCGATCGGGTCCTGTTGCTGCAGCGGGGCCGCCTGGTCGGCGATGGCCGCCCCGACGAGGTGCTCACCCCCGCGGCCATTCTCGAAGTGTTCGGAGTGCGCGCGCGCCCTGCCGTTACCCTCGACCTGGAGCTCCCCCATGACTGACGCGACCAAGCATGAAGCGGAGATGAAGGCGCTGCAGAAGGAGATGCGCGGCAAGATGGCCGCGGCCCGCCGCCGGAAGGGACTGATCATCGTTCACACGGGCGACGGCAAGGGAAAGACCAGCGCCGCCCTGGGAATGCTGTTGCGTTCGCTCGGCCACGGCTTCAAGTGCGCGGTGGTCCAGTTCGTCAAGGGCGACCGCGGCACCGCCGAGTCGCTCCTCAAATCGCCGCTGCTGCAATGGGACAAGGTCGGCCAGGGTTTCACCTGGGACACCCAGAGCCGGGAGAAGGACACGAAGTGCGCCCGAGACGGCTGGGAGCTGGTCCAGCGCCATCTCGCCGATCCGGAGCTGAAATTCCTCCTGCTGGACGAGCTGAACATCGTCCTCTCCTACGAGTATCTTCCGGCCGTCGAGGTCATCGAGTCGCTGCGCAAGAAGCGCGACGACCTGCACGTGGTGGTCACGGGTCGCGGTGCCCTTCCCGCCTTGATCGAGATGGCCGACCTGGTGACGGAGATGAAGGAGATCAAGCACCCATTCAAGCAAGGCATCCGCGCTCAGCCTGGCATCGAATTCTGATGGGAGGGCTCCTCTACGTCACTGGCCCCGCCCGGAGCGGGAAGAGCCGTTGGGCGGTGAATCGTGCCGCGGAGTGGGGACCGGAGGTTGTTTTCGTCGCCACTTGCAAGCGCGGCGACGACCCGGAGATGAACGAGCGCATCCGCCTCCACCGGGAGCAGCGGCCTCCGTGGCGCACCCTCGAGGCGCCGAGCGGCGTCGCCGCCGCGCTCAACGAAATCCAGCCAGCTCCCAGCGGCGTGGTGCTGGACTGCCTCACCCTGTGGATGAGCGACCGCCTCGAGCTGGCCGACGACGAAGTCCTCGCAGCCTGGGATCGTGAGCTGCGCGCATTGCGAACCGCTTCCTGGCCGGCGGTGGTGGTGGGCAACGAGGTCGGCTGGGCGCCGGTACCAGACTCGCCGCTCTTGCGCCGCTTCCGCGATCTGGCGGGTTGGCTCGGCCAGCGGACCGCCGCGGCGGCGGACGAAGCCTGGCTCCTGGTCGCGGGCTGCCCGCTCCGCCTCAAGTGATCCGATGGCGAAGCAGGCGATCATGGTGCTGGGCTGCAGCAGTGACGCCGGAAAGTCGTTTCTCACCGCGGCGCTCTGCCGGTGGTTCGCCCGTCGGGGCGAGCGGGTCGCACCTTTCAAAGCGCAGAACATGTCGAACAACGCCGGCGTCTGCGCAGACGGCTCCGAGATCGGCCGCGCGCAAGTTCTACAGGCGAAGAATCTGGGTTGGTCAGTTTCCCTTCGAGCCGAGCGGATCAGCTCTCCTCAGCCATCGTCATCGTCATCGCCATGGCCTTCCCGGCCGAGGCCGATGTTCTTCGCCTTCCCGGTCAACTCCAGGATATCCAGCCCCGCGCCGTTCCGGTCAGTCGCGTAGATGTATCCGCGATTGTCGACCTCGAGGTTGTTTGTCATGTAGCCGTCCGCACTGGTGTTGGCGTTGGATTCCGGGACATAGAAGGCCACTTCCACAGGAGCCTGTGGTTCGCGGATGTCCCACGCGCGTACGCCGCCGGTGAAGTAGGCCAGTAAGGTCACCCTGCCGTAGTAGGGATTGCGGAAGTTCTCCTCGCTCGAGTGCACGCCGTAACGCGCTCCACGATCGCAGTAGTTGCCGCGCGGATATTTTTCACCCAGGCGCGGATCGACCGACAGCGTCGAAAGCACCATCGGGCCGTGCCATGGATCCTGCTCGATCCGCGTTCCCGGAGGCGAGTTGCGCGAATTCTCCACCGTGACGTCGACGACGAAGCTCCAGTGCGGCGCTTCCTGGCACCGGTTGGAGGTCGCCTCGGATGCAAGCAGCACGATGTCGCGGGTCTTGAACTCGGCGTACTTCGCATAGCTCGCAGGCGTCATTCCGAAGACCGTTATGCTGGTATGCCCGCCTTGGTCCGGTGACATCAGGAAGAAGCCGGTTTGTGCTGACTCCAGATCGTCCTTTGTCGGCCGGTCGGGGTCGCCGACCCAGGTCCCGCCGTACGCCGGCGGTAGCAACTTCTTGCGGTCTACGATCTGGAGAACGCCGTCGTCGCCAACCCCCCACGCGAGGTAGATGCGATTGCCGATCACGTCGTCTGGCCCGGCGCCGCGCGCCAGCGGATGGCTGGCCTGGGGATGCTCGAAGGTAGAGATCGGCCCGTGCAGCGAGTTGGGCACCCCTCCGGTCGCACCCGGTTGCGCGCCCACCAGGCCGTAGGTACGGATGTACTTCGGGGAACTCGCCGGGACCGGAGCGCCGGCGAGGGGAGGGTTGCTCCAGTCATAGACCAGCATCGACTGGGAGGTGCGCCAGAGAGGTGGGGTGCTTTTGCTGCCCGGCATGTACGCGATGCCGCTCTTGCACTCCCACCAGTCCTTGTGAGTGCTGCGAATCCCCGTCAAAGACGCCACCTTCGCGGGGTTGCTGACGTCGGTCACATCCCAGATCATGGTCCCGTTCGGCTCCGCCGGGCTGCCCGTCTTGAGCGTGTTGGGCCTGCTGCCGCCGTGCGTGCCCACGAACGCAATGGTCCTTCCATCCGGATAGACGATCACGTTTGGCTGGTACGCCACCCGCCCTTGCAGGTCGACGTGTCCCACCCGCCGCATGTTCTTCTGTTCGCCGCTCTGGTGGATGCCGCGATCGTCGCGCGCCAGGACCTGTCCTGCCATCATCCCCGCGATCGCTGCAGCCATGCACATGAGAACGCGCTTGCGCGCGGCGAGTGGGCCCCTTCTCGAGATCGACATTGATTCCCCCTTTGGTGATGTCCTTGCCGGCAGGTGCCGTCCCAAAGGCTCTTGCTGTTTGCGTCGAGTTGCTGGACGCACGGTCGGACCGACCGGCGACCCGGAGCGGATGCTCCCGGGCGCACCTGCGAGTCAAGGCGACTTGCGTCACTCGGATTGTCGGGCGCGACCTGACGAAACCCGGAGACGCGACGAAGGTCGCGATCCGGATCCGGAACCGTGCCGTGATGCGGCATCGACCCGTGTTCTTTGCCTGATCGCCCGTGACCAGCTAAGCTTGCTGCGTGCTGCGAAGGTTCAGCGCTGCGGTGGCCTTGATCGCGCTCGCGTCCACGCCCGTCGTGGCACGCTCCCGGCTCTTTTGCCGCTACACCGGAATCGAGATTTCCGACTGCCGACAGCAACCGATTCAGGGCAGGTCTGAAATCCAGGTCGAGGGATGCTGTGACAGGCGGACCACGCAGCCGCCCGTTGTCATCTTGATCGGCCATTACCAGGAAAGCTTCGCTCCCGTACAGATCGCGCTTCCTGTAGCGCTCTCATTCGCTGCACCAGCCCGTCCACCGCCGATCCGCGTCCTCGAGACTGCACCCGCCGTCTTTCTGATCACCCGAGCCTTGCTCATCTGAGCCCGGGCTGGATCGCTTGCCACCACGCGGCGCATTCCTGCGCTGGCGTGGCTCGCCGTCCACCCCATGCCGTCGCTCGGCGACGGGAGGCACTCGATGTTCGCAGCATGTCTGGCGCTGGCCGTCGCCGCGCCGTCCCCGCTTCACCTCGCAGATCTCCTCCGCGAAGCTCGGGAAAGGAATCCGGATCTGAAGGCCGCGCAGGCGCAATTGCGCGCTGCGAAAGAGAATGTCTCACCCGCCGGGGCGCTCGACGATCCGATGCTGATGGTCCAGCTCTGGAACGCGCCGGTGGACTTCTCTTCCGTCCCCCTGATGGTCCAGCTCTCGCAGCCCATCCCGCTCGGTGGCAAGCGTGGCGCGCGGACCGATGCCGCGCGTGCCGACGCTATCATCGCAGAGGCCGAGCTCGCCGCGAAGCAGCGGGAGATCGAGACGCAGGTCGCGTCGGCATACTTCGAGCTGTTCCTCGCCGACCGGACTCTGGCCGTAGACGATGAGCTGGAGATCTTCCTCAAGGTGCTCCTCCACTCGTCCGAGGCGCGCGTTTCCAGCGGCAAGGGGGAACAACTCGAGCTGCTGCGCGCGCAAGCCGCGCTCGTGAAGCTCCGGTCGCATCGTGAAGCGGCCGTCGATCAGCGCAAGTCGGCGTGGGCGCGGCTCGCCGCGCTCATCGATCGCAACCCCGCTGCGCCCAGCGGGACGACGACACCGCCGGGCGTGCTGCCCTCGATCCCCGATCTGAGCACGCTTCAGCGGCATGCCCTGCAGGAACGGCCGGAGCTGGCCGGCGCCCGGGGGCGGATCGCGGGCGCGGAGGCCCAGGCGCGTCTCGCCAAGGCGGCCACGATCCCCGATCTGAACGTGTTCGTTGCCGAAATGCATGTGTTCCGGAATCCGATGGGCGTTTCGGATTTCCTCTTCGCCGGCTTCCAGGTCAACCTGCCCATCTTCGGCGGCAGCAAGACCGGGCCGCGGATTTCGTCCGCCCAAGCCCAGGTGATTTCCGCGCAGGAGTCGGAGCGCGCGCTGCGCAACCGCGTTGTGGCGGAGGTTGCCGAGACGCATGCGCATCTGATCGCGGAACAGCATCAGATCGAGCTGCATCACGAGCTCATCCCCATCGTCCGGCAGGCGCTCGAGAGCGCGGAAGCGAGCTACGCAACCGGCCGCGCCGACTTCCTCATGGTGATCGACAGCGCGCGCGAGCTGAGGATGCACGAGCTGGAGCTGGCCATGCACCTGGCCATGTACGAGCAGCGACTTGCCGAGCTGCAGCGCGCGGTGGGCGTCGATCTCGGACTCGACGAATCAGCGGAGACAGGCCATGAAAAGCGCCATTAGCCTGGCAGCGGTGCTGCTGCTCGCGAGCTGCGCGAGGAAAGACACTTCGAGCGCGCTGCATGTGGGCGATCTGCTGGTGCAACTCCGCCTCGACCCCGATCCGCCGGTTGCCGGGGACAACGTGGTGCACCTCGAGTTGATGGACGCTCAACGCAAGCCGATCGACGGCGCGCGACTCGAGTTCATCGCCGACATGCCCGCCATGGGCGCAATGCCGGAGATGAAGGGTGGCGGCGACGTCAAAACGATGGGCGCCGGGAGGTACGACGTCGCGTACTCACTCTCCATGCTGGGCGACTGGAACCTCACTTTGGGAATCGACGCCCCAGGGCATGCGCACGCGGAGCTGCGGCTCAAGGTCTCGCCCCCTCGCAAAGGGTACACGGTCGAGACGCGAGGCGCGACGGCCGCCCGCGAGGGCGCGCCGAAGACCCTGGAGCTGTCCCCCGAGCGACAGCAGCTCATCGGGGTGGTGTACGCGAAGGTCGAGCGCCGACCGCTCAGCCTCACGCTGCGCGCGAGCGGCCGTGTCGAGGTCGATGAGACCCAGGTCAGCGACGTCGTGCTGAAGTACGACGCGTATGTCGATCAGCTGTTCGTCAATCAAACGGGGCAGCGCGTGCGGAAGGGCGAGCCGCTGCTCACGCTCGACAGCCCCGAGCTGCTTTCCGCCGAGCAGGACTACCTGGTTGCGCTGCGCAGCAGGGGAGTTCCGGGGAGCGAGCAGCTGGCCCGGGCTGCCGAGGAGCGGCTGAGACGCTGGAACCTGAGCGACTCACAGCTGGCGGCGCTGCGCAACCGAGGCAACGCTGAACCCCGTGTGACCATCCACAGCCCGGCGGACGGCACGGTGCTGGAGAAGAACGTCGTCGCTGGAACGAAGGCGATGGCTGGCAACGTGCTGTACCGGATCGGAAACCTGGGCCGCATCTGGGTCATTGCAAACCTGTTCGAGTCGGACGCGCCCTACCTCGAGCCGGGTTTGCCCGCGACGCTCACCCTGCCCTTCGCCGGCGGCGCGGCGCTCAAAGGCAGCGTGCAGTTCGTCTACCCGACCGTGGACGAGAAGACCCGTTCGGTGCGGGCGCGGCTCGTCTTTTCCAATGCGCGGCTGTCGCTGAAGCCGGGAATGTTCGCCGACGTGAAAGTCGAAGTGCCTCTCGGCCCGCGGCTTTCCGTGCCGGACGACGCCCTGCTCACCTCGGGCGAGCATCGCTACGCCTTCGTCAAGCGGGGTGAAGGGCACCTGCAGGCGAGGGAGGTGAAGGTCGGCGCTCTCGGCGAGTTCGACGAGGTGCTCGAGGGCCTGGTCGAGGGCGAGGAGGTGGCCACGCAAGCGACCTTCCTGTTGTCGAGCGAGGCACAGCTTCGTAGTGCTTTGCCGCGATGGAGCAATCCGTGATCGCGAAGGTCATTGCCTGGTGCGCGAGGAATCGACTCGCCACCCTGCTCCTCCTTGGTCTTGGCACGGGCTGGGGCGTGCTTTCGCTTCGGAGCACCGCCCTCGACGCGATTCCCGACCTCTCCGACGTTCAGGTGATCATCTTCTCCGAGTGGATGGGCCGTGCGCCGGATCTGGTCGAAGACAACATCACCTATCCAGTCGTCTCCTCGCTGCTCGGTTCGCCCCGTGTCACAGCCGTGCGCGGGCAATCCATGTTCGGCATGTCCTTCGTGAACGTGGTGTTCGAGGATGGGACCGACCTCTACTGGGCGCGAAGCCGCGTTCTGGAAAAGCTCTCGAGCATCTCGAACAAGCTGCCGCAGGGGGTCACGCCAGTCCTCGGCCCCGACGCGACCGGAGTCGGGTGGGTCTTCGAATACGCGCTCGTCGACAAGACAGGCCACACCACCCTGCAGCAACTGCAGTCCATCCAGGACTGGAGCCTCCGCTACGCGCTGCAGGCAGTGCCGGGCGTCGCCGAGGTGGCGAGCATCGGCGGGTTCGTCAAGGAGTACCAGGTCAACCTGGATCCCGACCGGCTCGCCGCTCTCAACATCCCGCTCAGTACCGTGGTGAACATGGTGCGCATGTCCAACGCGGACGTCGGCGGCCGCGTACTCGAAGTGAGCGGCACCGAGCACTACGTGCGCGGCCGCGGATACGTGAAGTCGCCCAAGGACCTGGAGCAAGTCGTGCTCGGCTCCCATCTGGGGACGCCCGTGCTCCTGCGCCACGTCGGCACGGTTCGCATGGGGCCGGCACAACGGCGCGGGCTGGCGGACCTGGACGGGGAAGGCGAGACGGTCGGCGGCGTGGTGATTGCGCGCTCGGGGACCAATGCCCTCGACGTGATCGACGCCGTCAAGGCTCGCATCGAGGAGCTCAAGCCGGCGCTCCCACAGGGAACGCAGATCGTTCCAACCTATGACCGCTCGCGCCTGATCCGCGCCAGCATCGATACCCTGCGGCGTACCCTGTTGGAGGAACTGATCGCCGTCACCGTCGTCATCCTCGCCTTCCTGCTGCACTTCCGCTCCACACTGATACCGGCGCTGCTGTTGCCCATCGCCGTCCTGCTCGCCTTCATTCCCATGAGGCAGATGGGCCTGACGGCGAACATCATGTCGCTCGGAGGCATCGCCATCGCCATCGGCGCAATGGTCGATGCGGCCATCATCGTCGTCGAGAACGTGCACAAGCGTCTCGAGGGGTGGGAGCGCGAAGGCAAAAAGGAGGCTCGCGCGGAAGTCGTGTTGCTTGCGCTGCAAGAGGTAGGCCGGCCCATCTTCTTTTCGTTGCTCGTGATCACGGTGGGCTTCCTCCCGGTGTTCACGCTGGAAGGAACCGAGGGTCGGCTGTTCTCACCGCTCGCCTGGACCAAGACCTTCTCGATGGCTTCCGCGGCGGTGCTCTCCATCACGCTCGTTCCGGCGATTGCCGCGACCTTCATCCGGGGAAAGATCCGGGATGAGGATCACAATCCCATCAGCCGCATGCTCGGGCGGCTGTACGACCCGGTCTGCCGCTTCGCGCTGCGCTTCCGTTGGCCCGTCATCGGCGGCGCCGTCGTGCTCATGGCTGCGACGGTACCCATCGTGAAGCTGCTCGGAAGCGAGTTCATGCCGCCGCTCAACGAAGGGACCTTGCTCTACATGCCGACCAGCGTTCCGGGCATGAGCGACGCGACCGCGCGCGACGTGCTCCAGCGAATGGACCAGGTGCTGCGCCAGTTCCCAGAGGTAGCGCGCGTCTTCGGCAAGGCCGGACGCTTCGACACGCCCACCGATCCGGCGCCGCTCTCGATGTTCGAGACGGTCATCGAGCTGAAGCCTCCCGAGGAGTGGCCCAAAGGGGAGGATTGGGATGCGCTCCTGCGCAAGCTCGACGGAGCCATGCAATTCGCGGGCATGCCCAACGTGTGGTGGATGCCCATCCAGACACGGACCGAGATGCTTGCGACTGGCGTGCGAAGCCCGCTCGGCGTGCTGGTGCTGGGGTCCGACACCAAGGTCATCGACCGCATCGGCGCGGAAATCGAGGCGGCCCTGCGCGACGTCCCCGGCACGCGCAGCGCATTCTCCGAGCGGATCGGCGGTGGATATTTTCTCGATTTCGACGTCGATCGCGATCACGCGGCGCGCTTCGGCCTGAACGTGGGCGATGTCGAGGATGCAGTAGAGACGGCCATCGGCGGGCTCACCGTATCCACTACCGTCGAGGGGCGCGAGCGGTACCCCGTGACGGTGCGTTACGCGCGCGACTTCCGCTCCGACCTGCAGGCGCTAGGGCGGGTACGCGTGGCGACCATGGACGGCGCGTACGTCGCGTTGGGTCAGGTTGCCAACCTCAAGCTGCGCACCGGGCCGTCGATGCTCCGCGACGAGAACGGCCAGCTCGCTGGCTACGTCTTCGTCGACACTGCCCGGCCGATCGGCGACTACGTCCGTGACGCAAAGAGAGCCGTCGCCGAGAAGGTCAGTCTGCCTCCCGGCTACCGCCTCGACTGGGCGGGCCAATATCGCTACCTCGAGCACGCCAAGGCGCGACTCGCCATCGTCGTGCCGGTCACGCTGTTCATCATCTTCCTTCTGCTGTTCTTCAACTCCCGCAGCACGGTGGAAGCGCTGATGGTGATGCTCGCAGTGCCCTTCTCGCTCGTCGGCGCGTTCTGGCTGCTCTGGCTGCTTGGCTACAACATCTCTGTCGCGGTCTGGGTGGGCCTGATCGCGCTCGCCGGTCTCGATGCCGAGACAGGCATCGTGATGCTGCTCTACCTCGATCTGGCCTGGAACGAGCGCAAACCCGCCACGGCCGATCAAGCACGGGAGGCCGTCGTGCACGGTGCCGTGAAGCGCATCCGCCCGAAGATGATGACCGTCGCCACCATCCTCGTCGGCCTGGTGCCCATCCTCTGGTCGCAGGGCACAGGTGCGGACGTGATGAAGCGCATCGCCGCCCCGATGGTAGGGGGGGTCGTCACTTCCGCGTTGTTGGAGCTCATCGTCTACCCAGCGCTGTACCTGATCTGGAAGGGACGGGGCCTTCCACAGGGAGCCGCGAGATAAGGGATGGTGTCTTCCCAGGTCGACCGCCTGCGCCGAGGCAATCACTTTCCCTTTGAGCCGAGCGCGACCGCCGCCTTGGCCCTGTGGAAATAGGCCGCTTTCAGCTGTTCCTTCTTGTCGAGAAGCGCATCGAGCTCCGCCTGCGGCTTGCCGTCCTTCACGGCCTTTTCGTACTCGTCCTCGGCAGCGCGCCATTGCTGGCGCACCCTCTCCGCCTCGGCCATCAGCTCCCACGCATCCGCCATCGGGGACTTGTTCTACCCGCAACTGGCACCGACCGCATCCCTTGGAAACCAACCCGGCTGTGGGGGGAGCGAGTCTTCTGCCAGCCTTGCCAACTGCGCGATGAGCGGCTCACCATCGGGTGGGCACGAAGCGGGGAAAGGCTCACGATGGAGACCAGGGTGGTTGGGATGCTCAACCTTCTCGTCGCACTGAGCGCGGCCGCGCAGCCTGCGACGACCACCGCTCCAGCCACAGCGGACCGACAGGAAATTCCCCTCACGTTGATCCTCAGTGGCGGCGTGAGCCTGGGCTCGTACGAGGCAGGGCTGAGCTGGGCAGTCACCCGCATCACCCAGGTCGGGCCAGGTCAGGCGGCCGATCCACGTTCTGGGCGCGTGCGGCTGGTGGCGGTCACCGGGGCGTCGGCCGGCAGCCTCAACGCCGTGCTCAGCGCGGCATTGTGGTGCGCAGATCCAGCCTTCAACACGGACACCTCCGTCGACGACAACCCGCTGCGCAACACCTGGATCCCGATCGGACTGGACCGGCTTCTTCCCGACGTCGCTGCCCAATACCAGGAGGGCGATGGCTTGTTGTCGAGCCGACCTCTCGTAGAAGCGTTCGATCGGTTGCGAGACGATCTGCTCTCAGGGACGGACCGGAAGCGCTTCAGGCCTGGCTGCCGGCTGCCCATCGGCATCACCGTGACGCGGAGCCAGGCGGAGGAGCAGCAAGTGGCCGGGCTGACCGTGCGCACGCAGCGCTTCGTGCTGCCATGGCTTCTGGAAGTGACGCCGGAGGGACGGCCACGCTTCGTCTCCTTGCGGCTCGCCGAGGTGCGCGATCTGGAGGATGACGTCCTCACCCTGGCCGGCTCTGCGGAACCGGGCGGCGTGCAGGCGTTGCCCTTTGAGCAGGTGGCACAGGGCCTGCTCGCCTCTGCCGCCTTCCCCGCCGCCTTCAGCCCGCGGGTGCTCTGCGACTGCAGCTCCCGCTGTCCCGCCGCTCACCAGGTTACGTCCGGCAGCTGCCCGGGGCCCTCCGCTCCCATCGACGGTCTGAGGTGCCCGGCGCGCTCTGCGCGCGGCGAGCCACTCACCTTGTGCAGTCGCCACTACGTCGACGGCGGTATCTTCGACAATGCGCCGGTGGGACTCGCGATCGACCTCACCGAGTCCACTTACCGCGCCGCCCTGCTTCAGCCTGTCAACTACCTCTTTGTCGACCCGGACCTGCGCCGCCTGTCTCCAGCGGGGGGCACGGCCCCTCAGGCCCGCCCCCGCGCGGCCGGACTGGAGCGGGTCCTCCGGCTCCTCGGTGAGCTCGCCGCCACCGGCCGCAGCTCGGACCTTTCGCGAACCGTCCGCGCAAGCGGGTGGAACCGCACGACGAGCCGCCTCTTGTACCGGACCGTCGCGGCGCTAGTGCCCTTCTTCTCCCTCAACCAGCAACTCGGGGCACTCGCGACCGGGGCGGCGTTTCCGCCGGTGCCGGAGGAGCCGAGAATCATTCCGACACCGGGTCTGCGCGCAGCGGGCGGTCGCCTGCTCCTGCACTGTCTCGCAGGGATGCTCGACGCCACGCCTCGAGCGCGAGAACGCCTGGGCGCGTGCGCCAAGGAAATCCGGATCCTGTTCGCCAATCCGGGCGCAACCCCCGAGCAGGCGCCCCTTTCCGACGATGAGGTGGTCCGGCTGGCGCAGCTCATCGCGTCGGGCGCGGACGAGGGACTGTCCGACCTGGCGCGCTCCGACGCGGTGGAAAAGAGCATCCTTGCCGATCAGCAACTCTTCATCGACAGGCTGACGCTCGGCGCGGCTACCATCTTCATCCTCGCGGAGGAATTGCCGCGGGTCGTTCGCGGACCCCTGCCGGAGGCCAGGCTGCGTCAGCTGCGCGACTCCTTGCTGCGGACGGCGCCCATTGCAGAAGCCTTGGGCGCTGTCACCGCCGGCACCGCGAACGTCCTTCTCCTCCGGCAGCTTACGCGGCTCGAGGCCACGCCGGGGCTGCAAGCAGTGGTTGCCCGCACGCGAGAGGTCCTCGCAAACGTGCCGCGCGGGGACGTCTTCACGACCAGCGACCTGCGTCCTCTGCTCGACGAATTTGCACGTACGCCCGATGCCCCCGCGGCCGCCGTCCACGTGGCGCAGGGGCTTGCGCAGCTCGGCCCCGCGATTCACGCCGCGATCAATCGGACGAACGGCCTCCGCAGGGATGCGGGGGCGCTCGCGCAATCGCGGGGTGGCGAGCGCGCCCTGGTCGTCTCCACTCGCTTCGCACCCATCGTTGGCTCGCAGCTGGTCAACTTCGGCGCCTTCCTCGACGTTCCGCTCCGCGAGTTCGACTACTACGCAGGCGTCTACGACGCGTCGCACGCCTTTGCGGCCTTCCTTTGCGGCGCTTCCGTTCTTCCCGGAATGACCGCCTCGGTGCGCCGCAAGGACAAGCCGGATGAGCTGGACCTTGCAGCGCCAGAGACCCAGCGTTGCCTCGGCGAGGCCCTCCATGTGGTGGCCGCGAGTCTTGACCTGCAGCGCTCGGCGCGGGCGACGCTGGTGCTGCGTGCGCTTGCCAGGGTGGAGCTCGCTGCCTCCCTCGACAGCAGCGCCCTCGCCGAAGAGTTGCTCCGCGAGCCGGGGTGGCGATGGCTCGAGGACGGCGCGCCGCCACGCACGGAGGACGCGAGCCTGGGAGCCGTCGCAGGAGCGCTGCTGTCCGCGCGCGCTGCCTGCTCAGAGCAGTCGCGCGAAGCGCTCTGCGTGCGAGACCTGAACTTCCTGGAGTTCATCCAGGCGCTACGGGAGCGCGGTTACCGGCCTGTGGAGCACAACATGCAGGCCGCTCTGACGGAGCCGGCTGCCTGGGGGCGCCGCATGGTGCGCAAGGCCCTGGACCGCTCCGTCGACGGGGAGCGTGCGGCGTCAGACGACGGCCCCCTCAAAGGGACGATTCAGCGGGCGCTCGGGGTTGGGGAGTTGTGGTTGCGGGGCTTCACTCCGGGAGCCACCTATCCTCGTCTCGATCTGGATCCCTCCAGCATTCCCGGGGAGTCGCTGGCGCAGCACGATCCTGGTCGGCGTCTTCTCGCCCACTTGATTCCCTACCGCATCGGGCTCGACGTACACGAAGCCGGAATCTCGCTGTCCTGGGTCGAGCCCGCACTGCGGCTGTCGCGGCAGGTGTCGCTGATGTCAGAGGTGTCGCCCATCGACTACGAAGGCAACCAGGGGCGGATCTCCTCGACGATCGGGCTGCTGCCGACGGTCCACGTGCTGGGCACTTCGTTCAGTGCGGGGCCGCGGCTTTCGGTCTATTGGGCCGACGGAAGGCTGGCGGCCGGCGCCGAGGTGCGGGTGGGTTTCCTGCAGGACAGGCTGGCGCTCGGACTGGGAGCGCGCGATTTTCCCCTGCACGGTCGGAATGTCTTCATCCTGGTTTCGCTCGCGGACCTCAACGGCGCCGCCTACTGGCTCGGGCTTGGGCGCTGACAGGAGAGGCTGTCGCGAACGCGAGGACCTGGGGCCGTTCTTCAAGCCGCCAGCAGGGCCTGCCGTCGGCGCGCGGCAACGAGGCTGATCGCCGTGTGGAAGCAAGCTGGATGGTAAGGTCGCCGTCGTCACCGGCGGGAGCAGCGGCATTGGCTTGGCGACCGCAAAGCGGCTCGTCGCGGATGGCGCCTACGTCTTCATCACCGGCCGCCGCAAGAGGGAGCTCGACGCCGCCGCCGAGCAGATTGGCCGCAACGTCACGGCTGTCCAGGGCGACGTCTCGAACCTGGCAGACTCTTCACGGTCCAGAAGGCGCTGCCGCTCCTCCGTGACGGCGCGTCCATCATCCTCACCTCGCCCGATGGATCTACGAAGCGTGTCCCCATGCCCGGAAGCGGCGGTCGACCTCGGGCCAATTGATGTTCTTGAAAAACGCGTCGATGTAATCCTTCGCCGAGGCCCCGTAGTCGATCGCATACGCGTGCTCGTACATGTCCATCACCAGGAGCGGCGCGCCGAAGGCCAGCGCATTGGTGTGGTCACCAGCCCAGTAGGTGCGCGCGCCCTGCGCGTGGAAGTCCCAGTCGAGGATCGCCCAGCCGCTGCCGCCGCCCAGGGAGTTGCCGAGGGCGCGAAACAGCTCCTCCCAGCGCGCATGCGAGCCGAAGGCTTGCACCAGCGCCCTCTCGGTCGCCGACCCGACACCATGGCCGTCGCCGCCCAGATTCGCGAAGTACATCTCGTGCAGGATCATCGAGTTCGTGAACTTGAGCTTGGCCGCCTCCAGGCCCGAGATGGTGAAGCCGGGCGTGTCGGGCGTGACCTGCGCCAGCGCCTCCTCGACCTTGTTGAGGTTCTTGACCGCGCCGGCGTAGTTGTTGTCGTGGTGCGAGACGATCAGTTTTTCCGAGATCCCCGTCAGCTTCTTGGGATCGAACGGCAGCGGCTTGGGCACGTGCTTGCCGAGGAACGCGTCGCCACGCGGGGGGGTGGTGGTGCCGCCGGCCTTGTCCGCCGGCTGTGCGACCGCCGCGCCACCGAGAACCAGACTGCCCACCAGGATTTCGCGTCGAGTCGTCATGGCCCTGCTTGTAAGCAAGCGACCGGCTTACCTCAACCAGACCAGCTCGAGGAAGGTCGTTCGCCGCCCCGCCAGAAGCGCTTTGCAGCAGTTCAGCCATGTCCGCAGCCCGAAGCCAGCGACGATGGTCGGCGAGTGCAACAGCACGTCCTTCGTCGTGACGACCCCCGCGATCATGGCCACCCTCCTTGCGGGGATTGCAAAGCAGGAGGCGTGCCAGTCCTGGATCACTCGAGCGCAGCGTCAAAAGGCGCCTCTCCCGGCAAAATCTTGTCAGGAACTGCTCGGTTTTCGGACAGCGGGGGCCATGCCGCGAGCCGTCATGCACGGCTGGGCGCGCCCAGGTGGACGAAGAGGTCCCGGGCGCGAGGCCGCGAGGCGCTGGGCGCCTCCGGCGGGCGCATCGAGTACCGGAGCGGCTTGAAGTGGTCTGAGTACTGCCGGTCGCGGGAATAGACGCTCCCGAATTTCCACAGCATCCGGATGAAATTGGTCTGGCCGCGCAGCGCCAGGCGGAAGGCGAGACCCGCGGTGTCGCGGAGCGCGGCAAGACCGAGGTGCTTGCGGTTCAGCACGGACTGGGTCTTGACCAGCTCCTCGTAGAAGCGCGCGAGCGGCAGTCGAGTGGGGAGAACGGCGTGCTGCACGTCGAAGAGTCGGTAGTCGAGCGTGGTGAGGCGCCGCGACTCCGTGTGCCAGATCTCCGTGCCGGGATAGGGCGTGGCGACGGTGAAGTGCACGATCTCGGGGACCGTCAGCGCCCAATCGCGCACGACCGCGAACTGCCGCTCGTCCCAGCTCGGATCGGCGATGATGTTCACGGCGACGGTGAAGCCGATTTCGCGCGCGATTTCGAGAGCGCGGAGGTTCTCGTTCGGGGTGATGCGCTTGCGATGAAGCTTGAGGCTCTCCTCGTCGAGCGCCTCCAGGCCGAGGAACATGTAGCGGAGCCCCAGGCGGCGCCAGTACTGGAAGACCTCGCGATTGCGCACCAGCACGTCGCAACGGGTCTCCAGGTAGTATTGCTTGCGAACGCGAAGGCGCTCCAGCTCGCGGCCCACCGCGAGACCATGCTCGGGATGCACGAAGGCGACGTCATCGACCAGGAAGACGTTGGGCTCGGCGATGCGCGCGATGTCCTCCGCCGCTGCCTCCGGCGAGGTCTTCCGGTAACTGCGGCCGTAGAAAGTCCAGGCGCTGCAGAAGGAGCAGTCCCAGGGGCAGCCGCGGGAAAGCTCGGCCGAGGCGCACGGATCCAGCACGCCGATG